>Ga0193723_1000206_pt1 | contig 21819 bp, 21 predicted proteins | sample H2m2metaG_FD_143042 | JGI IMG/M metagenome (GOLD analysis project Ga0193723, IMG submission 143042) | Soil microbial communities from a riparian zone of the East river system, Colorado, United States - H2m2 | ecosystem: Environmental > Terrestrial > Soil > Riparian zone | place: USA: East River...
AAGATTGAAAAGCAGTAATAATGATTCTACTGCAAAAATTCAGAACTTGGACTCTAGCGCAGATGTTCTAACTTCAATTTCTAACGATAAATCGCTGGCTATCTTCAACACTATCGCTCTAACAGGTGGAGATAGTAGCATTCTTATTTCCAAGATAAATCTCACTCGTAAGCAATATTATTCTAGGTTAAATAGTCTGACAAAGTCTGGATTAATTAGAAAAAAGAAAAGAAAACACTTCCTTACTTCATTTGGGAAAATAGTTTATGATGCTCAAATGAGAATTGGAAGGGCTATTAATAATTCTTGGAAACTTAAGGCAATAGATTCCATTGGAACGTCAGGTAATCTCCCATTAGACGAACATCTAAAGATTATTAATTCAATAATAGATGATGAGGAAATTAAAGAAATCTTGCTTTCAAAATCTACTAATCCACCCGTTAATGAAGCAGCTACCAACGGATGTAATTTGACTGCCGCGCATGAAACTGTACGGCGGTATGTACGCTAAATGTACAGGAGATCGAAGTACACTCTTATATTAGTTAACTAATTTTCACAAAGAAGTAAATGCAATCAGTGGCATTTCTCATAATCCTCTGACAGGCCATCTGCCATGCAATTTCTTTTTTAGCCAATCAGTTTACAAAAATATCAATTCACAGGTTCATAAACCAAGTGTTATCAAGGCCAACTATCACATATATTCACCAAAAATATTTTGCAATACCTTAGTGAATAATTGCTGTTGATAACATCTCCAATGTTCATATTCTACTATTCCACCAGAGAAGTTTGTAATTATATACCTTTCTCCGACCTTGTTAACTTCAATAATGTCCTTACAGAATCTACATCTGATTGGCGCCTCTTCTATCCCCATGTGATCTAATACTAGAAACTGCCAAATATCACTTTAGTTCAAAGAGACTTTAAAATGAGTGTGCTGAGGAAGAATAATTCAGAGATCTGAGATATTTCGAAGTATGACTCTCCCCGATAGACCAAAGCTCTGAAGCCCTTATTAATAGCCTGAGCAGAGGTAGTAGCTGGAAGGGTTAGACCTGAGGTGGATATTGTGCATATAGCTAGGTTTAGGTCCTGCACCATTTTCTTAAGAGAAAATGATGCGGTTTAATCATCATTGACAATATACATCAATCATGATACTAGCATACCTTCATATTTGCCGTACTATTATATGGTAACAACTCGCAATTTCCTATACAGAAGGTTCTAGATTTCGTTATCATTGGCTAAAGACTGATATGTAATCAAACTGGATTTACAGGCATAAATAACACTTGCAATAGAAATTTAACCTCAGTACTATGATAATAGGTATAGATGAATACTAATGTAATCGCCATAGTAGCAATATCTTTTATATCAGTGGGCTTAGTCTGGGCAGTTGGTAATTTAATTCATCCGCCTCAGTTAAAGCTAAAGGTTGTTAACGGTACTTTACTGATTGCAGAAAATAATGTTTTTAATGGAACTAATCCTACGATATCTGCGGTTGTAAACGCTCCGACAAGACTTGTTATACTGAACAAAGATTTCGTAAAACATGATTTTATAGTAGACGGATTAGGTATTAATACGTCATATTTGTCATCAGACCAAGATTTTGTCACTGCCATTGCATCGAAAAAACCGGGGACGTTTGAATATTACTGTTCTCTGCATCCGTCCACAATGAGAGGCAAAATAATAATTAGAGAACATAGATGAGCCTGTTAATATCAGCACAGAATAAGTTAAGAAAAAATAAAGATGGGGATCGATCTAACCAACTATGGGTTATAGCATCGTCTTTCTTTTGATCTTCCTAATATTATGAGAGGGTACGATATCTGCATTTATATGTAGAGGGAACAGCAGGGATCCTCGTAGGAAATACAGCCATATTTTGTGACCCTCATTTATCTGGCTTCCACTAGAAATGTACTTAGCGCGAATAAACAAATAAACATTTATTATCTCATGATTCTTGTATGAGTGAGTTAGAAGAAACAGGAGAAATGAAAGATAATGCTTAAACATGCCGTAGCGATAACCCTGTCAGAAATTCACCTACTAGCCTAATAGCATTATTTATTAATTAGCCCCATTACAGAGCAGTACCCAACTATCAACTCATTATAATTAAGACTCAATAATTATAGCGAGTCAGAAATTATTTTTGCAAGTTCTTTTCTCTCTTGCTTATTATAAACTTCTAGCTCGGTGCGTAATTGATCCTTTATCTGTTTGTAAAGCTTGATTCGAGCTTGTAATCCTTGCATTTCTATATCCTTAGTTTCTGATGATGACACTCTAATATACCATAACCAAGTAGATGTAATAACAGGATCTGACTCGCATTTTTCTATCCATTATACTAAGTAACGCAAGAACTCTAATCAAAGGCAATAATATTCAATACAGCTGCATTAACTTGCAACACGAAAATATGCTTTCCAATATCGAGAACTGTTACTTGACGCTGCAAAAACAGTGTAAGGGTATTTTGGATTCCGATGGGTGCACTTTTAGGAAATCTAAGAATAAGGGGGAAGAAAAAGAAGAAAGGGTGAGACGAATTGAGAGAAGAAAGAAGAAAAGATATCGATCTGAAGTTCCTGCAGCTCCTCAATAAATCAAACTTTCAATTTCAAGCTTTTCGCTGTCGCATCTACTAGCGGAATGTATTTAGTGATATCGGGTTTCTCTTGCGAAGAACCAAATAATGGACTGCTAACTAAAAGCGCCAATCTATAAGTTCTTTCTGGAGTCTTGTATTCGTATATCTTAGACTGTCCTATTCCCTTGACATTGAATTCTTTAGATGGTGCAGCGGCAGATAAGTTAATGCCCAGATCAGCAGAAGCAGATGAGAAAGGACATTCTATTGTAGATACGTGAAAACTCTTACCGTCAATTATAGAAGTTGAGTTTGCAGCCAATTCTTTACAATCTTTAGAAATCGAAAACTCAGGCAGTCCTAGTTTGCTGATTGCTGAATTGTTGAGAACTTGCAATAGCATAAGTGGTTGTATAGAAGCAGAAGCAGGATTTGTTCCACCACCACCACCACCAAACAAGTCACCTACGTCTCCGCTTTGGTTTCCAGGATGCACAGATGCGATAAGACCAATTCCAGTAGGTATTTGACGCCCATGCCATCCCTCAGGAAATACAATATCTTCTATTCCAAATGCCGGGTTAGAGTAGTGTCCGCTGACATCTTTTTGTAATGACTCTAAGAATCCTTTAGGGAACGTAAATTTGCTAATATTTTCATTCTGCGCATATATATTAACATTAACCGGCAGTATTGTTGTTGTGAGCATAGATATGACCAAGAGTAAACCAGATAAGTAGTAGATTCTTTTGTCGCTCAATGTAGCTTCCCATGATACTAATGTTATATATAAAGTATCTAGCCCATTGTCCTTCTTCGACTTCCTGTAACCTAGCTGACAAAGCGACCTGGTCTGATAAGTGTGCTGCATAAAGAAATTGTAATTCTTCGATTATGACCAAACTTCATTCGTGGGTGAGGTACTGTTACCGTGCGGTACGTAATATGTACACCTATCTGAATCGGAATTCGATTTTACTATTTTATTAAAGCCAGAAAAGTATATCCCATATCCTTGATCGAATATGATTAAAATTTAACAACCTTACATCCTTTTAGAATGTTACAATTCTAGTAGATTGGAATTTTTAGTGTAGGTTTCGATGTCTTTGCAACCATTAATTCTTCCATGTCATTGCATACATGTAACAGCTGGATTCCTTTCGGTGTTGTCTTAAAGGATCTTTCTCCTTCGATATACTCTAACAGGTCCTTTTCAAGCAACATGATTAGGTACTCTTTCAGTAGATTATAAGACAAATAAGTTTTAAACTGAATCTCAGTTGTTCTTACTCTATTACCATTAGCAACCTCCAAAATGGCTGCAATTATTTCAGATCTCGATCTGTGTTGAGTCTTCATTAAGATGCTAAAGTGTAGAGTAGAAAACATCTATTTAATTCTATTTCATGTAGCTTATAGTAATATGTTCTAGAACAATATTTAACATTAGCAATCTATTTGTAAGATCCCCTTTTTGGTCTGATTATGACATTTGCTAAACAGATTGTTGTCGGAGCTATAAATTGGGATACTGTAATATTTGCCGAACAACTTCCTGAACCCGGAGAAGAAGTCAGAATAAAAAAGATCATGGAGGTTCCTGGAGGAAAAGGAGCAAATATTGCCATATCCTCCTGTCGAATACTTGGAGCCAATAATGTAGCAATCCTCGGTGCATTAGGAAGAGATAATATAGCAAAAGAACAGGTTCGTATCCTTAAAATGGAAGGTGTTTTGACCGATCTCCTATCCTTTACCGAAGATGCTCCCTCAGGTCACGCTTATGTAGTTGTCGATCCTAATGGGAGAAATTTTATATTAACTTTCAAGCAAGCCAATGACCTGCTTAACGATAAAGTGGTCTCTTCTACAATTACGCGTGAATATATTAACAATTCAGATATAATGGTAGTAGTGGATCCGCCCTCTTCAGTTGCTGACACAATGTTGTCACTTTCAAAAATTGTTAACAAGATAACTTTATGGGCTCCGGGTCTTTTATCCTCTAGAGGAATTAAAGACCTTCAAGGTGCAATCAAGAATACTGATTACTTGGTCGTAAATGAATCGGAATGCACAAACCTAACGGGTATTATTGAACCTGTTCCTGCATGTAAAGCTATTTTAAATAATAATTACACATTGAACCTTAAGGTAATAGTCACAAGGGGAGAATATGGATGCATATTTGCAAATAGGCAAAAGATTGTATCTATACCAGCGGCTAAAATGATACCAACAACAGGTGAAAATAGCCTCAGAATATTAAACACTGCCGGTGCGGGTGATGCTTTCATAGGAACTTTCGCTGCTATGAAAATTCTCGGAAATAATGATATCGAGTCACTAATTTCTGCTAGCGTGTCTGGAGCAATTAAAGCGACGAGAGAGAATATCCGCGAAAGCCCGACACTTAATGAAATACTTGAGATAACAAGAAATCTCGAGATAAATCCTATAATTATTTCATAATCTAACTAATACAAAAATTGTCTCTTTATTAATGGTTCCACATAGATTCACAGCCTGTAGGAACTATGCGATCCTTCTCAAATTCTACGAGCATGGTCGATTCTTAAGTTGAATCATTGTAATGTCAAAAAGTAAAAGATAACCACAGTTAAAACTTCTTGTTCTGACTTGGCTTAGTTAAGTTTTATCTGCAACAATAAGTTATTGTATTTTTATAGGTAAGACGTTCTAATTAATGATGAATATCAGGTGAAAATCAAATGGAAAAAAGGTTAACATCGGTAAGACCCTTTACTGAACGCAAAGGCAAAACAAAATTCTGTGCAACATGCGGTAACGTGGCTACTCAAGAAGCCTTGTTCGAGGTAGGCGGGGGCGTTACTCTAATAGAAAGATACTGCGACCTATGCGCAAAGAAAGTAACGTAATCCAACCATATACCCTGTTTATAGGGACTTGTTTTATTTCAGAATCTAATTTTTGCTACGTCGCTATTTGGCAATATTGACATGAGATGATAATTGGACTTCACAGCGCAATCCCTGTTAAAGCAAGTCAGCCAGATCCAACAAGCAATGCGACATCACTTTATAACGAGAATAAATTCTTTAACTTCGAATATCTTGGGGGTGCATGGATAGTCTGATGGAAAGGTGCACCTTACTTCTAAAATAGTAGATGAAGATGGTCTACTACGTCCCAGCTCAAAGTTGGATCCAACGCATAAAAAACGTCTATGGCACAGTCATGTAGGTCATATCTAGATTAGGCTGCTCCAGTTTTAGGTCGTGGTTTGATTCATATATTTAACCCTTGTGTTTTATCGTTCTCGATTCAACTACACAACGACAAAGGAGACTGACTTCAGAAATAGTATTATTTATGATACATTAAACATTAAGAATACAATTGCAGAAAAGGAATATCTAACGTTTTAGCTGACCTAGCCATTGAGAAGCATGTTCTAGTGAAACAGAATTATTTGAAAAACCTGTTGTAGGTGATATAGAAACAACGCATAGGGCTCCCAATCGCGGCTTAATTTGAAACTCTAATCAAGGAAAGAAAAGAAGGTTATTTGTGAGAGGCGTTGAGTGATATACTGATTATTTGTAACATTTGTAAACCTGCTGTTTTATTAATGACATAGCATCTCATGATTGTTGTATATGAGATACAGACTCCTTGGAAAAAGCGGACTTCGAGTTTCTGAGCTATGCCTAGGTGCCATGACGTTTGGAGAAGACTGGGGTTCGATGTTACCTGGAGCTTCGAGGGAGGAAGCTAAGAAAATATTTAACTTATTTGTGAGTAAGGGTGGAAATTTTATTGATACCGCAAATGTCTACCAAAATGGCACCAGTGAGAAATATGTTGGTGAATTCATTTCCTCTGAACGTGAGAAGTTTGTTCTAGCTACAAAATACACGCTCACAACAAATCCAGATGACCCTAATGCAAGTGGAAACCATCGCAAGAATCTGGTCCAATCTGTTGATGCAAGTCTTAGACGGTTAAAAACTCACTACATAGATCTCCTTTGGGTGCATGTATGGGATCCTATGACTCCAGTTGAAGAAGTTATAAGATCGTTAGATGATTTGATAAGGTCCGGAAAAATTCTATACATAGGTATATCTGATGCACCGGCTTGGGTTGTTTCACATGCAAATGCTATTGCGGAGCTGCGTGGTTGGTCATCTTTCATAGGAATTCAGACAATGTACAGTTTGATTGAAAGATCAGCTGAAAGAGAATTATTGCCCATGGCCCGTACTCTGGATATAGGAACAACTGCATGGTCTCCATTAGGTGGAGGGGTTCTTTCGGGAAAGTATAACAGGCAAAATAGTAACGAGTCAAAAAGATTCAATGTTAATAATGCAATGAGTGCTTCATTTGTAAATGAAAGAAATATTTCGATTGCAACAGAAGTACAGGCGATAGCAAAGGAAATCAATAAGACTCCTTCACAAATAGCCTTGAATTGGATAAGGCAACAGCAGAAGAATAAAGGCAAAGGAGTTATAATCCCCATTGTAGGAGCTAGAACTGAAGCCCAAATCAAAGATAACTTGGGTTGTCTAGATTTTGAACTAACCTCAGACCAATTGAAAAGTTTAGATGAGAAAAGTAAGATACAGCTAGGATTTCCTCATGACTTTATATCTGAAGCGGCCAAGATTTTCCTATACGGAAATACCTATACACTAATAGACAATCACAGAGCATGAATTTAATGAATTTGTAAAAGAGAGCTAATTAGTTAGTAATAAAATAATGTTCGAATCACTTGATTTTCTTTACGTCCCAGCTCCAAATATCCGAGAATCCATCAGATACTATACAAAGGTGCTTGACGGTGAATTATTGTGGAAAATACACGCGTATGGAGTTTGGGTCGCATGTATACGACGTTCTAGTAAAGAACCGTACATTCTCCTTGCCGACCATATAGGAAGAAAGGATTTGATGCTGATCTATCGGGTCAACAATTTACATGAGGCCGCGTCTGAGCTTCGAGGAAGAGGGCGGAGAGAAGAGAAAAGTTTAGAGATCCCAAATGGCCCTTGCTTAACATTTCGTGATCCTGCAGATAACTCGATTGTGATATACGAGAATCGACGTCCCCATGTCATGACAGAATTTAAAGGGCGAATTGATAATGATTAGTAAAAGTGCTGAAGGATTAGTTACCTCATAAACGAACAACTCTATTTAACTCTACTCTACTTAACAAGAGAACGATAACTTCACCCTTATCGAGGTTTAAGGTTTGCATACAAGTGTTTATTGCTCTTGCCGTAAGTATAAATATTCTATTAGAACATTCAAAATAAAATAGAATATGTGCACATCAAGTCAAGTAAAAGATAATTTACTAGATACTATCGTGTTGTCTATACAATTTCTGCTGTAGCGAATCTCTCTCCTACTTGAGTAATCTTTGCCTTTACATTCTGTCCTGTTTGTCCATTTTTTACAAAAATCACAAATCCTTGTATTCTGGCGATACCGTCGCCCTTCCTACTTGTCTCTGTAATCTGTACATCATATTCTTTACCTGTTTCAACAGGCTTTGGGCTGAAGCCTCTGTTAAAGCCGCTGCTGTAACCTCTTCCTGATCCGTAGCTCATATTAATACTTCAAAAATGCTAACTTATGTTCCTAATATGAACTAATGCACTGGTAATGGAAGAAGCAATTTACTTATGGAAAAAGTATCTTCTAAGATATGACGAATTTTCTCGTATCATTGTTTACTACTACAATGTCGAGAAATATCTTCATCCTCATGAGCGTTAATGATCCCTTGGGTTGCTACATCTGGTATTATTCTTGCTGTAAAACAGTAGTCAAAGTGTATAAGCTAGCATGCGAGAGGATACATCTTCTATAATACTCGTAACGAATTGTCTATAAAAATACTCGGAGCTTATACCAGAAACGTAGGGCTTGGAGCTATTGGGATCTTATGCAGCCTTGCTTCTAGAGGTGATGTTATTGACATTAAAAGTAACAAAAGGGAGAACTCGCTCCACTTTATCCTTGAGGAGATAATTATTTAGACTATATGAGCCGCTATAAAAATACCCGTATTTAGGATTGTTAATTCAATAAGTATATGAAGCTTATCTATAAAAGGTGTTATAAAGAAGTAAGATCTTGAGTACTTAGATTAGGTGAATGATCTATTCTGTCTAGGCATTTACTCATCACTTCTATGTGCAATTAATTTATAAGACGCTATTGCATTTTAATGATAATATTCCTTAATGTCAGGACAAAGAGCCGAATCCTCTTACACATGCGAATCATGCAGCACGTCATTTTCTACTAGAGGAGAACTCGAACAACACCTTCGCCAAAGACATGGGATCTAAGTGTCTACAATACATAAATCCAATTGGCTGCACGACAAAAAATAAATTACTATATCTTTTGCGGCAAGGCATAATCACTTCTATTATTGATCGTGAATCTTGCTAACACAACTGAATTAAACATTTTCTGTGAAACCGGCAGATAGAAGTCAAAGTAGTGAATCTAACTAGTTGACTTGGCTCCAATTTTATATTTATTTATAAACTTAATATTTTGGCTAATTTATTTACTAGGTTTTCATTTTCAATTGGCTTTTGAATAAACCAGTCTTTATTCAAATAATATTCTTCATTTGCCAGTTTTTCATGATACATGTTGCTGGCAGTTAGAAAGCAAATTTTAACTTCATTATCCTTTTTTCTGATCTCTTGATAAAGCTTAATACCATTCATTTCTGGCATTTTTATATCGAGGACCAATAGGTCATACGAGTTAGCCTTAAAGTTCTTCAATACAGTAGTAGGATCGTTAGAGGAACTAACTTCAAATCCATTATCTTCTAAAACGAGTTTCAACACCAAACTAGTGTCTGGTTCATCGTCCACTGTTAAGACTCTTTTTTTATTACCATGATTCTCTTTTGTGACGATTGTTAATCTGGTGTTTTTGGCTTCTTGTCTCTGTATCGGCTTAGGACCTCGTAATAGATTCATACTGACAACAGGTCTCTTGAAGCTATGTTACTATTATAATGCACAACACGTCTAGCAGAGGGGGGGAGGACACAGTAATATACCGTACTAGTACGGTACTCTACCAATTGAAGGTGTGCTATGAGGTCTATATCAGAACACTCAAAAGATAAACTAGAATATCCGCTTGATACAAGGATTTTGCTTAATTGTCTTGTAAAATATAATCCACAAGAGCATTCAGATCCCCGGTTGCAAGACAGCATACTTTATCTGCTGCGCCATAATATACGAATAACTGTCCGTCTATTATGCAGGATCCTGTAGGAAAGACTACATTATTGACATCCCCGTATTTCTCGTATGGTTCTTCGGGCTCTAAAATGGGTCTCCTAGTTCGACCCAGAACTTTGCACGGATCCTTCAAATCTAGGAGCGCAGCGCCAACGCTATAGACTCTATCATTACTGACCCCGTGATATATAATTAACCAGCCATATTCTGTTTTAATGGGGGGAGCACCAGCACCAATCTTTAAAAACTCCCAATCTTGCTCGGGTTTGAGTAGAAGTGTATGTTTTTCAAAGCTTGTTAAAGACTCACCCTCACCTAGCCATATGCTAGGTCTTTCCACACCATATGCGGCCCCTATCCAAGTGCTAGGTCTATGTAGTGAAAAATAAGTTATTCTTTCATCTCCATTTGATGATTTATAATTTATTTTGTCTGGAAAAAGCACGACATCCTTATTATCAGCTCCTTTGCTAGTTATAATTCCAAGTCTCGTAAACTCATGATAATCTGTCGTTGTTGCCAAAGCTGAAGACACATCTGGTCTGTCTCGAAAATGGCTAGAGAGTATTACATAGGTAATGTACGGTTGGTGATCAATCTCTACTAATCGAGGATCTTCTATTCCATATTTCTCATAAACTTCAGTTGGACCAAAAGCTATTTCATTACGTCTGTCAAAATAATAACCGTCTGTGCTAGAAGCATAGCCAATTCTTGAAATGTAGTTTTCATATTCTCCGATTGCCCGATAGAGCATATGTACTTTGTTTCCATCATACAAAGTAGCGCAGTTAAAAACTGCTTTGGATTCCCACCAGTTGTCTTCGTGTGGACTCAAGACAGGATTCTTCGCATATCTTTTTAAAATTGCTTTATCAGCAGCCAAGATACTAATGCTTTAACCGAGCCGTTAGGTTTATAAAAACCATACATGAAGGCCCACTAAGCCCAAAGATTAGTGGGTAGGTACTACAGGGTAACGATACAACTATTTTGTCTAAAGCCTTATAACTTTCATCACCTGATGAGCTCGATTGTTTGTCGTCAAGTATTAGATCGAAGTTATTTATCTAATCTTATTCCAATCCTACTCTAATAGATACTTTTTTCTCTTCTGTTATACGATAGTATAGCTGAGCATGTTGCTTACCTACCTCTAGCCAACCAATTTTTTTCTTAAATGAATCGACTTCTTTGACATATCCAGCGTAATCTCGATCCAGCATCGCTAATGCCTTTGAAAATTCATTTGGATTGCGACGTACGGTTATTCCTAAGCCTTGGGCAGAGAATTCTTTAAAAAATTCGAGATTAGTAGCTACGAAAGGAAGGCCATGGGCCAAAGCATCGAACATTACCCCTGAACCAGAACTTACTTTGTAAGGGAGAATAACAGCATCAGCTGAAGAAAATAAAAGGGAGAGTTCTTCTTCATTTAGGAAGTCAGTTTGCAAATTTACTATATTGTCTTTTTTTATAATATCAAGACTGAAATCCTCCTCAGTACTGTAATGGTTTTTTGAAGAGTTTATCACAATTGTCCACCCTTTAGGTATATTCATCATCTCTAAAATATCCCATCCTTTAGTAGCGGTCATAAATCCAAGAGCTAGTGCTATTCGACCGTTTTCAGGAAGCGAGAATAGCTTCCTTGCCTCCTTCTTCTTTGTTTTGTTATAGGCGAGCGAAGGTTCAGAACCATGGAATATAACTTCTGCTCGTCGACCGACCATCTTTGACATATATTGCGAGAACACTATGCCTGCTTCACTTCTTGCCAGCTTTTCTCTGTTCAAATTATGAAACGAGTAATAATTGATGAATCTCTTCCAATGCCTGATAAAATTATTTGAATATCTACTGACAATATTTCTTTTGGGCAAGTCTTTGGTAGCTACGATCAGATTAAGCCATTGCTTGAAAGTATATGCGGAATGAAAAGTCGTTACTATTGGAATCTTGCAATACTTGTAAAACGAGTCTATATTTGTGCTAGTCCTTGTGGGATTTATAGGATCTAATTTTAGGCCGTACAAGCCATGTTCATATTGAATATGAACTAAATCAGGCTTGATCTTATCGACTATCTTTAATAGAACATCAGAATTCTCGGTATTAGCTGGAGAAAGACCAGAAAAATCACCACTGCCTAAGTGATTACATGCAACATGTACATCAAACCCAATTTTGCGTAATTCTTTCGTTAGGTTGTAAGTATAACGTCCGACGCCCCCTTGCATAGGAGGGTACTCTGTGGAGACCATCAGTATACGCAGAGGCAAATTAGTAGAATTGAGGAGCATGTTAAATGAATATATAGCTCTTTATATAAATTTTAGTATATGTTTATAATAAGTATTAAATATTAATAGAAACTAGTATTTCAGATAGATGCCTACAAGATATACTGTCACTATTACAGCGGTCGGTTCCAGCTATGTAATAGTATTGCCCAAATCTGTAGTAGATGGATTCAATTTATCAAAAGGAGATAGGTTAGAAATGATTGTCAAAGATGATGGAATATACATTCCTCTAGCAGAACGAAAAAGCGGAAATACTTGAGATTAGACACTAATAGTGAAATGCTAGATATTCTGAAATTAACTAGCACAAAAGATCGGCTCAACCCTCTTTAACACTAAGATCGTTACCTCGTGCTGCTACTCGATTTCTACGACGTATGTTATGATGTGAATATTTATGAACTAACACAACTACATCTTTCCATATTTCACTATGCAATTGTCGTTTTTCATGCTGTGTAGAAAATATGATTGTTATGAACATTGATCACGTTAAAATGAAAGTACTTTTATCGATCTTCTAAAACATTTTACCGTACTACCCTTTATATTTACTAATCCTCTTAGTATTGTCGATACAATACGACAAATGAAAGGACTGCAGGATTGCACAATGCGGAGGTAATAAATACACTATTACAAGTTTTATCTAATGCGCGGTATAGAATAGATATTTGCGGGAATTCTAAATTTCCCTCAAAGATCTTGTCATTTTATTCAGTAAATAACTTAATACTTTCTAGTGGTAAAAGAACTAATACAAGACAAAGATACATTTTTGAAATTACAAGAGAAAATATCGACTACTGCAAAAAGTTGATTAAAAAGATGGAGCTACGCCATCTCGATGAAAATGAAGCAAACTTCGCAGTAAATGAGAGAGAATGTCTAGGTTTTATAACTATGCAAAAAGAAACATTACAAGCTACCTACAGTAATATGAAAGAAGTTGTAGAACAGCAACAGTCTGTATTTGAGACTCTCTGGAACAAGGCAATTCCAGCAAGAGATAAAATCATGGAAATTGAAGAGGGCTTAAAGTCAGAATTTCTTGAAGTTATATCAGATCAAAAAAAAGCAACTGAGATTTATATTAATCTTGCAAAGTCCGTGGAGAGAGAGGCTCTAATACTTTTCGCTAACAGTAAAGCTATAGTTAGAGCAGAGAGGCTCGGAATTTTGGATTATTTAATCACTGCCTCTAAGAGAGGAGCGGTGATAAAGATTATCACTCCGATAACAGAAGAGAATTTACAATTCACAGAACAATTTCGTGAGAAGGCTCAAAATATTAGAATTCTCAATGGTGGAGCCTCCCACTCCGGTTTGTTTATAGTCGATGGCACAAAGTTTCTCAGATTTGAACTCAAAGAACCTAAAGCTGAAGAATTTTCGGATGCAATAGGACTTGTACTGTATTCAAATAGTAAAGTAGGTGCCTACTCAACCAGGTCATTTTTTGAATTACTATGGAATGAACATATTCAATATGAAAAACTAAAAGAAGCAGATAACATGAAGAATGAATTTATCAACGTAGCTGCACATGAATTAAGAACGCCGATACAGCCAATACTTAGTTTGTCTCAGGTTCTTCAGTCAAAAATAAAGGATACTAAGCAGAGGGAACTTTTGGATGCCATTGTAAGAAATGCAAAAAGGTTACAGAGACTCACAAATGATATATTAGACGTTACAAAGATTGAAAGCCACTCTTTGAACCTGAACAAAGAACAATTCGAGCTAAGCAATGTGATATCTAACTGCATAAGTGATATCGGAGATCAAGATGAAAAGGTTCGAAATGGAAAATTGGAATTATTTTACGAACCTAGTAAGCAAGATATCTTTGTGGAAGCTGACAAAGTAAGAATATCTCAGGTCATTTCAAATCTATTGAACAACGCTGTCAAGTTTACTGAGGATGGAGCTGTGTCTATTGATGTAGTAATAAAAGAAAACAACAATAATGGTAACAATAATGGTAATATTATTATCGTTAGTATAAAGGACAGTGGCGATGGCATAGACCCAGAAATTTTACCCAAGTTATTCACAAAGTTTGCTACAAACTCTGAGAAAGGTACTGGCTTGGGATTGTTTATCTGCAAAAGTATTGTCGAAGCTCATGGTGGAAGGGTGTGGACTCAAAGTAATAATACTGGTGGAGAAAGAAGAACAGGAGCTACCTTTTGTTTTAGTTTGCCAATAACGGATAAATCAATGAATCAGCAAAAACAAAAGCACGTGGACACTAAGATAATGAATCAACTATAGATAATGCAAACAGACATACAACCGTCATTTCATAGTGGTATTACCGTGCCCTTTTTATTTTATATAGTTTTTGAAAAATGCGCTATCGATATTAAATCGCCGTCTTTTACGTATTCGTTAATAAATATTCTAGATATATATCTACAGATATTCTTAAAGCAGACCATATGTTATTTTCAGGTGTAGGTGTGGTTGTCAGTTCTGATAACAAATGATGCTTATTATCATGTCTATTATCCAATAGAAGTCAAGAAAAGCTATTATTCTAATCACTATGACTACTGCTATTGCTACTACAATTTGCGATCAGCACCATCACAACCTAAAACTACTAACAAGGGGGGAGGAGACAATGAAGTCATCACGATTATATGAACCCAAATCCTTATTTTCTAAATATGAAATTTTAATCAAATATACACTTGTACCGTCGATTCCTCTTACAATAATAGCGGTTCTATCTGCTAATCCTAATACTTGGCTGTCATCTGAGATTCATCATTTCTACATAGAGTTGTTTGCAGTAATACTTGCTGCGGTATTGGCATTCTCTTATCTTTCAAGAGCTCTTACATTAGACGATAAATTCAGCCTCTTTGTAGGAATTGGATTCCTAACCAGTGCTTTGATTGATTTATTGCACGTGATAATATCTTACAGCTCAATTGATAATCCTATATTTCTAAAATACTTCATTCCTCAGACATGGTTTGCTGGAAGAATATTTCTTAGTGCCATCCTAGTTATTGCAATTGTTAAATACCCAACTTTATCCTCACTAAAAGACGAAGAAGAGCAACATGAAGAAGCAGAAAGACTGGTGCAACGACATAAATTACAAAATACTCTCAAAGTTTATTTAACATTCCTTGCTATTCTTGCTGCAACTGCTGCCATAAGTTCACTATTCTTGGTTTTTCCTGCCAGTGTACTAGATAATTCTCCTATACATAGACCATATGAGCTTCCTTCGCTTGTGCTATTTTTGATAGCTTTATTTTATTTTTATAAAAATAAGTTATATGAAAGAACTGACGTCTTCTATAAAGGAATACTAGGTTATTTGATAGTAGATATCTTTTCTCAAATCATAATGTCTTATTCTGCTGCATCTTTTGATACAGCACACAACGTGGCTCATGTTCTCAAAGATGCTGGTTACTTCATTAATATTATAGCATTGGCATTATCAAGTATCCAGTATAATGCAAGGTTGAGAGAAACCAATGAAAGGTTAAGGCAAAGAGAAGAATTAATTCGTATTCAATATGAAAAGCTAAAAGAAGCAGATAACATGAAGAATGAATTTATCAACGTAGCTGCACATGAATTAAGAACGCCGATACAGCCAATACTTGGCTTGACACAAATTCTTCAGTCAAAAATAAAGGATACCAAACAGAGCGAACTTTTGGATGCCATTGTAAGAAATGCAAGAAGGTTAGGGAGACTTACAAATGATATATTAGACGTTACAAAGATTGAGAGCCAATCACTAAATCTAAAAAAAGAGCAATTTAATCTAAAGGATGTAATATCAAATACTATAGAGGATATTGTAGCAAATATAGACTTTATTAAGAACATCCAACAGAAAAATATGATAAAATTATTATATCAGCCCTATGATATTTTTGTAGAGGCAGACAAAGCAAGGATAACCCAAGTGATTTCTAACCTTTTAAACAACGCTATTAAATTTACTGAAGCAAAGGAGAAAGATGGAAGAGCGGGAACTATAAGTATTAGCGTGAAAAACATTGAGGCCGAGGCTCTTGTCAGCGTCACAGACACTGGTATTGGCATAGATCCTGAAATAATGCCTAGGTTATTTTCAAAGTTTACCTCAAAATCTTATCAAGGAACAGGGCTCGGGTTATTCATATCCAAAAGTATCATAGAAGCTCATGGAGGAAGGATATGGGCTGAGAATAACAAAATTATTAAAGATGGGAGAGGACAAGTAGAAAAAGGAGCTACCTTTACATTCAGCCTGCCATTAAATGAAAAACAGCATGAGATGAAGCAGGAGCCACAGACTATAGACCTAAAAGAGAGAATTAATCGTCGATAATGAAAAAGAGAATTTTGGTAGTAGACGATGAACCGGATGTTAATTTAGCATTAAAGGAAGCTTTAGAGGAAAATGGACTCAAAGTTGATGCATTCAATGACTCCCGGCTAGCATTAGAAAATTTTGAAGCTGGTTCATATGACTTGCTGATACTTGATATCAGAATGCCCAAAATGAATGGCTTTGAATTGTACAAGGAGATAAAGAGAATAGATGCTAAAGTTAAGGTATGTTTTCTGACAGCTGGTGAAATGCCTTACGGAATATATCAAGATATATTTGATAAAAATGAGTTCATCCGAAAGCCAATAGAAAATCAAGAGCTATTGAGCCGATTAGACAGAATATTAAATAGCTGATGAGCTGCTAGCGGTTAGAAAAGTGGATGCAAACCAATTGGATTTATCGCTTTTGAGCTATGCACAATGTCAAAAAACTTCTGTTTCTGGTATGTTGCAAGGGATGGAAGTTGTTTGCAATTATCTTGTTTGATTTTGCTGCAGCAGCGGCTGTTGCTGTTGCTGTTGTGATGACTGGGGTATTGTTGGCAGCTGGAAAAAAGGAAATCCACTACTACCAAGAGCATAGGGCATTTGACCGTTCCATCTATTGATAGCCTGCCATTGCAGGTATTGTGGGCTTTGTCTTAGTTGCTCAGTAATAATTTTGATTGCTTGTGATTCACCACCAGCTTTAGCTACATTTGCTCTTGCTTGTGCTTGAGCTTGTACAACTGTTTGGTTTGCGACTACTTGGATGGCCTTTAGATTATTCTGCTCTGTCAGAAACTTTTGGAATGCTACTACTTTTGCTTCAATCTGATCAGCAAATGACTGTGAGAATTTAAAGTCAGTTATAAATACCGTTTCAACGATTATATTTCTGGCTGATAAAGTATTACGAATAGTATTGGCTATAACACCCTTAGCTGTTTCTCTCTTAGTTATGAGCTCCTCTGCATTAAATTTTGCAACACTTGCTTTAACTGATTCTTGAATAGTAGGAGCTATTATTCTATCTGCATAATTTTCTCCAAGTTGCTGATATATTACGTTTGCATCATTTGGATCAATATGATAGTTTAAAGCTATAACAGTTTGTACTTCCTGTAGGTCATTAGATGCAGCTGTTGCTTCGGCTTGAAACTTGAGTGTACGTACTTCTAATTGTATTACTTGTTCAGCGAATGGAACAATGAAGTGTACTCCTTCTCCAAGGACACGATTTTCGACTGCACCTAAATAAAGAACTACACCCCTATGTCCTGCTTGTACTATAACTACTGATTCAGCCATTACTATGATTATAACTATAAACGTCACTATGCCTGCAAAGATCTTTAATTTATTCCGTATCCTTGGAAAGCCTGGCATTGTTAGTACATTTCCCCCCCTATCACGATTTGCGTATCTTTGGTCTGGATATTTTATATTGCGTCTACGCCGATATATTCTATTTGCCACAAAAGCACCCACAATTAATATGATAATTAGAGCTGTTGCAGTTGATAGGTCAATGACAGGCAAATCCTCACTTATGTGCAATACTTAAACATATAAGGGCATCTGCTATTACCGAAAAACCACTGTTTGTACTTTCACATATTCTACTGAAGGGGGTTAACAGAATGTCCTACAACAATATCTGCTTTCATCACAATGCAGCAAGCACATTTTTGTTGCAGACAGATTTTGGCCTGGTCATGTTTACAAATCGGGCATATGCATGCTTCTTGGTTGTATCTATCACTTCTCTTGGGTTTTGATTCTTTATCCGCATAACACCATATAGCAACTACAGGAATACCAATGATAAAAAATACGACAATAGTTCGTACGGGAATTCGTAGAACAAATAGAGAGATTCCAAAACACAAGGTTGCGATGCCTACGATTAATAGCAAACGTTTCGATTGAAGATCTGCCAAAATATTATCCTCAGTGAGTGTACTGTAATTCTTCCTCCGCGCCTTCTGAAGATGAAGCCTCTTCCAGATTCTCCTTGTTCTTCTTCTTTTTACGATTCTTTCGGACCAGTTCCAGAATTTCCCTCAAATCCTCTTCAGAAATCTTAGATATGCTTGCATCACATTCTATACCCTTTGCGTCAAGAACATCCTCTGTTAACCTCATAATCTCATCTTTATGTAGTTCTTCTTCTTTTGTTAGCATATTATTACTCATAAATCTGAAGAAGGCAAACTCACTCATTATTGTTTGATTATCACCAAGGTTACTATTTACTTTATCCTTTACTAAAACAAGTACCAATTGCTTTGGCAATCAATATATAACATATACTAATATTCAAAATATATTTAAAGCACTTAATACAAGGAAATTTCGAAAGTTTTCCGCAGCAACGAAGCGCCTCGTTGAACATTATATTAAATATGAAGTCATAGAGGCTCTAAGTTGTCATAGACGCCGTAAGTTATGGAATAATGTGGATTTAATGAAAAACTACGCAAGAAACTATTATCCGGCGTAATAGGAATAGCGGTTAATCTGAGTTCATGTGTGAGAAATGTTGGTAAAAGAATATTTCTACTTTGCCTACCTTTACCTCAAAAAGGAGTAGATGCTGCGCCAGCAAGGGTCATAGCGACATGCGACACAATTTATTAGTGATAAAATGAGCTATACCAAAAAATTATACAGGGCAAATGAAGGACGTAGTTGCATTAGTCTAGCAGGTAATTGGCTACCATGTTATCTTGTCAATATTTTGTTATTCACCACAGGCTCATACCTTTTAACGATCTCTGAAAGAGGCAATTTCTTTCCTCCTACCATCTTTATATGAATATCAATTTTATCATCATTAATATTGATTATGTTGTACGTATCTTCGAAAACACCCCTATACCGCCATGAACAAGCTGTTCCTGCATATGCAATCTTCAGATTTCCTAAATTCCAAATCCAGGGTCTGTGTTTGTGACCACATAGAACTAGATCTACCTTCGATTCAAGGCAAGCTCTGAGAGTATCTCCTGCGTCAAGAATCCCCACAACGTTGGCATATCCTGTATCAGGTATGGCAATTAAATGATGATGCATTGCCACAATCCTTACCTTTTTGCTAGCATATCTACATAAGGTCTCTTCCAGCCATACGTTCTGTCTGTGTCCCACCTCGCCTTCATCTCTGTCTGGTCTGGCAGTCCCAAGGATAAGTACAACTATATCTTCAAATTCGTAGACTTGTTTTGAGGAGGGAAAGAATTTTTTGAACAGAAGATAACCTGTATGGCGGTAATCATGGTTTCCAGGAAATGCTATCAAATTGCGGCAATTGAATTTCTTGATTTCTCTGTTAGCTTGTTGAAATTGAAACAGCAGGCCATCATCTGTCAGATCTCCTGATATAATTATGACATCCGGCTTTAGGTCGTTATTGACCTCATCAACGATTCGATTAAAAGCATCTTGTTTGAATAGACCGCCTATATGAAGATCTGATATCTGTACAATCTGCATTACTTTTTGTTTCGTGCAATGTAATATATATTAATGATATACGAACTGGCGACTGCTTCTTTTTAGGAAATCGTGAACCCATACTACAAACTTTAGAGCGTAACTCGTAAAATGCTATTTTGACAAGTATTCAGAACATCCTGATTACGACTATTCAACCTTGAACAAGTATTCTCTTATCATGCGTTGACGACGACAAATGGATATTCTAGTTGTATCAAAAACCGCTCTGATTTTCGGCACATGAAGAATTGCGGAATGATATATGCAAACATAACTAAGTAAAAATAGGTTTCCCTATTATTGGTAGATGCATCATTCCACGAGCAGTCCTCCTACACAAATATTCATTGAGGAGGTACCGCTATGCTCAAGAAAGCTACATTAATTTATTTCTTATTTTTTGGACTTTGCGCCTGCTTTGACTTTTTTCGCAGACTTGGAGCCAGATTTTTTCTTTGCTGCCATTTTCATTTATATCAGCAAGGAATCATATTTAAGCCTTTAGAACAGTAATACGCGTTCACCAATTTGATGAGATGAAAAAGAACTAGCCTGAATAAGAGATTCACCATTACGATCAACTAGATCGCAAAAACAATATTCTGCATATCACAACTGACAAGGATTAATTTTTCATTACTTTATTATAAATTCAGTCATTGTATTTTACACTAATTTGCTAGAGTTTCATAGCATGAAACCAATAATATTATACCCTGCTTAACTGCTACTCATGATAAAATATGAATCTGACATACTGACAATCGAGTTCGTTCTTGTAGAGATGATGTCACCTCTATAATGCAATGTTGCGCAGTAGATTTATTATTTAATTCTACGCTAATAAATTGCTTATATATTCGTTCTACAGTTATGAATGACACATAGAAAATGCTCATTACAAAAAAAATATCTGCAAAAGTAGCATGTACCACTGTTCTTGCTATTGTTGCTGCAAATATTCTGTTTGAATTCGGAGCTTATAGCACAAGTCAGGCCCAAGTAACAAATTCTACCACTGCTCAGCCATCGAAACAAGAAATAACACCGGAACAAAAGGCAAAAATGTGTAGCCCAGGCAGTCCAAACCTCAAGTTTGTCAATACGACTGAGTCGCAAATATGTGGTGTCCCACCATCGCAAAAAACAACCCCAGCAGCATCACCAACATCACCAGCAAACGCGACTAGGGTACTCCCAACTCCTACAACAACACCATAAGAATCATCTCTGCCACGATCAATATACCTTGCCCTTTTTTATTTCATTTTATGCAAAAATGCACTTGCTTATGTCACGGTCAATAAGTCCAGTCAAAAGCCATTAGCCAAGAATTTGAATATCATCATTAAAGATATTATTCCATCGGTTTTTTACTTCTGACAGACTTATTTTTGTCCTTCGCTTAGGTGATATTTTCTGGTCAACTAATAATCCTTATTAGAATCAACTTGTTATTAAGCTCATGACTAAGGATTTTGGCAAGCTTTGTGAAGATATCTTGAAGCTTGATCCACAGATTCGCTTTGCTGGTGTATGTGATGATAGCGGTGAAATAAAATTTGGGGGCCATCGTGAAGGGATTAATAACTTGCTTTCAGCTGATGAAACAAAAAGATCAAATTTGCAGGCATTTGCAAGATGGGGGCTACGTAACTCGCTTGCTCCTAAGATTGGCAGGGGAAAATATGCAATGGCAGAGTACGAAAAGATCAAACGTATAACAGTACCATTAGAAAATTATCATTTACTTCTAATAACA
>Ga0193723_1000207_pt1 | contig 21804 bp, 19 predicted proteins | sample H2m2metaG_FD_143042 | JGI IMG/M metagenome (GOLD analysis project Ga0193723, IMG submission 143042) | Soil microbial communities from a riparian zone of the East river system, Colorado, United States - H2m2 | ecosystem: Environmental > Terrestrial > Soil > Riparian zone | place: USA: East River...
GGCGTGTCGGCCACGATGCTGGTGATTGCCGCCATCGCACTCTTCTGCTTCGAGTTCGCAGGGCGTCCACGCATCGCGCGCGCGCCGCTGCTGCCGCCGGTCGCGTTCCCTAAGCCGGTCGCCGGCGCCGGACTGCCCTTCGTCTCCTTCCAGGACCCTCGCGCCAGTGTCGTCAGCGGTAATCCGTATCCGAACGGTACCGTCTTGTATCAGCCCGCATCAGCGTCGCGGTAAGCAGCTTTCCGACCTTTCTCCGGGCACAGTGGCACGATAACTTCGCTGAATGGCGGCGCTCACCCTCGACGTGCTCCTTCGCAGCCTCAAGAAGGGCGATGGCATCTCCGAACCTGTCTATCTGCTGCACGGCGACGAAGATGTCCTCAAGGACGAGGCCATCCGAGCCCTCATCGACACCGCCGTGGGAGCGAGCCGCGACTTCAATCTGGACGTGCGGTTTGCCCCTGATCTGACACCGGAATCGTTTCACGCGCTGGTGAATACGCCGCCGATGCTCGCCGACCGGCGGGCCGTCGTGCTGCGGGGGGTGGAGCAGCTCGGCAAGCGGAAGACGAAGCTGCGCGACGAGATGGTGCGCTACCTGACGGTCCCGAATCCGACCACAGTCCTTGTGCTCGTCGTCGCGGCGGGCGAAGAACCCGACCCCGATTTTGTACGGGCCGCCGCCTCCGTGGAAATGGAACCGCTCGCCGCCGAACGTGTGCCGCGGTGGATGCAGCATCGCGCGACCACGCTGGGCCTGACGCTCGCCCCGGACGCGGCGGAGTTGCTCTTGAAGGCGGTCGGCAACGACCTGACCACGCTCAGCCGCGAACTCGAGAAGCTCGCAGCGCTGGCGGCGGGGACGGGCCGATCCGTGACGGCCGAGGACGTGTCCAGCCTCGTCGGCGTGCGCCGCGGCGAAACGGTGTTCGACCTGGTCGAGTCGGCCCTCGAGCGGCGTGTGGCGCGTGCGGCCCAGCTGGTGGAACCGGTCCTGGAACAGGCCGGCATGAGCGGCGTCAAGGTCATTTCTCTGCTCGGCACGCACTTGGTAGGGACTGCGCTGGCGCGCTCGGAGCGCGATCGCGGGCTGCATCTTGCTCGCCTGCCGGACACACTGTACGGGCAAATGCAGAGCACCAGGCCGTACGGCATGCGCAGTTATAAAGAGGAAGCAGCGCGGTGGACCGCCTGGAGCGGTCTCTGGACCGCCCGGGAGCTCGGGCGCGCCCTGCGCGCCGCGCTCGCGGCGGATAACGCACTGAAGACCGCCACCGTGTCGGACGATCGGGGGATCGTGACGCAACTCGTGTTGGGATTCGCCGCGGTCAAGCGAGCAGCCGCATGAAACGCCTCTTGGTGGTGGTGATGCTGCTGGTCGTCGGGCCGCCAGGCCGCCTAGCGGCCCAAACAGACGCGCGCCTCGTCGAAGCGCTCCGGCTTGCACAATCCGGCCAGGTGGATTCGGCCCGCGGCATCGTCCGCCGGCTGCTTGCGACCTTGTCCCCTGGCGATTCGGTGTATCCGCAGGCGCTGCTTGCCGCGGCGAAAATTGCCCCCGACGCGCCGACGGTCGCTCTGTATCTCAACCGCATCGTGGTCGAGTACGGCGCAGGACCCTGGGCCGACGACGCGCTGCTGCTCCTCACCCAACTGTATTTCGCGCAGCACGACCCGGCCCAGACCGTCCAGGCGGCAGAGCGACTGAATCGCGACTACCCCGACTCGCCACTGCGCGCGCGCGCGAACTTCTCGGCGGGGCGGGCTTACTTCGACCTCAAGAACGAGACCCGCGGCTGCGAGTTGATCCAGCAGGCGGTCGACGGCGCGGGCGACGACGTCGAATTCAAGAATCAGGTGAGCTTTTACGCGTCGCGCTGCAGTCCGCCATCGACCACGACGACGGCCACGCCGACGCCGGCTGATACGGGACCGAAGCCGGCACCAGGGCCTCCCGCTCCGCCAGGATCGCACGCCTACGCCGTGCAGGTGCTCGCCGTGAAGAGTGCCGCGCAGGTGGACGACATGCTCACCCGACTCAAGGTGATGGGCTTCGACGCCCGCGTGGTGCGGGACTCCACGGGCTTCTTCAAGGTCCGCGTCGGCCGATACGCCACGCGCGAGGAAGCGCAGCGGGCGCAGCAGCGCCTCAAGCAGAAGGTCGGGGGCCAGCCTTTCGTGGTGGATGAACCGTGACCGCGGTGACTGAAACGCCACTGATGCAGCAGTACCGCGACATCAAGGCCCGTCATCCCCAGACCATTCTGTTTTTCCGGATGGGCGACTTCTACGAAATGTTCGAGGACGATGCGAAGCTCGCCGCCCGCGAACTTGGCCTGACGCTCACGTCGCGCAACAATGGCGGCGCGGCCGAAGTCCCACTCGCCGGCGTGCCCGTCAAAGCGGCGACCGAGTACCTGCGACGCCTCATCGCGAAAGGGCACCGCGTCGCGATCTGTGAGCAGGTCGAGGATCCGAAGCTGGCGAAAGGCATCGTGCGGCGAGCGGTCATTGAGACCGTCACGCCGGGAACGGTGCTCACCGATGATTGGCTCGTTCGGAACCGCAACAACTACATCGTGGCGGTCGATCCGCGCGGCGCGGCAGCCGGGCTCGCTACGCTCGACGTCACCACCGGCGAGTTGATTCTCGAGACCGTGCCCGCGAGCGACACCGCAGCGGCGGTCGCGCGCTATGAGGCGCGGGAGCTCGTATTGCCGGCCGAGGTCTCGGTTTCAACCGACGTGGGAACGGTGACCGTGCGCGAGGCGTGGGAATTCGACCCTGAGCTCGCGCGCGAAGACCTGATGCGGACCTACGGCATCGCCTCGCTCGACGGTCTCGGCGTCAGCGCCGAGGACCGGCCCGCGATCGGCGCCGCGGGCGCGCTGCTCCGCTATGCCCGCGAGCTCAAGCCTGGTGGGCTGCCGCATCTCGCGCATCCGACCATCGTGCGCCGCGGCGACGTGCTGCCGCTCGATGAGATGACCCGCCGTAACCTCGAGCTCGTCGAGCCGCTCCGCGCCGGCGCCGAAGGCGCCACGTTGCTCGAAGTCATCGACAGCACCCTGACGTCGATGGGAGGCCGGCTGCTGCGCCGCTGGCTGCTCGCGCCCCTGGTCGATCCAGTCGCGATCAACGCGCGGCTCGATGCCGTGCAGGTGCTGGTCGGCGATGGCCGCGGCCGCGCCCGGCTGCGCGAGGCACTCGACGGCGTGCGCGACCTCGAGCGGCTGGCGGGCCGGGCGGCGCTCGGCCGGGCGACGCCACGCGAGATGGGCGCGCTGCGCGACTCGATCCTGCGGCTCCCCGATGTCGCCGGCGCACTGGGCGGACTCGAGGCCCGAGAGCGATCCGCGCTCGTCGAAGCGAGCGCGCACGAGCTGGACCTGCTGACCGATATCGGGGAGGAGCTGTCTCGCGCGCTCGTGGAACGCCCGCCAGCACAACTCGATGACGGCGACGCGATCAGGCCAGGATACGACCATGACCTCGACGAGCTGAAAGTCGCCCGGGACGGCGGCAAGCAGTACATCGCGGCGCTCCAGTCCCGCGAGCGCGAGCGCACGGGCATTGGGTCGCTGAAAGTCGGCTTCAACAAGGTCTTCGGCTACTACATCGAAGTCACGCACGCTAATCGCGACCGGATTCCGGCCGATTACGAGCGCCGCCAGACGCTGACCGGTGCCGAGCGCTACGTCACGCCCGACCTCAAGGAACACGAAGCCAAGGTCCTGGGCGCCGAAGAGCGCATCGCCGAACGCGAGGCCGAGGTGCTGGATCAGCTGCGGCGCCGCGTTGGAACCGTGATCGGCCGCGTGCAGGCGACCGCCGGCCTGCTCGCACGTCTCGACGTGTGGGCCTCGCTGGCGGACGTCGCCGAGCGCGAGCGCTACGTGCGTCCCGACGTGACGAGCGACTTCACGCTCCAGCTCGAGGCGAGCCGGCATCCGGTCGTCGAGCGGATGATGCCGCGCGAGGCGTTTATCCCGAACGACGTGACGCTGGACGAGAGCGGGCGTGTCGCGCTGCTCACGGGCCCCAACATGGCAGGCAAATCCACCTTGCTCCGCCAGGTGGGGCTGTGCGTCGTGCTGGCGCAGATCGGTTCGTTCGTGCCGTGCCGGCGCGCGAGGATCGGCGTCGTCGATCGTCTGTTCACTCGCGTCGGCGCGTCCGACAACCTCGTGCGCGGCCAGTCCACCTTCATGGTCGAGATGAGCGAGACGAGCGCCATTCTTCACGCCGCGACCGGCCGCAGTCTGGTGCTGCTCGATGAGATCGGGCGCGGCACCTCGACCTACGACGGCGTGGCGATCGCCTGGGCGGTCACGGAGTGCCTCCACAACAGCATCGGCTGCAAGACGATCTTCGCGACGCACTACCATGAGCTGACCCAGCTCACCGAAGAGCTCGAGCACGTCCGCAACTTCAACGTGGCGGTGCGCGAGGTCGGCGACGAAATCGTCTTTCTGCATCGCCTCGAGCCGGGCGGCGCGGACCGCTCCTACGGCATTCATGTCGGCCGGCTGGCCGGCCTTCCCGCTCCTGTGGTGACTCGCGCCTGGCAGGTCCTCAAGCTGCTGGAAGCGGGCCATCACGTAGCGAAGCAACGGCCGCCGTCCCCGCTCGACGCCGCACAGCTGGCGCTGTTTGCGCCGCCCGCCGGGCCTGATCCGCTGCTCCTTGAATTGGACGGCCTGGACGTCAACGCGTTGTCGCCGCTCGATGCGTTGAATCAGCTCGCGGCATGGCAGCGGCGGCGGAAGGATGGAGGCTCGTGAGAGCGCTCGCGCTGCTGGGATTGATCGGGTTCGTGGGATGCCGCGGCTCGTCACCGCAGGCCGGCCAGACCAGCCAGGCCGCGCCGCCGCCGGAATCGGAAGCGCCGGTCGCGCTGAACCCGGATGTGCCGATCGCCTATCCGCCGGCGCTGTTCGAGCAGAAGGTCGAAGGCGATGTGACCCTGCGGCTGTTCGTGGATTCGACGGGCAAGCTGATTCCTGAGTCCACTCGGGTCGCCGAGCCGAGCGGCTATCCGGCGCTCGATTCGGCGGCGCTGGCGGGCGCCGGCACATTGCGGTTCGCGCCGGCCAAACGGCGCGGTGTGCCGGTGGCGACGGCATTTCTCCAGCCGGTCGAGTTCCGACAAGTGGGGACGACGCGCAGCGGCAACGTGACGCTGCCTCCTGCGCCTGCGCCCACGCCGACTCCGACTCCACCACCGGCGCCGGCACAACAGCGGCCACGGCCGCCGGCCCCGCCGGTCGTTCGGCCCACGGCGGATACGACGCGCAGGGACACGACCAGGGTTCGCCCCGCGCCGCCGGCGCCCCCTCCGCTCCCGCCCCCCGCTGACACGACGCACCCGCCTGACACGACGAAGGCGCGTCCGGACACGAGTGCCTCAGCACACTAAGCCGTACGCCAACGTCCTCGAGACGATCGGCTGGACGCCGCTGATCCGGCTCAACAAGGTCACGCGCGGGATTCGCACGCCCGTGTATGCGAAAGCGGAGTTCTTCAATCCCGGCGGCTCGGTGAAGGATCGGATCGGGTTGGCGATGATCGAGGCGGCGGAGCGCGCCGGGAAACTGCGGCCCGGTGGTCTGATCGTCGAAGCGACGTCAGGGAATACCGGGGTGGGGTTGGCGATCGCGGCGGCGGTGAAGGGTTATCGCTGCATTTTCACGATGCCGGACAAGATGTCGCAGGAGAAGGCGCGGCTGCTGCGCGCCCTCGGCGCGGAGGTCATCATCACGCCCACCGCTGTCCCGCCCGATCATCCCGACAACTACATCGTGAAAGGCCGCGCCATCGCGGCGGCGCACGACAATGCGATCTTCGCCGACCAGCACTACAACCCCGTGAACCCCGACGTGCATTATCACACGACGGGACCGGAGATCTGGGAGCAGACAGAAGGCAAAGTCACGCACTTCGTCTGCGCGCCCGGCACCGGTGGCACGGTCAGTGGCGCCGGCAAGTATCTGAAAGAGAAGAACGCCAAGATCCGCGTGGTGGCGGGTGACCCGGTGGGGTCGATTTATACCGATTACGCGAAGACCCACAAGCAACACGACGGCCAGCCCTACAAGGTCGAGGGCATCGGCGGCGACAAGATCCCCACCTCGCTGCATTGGGACGTGATCGACGAATGGGTGATCGTGAGCGACAAGGACGCCATGCAGATGGCGCGCCGGCTCTCGAAAGAAGAAGGCCTCTTCGTCGGCGGGTCGACCGGCGTAAACGTCGTCGCGGCGCTGGATGTGGCGCGCCGCAGCGACGACCCCAAGGCCCTGGTCGTGACCGTCCTGGCCGATACCGGCGAGCGCTACCTCAGCAAGGTCTACAACGAGGAGTGGCTGCGCGAGAATCAGCTGATCGACGACGACCGGCTCACGGTCGGCCGGCTCGTGGCCGCCAAGAACAGCGACGCGCCGCCCTTGATTCACGTCGCACCCGGGGCATCGGTGCGTCAGGCGCTCAATCTGATGTCCACCTACAACGTCTCGCAGCTGCCGGTGTTGGACGGCGACGACGGCGTTGGCGCGATTTCCGAGCAGGCGCTGATGGCGCGGGCGATCGGGCAACCCAGGATTCTCGATAGCCCCGTGCGCGATGTCATGGATGCGCCTTTCCCGGTCGTCGATGGCGAGTCCCCGGTCGCATTGCTCACGACGCTGTTGTCGCGCACGACGCCGGCGGCGCTCGTGCGCCGCAACGGCAAGGTCGTCGGCATCGTCACGCGCTACGATCTGCTGCACCAGCTGGCGGGAATTCGCTGATGCGCGTGACCGTGCTCACCGGTGGCGCGACGGCGGAGCGCGCCGTGGCATTCGCGAGCGCCTCGCAAATCGTCGCGGCGCTGCGGACCCGGCAGCACGCTGTGCGGGTGGTCGATCTCGCCGGGGGACTGCTCGACGAGCGCGCCGAGCGCGAGCTCCTGGGAGGGGCAGTCGGCCTCGCACCACCAACCGTGGATGACCTCGCCGAGCGTGAACGGCAGATGTTGTCGGAGGGGCTGTCCGAGCTCGAGCCTGTCCGGAGCGCAGAGGTGCTGTTTCTCGCTGTGCACGGCGGCGTCCTCGAAGGCGGCACGCTACAGGCCGTGCTCGACGTCATCGGCGTGCCCTATACCGGCAGCGGCCCTCTCGCGAGTGCGCTGGCGATGGATAAAGACCTGTCCAAGCGACTGTTTCGTGCGGCCGGTGTGCCGGTGCCCTCGTGGTTCATGGCGCCGCCCCCGGTGAGCCCGGAGGACGTCTCCACGGCGTTGGGATGGCCGGTGATCGTCAAGCCGTCCAAGCAGGGCTCGTCCGTGGGCTTGACCCTGGTGAAGAAGGCTGAGGATTTGGGCGTCGCGCTCAAGCTCGCGTCACGTTATGACGACGAGGTGATGACCGAGCAGTTCATCCCGGGAATTGAGCTGACGGTGGGCGTGCTCGGTGACGTGCCCTTGCCGGTGGGACAGATCGTTCCCAAGCACGAGTTGTTCGACTATGAGACCAAGTACACGCCGGGCATGTCGGAGGAGACGTTCCCCGCCAAGATCGACACGCTGCTCGCCCGGCAGCTGCAGGAGTACGCGCTGATCGCGCATCGTGCCTTGAAGCTGAGTGGCTACTCGCGCATCGACTTCCGGGTGAGCCCTGAAGGAGACATCTTCTGTCTGGAAGCGAACTCTCTGCCGGGAATGACCCGCACCAGTCTGTTCCCTCAGGCCGCGCAGGCGTCGGGCATCCCCTTTCCCGAGCTGTGTGAGCGTATCGCAAGCCTGGCCCGGAACAACCGGGCTGGACGAGGGGGATAAGACCTAGACGCCTAGACGCCGAGACGCCGAGGAAATACTGATGGGCCCGCAGCGGATGTACGGTTTGACCCTCTGGGTACGACGACTGCTTGTCGCCAACCTGCTCGTGTTCCTGATCCAGAGCACGTTGTTGACGTCCCCGAGCTTTGCCGATGCATTCGGGTTTGCCCCGGCGCACGCCTGGGAGCGCCCGTGGACATTCGTCACGTACATGTTCCTGCACGCGGGGATTCTGCACCTCGCGCTCAATTTGCTGGTCCTGTGGGTGTTCGGCTCATCGGTCGAAGAACGGATGGGAGGCCGCACGTTCGTCCTCTTCTATCTGCTCTGCGGGATCGGCGGCGCCGCGTCGTCGTTCCTGCTGCGGCAACTCGTGCCGGTGCCGCCGATGATCGGCGCCTCGGGCGCCATATTCGGAGTGGCGGTCGCGTTCGCGTGGTACTGGCCCGACCATCCCGTGTCCCTGTTTCCGCTGCCCGATCCGGTTCCCGCGAAGTGGCTCGTCACCTTTCTCGTCGGCGTGGATCTCGTGCTGGCGCTGCTCAAGGTGAGCGACGGCATCGCGCACATCGCGCACCTCGGCGGCATCGGCACCGCGCTGCTCTGGCTCAAGGGCCAGGATTGGCGCGCGACGCGCGGTGAGCGGCGGGGACGGCAGCCGGCAGCATCGAGCGTGCTGGTGTCACAACCACCGCGCGTCAGCCGCAGCGGCGCGACTCCACCGTCCGCTCGAGCGCCCACGTCGCGCGGCGGGCCGGACGCGCGCGCCAATGCCGAGATCGATCGCGTCCTCGACAAGATCATTGCGAGCGGCGTCGACAGTCTCACGCCGGCCGAGCGGAAGTTCCTCACCGAAATCAGCCGCCGGTTGCGTACGCCGCCAAAGCCATAGTGTCAAGTCGGACCTCCTAGCCCGCGAGATTGATATCCGCTGCGAGCCGTCCCAAATTGGGCGGCAACCAGCGCAATGCTCGTCAATCTTGTTCCTGAGTTCCTCGCGACGCTGGCCGCGCCCAATCCCTCCGCGGCGTACCACGAGTATCTCGATCGCCATCGTCCCGTGTTGAGCGCCTACTGGCAGAACTACGTCCTCGATCCCGCCTCACCCCACGCCGAGCCGATCATCGAGACGGCTCTGCGTGCCGATCGTTCCGATCTCCGGCGCCTCCTGGAGGACGTGGATGTCGTCGCCGTGGCCGAAGACGCGCTGCGACGCTCCGCCGAATTGCTGGAAGCCGACTGTCCGGTCGATCTCTACCTGATGGTCGGTGTGGGCGCGGCCAACGCGGGCGAGCTGGTCGTAGGCGGGCGCGGCATCGCGTTCGTGTGTCTCGAGCACTTCACGGGTCGTGCCAACGCGCAGACGTACGGCATGGGACTCACGCCCGAGCTGCTGCCGCTGTGGATCGCGCATGAGGTCGCGCACGCGCTGCGCTACACCTCGCCCACCAGCCGTGCCGCGATGCGGCGACTCGTCGGCGATCTGGGAGGGGGCGGCTATTACGATGCCTGGGAGATCGGCTCCCGCGCCACGCTGCGCGAGCTGGTGGTGAACGAAGGCGCGGCGATCGCCGCGTCCCAGGCCGTCGCGCCGGGATCCGAGCCGTGGGAGTACTTCGGCTACAACCGGCGGCAGTATCGCCGGCTGCGGGAGCTGGACGCCTTCTTGCGCCGTGCGTCCACGAGCGAGCTCGAGTCGACCGGCCTGGGCCTGCGGCTCCGCTACCTGTCGGGGGGGATGAGCCCCGCAGCCCGGCTGCTCGCCGGGAAGGTCCTTCCGGAGCGTTCCGGCTACTACCTCGGCCTCCGGCTGGTCGAGAACTACTTCGCCGAGCATGGCGCCGCATCGACCGTACGGGCCGCCGTCGAAGAGGTGCGGCAGGCCGACGACCGCGCCGAGGGGTTCCAGACCGCATGAGCACGCGCGATAAGAAGCCCCCGCCCCCGCCCCCGGCTCGGGCACCCCGGTCCGCTCCGCCGACCCACCGCCCCGTCCAGGGCGAGCGGCGCCGCAACCGGCCTTTGCGCGAGGTGCTGGACGAGCTGTTGAGCCATACGCGCGACATCGCCCGCCGGGCCAAGACTATGACGCCGGCCGAGGTCGATTACGCACAACAACGGCTGGAATGGCTGGCAGACGAGGTCTGGCGGGTGGCGACGGGCGAGGCTCCCCCCCCCGAGTAGATTACCGCAGCATGGGGACCCGTGGCGAATTCAAGGTCGCAATCACCAAAGAAGATCTGGTCTTCGCGTCCGCGCATTTCATCACGTTCGCCGGCCATCGCTGCGAGACGCTGCACGGGCACAACTACCGTGCGGCCATCTTCATCGAGGGCGGGCTCGAGCCTGACAGCTGGTTCGTCGTCGATTTTGCCGCGGTGAAGACGCTGATGCGCGGTCTCACAGCCGAGCTGGACCACAAGGTGCTGTTGCCGCGCGACAACCCCAAACTCACGATCGCCCAGGACAACGGCAGCGTGCGCGTGGCGTTCGACGGCCAGCCTCGCTACGTCTTCCCTGCGCGTGATTGCGTGATCCTGCCCATCCCCAACACGACCGTGGAGATGCTGTCGCAATACCTCGCCGGCCGCGTCCGTGCGGAGTTGAGGGGAGGATCAGTCCGGCTCAAGACCATCGAGATCGAAGTAGAGGAAAACTTTGGCCAATCAGCGAGCTACCGTGAAACCCTCGACTAAACTGTCAGACGCAGAAATTGCCGACCGCCTGAAGCGCCTGCCCGGCTGGCGGCTCGAGAACGGTGCGATCGTGCGCGACTATCCGACCGACGGCTGGCCTACCACGCTGATGCTGGTGAACGCGATCGGGTTTTTCGCAGAGGCCGCGGACCATCATCCCGACCTCGCCGTGAGCTGGGGGAAAGTGCAGGTGAAGCTCTGGACGCACAGCGCCGGCGGTGTCACCGCGAGCGACATGGAGCTCGCCGCACTGATCGAGCAAACAGCGCTGTGGCGCCCGAAGGCCGGCGCGAGCGCACTGCGCGGTACGACGAAGAAGTTCGTGGGATCGTGACACGCGCCTTCCCACTCGTCCCCGCGCCCGACCCCTTCGATACCTGCGCCCGCTTCAGCGGTCTCCCCTACCTCCTCTTTCTCGATAGCTCGGCGCAAGGCGCGCTGAGCCGCTACTCGTTCCTCGCGGCCGACCCGGTCGCCGTCGCGCAGACGCCAGAAGCCGCGCGGGAGCTGCTGCGTGGTGAGCGGCCCAGCCCGCTCGCCGGGCTGCCCCCCTTCCAGGGCGGCATTGCCGGGTACATCGGCTACGACTGGGGCGCGGAGCGGGAGCGCGTGACCAGGCCCGCGCCGGACCGCTTTACGCCGCAGATCCCTGACGTGGCGCTGGCCCAGTACGACTGGGTGATCGCGTGGGATCACCTCGAACGAAAAGCGTGGCTCATCAGCGCCGAGCGCGCGGCGGCCCGGACCGCCGCAGTGCGTGAGCGCCTGCTGGCACCACCCCCGACGGTCAGCAACCACCTGGCGACAGCGCCCCGGTCGCCGCAGTCGAACTTTTCGCGCGCCGAGTTCGAGCGCGCGGTGACCCGCATCCGCGAATACATCGCCGCGGGCGACGTCTATCAGGTCAATCTCTCGCAGCGGTTTCACGCGCCGTTCGCCGGCTCGCCGCTCGAGCTGTATCGCCGGCTGCGCGCCAGGAATCCCGCGCCGTTCGGGGCTTACCTCGAATTCGGCGACGCAAGGGTCGCGAGCATTTCTCCGGAGCGCTTCGTGCGGCTCGATGCCGCGACGCGTGTTGCGGAGGCGCGGCCCATCAAGGGAACACGCCCGCGCGGGACGTCGCCGGCGGAGGACAGCGCCTTGGCGCGCGAGCTGGTGGAGAGCGAAAAAGACCGCGCCGAAAACGTCATGATCGTCGACTTGCTGCGCAACGATCTCGGCAAGGTATGCCGGCCGGGATCGGTGCGCGTGCCCAGCCTGTTTGCCCTCGAGTCGCATCCCACCGTGCACCACCTCGTCTCGACCGTCACGGGCGAGCTCGCGGACGGCGTCGATGCCTTCGACCTGCTCCTCGCGGCCTTTCCCGGCGGGTCGGTGACGGGAGCGCCGAAGATTCGCGCCATGCAGATCATCGCGGAGCTGGAGCGGGCCCCACGCGCGGTGTACTGCGGCGCGATCGGTTACGTCTCAGCGACGGGCGGGATGGACTTCAACATTCCCATTCGGACGATTGTGCTGCAGGGTGTCGACGCGACGTTTCACGCCGGCGCAGGGATCGTGTGGGATTCAGAGCCTACGGCGGAGTACGAGGAGACGCTCGCGAAGGCGCGCACGATGATCGACGCGATCACTTCCCCACACAGAACGCCGCGAACACGCGGTCGAGCACGTCGTCCGGCGTAACGGCCCCGATCAAATCGTCGAGCGCCAACACCGCGGTGCGGAGATGGGTCGCCGCCGCGGCCGCATCCACGCCGCTCGTGCGCGCGGCCCAGAATGCCTCCACCTCGGCGAGCGCACGCTCCAGCGCGACGCGATGCCGCGCACGGGTCACCACCGGCTCGATGTCGCCGAGCGCGAGCAGCCGGCCGAAGGCGACTTCCGCCAGGCGGCGCTTTAACTCGGGGAGGCCTCTGCCGCTCACCACGGACACGCCTTCCCCTCCCAGATCCGCCTTGGTCCGCACGACGACGATCGGCGCTGTGATCTCCGCGAGAAACGCAGCTCGCGTCGGCTCGTCCCGCTCCTCGCAGAAGACGATCAGATCCGCTCCCGCGAGATACTTCTTGCTCACCTCGATCCCCAGCCGCTCGATACGCTCGTCCGCGTCGCGCAGCCCGGCGGTGTCGACAAGACGAAACGGAAAGCCTTCGATCACGGCATGCGCTTCGATCGCGTCGCGGGTCGTGCCTGGGATCTCCGTGACGATCGCGCGCTCGGTGCCGAGCAGCGCATTGAAGAGCGACGACTTTCCGGCATTGGGGCGGCCGGCAATCACGAGGAGCGCGCCTTCAGATAACCGTTCGCCCTCGGGTGCGGTTTTGAGCAGATCCGCGACGCGATCACGCACGAGGGACCACGCACCGCGCACGCGCTCGGGGCTTACCGGTCCCTCATCCTCCTCCGGAAAATCGATGTCATAGGCGATCAGGGCTTCAAGCTCGAGGATGTCGCGGCGCAGCGCGGCGAGACGATCGGACAAGCCGCGCTCGAGCTGCTGCAGGGCGCGCCGCCGCTGCGCGGGCGAGCCTGCATCGATGAGATCCGCAGTCGCTTCTGCCTGGAGCAAATCCATCTTGCCGTTCAGCACCGCGCGGCGCGTGAATTCGCCTGGCACGGCGGGCCGGGCGCCTGCGGCGGCCAGCGCCGCCAGAGCAGCCGCCGGCACGACCAGGCCGCCGTGGGTCGAGATCTCGACGAGGTCCTCGCCGGTGTAGGAATACGGCGCGGGGAAACAGGCGGCGAGACAGTCGTCTACCGGCTCGCGCGAATCGGGATGCGCTAAGCGCGCGCGGAAGACGGTGCGTGCGGGCGAGGCGGAAAACGGATCGAGGCAGCGGGCAGCGGCCTCAAAGGCGCCACGGCCCGAGAGGCGGATGAGCGCGAGGGCGGAGCGACCGGGGGGCGTCGCGAGTGCGGCAATGACGTCAGTGAGCAGTCTACGTCTTGGCCGGCACCCGGGCTTCGCGCAGCCGGCGCTTGGCGATCAGGTATTGCTGCGGAATGCTGAAGATGTTCTGCGCGGCGTAATAGAGGTTGAGCCCCGAGGCAAAGTTCAAGAACAGCACCGTCATGAACAGGGGCATGAAATAGACCATCATCTTGGTCTGCGGATTGGGCGGCACGCCGATCTGGCCGACCTTGGACAGCCCGAACATCGAGAGCCCGAGGAGGATGGGAATGATCTTGAACGGATCGGGGCGCGACAGGTCGGGCAGCCACAGGAACGGCACGCCGCGGAAGATGATCGTGTTCGCGAAGACAAAGAACAGGGCCAGCAGCACCGGCCATGGGATCAGCATCGGCAGGCACCCGCCGAAGGGGTTGACCTTGTGCTCCTTGTAGAGGCGTACCATTTCGCGCTGCAGCCGCTCGGGGTCGTTTTTGTACTTGTCCTGCGTCTCCTTGAGCAGCGGTGCCACCGCCTGCATGCGAATCCCCGATTCCATCGCCTTTTGGTTCAAGGGCCACAGCAGCAGGCGGATGACGATGCCGAACAGGATCAGCGCCCAACCATAGGCGAGATGGAGTCGCCCGTGCATCCACAGCAGGATGTTCGTGACGAACAGCGAGACGGGCCGAATGATCGGACGAAACACGCTCCACCCATAGGGATTGGCGTCGTCCAGGTCGTGCCCCATCGGTGAGAGCTGATGGTAGTCGAGGGGCCCGGCGTACACCGAATAGCGGAACGTGCCCGCCGGCGGCACGGGCATCGTGAGCATGACGTCGGCGCGCGACGCCGCCTTGCCGTTCCGGGGGACACCGACGGCGATCGCGCCACCGAACGTGGGCTGCCCCTCGTCCAGCGCGAGCGCGGCGGTGAAGAAGTATTTCGACTTGACGCCCACCCACTCGAACGGGCCGTTGATCAGCGTCCGCTCGCCGGGTCGAAGTCTGGAAAAATCGGTCCGCTCGGTTTTCGACGCCTTCGTGACCACCGAGTAGTGCCGGAAGTCGTCCAATGAATCTCTTTCGACCGAGCGCAGGCCGTGCGACAGGTCGAGCAACAGCACAGCCCCAATGCCCCCGAGCCCGCTCACCGAGCCCTGCACATCGAACCGGTACTGGTCCGGGACGAAGCGGTACTCGAGCGTCACATGCGAGCCAGCGCGTTCAGCGTCGAAGCGAAGCGGCTTCGCGCTCTGCCCCGCCGCCACGACCACACTTTCGTCCGGACTCGGCTGGAAGTCCCAATCGTCGAGTGACACGGTGTCGCCGCTGGCGAGAACCAGGCGATGCCGCAGGAACGCATCGCCCGGGGGGACGAGCTGGACTGGCTGCGCCGAGTCGCCGGGGGCAAAAGATTGGTATTGCAGAAGTTCTGCGGACTGCAACCGGCCGCCCCGAGTGCTGAACCCCAGGCGGTACAGGGGTGATGTCACCCACACTATCCGACCCGTGTCGGACATCGTGACGGTCGGACGGGCTGACCCTGAAGGACTCCCCGACGGTCGCGGCCGGTCGGCCGAAACCGATGTTGCTTCACCTTCACGCTGCTGGACGGCGGTCGTATCGCCGGCCGGCCGCGCGGCCGGCTTTTTCGGCGGCCAAATGATCGAGGGCGCGACGGCCACGATCATCATGAGCACGAACGCGAGCAAGAGATTGCGCTTATCCACGATCAGTCCTAGGGAACCGGATCATAACCGCCTGCGTGAAACGGGTGACACTTGAGGATGCGCCGGATGCCAAGCCATGAGCCTCGCAGCGCGCCATAGCGCTCGACTGCTTCGTAGGTGTAGCGCGAGCAGGACGGCTCGAACCGGCACTGCGTGAACACGAGGTGCGACAGCGTGAGCTGGTAGCCACGGATAAGTTGCATTACGGCCAAACGCGGCAGTCGTTGCAGCGTCACGTCAGCGCCTCCACGGCGCCCGTCAATTCAGCGCGCAGCACCGCAAACGAGGCGGTATAGGCGGAGCGCTTCGCGCGAATCACGAGATCGACGGCGGGAAGGTTTCGCAGCAGGTCACGTCGCAGGATCTCACGCAGCCGGCGTCGCAGCCGATTGCGCGACACGGCTGACGATTGATGGAGCGGGACAATGAGCCCGAGCCGTGCGTGACCCGAATCGCTGTGACGCCAGGCCAAATCGAGATGCGGGGTGCGACGGCGGCGACTCCCCCCTGCTTCCCAGCAGGCGGTGAGCTCCGAGCCGCGCGTGATCCGCACGCGGCGCGGGTACCGCTCGCGCGTTTACCGGCTCCGGTGTTTGGATGGAATACGGACGACGAGCTGCTTGCGGCCCTTCTTGCGCCGGCGGGACAGCGTGGCGCGGCCCCAAACGGTTTTCATCCGCGCGCGAAATCCATGCTTATTAACGCGCCGCCGATTCCGCGGCTGATATGTCGGACCCATAATTCCCTCGAGTAAGGCCGGGAAAGTTACCCGACGTGAGACGCGACGGTCAAGGTTGACTTTTCCACATGGGGCCCGTACTTTCGGGCCGCCCTTGCAGCACGTCCTTCCTAAAATCAGAAAATCGTAATGGAGCAATCGGTAAACGAAGCTTGGAAGCGCCTCCTCGACGAAGCTCGACGTGAACTTCCCGAGGCGACGGTGCGCACGTGGCTCGAGCCATCCGAGCCCATCGCACTCGACGACGGCCGCCTGATTCTCGGCGCGCCGGATCAATTCGCCGCGGAGTGGAACGAGTCGAAGCACGCGTCGCTGCTCGCGCGCGTCGCCGAGCGCGTGCTCGGCCGGCCGACGACCGTGGTGTTTCGCGTGCAGGAAGACCGGCAGCGGCGGCCGCAGATGGATTTCTTCGTCGCGCCGCGCGAGAGCGCGGCGACCGCCATCGCCGCCAACATCGGTACGACACCGCTCAACGAACGGTACAGTTTCCAGTCGTTCGTGATCGGCAAGTCGAACGAGCTCGCCGCGGCCGCGGCACACGCCGTCGCCGAAGCGCCGGGCAAGACGTACAACCCGCTCTTCATCTACGGCGCGACGGGGCTGGGCAAGACGCACCTGATGCAGGCCATCGCGCATGCCGTGCTCGAGAAAAACCCCGAGACCCGGCTGCAGTACTTCGGCGCCGAACAGTTCATCAACGACGTGATCGAATCGATTCACGCCCGCACCATGTCCGAGTTCCGCCGGCGCTATCGCAACGACGTGGATCTGCTCCTCGTCGACGACGTCCATTTCCTCGAAGGCAAGGAAATGACGCAGGAGGAGTTCTTCCACACCTTCAACGCGCTGTTCGAGGCGCACAAGCAGATCGTGCTCACCTCGGACCGGCCACCCAAGGAGATCCCGGGGCTGGAAGACCGGCTGATCTCGCGCTTCGAGTGGGGGATGGTCGCCGACATCGGACACCCCGATCTCGAGCACCGCATCGCCATTCTGCGGAAAAAGGCCGAGCAGGACCACCTCGAGCTCACGATCCCGGACGACGTGCTGCGCTTCATCGCGGAGCATATCCGGTCCAGCGTCCGCGAGCTCGAGGGGTGCATCATCAAGCTGCTGCTGTTCGCCTCGCTCAAGAACCGCGAAGTCACGATCGAGCTCGCGCGCGAGGCGCTGTCGGACAAGATCCGCCAGGGCGAAGAGGGGGCCTCGTATGGCGGCAGCCAGTCGGCGCCGAGCATCGACCGCGTCCAGGAAGTCGTGGCCCGCCGCTGGGGCGTGACGCCGGAGGGACTCCGCTCCAAGGCCAGGACCAAGACACTCACCGTGCCACGCCAGGTGGCGATGTACTTGGCACGCAACATGCTTCAGATGCAGCTCGTCGAGATCGGACAGGCGTTCGGCGGCCGGGACCACTCCACGGTGATTCACAGCGTGGACAAAGTGGAGCGCCAGATGATGCGCGACCGGACGTTCAAAGAGCGTGTGGAAATGGCTCGGCAGGAATTGTCCGCACTGTAACTAACATTTGGGAAATGGGGAAAACGGCGCAGGGTGTGGGTGATGGGGAAATCGTGACAGCTATCCGCAAAGCGCCAACAGTCCGAACAGTGCGCCCACATCATGTGACGGATGACAGGTGATGCGCTGGTTGCGCTTTAGCGGGATCACCCACATATCCCCGGTGTCTACTACTACTACTAGTATTTCTATATAGAGAAGTAGTAGTAAAGACTTTCCTCATTTTGGAGACGAAGCGTCCGGCATGAAGTTCACAATTACGCGCGAACAACTCCAGGAAGGCCTGGCGGCGGTGGCGGCAGCCATCCCCGCCAAAACGACGCTACCGGTGCTGGCCAACGTTCTGGTCGAAGCCTCGAAGCAAAGCGGTGGCCTGCGCCTTTCCGGAACAGATCTCGACATCGCGGTGAGCACGACCGTCCCGGCTGAGGTCGATGCCGACGGCGCGGTGACCCTGCCAGCCAAGAAGCTGGTGGACATCGCGCGCGAGCTGCCGTCCGGTCCGGTGCGGGTGACCGCCGCCGGCGAAGCGCGCGTTTCGATCGAGTCCGGTCGCTCCAAGTTCAAGCTGCTGGGGCTGCCGCGCGAAGAGTTTCCCTCGTTCCCCACCGTGAAGTTCGAGAAGGCCTGGAAGGCGGCGGCCGGTGTGGTGCACAAGCTGGTGGGTCACGTGGCGTTTGCCGCTTCCACGGAAGAAAGCCGGCCGATCCTGAACGGCGTCCTGTGGGAGCTGCGGCCCGATCGCATGCGGATGGTGGCGACCAACGGCCATCGCCTGGCCAAGATGGACGTGCCGGCGACAGGAGGGTCCACGGCGGACCTCATCGTGCCCCCCAAGGCGCTGGAGCAGATCCGCCGGCTCTACGCCGCCGACTCCGAAATCGAGCTTGCCAAGAGCGACAACCACATCGGCTTCCGCTCCGGTGGTACGCTCGTGTTCTCGCGCCTCATCGAGGGGCCGTATCCGAACTACGAGCAGGTGATTCCGCGAGAGAACGACAAGCAGGCGACCGTTGACAAGATGGCCATGGCCGCGGCGCTGCGCCGCATGAGTGTGGTCGCCAGCGATCAGACCCATCGGATCCGCCTGGCCTTCTCGGGCGGCAACGTGAAGTTCTCGGTGCAGACCCCGGACCTGGGCGAAGCGCAGGACGAGCTGGCGGTGACCTACGAGGGCGAGCCACTGGAGATCGGGTTCAACGCGATGTACCTGCTCGAGATCCTCAAGTACATGCCGACCGACGAGGTACGCTTCACCTTCAAGGCACCCGAGCGCGCCGCCACGATCGAGCCGGTGGGCTGGAACGATCCGGCCTCTTACATGGCGCTCGTGATGCCGCTACGGCTTGTGGATTAGCGAGTCCAGAGAATCCACCTGGATCAACGAGTCCACGTGGATGGCGGAGTCTAGCGGAATGACCGGCAGTACCGGGGGCTCGATGGCCGGCACGGGGATCGAGTCCTCTTCCAACGGCGGCACCGGCGTCTTCCCACCGTAGTATCTCGCCAGAATGAGATCGCGCCGCGCGAGCATGCGCGCCGGCCGAAACGCAGGATTAGAGGTGCGCGGCTGCGGTAGCGTCGCGGCGAGCGCGGCCGCCTGCGCGGGATCGAGCTGCGCGGGGCTGGCGCCGAAGTAGGCTTCGCTCGCGGCGGCGGCGCCCCACACGCCCGGCCCCCACTCGGAGGTGTTGAGATACAAGTGCATGATGCGGTCCTTGCTCAAGGCGAGCTCGAGCCGCACCGCCGTCACGGCTTCCTTCAGCTTCCGAAAGATCGAGCGGGACGGCGAGAGATACAGGTTCTTCGCCAGCTGTTGAGTGATGGTGCTCGCGCCGCGATGCCCGCCCGCCGCCCACGCGTCCCGTAACTCGATGAAGTCGATCCCGTGATGCGTTTTGAATCGCGAATCCTCGGCGATGATAATCATGCGCTCGAGGACGTGTGTATCCTCGTGCCGACGTGACGACGTGCCGACGTGTGCGGAGCATGCGTCTCGCAATCTCATCATGGCGGTACAGCGTGGCTCGTGCGTCCGCCACCACGCCGGCGGCGGCCAAACGCCGAACAGCCACACCAGAGACAGTGCGGCCGTCCATAGCACAACACGTCGGGCAATCCTATCTTCTTGCACCGCCATGGACCTCGAAGCCCTCCAGCAGCGCCTGCAACAAGCGCTGGGTCAGGAATTTACCGTTGGCCCGCTGCTGGGTCAGGGGGGCTTTGCCGCGGTGTTCCGCGCCCGCGACAACACGTTGAACCGCGATGTCGCGGTGAAGGTCCTCGACGTCGAGCTCGCCCCCTCCCCGAACGTCGCCGAACGCTTCCTCCGCGAAGCTCAGACCGTCGCGCGGCTCGAGCATCCGCATATCGTCCCGATCTACAAGGTCGGCCGCCACAAAGAGTTCTTCTACATCATCATGCGGTGCATCGACGGCCCATCGCTGGGCCAGCTCCTTGAGACGCAGCACAAGCTGTCCGTGGGCGATGCGGCCCGCATCGCGCGGCAGGTGGCCGACGCCCTCGCCTACGCGCATAGCCACGAGATCGTGCACCGTGACATCAAGCCGGACAACATCCTGCTCGACAAGAGCGGCCATGTCCTCGTTACCGACTTCGGAATTGCCAAGGCCGCTCAAGCGGCACAGGCCAAGACCGCCGGCTCGACTCACCTCACCAGCGAAGGAATGATCGTCGGGACACCGGAGTACATGAGTCCCGAGCAGGCATCGGGTGACCCGCTCGACGGCCGCTCCGACATCTACTCCCTCGGCGTCGTGCTCTATCACATGCTCGCCGGGTCCCCGCCGTTCGAAGGTTCGTCTTCCGCGTCGATCCTCGCCCAGCAGATCACTGAGCCGCCGGAGCCGATCCGCCGCCACCGTCCGGACGTGCCGGAAGAAATGGCCGTGGTGCTGGAGCGGATGATGGAAAAGAATCGCGCCAACCGGTTTCAGATGGCCAGCGAGGTCAGTCGTGCACTCGTGGGTGCGATGCCCACGGCCGCGCGTGACCGCGTGCGCGTGCCGCTCCGCCGCCGGCTGCGGTTGATGTTCTACAAGTCCCTGGTGGGCCTGAGTGTCGCCGGGTGTCTCCTGTTCATCGCCTTCGCGGGTGGGGCGGCGGCCGTGGCGTACTACGTGTTCAGCAAGCCGCCGCGCGTCGCTGCGCATGCCCCGCTGCCGGACAGCCTAACGCGCCTGCTGCGGGCGCGTCGCGCGCTCCTGCCAGGTGACATCGCGCGCTACGCCTATCGTCCCGCCGGCCAGGAAGACACGACGCTCTTGCTGCTGACTCGCCGCCGCACCGTGGTCGTGACACCCAATCAGGTGCGCTCCTACGCGCGCGACAGCGTGCGGCGAGACATGGACCTGATTCTCCACGGTGGCCTGGCGTTTCGCTTGGTGATCTACGGAAAGCACTCCGAAGACGTCGCGGACACGGTCTACCGGAGCCTGTCGTTCCGCGACATGGTGCAGCTGCGCCCCCAGCTCAACCGGTCTGAGAACGTGGCGAGTCCGAAGCGTCGTGTCGTCCCCGCCCCGCCCCCGACGGCCCCTCGCCAGCCGCCACCGCCTCCCCCGCGACACCGCACGCGGGCTCGCACGCGCAGGCCTTCCTAGCGTCTGGCCGAGGGCTGCCGCGTCACCACGCCGAACACGCTCGCGCCGTCGAGGTGGGACGCGTCGCCGGGTGTCGAAACGACGGCGCCGAAGCGATTCTGCCCGCCAAGCGATAATGCCAGGACGAAGGCACTGCGGCGCAGGCCGCCGTCGGTGTCGAGCCGGGCGAGGATCTCGAACGGCCAGCGTGACGACGTGCCGGGTGTCCGCCAGCTCGCCCCAAACGCATACGACGCCTCCGCATGGGTCGCGACGTGCGCGACGGTCGCGAAGGCGACGGAAGGAACCGGACCCGGATGCCAGGTCAGGCCGGGAACGAACGTGGCCCGCTGCCGCTGCCCTCCGACGATCGGCTGGCCGAGGTTTGCGGCGACCGCGCCGACCGTGACTTGGGGGAGCGCGAGGTACGTTACGCCGACGTCCCAACCTGTCGAATTGATCCCCGTGCCACCGTAGCGCGCCACGGCAACTCCCGCGGCCAAGCCCTGCGACCCTCCCGCGAGTCCCAGGCGCAGCGTGCTGCCGCGGATGCCCGCATCGAAGATGTCACGTTGGTAGGCAAGGGAGAGGCCGCGCGAATTGAAGCCGGCATTGATCTGCCGCAGCTTCCCGCTCGCGCCGGGATCCCCGACCGACAGCTCCGCGTAGATCGACGCGTCGCGGAGCACGCCCAGCCCCGCGGGATTGACCCAGACGGCGCGGGGATCGCGGACGTCGGTAGGAAAGAGGTAGGCGGTTGCGCGGTTGGGAACTGCCTGGGCGGATAGCCGGATCGCCAGATGGCCGGATAGCA
>Ga0193723_1000208_pt1 | contig 21721 bp, 14 predicted proteins | sample H2m2metaG_FD_143042 | JGI IMG/M metagenome (GOLD analysis project Ga0193723, IMG submission 143042) | Soil microbial communities from a riparian zone of the East river system, Colorado, United States - H2m2 | ecosystem: Environmental > Terrestrial > Soil > Riparian zone | place: USA: East River...
ACCACGCGCGCGCAGCTAAAACTGCAATACAGTTTCCAGCATGAAACCACTGCTCCGGGGGAGGACAACCACTTGCTGGCTACACAGTTTACCGTCCGCTTCTAATGATCCAATGTTGCCGATAAACTCGTGAGAATCCTGATCGTTGAAGATGAGCTTCCTGTGGCGCGGCAAATCGCCGCAGCACTAACCGAGGACGGTCATGATCAGAAAACCGTTCACAGTGGTGAAGCCGCGTTGGAGGAAGTGCGCAAGGGGCCTTTTGATCTAATTGTGCTCGATGTTCGCCTGCCTGGCATTGATGGTTTCGAACTGTTAGGGCGCCTGCGCGAGCAACATCTTGCCAGTCGTGTACTGTTGCTGACCGGGCGCAGCGCCGTCGAAGATCGAGTAACCGGCTTGCAGCTCGGGGCCGACGATTATTTACCGAAGCCATTTGCCATGCGTGAACTCGTCGCACGCGTCCGCGCGCTCGGGCGCCGGTATCCAGAGGAACCGGTAATCTGTTTGCGCGTCGGCGATGTCACGCTCGATCTATCCACGCACGACGTTCACCGAAACACCCAGCGGCTCGAGCTCTCTCCGCGCGAGTTGACGTTGTTAAAAGTGCTAATGCGGGAACCAGGCCGCGTGTTCACACGCACGGAGCTGTGCGAACGCGTGTGGGAGCATGCGCACGAGTACGATACCAAGCTGGTTGAGGTGTTCATTGGTCGGCTCAGGAAAAAGCTCGGTGAACCTCCGCTGATTCACACGATTCGCCACGTAGGCTATACCATCGGCCGCCCTGAAGGGAAAATCCCTGTTCGCCGTGGGACCGCCTCGCAGCGGCGAGGCTGATTGTCCCAGCATAGATGTGGGGTGTAGCGGCGCTCCCTGGGGGCCGTGCGTGCCGCTGGTTCGCATCTGAGGTAACGGCTGCGTTACCTTTGCGAGATTGCAGCCAGAGACAAATTGACTGCACTCTCACGGCGTCGATTCGCTGATTTTACCAAACGGGACTGCAATGAGAATGTCTTCTTGGCGTCTTATACTAGTCGTGGCAACGGCTGTTTCAGTTATCGGTTATCCCAGGCCGGCAAGAAGGCGATCAGGTGAAGTGGACTTGGGGTTCCGACGGCCACACCACAACGTCAGGCTCCCCGGGGATGCCGAACGGCATCTGGGATTCTGGACTTCGTAACCAGGGAGCGACCTTCACTCGCACCTTCAATAGTACTGGGACGTTTCCCTACTACTGCACCCCGCATGGCGGATGCTGCAACATGGTGGGCACGGTTAGAGTGATTGCCCTGTCGCCAACGCCCACGCCGACGGTCGCCAACGCCCACGCCGACGGCTACGCCGCGGCCAAGCTCCACACCAACCGCCACGCCGCGGCCAAGCTCCACGCCAACGGCCACGCCAAGGCCCAGTCCTACAGCTACAGCCACACCAACACCAACACCGACACCGACACCTGCTGCAGCTATCGCTGTAGTAGCCGATTTTAACGGCGACGGCCACCCGGACTGGGTCGCTCGTAATACCAACACGCGTCAAACCGTTCTCGTGTATCTGAATGATAATGTTGTTGTCGGTGCTGCCCTCGGTCCGACTCTAACAAACAACCTGGCGCTGACCGGCGCGGCGGACTTCAATGTTGACACCCATCCAGATTACGCGCTGTTCGCGCCCAACACATTTCAAACCACACTCTGGTATCTGTCCGGACCGACACGCATCGGAACTGCCTCCGGACCGACTTTGCCCGCGGGCTGGGAGTTGGTAACGACAGCAGATTTTAACGGCGACAACAATCCGGATTTCGTGATTTTCAAGCGCACCACTCGTCAGACTGTAATAGTTTTCCTTAACAATAACGTTGTCATTGGCGCTGCCCTGGCGCCCACCCTTCCGGCAGGATGGAACTTGATGGCCGTCGCCGATTTTAATAGCGACGGTCACGTGGACATTGCTTTGTTCAATGCGGCTACTCGCCAAACGGTGATCGGATACCTGTCCGGATCCACGCTAATCGGAGCTGCACTTGGGCCAACGCTTCCGATGAACTGGCAGCTAGTCGCAGCAGCCGATTTCAATGTCGACGGACATCCGGACTACTTGCTTTATCGACCGGATACACGTCAAACCGCGATCTGGCATCTGAACAACAACGTTTTCATTAACGCCGTCTTCGGTCTAACTCTTCCGCCCGGCTGGACTCTGTTATCACATTGAGCGAAACGTTGCAATTGGCCACCTAAACGCACGACCACGCGTTCACTTAACGAGGTTTACGGTGCTCTTGTAAGGTTAACGACGAAATTCACTCTTTGTATTTGCACAGTGACAAACGCGTAACCCTTGCCGGCTCGTCTTCGCCACATCCTTAAACTACACAACCTAGTATCAACTCAGAGGACATTAATGAGAAGTTTACGGCTCTTTCCCATCCTGGCGCTGCTGATATTCGCCTACTGGAGTGACAGGGCAGCGGCAGCAGATTCCAAGTCTGACAAATGGCTTAGCCCTGCTCCAAGCGCAGCGAAAAAGAATCCGGTCGCGCCGACGCAGGAGTCAATCGTTGCCGGCCAGAAGATCTATTCGAAAACCTGCGCTATGTGTCACGGGAAAACCGGGGATGCGGACGGCCCGGCCGTGATCGAGCTCAATATTCACCCGGCGAAGCTCTCCGATCCAAAGCTGGCAAATGAATCTGACGGATCCCTCTTTTGGAAGATTACAACCGGGAAAAAGCCGATGCCGGCATACGGCAAGCGACTTTCCGAAACAGACCGCTGGCATTTGGTCAATTACATTCGAACGTTTTCGAAGCGATAACACACTGCTTTCCCACTAGGGCAGGCCTGCCGCAGTCAAGCTACAATGTTTAAATCAAACGTGCATGGCACATTGGCTTGCTTCGTTCAGTGTTTTTCTGCAACGCTGCCCAACGTAAAATCAGCGTCTTGGTGCCGGACTACAATGTTTAAATCAAACGTGCATGGCACATTGGCTTGCTTCGTTCAGTGTTTTTCTGCAACGCTGCCCAACGTAAAATCAGGGTCTTGGTGCCGGAGTTGAACGAGGTCGCGTGGGGGCGGTGCGGCTTGCGGCACGCGGTGAAAGTAACAACCGCGTTACTTTTCCAATACGCCGCACCGCGCTCATCGATGCGATTCCTTTAGCGAATAAACACCATCAAAACCTTATGAAAACGATTAATCCTTACACAAAAATCGCTCTGCTCTTTTTAGCAGTAGGGCTGTTCACGGCCGTGTCTGCGCGCGCGGATACTTACTCGTGGACAAACTTCCAATCAGACATCCCCGGCGTTGCGCAACACGTCGATCCAAACCTTGTCAACCCATGGGGTATGTCAGTCTCGGGGAATGGCACGATCTGGGTCAGCGACAATGGCACCGGCGTTTCCACTCTCTACCATCAGGACGGCACAGCCGCTCCGCTGGTCGTAGAGATTCCAAAGGCCGCGCGGAACAGAGGAACAGGGAATCCCACTGGACAAGTCTTCAACGGCACGCCGTTCTTCCTAGTGACAAAAAATGGAAACTCCGCGCCCGCTTTCTTTATTTTTGTCAGTGAAGACGGTTCCATTTCAGGCTGGAACCCTACGCTGGATGGGACGCACGCCATCATCGCCGTCGATAACGGCACGAACCATGGTGTTAACCGCGCCATTTACAAAGGCGCAACGCTGGGCGTCGCCAACGGTCACAATTTCCTGTATGCGACAGATTTCCATACAGGCAAGGTTCATACCTTCGATGAAAACTTTCATCAGGTGAATCCCAACGGCTTCGTTGATCCGAACCTTCCGACTGATTATGCGCCATTCGGCATCCGGAATTTCAATGGGGAAATTTTTGTTACATATGCGAAGCAGGATCACCGGCGGGTGGATGATGTCCATTGTCCCGGCTGTGGCTTCGTAAACGTGTTCGATACCAGCGGCAACTTCCTTAGGCGCCTGATCTCAAACGGGAACCTCAATGCCCCCTGGGGACTTGCCCTCGTGGAAGGCAGCAACCTTTGGGTGGGCAATTTCGGGGATGGCCTCATCAATAATTACGATCCGGTCAGCGGCAATTTCATCGAGACGCTCATGCGCGCCGATGGAACGCCGCTCCAATTTGATGGCTTGTGGGATCTTCTGCCACTCACCGACGGCGTGTTCTTCACCGCCGGAATCGCAGACGAAGCGCACGGTCTCTTTGGCATCATCACCGAGGACTAAAATTAGGGACGCTACAAATTTGGGGGGTGCACGCTTCCTTGACCGTTGCCAAAGGGTGTTGTCCCGGCGAGGGCGTGCGCTCACCATTTTGTGTTCGGCCTGCATTTTTCGGTAACAGTACTGTTACTATTTCGAAGCTTTCTGAGCCAGGATCCGCGGCTCTTTCATTGACCAGATTTGCCGCCGAGCTACCATTTCGGACACGGGGGTATGGTGGCTAACAAGCGGGAGATTTCGTGCAATGGCAGCGGTTTGAGTTCGCGGCGGAGAGTTCTTCCAACCGCGGACGTCCAAACCAAAGCTGATGCGTTTGCGACCACGCATTGGAGCCTCGTATTGATTGCGCAGGGTCAATCGGCCGCGGCGGAAGAAGCGCTGGAAGAACTTTGTCGGATTTACTGGCGACCTCTGTACGCTTTTGCCCGTCGAGAAGGTTCCGACTCAGAGGAAGCGCGGGATTTGACGCAGGGTTTCTTTCAGCTGCTACTCACACGTCGCGACCTGGACGCAGCCCGCAGGGAGAAAGGACGCCTGCGCTCCTATCTGCTGGTATCCTTTAAACATTTTCTGGGAGGCGAACGACGCCGGGAGATGACGATCAAGCGAGGCCACGGACAGTGGTTGATTCCGCTGGAAGAGTTGCACGCGACTGAGCGCGCGGATCTTCCTGCCGGTGGACTCGTTGATTCGTTGAGCGCCGATCGGCTGTATCAACGCCGATGGGCTTTGGCTCTCATCGAACACGTTCTCAAACGGCTAAAGAACGAGTACCGAGCGACTGGCAACGCGTTTCTGTTTGATTCTCTAAAACTATTGTTGCCAGACGAACCCGATGCACCATCGCGTACGGAGATCGCTGCGAGACTGGGTATGACGGACAACGCGCTCAGACAGGCTTTCCACCGGTTCCGTCATCGTTATCAATTGTTGCTACGGGAGGAGATTGGTCACACGGTCGCCGATCCCAGCGAAATCGAAGATGAATTGCGTCAGCTAATAGTTGTGCTGCGATCGTAGTGACACCGAATTGCGTGACATCCATAGCGGGTTAATTCGAGGTCGATCCGTGAAATTCGCGTCCAACGTTTGCCCGAAATGCGACGCGGAAATTTTTTCCGATGCCGCAGAAGGCCTTTGTACTGCCTGCCTGCTTGAGACGGGTCTAGGGCTATTTACAGAGGTGGACGACTCTGCGCAGACTGACGAATCTGTGCGCGTCAACGGAAATGTCGCCCGAAAGAGGAACGGGGCACCGGATAAGACCAGCACGCCGGGGAGTCTGGGCGATTACGAATTGCTGGAAGAAATCGGCAGCGGAGGTCAGGGCGTTGTCTATCGCGCGCGACAGAAAAGTCTCAATCGCACAGTAGCATTAAAGGTTCTCAGCACAGGCCACTGGACTAAGCAACCACGCCTCAAGCGATTCCGCCTGGAAGCGGAAACCGCGGCGAGTTTGGATGATCCGAACATTGTTCCGATCTACGAAATTGGCGAGTGTGATGGTACGTGCTACTTCAGCATGAAATTGGTCGAAGGCGCACCGCTTGACCAACTCGTTAGGCGCGAGCTTCTGCCGATCCGGCGTACAGTAGAATTGATTGCCAAGCTCTCGCGCGCTGTGCACTACGCGCATCAACGCGGTATTCTCCATCGAGATATTAAGCCAGGAAACATTCTGGTGGATGCAAAAGGCGAACCGCAGCTTACCGACTTCGGCCTGGCGCGGCTCACTGAAACGGAGAGCACTGTCACACGCACGATTGAAACGCTAGGCACGCCGAGTTACATGGCCCCGGAACAAGCGCTTGGGAATAACAACCAGCTTACCAGCGCGACTGATGTCTATGGATTGGGCGCGGTGCTTTACCATTTGCTTACTGGTCATCCACCATTTGCAGGCGGCACAACCTACGACACTATCCGGCTCCTTTTGGAAACCGAGCCACGGCAACCGCGCCTTTGGAACCCGAAAATAGACCGCGACCTAACAACCATCTGTCTCAAGTGCCTCGAGAAAGATCCGCAGCGTCGCTATCCATCCGCCCTGGCATTGGCCGAAGATCTTGACCGCTGGCTCAAACATGAGCCGATTTATGCGCGGCACGCAGGAATTTTCAGTCGTGGAAGGAAGTGGGTTCGCCGAAACCCGCTCGCTACGGGGTTGATGACATCTTTGGCAGCCCTGGCAATAGCGGTGATTGTGATCGTCTGGAAAGTCGGACCAGTTGGCCAGCTTTCGACGAGGGGCATTGCCGTGTTGCCTTTTGAAAACCTGAGCCACGACAGAGACGACGCTTTGTTTGGCGACGGTATTCAGGACGATCTCTTGACGAAGTTGGCGAAAATTCGCGATCTCAAAGTCATCAGCCGTACCAGCGTGATGCAATATCCGCCGGGAGCAGCACGCGACATTCGGCACATCGGAAAAGCGCTGCAAGTCTCTCATGTCTTAGCTGGAAGTCTGCGCAAGACGGGTTCGTGGCTTCACATTAATGTTCAGCTAATTGATACCAGTACCGATGCACACGTCTGGGTTGAGCAATACGATGGCGATTTGAAGGACGTCTTCGGGATCCAGGGTGAAATTGCACAAAAAGTCGCAGAACAGCTTCGTGCGAAAATCTCATCCGCTGAGAGGTTGACGATCCACCGTCCACCGACTGCCGATCTCACCGCCTTTAATTTGTACAGCCGCGCCAAGAATCTTCTCCTTATAGACACGAATTTTACGACCGGCGCAAAACCGAACTTCCTGCAGGCAATTGATCTACTAAATCAGGCAGTCGCGCATGATCCGGCCTTCTTTCAAGCCTATTGCCAACTCGCCAGGGCACATGAGCAGCTCTATCTTTTTGGTATCGACACAACGCCTGCGCGCTTGGCGCAGGCGGACGCAGCCGTCCAAGCCGCGTTGCGCCTTCGTCCCGACGCGGGTGAAGCCCACCTCGCCCAGGCGGAGAATCTTTATATGGGCTACCTCGATTATGAAGGCGCGCTGTCTGAACTCGCGATAGCGAGTCAGACGCTACCTAACGATCCGAAAATATTCGGGTTGAAGGGTTCCATCCTGCGTCGCCAGGGCAAGCAAGAAGAAGCGCTGCAGAACCTGGAGCGCGCGGCCGACCTCGACCCACTCAACTTTTCAACGCTACTGCAGGTGGCGCTTAGTTACGATTATCTCCGGCGCTACGCCAACGAAAAGGTTGCCTTGGATCGCGCACTCGCCGTCCAACCCGACGATGTACAAACAAAAGTCGTGCGCGCTTACGTGGAATTCGATTCGAGAGGTGATACTCGGCCTCTGCACCAATTGATCGATGAGATCCGCAAGAAGAATCCTGCTGAAGTTGAGAATGTGGCCGATAACTGGCTTGCGTGCGCACTCGCTGAACGCGACCCGACCGGCGCTGCCGATGCGTTGGCAGCGCTGGGCGAAAACAAATACGGTTTTGATATCGTAAAATTTAGTCGCCCTTTCGTGGAAGGTCTCATTGCGCGAATGGCCAATGATCATGAGAAAGCGGTGGCGGCGTTCACCGCTGCCCGAGCTGAGCAGGAGAAAGTCGTGCAAGCTCACCCGGATTACGCGCCGGCGCTGTCTGTGCTTGGTTTAATCGACGCCGCTCTCGGCCGGAAAAATGAGGCGCTACGGGAAGGCCGGAGGGCCGTTGAGCTTCTTCCGATAGCAAAGGATGCGCTGAGTGGCAGCAGTATCGTCCTCTATTTTGCGATGATCGCTGCCTGGGTTGGCGAAAAGGATCTGGCCTGTGAGCAGCTTGCCATGGCCAGCAAACATTCGAGAGAAGTCAGCTATGGTCAGTTGAAACTGCTACCGTCTTGGGATCTGCTCCGAGGCGAGCCATGCTTCGAAGAAATCGTCGCCTCCCTCGCGCCGCAATAAATTCTGTAGTGGCAGGCGTGCCGCCTGCATCTCGACGCGAAGCAGCCGACACGGCTGCCTCTGCAATTCATCTGCATTTTCCGCGTAACAAATCGACGGATTTCGCACAGTACATCAGTGATGGCCTGTATGACAGGCGTATTTTTTGGAGCATGTCCAAGTCAAACCGCAGAAAGGAAATCACTTATGTTCAGCATTGAAGAAGTCAGAACAAACAATAAGACCAGCCTGCTTGTTTCATCGTTCGTGGCCCATTTCGCCGCAGTGGTCCTGGTCCTCATAATGGTCCTCGGCTCGCCCACCGACGCGGCCGGACCCAGGCCCAGACCAACCCCAACCCCAGCCCCGACCGCAACCCCAAGACCAAACCCACACGCCCCCGGTAATTTCCGGGTGACGGCGCTAGGGACCTGCACTGTTTCGGTGGCGTGGGACCCGGTCAATTTCACTTTGGAAGACTTTAATTACTATCTCTCGGGCACTAACCAGGCCCCTCCTGCGGTCCTGCCCAGAACGGCCACCAGCCACACCTTCACCGGACTAGGTGCGGCCAATGAATATTGGTTTTTCATTTATGCGAGGGACGTATCGGGAACGCCTTCCGGGCAGTCGCAGCTAGTGACCAGAACGCTTTCCGATACGAGTCCGCCAACGACCGCGCCGGGGGTTTCAGTCACGGAGGTTGGATCCAATTACGCTTCCATCGCCTGGACTCCAGCCGAGGACGGCGGGTGCTTGTTGTCTTACGAGGTCTGGGTGAACGGCAGTCTTTATGTCCAGACAGGGAGAAACGTCCTGGCATACACGATCAGGTTCCTGCAGCCGGCGACGACCAATTCAGTCACGGTCCGGGGCTACGATTCAAGGAATCACCAGGGGCCGTTCTCCAATCCCGTTTCGATCACGACCCTGCCGCCCAATCCCAACGACCACACCCCGCCGAACACCCCGGCTAACCTGCAAGCGTTCGGTTACGGCGACCTTGAGTTCCAGTTGTGGTGGACCCAATCCACCGATGACTTCGATCGGCAGGAGAATATTCGCTACGACGTTTACCTGAATGGCCACCTCGAGGAAGTCCGCTTCGGCTCGGGTTTTATCAGCAGCATTTATGGTGTGTCGGGCGAGAACACGATCGAAGTCATCGCCACGGATACTGCAGGCAACGCATCGCCACCGGCCACGACTACTCTATTCCTACCTTAACCGTTCCAAACAGATCGGCGATCTCCGTTAGCCGAGAAACCCATTCGTAGTATCCGCGTTATTCGCGGTCCACCCGAGCTAAGGCCACAACTTCACCGACCCTTGACGGGGGTGAAGTGTTCATCTCTTGGTCGAATCAATCCGCAGCCCAAATTCGCGCTGAGTCCAGTCACGTTGGAGAACTCCTCGCAAATTTCTCACAACTTTCAGACAAGCAGAGCCGATTAACCAAAGGGAAAACGGAATGAAAAGATGAACATGTTACTTCGATTCGAAAAAGGAATTCCTCGGCGACTTACTTTTATGCGAAGCATATCCTTGGTTAACGTAACAATATTGTTACTAATCCCATCTTGTAGCTGGGGATCGCTTTGAGTGTCGTTAAACGAATCATTTGTTAACGCCATTGAGCACACATGAAGAAAAATCATTTGTTAACGCCATTGAGCACACATGAAGAAAAACCACCGCCTCGCAATCGACGATAAAGCTAGTTGCATTGGACTAGGCTCGCCATCCGTTACCAGCTCAAGGAAGCCCGAAAAATCACAACATCTTCGCCTGCGTGGATTCGCTATCGCAGTCGCAATTCTAATTGTTCCGATTCTCACACTCTACAAGATACCGGCAGCCGCAGACGCTCCGCAGCATAAGTCCCCTAACGGCACTGCGGGGCCATGGGACAAAACTGCGGGACCGCCCGGATTACAGACAAACGTCATCTTCGAGGCGAACAATATTGTTTATGCAGGGACGGAAACGCAGGGAGTATACAAATCCCTCGATAACGGTTTGCACTGGGTCCCGGCAAATGCGGGCATCGAGCGAGCCTCAATCAGCGACATTATTGTCTCGGGACCCAACTTGTTAACTGCTGCGAAAAGCAGCTGCCCCATTTACTTAAATATATTCAAATCCACAGATAATGGAGCGACTTGGAACGGCACGAGCGGGCTAGCTGGAAACGTAGTCCATTCCTTTGCAATCAAGGATTTCTCTGTCTGGGCGACGTTCGCGGCACTCCCTAAAGAAAGCGGCATCGCGCGATCAACCGATAATGGAAATACCTGGCAAGTGGTTCCTTCCATCATAACAAATGCAGGAGAATCAATCGTCAGTGACAACGCGATCATTGTCGCCGAAGACAATTTCATCTGGCGCTCAACAGATGACGGGATGAGCTGGGATGTCGTGGAGCAGTTTGCGCTGACCGGCATCAGCTCGTTCGCCAAAGCCGGCACAAAATTATTTGGTGCAGCTACAACAGGTATTCAGACGTCCACAGATAATGGCGCGAGCTGGAGCTTTGAACCGTTTTCGAATGGTGCATTCTCTTTCTCTTCGGATGGCAGCACGATTTATCTTGGTTCCAGCAGCAAGGTTTTCAAATCCACGGACGTTGGAGCGACTTGGATCGATGTGAGTACCGGCCTTGGTAAAGGCGGCATCCAGGCCTTGCTGTTTGACGGAACCACATTATTCGCCGGTACTCCTGCAGATTCAGCAGGAGTGTACAGGAGCACGAACGGCGGAACGAGCTGGGACCCAGCCGTCGCGGGACTGCCGATCGGTAAAATCATCCGCAGTCTTATATCGTTTGGAGCGTACGTATTCGCAGGGACGGAAGGTGACGGGATTTACCGTTCCTCAGATCATGGGGATACCTGGGCCAAAACCGATGTGAATAACACGTTGCTTGCTCAACAGCTGGTTTTTAGCTTCTGCACAAAGGATAACGCGCTCTTTGCTGGAGCGCAGAACGGTATTTACAAATCGACCGACGGCGGCGCGACATTTCAAAGGATCATCAACGGCTTTCCGCCCAACATAGGTCTGTTTGCTTGGTCTCTCACTGTGAGCGGCGGTGACATCGTTGCAGCGGTAACGGTGTTGCTGTCTCCCTCAGAACCGCTTGATAGTATATTTTATTCGTCCGACGACGGAAGCACCTGGCACCAGGCCACCTTGCCTATAACTCCTACCGCCGTCATTTCCGTGGCCTCGGATGGAAGTTCCCTTGCTTATGCTGGGGTCTATGGACAAAGCTTTTCTCTTACAGGCTTGTACCAGTCTACAGATGCCGGGATTACATGGGTTTCCAGGACCGATGTCCTGATGGTGGATATCGAACGACTGGCAGTAAACGGCAGCAATGTGCTCGCATCTACATTGTTTACGGCCTATTATTCCACCGATTTTGGTGAGACTTGGGGATCCAGCACGCCGGGTTTCTGTGCTCCGTTCGGCTGCGGCATCGCCACCTACACCCTTAGAGGCGCGTCGATATTCGCTGGAAACACAGCGGGCATGTTCTTATCCACTGACAGTGGTGCATCCTGGGCGGATATAAATCAAGGATTTCCGACCTGCCCTATACCTGTGGTAGAGGCGTCCTGCGTCGACAAGCTCTATTTATTTGCCGGCACTTTCGGTGAGGGCGTCTGGCGCAAGCTACTGGGAACTGGAACGCCAACGCCGACACCAAGTCCAACTGCGACAGCAACCGCAAGCTCAACCCCTACACCACCGGGCTCGCCCACGCCTACAGCGACAGTCACTGCGACGGCAACACCAAGACCGACTCCCACACCGCGATCTAATCCGACGCCGCGTGTACGTCCGACGCCACCGCCTCGGCCGTAGATACCGACGTTAAATTCACAGGTTCTACGGTTACAAGGCGGCATTATTTAGCTTGAACGTCAGCGGCGTCCCTTTTTCGCGTAACAGATTCGCGGATTTCGCACAGTACCTCTGTAAAGGGCTGTCGTTTATGATGCCACCAAAGGGGTGGAGCCGTGAAGGTGACGGAGATTCGGCGGACTGCTTTACCAGGAATGCAACAAACAAATCAACACTCTGAATTATGAAGACGGTTAGACTAGTTATTCGAGTAGTACGCCACGTTGGCAGCGGTCGTGTCCCGGTCTATGCGTTGCTCTGCGCGGCGATCGCCGCGACGGGGTCGATTGCCAGAGGAGATTGGACACATGATTGCCAGAGGAGATTGGACACATTTCCGCTTCGACCCGGCGCATCACGGAGTCAACCCTAATGAGACAATCCTCACGCCCGCAAACGTGGCAAACCTCACCGTCAAATGGCGAACCAACATCGGTGGAGGTTGCTTTGCCTCTGCAAGCGTGGTTAACGGCAAGCTGTACACGGCCGATACCGGCAGCGCTAGGGGGCAACTGCATGCGCTAGATAGCGCTACCGGGCAGGTGCTGTGGAATTTTCCACCTGATGCCATCACAAGCGACCACTCGTGGACGACACCGGCGGTGAAGAACGGGGTAGTGTATTACGGCGTGAACCGGCCTACCCCAGTGGTGTTTGCCATTAACGCTGCCACTGGGACTGAGATCTGGCGGCACAACGGTCCCTTCGCGAATATCGTCTCTTCGCCGGCGCTGGAGAGCGGACGCCTCTATTTGGCGTACACTGATGGCACCGTCGAGGCGCTTGACGCCGCCAACGGTCAGACGATCTGGAGCGTCATACACCCAGGCGGTGCTTATTCCTCGCCAGCGGTCTCGGGCGGGCGACTATATATCGCAATCCATAACCAGGGATTGCTCGCTCTCGACGCCGACACCGGTTCCCAACTGTGGCTGACTCCAATGCCTGGACCGCAATGGTCCTCGCCGGCTGTAGAGAACGGGCGGGTCTTCGTCGGCTCCCGCGATGATCATAAGCTGTATGCCTTCGACGCAGCGACGGGGAATACGCTCTGGACTGCCACGACCAGCGACTGGGTGCAGACTTCGCCAGCCGTGGCCAACGGCGTCGTTTACATCGCTAACAATGCAGGCACCCTCTACGCCTTTAATGCCGGAACCGGCAGCCTTATCTGGCAGAGGGCGGTGTCACCCGGTTTCGCCATCGGGAGCTCACCGACGGTGGCCAACGGTGTTGTTTACGTCGCCTCCGCACTAGACGCCTCCGCAACGCACTTTGATGGGAAGCTTTACGCGGTCGATGCGACGACTGGCCAAGTGCTGTTTAGTGATGTCGTCAGCGAGGGACAGGGGGAAGCGAGGTGGGTTCAAGCCTCGCCAACAGTTGACAACGGAGTCGTGTACATCCCCAACTACGGTGACGGGACGGTGGCTGCGTTTTGGCTAAATGCGCCTACTCCCAGTCCTACACCGACTGCGAGCCCTACTCCGACATCAACAGCCACTCCGACGGCGACACCGAGCGCTACGCCGACTGCCACACCAACATCTACACCGCGGCCACACTCGACTCCAAAACCTCACCCGACGCCACGGCCTCGCTGACACCGGCCCGCGTCGCGCGCACTCCCTTCCACCAGAAATTTTCTCCGCGAAAATTTCTGATGGTTTGTGATCGTGATTGGTAATTGATCATTGGTGAGCGCTTCCTTGCCGGTACTCAGTGGATGCAACGGTCGTGTGAAATGGCAAATAGCCGCCTTCTGGGACTCGATTGCGATGTTGAAGGAATAAAATTGGAAATTTAGACGAGACTAAGTCGAGTGATCCGCGGTTCCTGCTTCGACGGTTCTAACGCGGCGAAGAGGGTTTTCTCGTAACAAATCGCCGAATTTAGCACAGTACAACAGCGAGGGCCTTTGGCGTCGCGTTATGAAGAAGAAATCTGCATCTCAATCAGCGTACTTTAATCTCCGGCTGGTACTTGGTCTAAATGTTTTCCTAGTTGGAGCGTTTTTGGCGCTGTTTGCTGTGGCCAATCCCTCTGCTGGCAGGCGTGTTGGGTTTGCGCCGTTAGCGGGCGCAACCCCCTCAGGCTCAGGGAGCATCCTCTTCGACCAGTTCACCGGCTTCACCCTAGGACATGTTCCCTCTCAACGTTTTGTTCCACCGGGGATCTTTGACGGGGAATCGGCAGAGGACTTCGAAGTCTTTGATGCGCAAGGCTGGACGATTGGCGAGTTTAAATTCGAGGTATCGGCGGGGAGTGAGCCCACTATGGTGGACATTCGCGTGTACCCGGACTCGAACGGCCAGCCGGGAGAGCCGGCACTCTGCAGCTATGACGGCGTTGCCACCACCTTGCACGGCTTTCAACAGCCCCAAGTATTACGCGTGCCGTTGCCGACAGCATGCTCGCTGGGACAGGGTCGTTACTGGGTGTCGGTCGTGCGGAGCGACGGTTCAGGCATGAGTTGGGCTGATGGATTGCCCAATCCATTCCCGCCTCCGTTCGTCCTTGGAGCGCACGGCCATTGGCGCAATCCTGGCGACGGATTTGGCACGGGATGCACCGACTGGTCCGATATCACGACCTGCCTTGTGGAGGGAGACAAAGGTCCAGTGCCGATCGGCGGCAGCGGCGAGCAATTCAAGTTTCAGATCTGCGGTGTCGCTGGCTTGGGTGGCAGTCCAGCCGGCTGCCCTGAAGAAGTCGTCAGCTCAAATCTTGCGATCACGCTTGCCGTCGACAATGGTGATCCCGGGCAGTGCGGCAATGCAACCACGCTGGAGGTGGACGCGGGTGCGCGCGTGAACATCTGCTACACAATCACGAACACTGGCGAGACGAACCTTAGGAATCATTGGTTGCGCGACAATCGGCCGCCACGGCCGTTTGCGAGGGAGCTACTATTGGAGCCGGGGCAGAGTCTTCACTTTAATCGACTGATTACAGCAGCTGAATCTCAGACTATCACTGCAGAGGCTCAGTCAACCGATGTCCTCCCTTGGTACTTCGCAGTGGTTAATGGCTTTGAATTTCTCGATATCTCCGGATCCGGCACGCCACTTGGTACTTCGCAGTGGTTAATGGCTTTGAATTTCTCGATATCTCCGGATCCGGCACGCCACTTGATCTGGAAGACGATGGGTCGGCCAACATTACCATGCCGTTCCGATTCAATCTCTTCGGGGTCGAGTCGGATCAGCTGTGCATCAACAACAATGGCTTCATGCTGCTGGACTGGTCAAATCCCTGCGATGGTCTCTATGAGGATGCCTCGATACCTAACGAGAGCGTCCCACTTAGATCCAACCAGATCGCACCATTCTGGGATGACCTCTTTACCAGCGGCAATGTGTATTACGCTGTGGTCGGTCAGGAGCCTAATCGCCGGCTCATCGTACAGTGGCATCAGAAGAACCACTACAATAACGGGCAGAGCGATCCGGGTACGATCACGTTCCAAGTCGCCCTTGATGAATCAACAAGTGCTATCTCATTCCAGTATCTTGATGTGACGTTCGATAACCCACAACACCCTGAATGGGATCGTGGCGGTAGTGCGACGGTAGGTTTCCAAAGTTACGTGCGAGATAGTTTCGGCGGCGCCTGGCGCAGCCTGCCGTTCCATCAACCCCTGCTCGATTCCGAGTCAGGACTAAGATGGCCCCCGACGCGCTTCTTTCACGCAACAGCCGGTGGGACCGCGACCCTCAATGTACGCGCTCCGGCTATTTCAGTCAGCCCCGAGGCTCTTGAAGCAACTGTCCCACAGGGAGGCTCAACTTCGGTTCCGTTTACCATCAGCAACACGGGTACACTCAATTTGCAGTGGCAGGTAGGCGAGTCGCCTTTAGGCAGCAGGTCACATTTCCCGTTGTCTCCCATTCCTAACATTGCGGAAGAGAAGGTCGATAAGAACATCGACTTATGGGCCGTGGTGCCCAGGGAGAAGTCAAAGCTACGAGTTAACGCCGCTGAGCCGAAAGGTAGCCAACCCGAAATCTTCGCCACGAGCGCCTTTGCTATCCGATACGAGTTCTCCGTGCCCCCCTTCCCTACCCTTTACCAGCGGCTCAATGACATTACCAATCCCAGTGATACCGACGTGATCGGCGACTTGGTCGCGCGGGATATACTTGCAGGGACATTTATTGGGAACGACTTCAGTCAACAATTCGGCATCGATGATTGTTGCGAGCACTTGCTCACCATAGATACGGCGACCGGCGAACCGTTGATCAATATGGGAAGGATCCAGGGCTCACCGCAAATCCAGCGGTGGTGGGGCATGACTTGGGACGCGACCACCGATACGCTTTACGCGGTTGGTGCGGACGATTTCTCGATTTTTGCCGACACTAACTTCTTCCTGGCCCGCATCGATAGGGGCCACGAAGTGGTGGCGACGATAATCGGTGGCCTTCTCGGCATTCCACAAGGCGTGGCGATCGTCGGTATCGCGGTGGATCCGATCGGTCGCATGTTCGGAGTCGATATCCTGGGTGATCGACTCTTCGCAATCGACAAAGACACCGCTGAAGTGTCGCCGATTGGATCCCTCGGATTTAACGCAAACGGCGCTGTTGGGTTCGACTTCGATGATGCCACTGGGACGCTTTACCTGACGAGCATCGACGACAACAGCGGGATACCCAATCTCTACACGATTGATACTACGACGGGCGAGGCGAGCGTGGTAGGGCCACTGATTAACGGGAACCAGCATACAGCACTGGCGATTGCTTCCGGCGGCTCTTGCGTCCCGCCAACCGAGGTACCTTGGATTTCGCTAAACCCTGCTTCCGGCAACATCCCGCCTGGCAACAGCCAGGACGTAACCGTGCACATAAATGCAAGCGAGCTGACCGCCGGAACGTACCACGCGAATGTATGCGTTGGCAGTAACGATCCCGTGCGTTCCCTGGTCGCCCTCCCAGTTACCCTGACTGTAACCGGAGGCGGTACTCCTACTCCGACGCCAACAGCAACACCTAGCGCGACACCCACTCCTAGCGCAACACCCAGCGTTACACCTAGCCCGACTCCTCGACCGCACCCGACGCCGCGGCCGCGCCCGAGTCCACGGCCGCGATCGTAGGACACTAAGAATGAGTCCGAAATCCGCATTACTGGCCTCCGTTCGACTGCGGCGAATGACGAATGCAAAGAAATTCGCCTCTGAATCCGCCTTCTTTGATCTGCGCGTCTTAGACGCGCTGTTTATCGTCTCAGCTGGTGCCGCTATGGCGTTGTTCGCCACGGCAATTCCGTCCGAACTCACTGTCCAGACGGCGCTTCCCGAGGGAGGCCCGACGCCAACACCAACCCCGGGGAGCATCCTCTACGATCAGTACGACAACTTCGCGACAAAGGAGCCTCTTAACATCCCCTCACAGGACGCCGAAACAGCGTTAGATTTTTTTGATAGCCAGGCCGCTGACGATTTCATCGTACCGGCCGGCCAGATTTGGCACGTCACCGAAGTGGATGTGCTCGCAGAATATGATAGCAGTGGGCCGGCTGCGTCGTTTCACGTTTTCTTTTACGAGAATGGCGCAGGCGACCTGCCAGGGATGCTGGTTGAATGGCGCAGGCGACCTGCCAGGGATGCTGGTTGCGAGCCGACTCGAGAACCCCTACACGGGCAGCAATGATTTCGTGATTACGCTTACCGAGCGGGTGACCCTCCCTGAGGGACACTACTGGGTCTCGGTCCAGGCGCGGCAGGACATTACTCAAGCTGGTTTTTGGTTGTGGCACAATCGCACGGTCCAAGCCAACTCGGGCGCTACCTGGCAAAACCCAGCCAACGGTTTCGGCACCGGCTGTGTTATCTGGGTTCGCAAAACTGCCTGCGCTCAGTTAGCCCAGATCGCTCCTGACCAGGTGTTCCGGCTCATCGGAACAAACGACATCGGTACTCCAACACCAACCCCAACTCCAACAGCCACGGCTACACCTACAGCCACAGCTAAGCCCACGGCCACGGCGACTGCGACCAGTACTGCAACGCCAACAACAACGCCAAGGCCCACCCCGACGCCGAGGATTGCTCCTACTCCGAGACCTCGTCCGACACCGCCCCCCCGCCCCACGCTGGAGTTGCGCTAATGCCCACTCCAAGCCCACCAGCTAAAGTAACAGTGTTGTTACTAATTCTCTGTGCTAGACAAAAATGTGGATTACCAGGTCTTTCGAGGCAAGGCGGCAGACAACTTTATGGTATTCGATCTGCAAAACTGGACGATAGCAAGACATGCACGGAGTCTCGCAAAAAAAGCCGAGCACGAATCCCTTGGTGACCGAATTAAGCTATATGAATGGAACAGCAATATTCAGACATCGTTCAACTCGAGGAATGCTGAGGGCCGCATTGGTGTTACTCCTGGCGTCATTTACAGCCTTGGCGGCGAGTGCGCAGCGCTCAGGACAGCTCGCGGCGCCAGCGGGTACGTGTAACCTGCCGCCGATTCCCGCGCCTGGGCAGACCGTTACGTGGACCCTCGCGGGTAGCCCATACGAAATCTGCCAGAACATCACCATCCCAACGACTTCTACCGTCATCGTGGAGGCCGGAGTGCACATCAATTTCGACCCTGACATGCAAGTGGTTGTGTTGGGGACGATGCAACTTCAGGGACAGGCCGCCCAGCATATCGTGTTACAGGCACCGGCTGTTTTCCCGCCGATCATTGACGTTGATGGCGGAGTTTTCAACGCGGCATTCTCAGATTTCACTGGTCAGGTGCGCGTGGAAAACGGCGCAAATGTCGCGATCTCTGATTGTCAGTTTCTGGGTAGCAACGGCATCCTTTGGGCGCAGGAGCTGCCCACCACGCGACCTTTCATTCGACTCGAGCGCTGCACGTTCACTTCATCATCTGCGACTATCTCTGACGCCATCATTGTTCTCCAAGACAACGTATTTAACAGCTCCACGTGCTTTCTTCTTCGCGGGTTCGCTGATGTGACGGAGACGAACACGGTCACGAACGGCAACTTCTCCCTGAATCGCCAAGAAAGCGTGCAACCGCTCTACATCGATGGCGTGCATGCAAGCAACAACACGACAGCGGGACTGGTGCTGTCGGGTGGCAATTACTTCATCGGCCCCAACACCCTTCTTCAGAACAACCCGTTTCCTGTCGCGCTCGAAGGCGGGCTGCTTCCAGGAAGTGCGATTCCAGCAGCCGGTAACACCGTCAATGCGATCGATGTTGGCAATGGCGGATTCGCCGGGCGAGGCCGTTGGTCTCAGCTGGGCCTGCCTTATCGACTCACACAGCCCACCACCGATTTACCAGGCGGAGATCTCACAATTGATCCGGGTGCAGTTGTTGAGGCGACCGATTCCAATGCCGCGCTGCGTTTCAGATCGACGCGTCATAACGTTTTGAAAGGACTTCCCAGCAGCCCGATAGTTTTTCGGGGCCTGAACGGACAACTCTGGGACGGTTTGCTTTTTGCTACAAACTCCACGACCGGCTGCCGCTTGGAGTACTGCACGATCGAGAACGCGCATTTCGGCGCGGTCAGCACGGATAACTGGCTGTATGTGGATAGTTGCCGATTCACCAACAACATTGTCGGCGCGAACATGAATACTTTCGGGGCGATCACGTTCGCAAAGACACGTTTCATCACCAATGGCAGCGGCGTTAGCTTTGACCTGCAGGGCAGCCCGTTTCTCAACAGCCCGCTCACGCCGAACTCGTTCGAAGGCAATGGCGCGGGGATTGACGCATTTACCGTAGGATCAAGCGCCGATGCTCGCAATTGCTGGTGGAATAGTCCGACTGGACCGACGACTCCGCGGAATCCTGGCGGACAAGGCGATTCCATTGTCGGCGCGGGCGAACCCGGCGTGCAGTTTGTTCCCTTTCTGACCAGTCCGCCGGATTTCAATAACACGCCGCCAGTAGTCCAGATGATCGGGCCGGGACTGACGCAACTATACGATTCACCAGATCTTCAAATCCCTGATTTTCTGCTCGATCAGGGCACGAAATACATTGTTAGGTGGACCGCGCAAGACGATGGCGCCATCGCCAGCCAACGCATCGACTTTTCACCCGACGGGCATTTTCCCGATCGCTATTCCATATTGGTAAGCGGCATACCCGCTTCAGCACGATCTTGGGAAATAACCATTCCTGACCCTGGTTTTGCCGGGTCGAATGAGCCGCAGTTTTTCCGGGTGGTTTCGACCGATGCGAGTGGTCAGGAGGGTTGGGACGAGGCGCCGGTGCTGGTTCCCACAGCGAACATCACTGGCACCCTAACAATTACCACCGACTTGAGCGGCCAGACCTTCAATGGAGGCGAGCCTATTCCCGACATGGACTGGACCGGGTCGGTAAATTTCGGAACGATCACGCCAGTGGTGGTTCTGGATTCTGATGGCGCAGGTATATCAGGTTTGAATATCGGCGGCCACGGAATGTTCTTTCAGAACTTTCCGTTCGTAAGCACCGACCGGGCGCGTCTGGCGCTGCAAGTGCGCAACAACTCCAATGACACGAAATGGTTTTTTGCCAGTGGTTACTTCTCCATCCGTCACGACTCGCGTTTGGGATTTCAGCCGCCGACCGTAGATCTCAAGTCGCCCGTTGGCGGGGAGTCGTTTCCGGGCGGCTCGATTGTACCGATCTCCTGGACAGCCAGTGCCTCAGAGGGTCTGCGCTCGATCGACATTCAGGGGTCGTACGACTCCGGCCGCACATGGCACCCAATCATACGCGATCTGCCAGGCACTGCGATAAGTTACGACTGGCAGCTACCACCATCAACGGGGATTCCTGATGTGCGGGTCCGAATTGTCGCGAGGGACGTTCGCTTCCAGAACAGTTCTTCGACCAGCGGAGCTTTCAGTATCACGCCTTCGGGTCCAACTCCGACACCCACAGCGACGTCGACCGCAACACCTACTGTTACTCCTACTGGGACTCCAACCGTGACGCCGACGGCTACACCTTCAACTACGCCAAGGCCTGAGCCGACGCCAAGGCCTCGTCCGCCGACGCCAAGGCCTCGTCCATCACCGCCGCCGCGTCCATAGGATTCGGTTACGTCAATGTGTTCGATTACCGAGGACCAAAATTAGGGGTGGTGAAAATTGGGGGCGCACGCTTCCTTGTCCGTTGTCAATGGGTGTTGTCCCGGCGAGGACGTGCGCTCACCACTCAGCTCGCGTTTACGTTTCGCGGTCAGCTTTCGCTGCATACCTAGTTGCAACAATTAATGTCACTGTTTACGTCGGACCGATCCCTGACTCCGCGCGTCATGTCACCGACCCTCCAGAAGCTCGCCGGGCGTCACGAAGATACAAAACAAGATCGTAGCCGCGGCCACTCGGATAGGGTTTACCAGCGGGTTTAAGCCCGTAATCAACCGCAAAGCGCATTGCTCGCGCATCTGCCCGGGTCGTCGCGAAAACATTCTCATTCTCGGCCAAACTGATTAACTGATCGATAATACGAAGCGATAATCCTCGCCCCTGGTGTGACTTAGCGACAGCTACCCAGCCCAACTCAACACGATATTCATCTGGTGGCGTCGTTGCTCGCGCTTTCGCGAACACTTTAGCCCGATAGCCCAACAGGGGGTGTTTCAGGGCACCCACTCCGACGAGTTGCCCATTTGATTCTCTCAGAAACAACAGTCGCGATGCGTCGCGAATACGCTGCGCT
>Ga0193723_1000209_pt1 | contig 21709 bp, 16 predicted proteins | sample H2m2metaG_FD_143042 | JGI IMG/M metagenome (GOLD analysis project Ga0193723, IMG submission 143042) | Soil microbial communities from a riparian zone of the East river system, Colorado, United States - H2m2 | ecosystem: Environmental > Terrestrial > Soil > Riparian zone | place: USA: East River...
CCGGCCGGCAATGACGCAAACGCAGGGACGAAGACGGCGCCGTGGCGCACGATTCAGCACGCCGCCGACGTCCTGAACCCCGGCGACACCGCGATCGTGAACAACGGCGTCTACACCGGTGGTGCCAACGTCGTGACCATCACGCGCAGCGGCACCGCGGCAGCCTGGCTCGTGTTCCGGGCGGCGAACCGGTGGGGCGCGATCATCGACGGCCAGAACAACAGCTCGACCACCGGGTTCGAGATCAACGGGAACTACATCCGGGTCGAGGGCTTCGAGGTGCGCAACACCAGCCGCTACGCGATGGAGACGTACGGCGGCCGAGAGGACATCGCCGGGAACCACGACGTCATCTTGGTGCAGAACCACCTGCACGACGTCGGGCACATCTGCACGGGGACCACGGGGGGGATCGTGGGCGTCTCCGCCTACTCGGACAACCTGACGATCGACCGCAACGTGATTCACGATATCGGGCGGCTCGGGCCCGGGGAGCAGGGTTGCGTGGAGCCGAACCCCAACTGGCAGAACCACGATCACGGCGTGTACAACGGCGTGGGCAACAACGTCGTGATTCGCAACAACCTGTTCTACAACTTCACGCACGGCTGGGCGATCCAGCGCTACAACGGGGCCGGCTCCGTCACGACCGGGCTGACCATCGTGAACAACACGTTCGGTTTCCCGAACCCGTGGCGCGACGCGCAGATCATCATCGCGACCGCGACGAACAGCATCGTCATCGCGAACAACGTCTTCTACCAGCCCACGACGGCGGGGGTGTGGTTCGATGGCGCCGGGAACGGGGCGACGCTGGTGGGCAACATCTCCACCAACTTGGTGCAAACCCTCGGCACGGGTCTGACCATGAGCGGCAACCTGCAAAACACCGATCCGCTCTTCGTGAACGCGACGGGGTTCAACTTCCACCTGACGGCCGGTAGTCCGGCCCGCGGCCTGGGCGTGGCGGCGTGGTGCCCGTCCATCGATTTCGATGGCGTGGCTCGGACCGGCGCCTGCAGCGCGGGGGCGTTCCAGAACTGACGGTCGACGCAGCTAACGCCATCCCGGTCGGGCACGCATGCCCGGCCGGGATGGCGCGTTTTTTTGGCCCGTCCCATTGACAGCGCCTCCCCAGGACCGTCTCTTCACCCCCATGCAGCGTTCCCCGATCGCATCGCTGTTCCTGCTCGGCGCCTTGCTGGCGACCTGTGGGTGTGACCAGCGTGGCGACGCCGTCGGCCCGCCGCTGCTCCCGCCCCCGCCCCCGGCCGGATGCGGGACGACCGGCGCCGGCGTGTGCTACCATGTGGCCATCACGGGGAACGACGGAAACCCCGGGACCGCTGCCCAACCGTTCCGCACCATCCAGCATGCAGCCGACATCGTGAACGCCGGTGACGGGGTGTTGGTGGAGGACGGCGTGTACACCGGCGGTTCCACGGTTGTCTACATCAACCGCAACGGGACCGCCGCGAACCGCATCGTGTTCCGTGCCGCGAACCGCTGGGGGGCGGTCATCGACGGCAATACCAACGCCTCCACGACCGGGATCGCGATCCCCGGAGGGTTCGTGTGGGTGGAGGGGTTCGAGGTGAGGAACACGAGCCGTTACGGGATCGACACGGATGTCGGGCACGATCAGGTGGTCATCGGCAACCACGTGCACGACATCGGCCACATCTGTACGGGGACCACGGGGGGCATCGTCGGCATCGACGCGTACGCGTCGGGCCTGGTGATTGCGGGCAACGTGATCCACGATGTCGGACGGCTGGGACCCGGTGAGGGCGGCTGCACGGACGGGGGGGGCAATAACAACTGGCAGAATCACGACCACGGGATCTACAACGGGATCGGGACCAACGTGCTGATCGTGAACAACGTGTTCTACAACCTCACGCACGGCTGGGCCATCCAGCGCTACGATGGTCAGGGGGCCGTGGTCCACGGTCTGTTCATCCTCAACAACACGTTCATCGGCGCCAATCCGAACCGCGACGGGCAGGTCATCATCGCGACCGAGACCACCAACCTGGTGATCGCCAATAACATCTTCTATCACCCGGCGACCGCCGGGGTGTTGTTCGAGGGGGCCGGCAGCGGAACGACGCTCACGGGGAACCTGTCCACGGCGGGGCTACAGACAGGCGGCTCGGGCCTTGTGACGAGCAGTAATGTTGTCGGCGATCCGCTGTTCGTGAACGCCGCGGGAGGCGACTTCCACCTCACCGCCTCGAGTCCCGCGCGGGGCGCGGGCGTGGCGCGGTGGTGCCCGTCCACGGACTACGACGGCGTGGCGCGGTCCGCCTGCAGCGCCGGAGCGTTCCACTGAGGCGACGTCCTTACCGCAGGTCGAAGGCGCGCATCCACATCTCCAGGGCCAGGATCCGAAACAGGCCGAGATAGGCCTCCTCCGACGCGTGGGTGGCCTGGGGCGAGGCATACCAGCGGCGCAGCGCCGCGACGTCGACGTAGCGTTCGCAGCGCAGTGAATCCTCGATCAGCGCCGTTACGTGGGGCCGGAGGTCGTGCGCCAGCCAGCGCCGGTCGGGCGCGGCGAAGCCCAGCTTGCTGGTGCGTTGCCGGACGGATTCCGGAAGGACGCCCTGCATCGCCTCGCGGATGGCGAACTTGCTCCAGCCGTGGTGCACCTTGAGGTGATCGGGCAGCGAGATGCCGTACTCCACGAGCTTGTGATCGAGGAGGGGTACGCGCGCTTCCAGAGAGAATGCCATGGACGAGCGATCTTCCATGCGCAGCAGCAACGGCAGCGTGTCCATCATGATGTCGTCCACCTGGATGCGCTGCATCACGCTGGTCCCCGTGTGACCCGACCCGCCCGCCCGCGCGTAACGCCACCAGCGTGTCGCGGGCGTACTCTCGCCGCCCAGCGCGCGGTCCCAATCCGTCAGGAGCACGCCCTCGAGCAGCGAGTCCACGCCGAGCAGGCGGCGCAGACGCGTCGGCAAGTAGCGATAGCCGCGACGCAGGTTGAGCACGTAGTAGAGGTCGCCCTGGGTCAGCATCGCCCCGGCCTCGCGCGCGAATTGCAGCAGGCGTCCGGAGCGCAGCAACGAGGCGAGATAGGCATAGCGAAACTTCGCGTAGCCACCGAATACTTCGTCGCCCCCCTGGCCGTCCAGCAGGACTTTGACGCCCGCGTCGCGGGCGGTGCGCATGACCGACCACTGCGCGTAGTAGCTCAAGGAGGCGAACGGCATGTCCTGGTGCCACGCCATTTTCGGGAACGTCTCCCAGAAGTCCTCGGCCGAGGGGAACACGAGGTGGGATTCGGCCCCGGCGGCACGCGCCACTGTGTCGGCGTAGGTCCGCTCGTCGAGCTCCGGGTACTTCCAACACGACGTGAACGTGAGAAAGCGGTCCCCCAGCGCGGTGGCCTGATCGGGTTGCTCGCGCCAGATCTTGCCGATCAGGGAGACGACCGTCGAGGAGTCGATGCCGCCACTGAGGCAGCTGCCCGCGCGCACGTCGCTGACGAGGTGGGATTGCATCGTGCTCGTCAGCAGGGTCCGCAGCCCGTCGAGACGCACGCTATCGCGGACGCCGTTGGCGTGCTGCGGCGTGAGCTGCCAGTAGCTGCGGACGTCGATCTGGCCCGTCGCGGCGTGCACCGTGAGGCAGTGTCCGGGAGGAAGCGCTTTCACCGCCCGGAGCAGCGTTCGCTCGCCGTAGTCGCAGTTGGCGTGGAGGAGGAAGCCCACCACGGCGTCGTCGTCCGGCGTGGCGTCGAGGCCCGGGCACGCAAACAGGGCCTTCATTTCGGAGGCGAATGCGAAGATGCCCGCCGGCGTCGCGTAATAGAAGGGCTTGATGCCGAGGCGATCGCGCGCGGCGAACAAGCGGCCGCGAGCGCCGTCCCAGATGGCGAAGGCATACATCCCCTGGAGCCGCCCCAGGCAATCCTCGCCCCACTCGCGGTAGGCTTGCAGCAGCACTTCGGTGTCGGTGCGCGTCCCGAACGCATAGCCGCGTCCCTCCAGCTCGCTGCGCAGCTCGCGGTGGTTGTAGATCTCGCCGTTGAACACGATCCAGCATTGTCCCTCGCCGGCCGACATCGGCTGCAGGCCGCGGTCGGAGAGGTCGAGGATGGCGAGGCGGCGGTGGCCCAGCGCCATCCGCACCGGCGCGCGGCCATCCCACTGGGCGGTATGTGGCAGCAACTTGTGTGTGAACCCGCCCTCGGCCTCCCAGCCGAGCAGGAAGCCTTGGCCGTCCGGCCCGCGGTGGGCCTGGCGGTCGGTCATGCGCTGCAGAACCGCGGGGTCGATGGGAGTCCCCTGGAGGCTGAGGAGGCCGGTAATGCCGCACATGCTAGTCGGTCACCTCGGCGCCGGGCCGGCCCCACCCGAACATCCGCAGACGCGCGATGCGCCCGCGCACCCCCTGCTGCCAACGGTAGCCGCGCTCCGCGAAATCGCGCGCCCGCGCGAGCCAGCGGTAGCGGCTGCGCACCCAGCGGTACTTCGAGACGTCGAGCTCGGCCCCGAACTTGGTCTTGAATTCCCCGAGCCCCATGAAGTCGAACGTGTCGCAACCCGCGGCCATCGCCCGCGTCATGACCGTCCAGGTGAGCAGCTCGGTGGGCCGGAACCAGCGGTGCGCCGTGCGGTGGGCCCACGACCACAACAGCAGCTCCCGACCGTCGAGCGTGAACAATCCGGTGGCGATGTTGACGCCCTCGGGGAGGTAGACGGAGACCGCCAGCAGCTTGCCCGCCGCGCGCATGTGGCGGAAGAACTCGCGCGCCCGCTCCGGTCCGAACGACACGGTGTTGCCGCCGCGCACGAACACTTCGTGCAGCTGCGCGTAGTGCTCGGCCGCGATCGCTTCGTCGTCCTCGATCCGGGCCACGAGCCCGAGCTTCGCGGCGCGACGAATGTTGCGTCGCGCGCTCTCCTTGAGCGCCTTCATCATCCGGGCTTCGTCGCCCGGGTAGAGCCGGGCGCGGTAGGTGGGGACCGCTTCACCGCGAAAGCCGAGGGCCTGCATCGGCCCGGCGTCGAGAGCGCCGCTCAACAGCTCGACATGATGGATCCGGTACCGGCGCTCGAGGAATGGCACCAGCGCGCCGATCAGGTCGTCGGTCGACACGCGGGCTGGATCGAACACCGGTCCCATGGCGGGCGTCTGCCAGCCGGGGAGGGGCGAGCCGTACAGCCGGAGCAGCCCGAGCCGAACCAGCAAGCCGGGGATCGCGCCGACGACCTCACCGTCTCGCTCGAACACAAGATAGAGCGGCGTGCCGCAGCCGCACGCGTCCAGCCACTCGATCCAGGCCCGCTTATGGACGATGCGGCAGTTGGCGAAGCGGGCGACCAGGTGGTCCCACTCCCCCAGCTCGGACGGCGTCGCCGGCCGGACGCTCACCATGATGGCTTGCGGCACGACGCCTCGATCACGTGGTCCCGACGCGCAGCCCGAATCTGTGTGGCGCCCAGCGCCTCGAGGGCGCGTCGAATCTGGCCGACGGTCCGCATCCGCTTGAAGTGATCGGTGAGCTCGTCGTACGTGTCGAGCCGGCACCAGTCTTCGTGCTGCTCCCGGGTCAGCCCGGGATAGATGTGACAGTAGGCCAGGCAGGGGGAGACGCGGCTCAAGGCCGTCTGCAGCAGCCGCTGGTGCCGCACCCCCCAGTGCAGCGGGAAGAACCGGTCCACGAGGGCGTCGGTGATCTTCTTGGCGTACGCCGGCGGGAGCCGCTTGAGGATCAGCCGGTAGAGGGGCGCGAGTTTCGTCAGACGCGACAGCGTCCACGTGTAGTGGTCGACCACCAGCTGCCCTCCGGGCGCCAGCATGCGCCACAGGGCCGCGAGACTTGCCTCCGGCGAGGGCGTGTGCTGCAGCACGCCGAGGCACACCACGACGTCGAAGCTGCCGGGGGGAAAGGGCAGGGCGCGCAGGTCCGCCTGCGCGACGGAGTAGTTGGCGCGCTCACCGATGTTGAGCCGGTTGGCGTCCACGGCGAGGCTCAAGTCGACGGCGTGGACCAGCGCACCCGCACCCACCAGCAGCTCGGTGAAGCGACCGGCGCCGCATCCCGCTTCGAGGACGCGCAGACCCGCGAACTGCTCGAGGGGCCTGCCGGCACAGCGCACCAGCCGCACTTCGGACAGGTGCGCACCCGTGTGGCTGTCCAGCTGAGTTCGGGCATGCTGGTTCCATTGCAGCCCGAACGCCTCCGCGTAATTGTCGGACGGCACGAAGCGCGGGATCCCACGGACCAGTGGCACGCGCTCGCCGGCGACGGACACGAGCGCATCTCCCTGCTGCCACAGCGGTGCGCCCGTGCGGGGAGACACAAACCCGATCATCGGCGCCACGGCCGCCTCGCGGCCGGAGGGGGTGGGCTTCAGCGAGGCCATGGCCTGTTCCTGTGCACGCACGGCGGATCTGCATCGCAGAACCCGTACGACGAGGATCGCTCCCCTAACCGGCGTGCACCATGAGGGTTACGCCCCACGGCCGCGCCCAGTCCCGCGCCCCGTGTCGCACGCGAGTTACACAAGTGCGCGCTCCGGGGCGTGATGCCCGTTGCCGTTTGCGAGCACCGATCGGTAGATGTCGATGACGCGGCCTGTGAGGAGGCGCTCGTCGAGCTGACATGCGGCTTCACGCCCTCGCCCTCCGGACCGCGCATTCCGTCGCAGCGTCCGCTCGAGGGCAGCGGCGATCGTCGGCGGGGAATCGTCGGCGCACACCTCGCACCCCGGGATGCCCTGGAGGCGGAGTGGCACGTCGGCGACCGCCACCGAGACCACCGGGAGGTCGCAGGCAAGGGCTTCCTTGACGGCGTTGGGGGAGCCCTCTTCTCGCGAGGTGAACACCAGCGCGTCGCAGGCGCTCATGTAGAAGGGCATTTCTTCGTGCGGCACGCGCCAGCCGATCACCAACTCCGCACCCACGGTGCAGTTCACCAACTCGACGGCTTGACGGGCCAGGTCGTACCGCTTGCGCGGGTCGCCTGGGTCGCCCACGAACAGGACGCGACGTTCGTCGGGCGGCCAGCCGAGGTGGTGGCGAGCTTCCTCCCGTGCGATGGGGCGGAACAGCTCGAGGTCGAGACCTGACGGCACGATGTGCACCGGGGCGGAGTGGGACAGGTACTGCTTCAAGTGTTCGGAGACCAGGATGGCGGCGTCGGCCCGGCGCGCCACTTGTCGCGACAGCCACTGCAGCAGGCGCCCGGCCGGCGTGGGCCGGCCGTCGCGGCCGAGAATGCCGAACAAGTCGTCGCCCCGGAACGTCACCACGAGCGGCAGGCGCTTGGGGAGGGCGAGCAGGCCGCTCTGACCGAACTGGGCGTGGACGAGGTCGTAGCGCTGCCGTCCCGCCGTGAGCTGACGTCGCAGCCGCGCCCACGCGGCGAGGTAGCGGAGCGGGCGTCGACCTCCCCGGAAGGAGAACACGTCGACCTCGACGCCCGCCGCCCGGAGGAAACGGACCTGACGGGCGATGAAGTGCGCCGTGTGCCCCGGGTCACTGGCCCACTCGCTCGTGATCATCAGGACGCGCAAGGCCCTCATGCGCGTCCGCTCGGCGCAGGGCGCGGCACGCGCTCGCCGGCCGGCGCGGTCCGCTGGTGCAGCTCCAGGTACTCGATGAAGGCGTTGTCGATGTCGACCGTGTCGAACAGGCGCTCCGCCGTGCGGCGCCCGTTGGCGCCCAACTCCTGCCGCAGCGCTGCGTCGGCGCACAGGGTGCGAAGCGCCTCGACCAGACCGGGCCCGTCGCCCGGGGCCACCACGATTCCTACGCGGTGCTCCCGCACGAACGCCGCCGGCTCACCTCCGGCGACGAGCACCACCGGCCGACCGCTGGCCATGGCTTCGTACAGCTTCGACGGCGTCGCCCCGGGAATGTGCGTGGCGAGCGGCACGACCATGATGTCGGCCGCCGCGACGAGCGGAGGCACCTGGTCGCTCGGGAGGGGCGCGAGAAAGCGCACATTGGGGAGGCCGCGTACCTGCGCGTCGCGCACCAGTTTCTCCTTCGCCGGACCGTCCCCCATCAGCACCAGGCGCAGCCGGGCGTCGGCGCGGAGCGTTTCCGCGGCATCCAGGACCTGATCGAGTCCCTGGGCGAGCCCGTGCAGACCGGCGTAGAGGGCGACGCAACCGTCCCCGTCGTTCGCCCCGAGGGTGGCGCGCGCGACCGCGGTTCGGCGCTCCGGGTGAAAGGCGCGCGTGTTCACGCCGTTCGAGAAGTGATAGGTGCGGCATTGGGGGAACCGCTCGGCGATATTGTCGACGATCGTCTTGGTCTGGCCGCTGACGACCGCCGCCCGTCGATAGCAGAGCCCTTCCAGCCAGGCGGCGAGCCGATGCCCGAGGCTGCCCGGGCGCACCACGCCGAGCCGTACGGCGGTCTCGGGCCAGAGATCGGACACGTTGAAGACCATCGCCGCACGCGTGCGCCAGCTGAGCCACAGCCCGGTGATCCCGAGGAACAACGGCGGGCTCTCCACGATGAGGTAGTCGCAGCGCCGCAGCAGGAACGTGCCCGCAATGGTGGCGGAGCACGCGAACGAGAAGTAATTCGCGAGCCGGCCGAGGAAATCCGCCCGCTGCGTCGGGAAGACGGCCGTGCGAATGACCTGCGCGCCGTCCCGCCGCTCGCGCTGCAGCAGGCCGCCGTACCCCGGATGGATCTTCCCGACAGGATAGCTCGGCATCGCCGTGAGCACCGTGACCTCGTGGCCTCGCCGCACCAGCGCGCTCGCGAGCTCGGAGAGCCGTGCCTGTGGCGCGCCGATCTCGGGCGGATAGTACTGGGTGAGGATGGTGATTCTCACGGCGTGGCCCCGTTCCCGTTCCCGCGCGCCAAGACCGACCGGTACACGCCTATCACCCGTTCGGTGATCACGTGTTCGTCCAGCTCGAGCATCCGCTCTCGGCTCGCGGTCCGGGCACCGCGGCCCAACGCGCGCACCAGGGCGGCGGCGATCGTCTCCGGCCGGTCGTCGGCGCTGACCTCGCAGCCGGCGACGTCGCGCAACCGTTCCGCCACGTCGCCGATCGCCACCGACACCACCGGGAGATTGCACGCCAGCGCTTCCTTGACGACGTTGGGCGACCCCTCCTGGCGCGACGTGAACACGAGTGCGTCGCAGGCATTCATGAAGTAGGGGATCTGCTCGTGCGGCACTGCCCACCCCAGCACGAGCTCGGCCGGCAGCGACCGCTGGACGATCTGCACGGCCTGGCGGGCGAGGTCGTACCGCTTGCGCGACGAGGTCGGGCTCCCGACGAACAGCACCAAGCGCCGGTCGGAGGGCAGGCCCAAGCGGCGGCGGGCCTCGGCCTGGGGGATGAGCCGGAACCGCTCGAGGTCGAGGCCCGAGGGGATCACGTGGGGCTGCGCCTGGCTGTGCAGGAAGGCCTTCATGTGCGCCGAGACGACAATCGTCGCATCGGCACGCCGGGCCACGACGCGCGAGAGCAGCGGCAGCAGGCGGCCGCGCGCCGTCAGGCGCCCGGTCGTCTTGCTCAGCACCCCCTCCAGGTCGTCTCCCCGGAAGGTGACGACCAGGGGCAAGCGCTTCGGCAGGGCCAGGAGCCCGCTCTGACCGAACTGGGCGTGGACGAGGTCGTAGCGCTGACGCCGCAGGCGGCGCTGCACGCCGAGCCATGCCGAGGCATAGCGCAGCGGGTTGCCGCCGCCGCGGAAGCGAAACACGTCTACGTCGACGCCGGCCGCCCGCAGGAAGTCGACCTGGCGAGCGATGAACGTGGCGGTGCCGCCCCAGCTGGCGTGATCGGGCCAGTCGCTCGTAATCATGAGCACGCGAATCGGCGCGGTCATCTAATCCGCTCCGGGATGCGCGCGGGTGGTGCGGCGCACGTAGTGACGGTAGAGCAGCGGCAGGCCGGCGCGGGCCAGGCCCTTGAGGCGACGCACGACGAGCGCCCGCGTCCAGCCGCGGAACTGCGCGAGCGCGCGGATGCGGGCGGGCGACGTTCCGACTCTGGGACTGAAGCGACCGAGCACGTGACACCCGTTCATGGCCCGGGGCGAGAGCCACGGCTCCGAGGTGAAGAGATACCGCACCCCCGCGCTGGCGGCCGACTCGAGCACCTGGCGCGAGATGTCGCCACCCGGGACGGACGCCGTGACGCAGGGCTCGCCCAGAATCGCGCCGAGCGCGTCGCCGCTGGTTTGCCACTCCTCGCGCATCCGCTCGGGCGTCAAGTCGGGAAAGATGTCCGGGTGCGTGTGCGAGTGCGTCCCCACGACGTGTCCGCAGCTCGCGAGATAGCGGATGTCGCCCGCCGTCACGAACGTGCGCTGCCCGATGAGCCCCGAGACAATGAAGAAATGCCCGGTCCACCCGCGTCGCGACAGCGCGTCGGCGGCGTACACCGCGCTCTTGCCGCCGTCGTCGAAGGTGAGCACCAGGAAGCGGCCGGGCCGGGTGAAATCGATGTCGGTCACGCGCGTGGGGCGTGCGTCGCTCGCGGCCATCTCGGTCAGGTGGTCGGCGAACGCCCGCGGCGTGAGCGTGTAGGGCAGGGCGCCGGGGCGCTGGAACCCGGACCCGGACGGCTCGTCCGTGATCTCATGGTAGCCGAAGGCCGCGATCGTGGGGGTGGTCATCGCGTGAGCGGCATCGGCGTGGAGCGGCGGCCGCGGCGGCGTAGCGGCGACCAGTGCGCGAGGATGCCGCGCAGGTAGCCGACGCCGTAGCAGACATGCATGACGGCGAACACGGCGGCGAGGACGGCCGCGCAGCGGACGCCGTGTTTGCGGATGGTCAGGGTCGCGCCCGTGAGCACGAGGGCCGCGTACGCCCCCGCGATGCCCGCGAACGCCTCCCGCGCCGCGGGCACCCACGGGCTGAGCGCGGCGCTCGCGACGAGGCTCAAGACGAACAGCGGCGGCACGAGCTGGCGGGTCATGATGCGTTCGACCTTGCGGACGACCAGCGGCTTGAAGTACCCGTACTGATAGAACATGCGGGCGACGGCGCCGAGGGAGCGGCGCGCGTAGTAACACGACACGACGTCCGGCAGCAGCAGAATACGCCCGCCGTGCCCGATCAGGCGCAGGTTGAATTCGTCGTCCTGGTTGCGGACCATCTCCTCGTCGAACATGCCGATGCGCTCGAACAGCTCCCGCCGGAAGCAGCCGAACGGCACGGTGTCCACCCACCGGGGGCCCGCGACGCCGATCCGGAAATAGGCGTTCCCCACGCCGAGGGGGTGCGCGAACGCCAGGGCGATGGCGCGCGCGGCGGGCGTGCCGTCGGCGGGCAGGGTCACGACGACGCCGCCGACGTTGTCCGCCCCCGTCTCTTCCAGGGCGTTCACGAGCCGAGACACGTAGTCGCGCGGGTAGACGCCGTGGGCGTCCATGCGGATGATCACGTCGCCCGTGGCGGCGCGAATCGCCGTGTTGAGCGCGGCCGGTGTGATCCGCGCGGGATTGTCGAGCAGCCGGACGCAGGCGTGGCGCGCCGCGCAGCGCTCGACGATCGCGCGCGTCCCGTCGTCGCTGCGCCCATCGGCCACGAGCACTTCCACGCGATCCAGTGGGTAGTCCGTCGCGAGGATCGATTCGAGGCAGGGGCCGATGTACGCCGCCTCGTTCCGGCACGGCATCACGATCGACACGCGGGGACGGCCGTTCGCGTTCACCATGTAAGTCGGTAGTCCCGGAGCCACAGTTCCAGGGCGAGCAGCGACACCAGCCGCCGGTACAGTCCTTCGCGACTGAGCGTGCCGCCGCTGTCCCGGCCTCGCCCCCCGCCCCCTCCCCCCGCGGCCGCCCGCCGGAACCCGTGCAACCAGGCGCGCACCACCGCGGCGTCGGTGCAGCCGCGCGTCCGCGCGTCGGGGCCGAGCAGCAGGTCCTCGAGGGCCGTGTGCAACTCGGGCGGTGCCATCACGTCGAGGGGAATGCTGAATCCCCGTTTCCCGGCGTGCGCCACGGGCGCGGGGAGCCAGCGAGCCGCGAGGGCCCGCAACACGCGCTTCCCCTTCCGGCCGTCGGTTTTGAGCGAGTGCGGCAGCGAGAGCCCCACGTCCACGACGTGCTCGTCCAACAGGGGGACGCGCACCTCGATGCTGGCGCGCATGCTCATCATGTCCACCTTGCGCAGCATCTGCGACGGCAAGCTCACGGCGAACTGGCTCTCGGTCAGGCGCCGCGACAGCTGCTCGAGATCGGCGGCCGCGCTGGGGTGCGGGTCGTCGTAGAGGCGATACACCGGGTCCAGCCCCTCGCGGGCCGCGGCCGGAACGAGCTCCTGTTTCTGCGCCTCCGAGAGGTAGTTGGAGAGGCCCGCCATCAGGACGGCGGCATCGGTGCGACCGGCGTCAGCGAGCGCCGCCGCCTTGGAGACCTGCCGGCCCCAGTTCTGCGTCCAGGGCGTGAAGCGGTCGCCGACGGCCGCCGCGGCGCGTGTCGTCCAGGCGGGCAGGCGCGTCAGCCGCATCAACGCATTGGCGCGCCAGAAGAGGGGGTATCCGCCGAAGCCCTCGTCTCCGCCGTCGCCGGACAACGTGCAGATGATGCCTTGCTCGCGGACGGCACGGGCGATCCAGTACGTCGGGATCAGGCTCGTGTCGGCGAAGGGCTGATCGAAGTGTCGCAGCAGGTCGAGGATCGCGTCCGCGCGCAGTGCGCCCTCGGGCAGGTCCACGGTGACGTGGCGCGTCCCGTAGTCCGCGGCCACCGCGCGCGCGCGCGGTGTTTCGTCGTGACTGCGGTCGGGGAAGCGCACGTTGAACGTCGTGGTGGGGGCCCCGGTCGCGCGCTGGCGCGCGGCGACGACGAGCGAGGAGTCGATCCCGCCGCTCAGCAGCGCCGCGACCGGCACGTCCGCGACCGACTGGGAGCCCGCCGCCTCGAGCAGCGCCGTGGAGACTTCCTCCATGCAGCTGCCCAGCGTCCAGCGCGTGTCCGGTCGCGCCTCCACGGTGTGGAACGCACGGCGCTGGGCGCCGCGGGCGTCGATCACCATGGTGGTCCCCGGTGCGAGCGCCGCCACGTTCGCAAAGCCCGTGGCCGGCTCCGGCACGTAGCCGAGGCCGAGGAAATCGTAACACGCCTGCCGGTCGAGCTGCGGCTCGAACCCCGGGACGGCCGCGATCGCCTTGATCTCGCTCCCGAACACCCATTGGCCGGCGAGCTCGGTGTAGAACAGGGGCTTCACGCCGAACCGGTCTCGCGCCAGGAGCACGCGCCGGCGCGCGCGGTCATACACGGCGAACGCGAAAATCCCGCGCAACCGCTCCACCATGCGGTCGCCCAGCTCCTCGTAGAGGTGCACGAGGACTTCGGTGTCGGATGTGCCCCGGAAGGCGTGGCCGTGGCTCTCGAGGTCCGCCCGCAGCACGCGGTGGTTGTAGATCTCGCCGTTGTAGACCACGTAGATGCTCGCATCTTCGTTCGGCATGGGCTGATGCCCGGTGGCCGACAGATCGATGAGCGCGAGGCGGCGGTGGACCAGCTCGCACTGGGCGTCGTGAAACTCGCCGCGCCCATCGGGACCGCGATGCGCGAGCAGCGCGTCGGCGCGAGCGCACCACTCGGGCGCGGGCGGCAGGAGCTGGGGGTGGAAGCGTCCGGCTAAGCCGCACATGGACGCGTTCCTCCCTCCGTCGCTGGTGGGGCCGCGAGCGACCGGCTCCCCAACGCGACGGCCAGGACCCACCAGAACGGTTTGTAGGCGGACAAGTTCGTACTGATGTTCGCGACGAGAAACAGCGCGACTAATGCGAATGGCACGATGCCGTAGGGGCTCGTGCGCCCCCGCCACGCCGCGACGACGCACATCCCGAGGCCGATCAGGAACGGCGCGGTGCCCGCCAGCCCCTCCGCCGTCATCAGCTCGAGCAACAGGTTGTGGGCGTCGCGATGCTCCTTCGCCATGTCGGTGGTGCGGGAGGCCACCTCGTACTGGTTATTGATCGGCCCCCACCCGCCCCACGGCTTCTCGAGGGCCATCTCCACGAGCGACGGCCACAGCTGCTCGCGGCCCGCCAAGGTTCCCGTTTCCGCCGTCGCCTCCAGGCGGTTCTTCATGACCGTCGCCGTGAACGCGGCGTACGTCAGGACCCCGATCGAGAGCACCGTGACCAGACCATTCCGCAGCCGGACGTTCAGACTGCCTCCCGCCGTGAACATCAGCGCGACCAGCCCACCCCCGAGGGCGAGGAGCCCCCCACGGGAGCCCGTCTCGATGATGGCCGCGCCGATCAACACGCCGATCGGCAAGGCCGCGAGGCGCATGCGGTGCGAGGTCGTACGTCGGCCGAACGTGAGACCGAGCAGGGTCACCAGCCCTGCCGACAGCAGAATCGCGCTGAAGTTCGCGTTCTGCCCGAAGGCGGTCATGCGCTCGCCGCCCGTCCACACCGCGTAGGAGGTGCGCCCGACGCCGAGCATGGGCAACACCGACCGGGCCAGCGCCGAGAACACAAAGCACCACAGGGCCGCCGTGCCGATCGCCTCGCGGCTGAGCAGGTTGACGCTGGCCCAGCAGACGATGGCCGCCTCGACCAGGACGATGAAGTAGTGGCGGACGTCGCCGAAGTCGACCCACCCGTGCACGAGGCTCGACACCAGGTACACCCACAGAAACCCCGCGAACCAATACAGCGCCCCGGGGACGCGGCCGTAACACACGCGGAAGGCGAGTGGCGTGGACGCGATGAACAGCGCGGCGGTCATGGCCGGGATCTCCCACCCACCGCGGTCCGGCATCTCGAAGTTGAACGAGAAGACCATGAGATAGAACGCGGCCAGCACGATGCGGTTGACGGGGGTGGTCGCGATCGCCGGCGCGGGCACGGTCCGCGGCACGGCGCCCATGCTGCCCAGCCGGTAGCCGAGCGCGCTAGCCACGGGTCGTCGCCCCCATCGTGCGCAACCGGGAGAGCAGCGCTCGCCGGGCAGCGACGGGAAGGCCGGCCGCGAACGCCACGGCGACCAGGAGCGCGAGGCTCGCGAGCACGCCGGCGGCCCATCCCAGCCAATGGTGCGCCAGCACGCGGTCGCCCAACACGGCACTGGCGCCGAAGAGCAGCAGCATGACGGCCAGGGGACGGGCGATCGACCGGAGCGGCAGGCGGGCGGGGCGGCGCAGACACCGGTCCACGAGCAACGGGTACGCGATCGTCTGCACCAAGCGGCCCGCGAGCACGCCGAGGCACACCCCGATGATGCCGAGCGAGGGGGTGAGGGCGATGGACGCGCCGACGATGGCCACCCCCGCCACGGCGGCCACGCCGACGCGCAGGCGGGGCTGCAGGGTCGCGTCCAGGACGTAGGCGTCGGTGCGCACCAGCGCCGTCTGCGCCGTGGCGATGACGATGAGCAGATTGGTCCAGCCACCGGCGTAATTCTCCGGGCCGACCCAGAGCGCCAGGAACGACCGGTTCCACAGGAGGATCGTGGCCCCGACGGCGGTGACGAACAGCCACGTCAGGTTCATGATCTCGTGCCGCAGCCGCGCCGCCCACTCGTACTCTCCGCGCCCGATCACGCCGCCCAGCCCCGGCATCGCGGCGCCGGTCGTGAAGACGTGGAGCCCGAGGGCGATGCGTCCGGCGTACCCGGTGAGGACGTAGGTCGTCACCAGCACCGGCGACACGACCATCCCCAGGATGATGACGTCGCTGGCGAGTGCCAGCTTCGCGACCACTTCGCCGATGGCGATCCAGGCGCTCATCCCGAGCAGCGACCGCACATCGTGGGCGGAGGGTCGCGCCACGCCGAACGACGCCACGTAATGCTTCACGAGAATCCAGAAGCAGACGCCGGTGACGGCCATCAGCGCCACCTGAGCGCCGGCGACACCGACCAGGCCGAGTCCCCCATAAATGGCGCCGGCGGTCAGCACGCCCCCGATCACGTTGAGTCCCGCCTGAAACCCCATCCGCTTATAGCCGAGGTTCATGCCGCGCAGCACGGACTCGGGCACCGAGGCGAGGCCTCCCAGCAGCAAGCTGAGCAGCAGCGCCGCGCTCGCCAGCCGTACGGTCGTGTGCAGCTCCGGGGGCACCTTGGTCACGACCGGCGACAGCCACACGAGGACGCTGCCGAGGCCGGCGAGGAGCGGCGAGAAGAGCAGCCAGACGACGAGGGCGCTGCCGACGGCGCGACGCTGCTCCAGCGGATCGGCGCCCTGCTTCGTGGCGATGACGAGGCGCAGCGCTTCGGTCGGGCGCCCGTCGGCGGCGGACATGTAGCCGATCAAGCGGTTGAGCATCTCCCACACGCCGAAGATCTCGCGGCCGAGGCGGCTCACCAGCAGCGGCGTCACCACCAGGCCGACGCCGAGCCGCGCGGCGTAGTCGAGCAGCGACTGCACCGCGTTGAGCGAGGCGCGCTTGGTCAGCGTCGCGGGGACGGCCGCGGGTGTGGCGAGCACGTCACTCGGCATGCACGGTCTCCTGACAGGCGGCCAGGACGCGCTCCGCCAACTCCGCGGGAGGCGCGCCGTTGCTCTCCAGCGCGATGACCTTGGGGAGTCGTGACCCACCGCCCGCGGTCATGCCGGCGATCACCCAGTCGAACGCGCCCCGATACGCGGCCGCGAACTCGTACAGCTCCTGGTCGGAGCTCTGTTTGAGGGGATGCGGCTTGGCGCGCGAGCGGAGGCGCTCGACCAGCAGGGGGTCGGCGCCGTCGAGCACCACGATCGCGTCGAGGCGCGCCGCCCAATGCGTCAGCGTTCGGCGCCACCAGGCATCGCGGCGGCCGTCGCGGAAGCACGGGTGTCCCAGCACCCGGAACCAGGCAAAGGCGAACACCGGGCCTTCGTCCAGGACCACCACGCTCCGACTGCGCGCCGGTTCCCGCAGGTGATCGAAGCGATCCAGAAACACGTCCAAGGCATCGAGGCGGATGAGCTGTTCGGTTTCCTCCCACGGGAGCCAGCGCGCCGCGCCGACCAGGGCGCCGATCGCCGGCAGCATGCGCACCGCGCTCGCGGCGTAGAGTGGGCGGGGCAAGCCCCAGATGCTCGCGGCGACGGCCTGCGACCGCTCCGTGAGCAAGCGCGACACCGTCGACTTGCCCGCGCCGGCGGGCCCCGCCACCTCGACCACGAACCGCGGACGGGCCACGCTACACCTCCGACCAGACGATGGTCTTGAGGTCGGCCAGCACTTCCGGCAGCGTCCGTCCGGCGTCCACGAGGTGTGCGCCGGTTCCCGTCCAATCCGTTTCCCAAATAATGCGCGAGCGGGCCCGCACGTAGTTCGCCGGTTCGTCGGTCTTGCGCTTCACGGCCGTCTCCGGCTCCACCATCAGCACCATGATCACATCAGGGCGTGTGATATGGCGGTAGTACCAGTCCTCGGCGCGCAGCAAGCGGCGCGCCAGCGCGGCGGGCGTGCCGCCTTTGCGCTCCAGCAGGCGCGGGATCTCGGGGCCGACGAGCAGCCGGTTTTGCGCCACCGGGTACCGTTCGCACAGCGCGACGCCGCCCGCGTCGGCGAAGCGGCGGGCCTTGGTGAACAGCCGATGGCGATCGCGTGCCGTGCACACGTGGCGCAGGAGATCGAGGAGGCTGGTGCCGTCGCTCCCCAGCGCGCGACGCAGCTTCAGCAGGGCACCGACCGCGAGGGTCGTGAGCGAGCGCGGCGGACGGCCGAGGTGAGCGGTCATCACGCCGAAATGGGGCCCGAGCCAGCGCGCCAGCTCGGCGACGCAGGTGGACTTGCCGGCGCCATCGCCGCCCAGCAGCGCCAGCACGCGGCCGCCGCGCGCCGGGTGGAGTCCCCGGGCGCGCGGCAGCAGCCCCAGGCTCCGCCCGATGCGGCGGACGAGCAAGCCGAGCGGGGGGTGAGAGGCATGGGCCTCGAGGCGCCGCTGCAAACCGCGCCGCAGCCACAGACGCCGCCAGCGCGACGCCTTCGGGCCGAGCGAGCGCGTGCAGGCGTCGAAGAACGCCACGTCGACCGCCGGCAGCAGCTCCGCAAGGCGGGCCACGAGCCGGTCGCGATCCGCCTGGCCGTGCAGGTAGGCGAACTCCGGCTGGGCATCCGCCAGCCAGCGGGGTTGGCGCAGCGCGACAATGTCCCGGAGACTGTAGCGCTGCACCGTGCGCAGCACGAACATGATCAGCTCGAGCTCGGGCGCCGGGACCGGAAATGGCAGGCGCGCGACGGCCGTGTCGAGCACGGCGCGCTCCATCGGGAGGCGGTAGATCGTGGTCCAGTAACCGCCGACGATCAGGCGGCGATGCAGGTGCACGTGGGCGAGGCTGAGGCGGCGCGTATCGAAGCCGATCCAGCTCTCGGTGCCGGGGATCTGCGCCTCCGGCGGCGGCACGGCCGGCTTGAAGCCGAGCCGGCCCAGCGCGATTTCCAGGCGGTCCCCCCAGTCGGAATCGACGAGCAAATCGACGTCGCCGGCGCCGGTCTCCCAGCGCAGCCGCTTCCAGTGTCCCTTCCACTGGCAATAGACCACCCCGGCGGCGTCGAGCCCTTGGCCGAGCCGTTCGAGGAGCGTCGGCGCCACCAGGGTCGCCTCGCGAGCCCGCGCGCGGATCATCAGGCCGTCATCCGGGCAGCGCCGTCCTCGGCCATGATGTGCCGCGCCTCGGCCAGCTCGCGCGGCAGCGGGAACGCGCGGCGGCCCAGCAGCGCCGCTCCGAGCATCCAGATGGTCCGGGCGATGAGCGCGAGATCGTAGCCGAGCGACGCGCGGCGCACGTACACCAGGTCCAGCGCCAGCTTCAACGGCAACACGCGATCGCCATACGACCCGTGCGGGTCGCGCGCGTCGAGCTGCGCCTCGCCGTGGGTGTAGGCGTAGAGACTCCCCGGACTCGTGAGCCCGGGCAAGACGCGGAACGTGTCGTGGTGCAGCGGGGCGTAGAACTGCGCCACCATCTGGGGGTCCTCGGGACGCGGGCCCACGATCGCCATGTCACCGCGCAGGATGTTGTACAGCTGCGGCAGCTCGTCGAGCTTCGCGCGCCGCAGCACGGCGCCGAACGGGAACACGCGGGGATCGTGCTGCGGCGTGATGACGCTGCTGTACGCGTGCCCTACCCGCATCGTCCGCAGCTTGTACATCGTGAACGGCCGCGCGTCCCGACCGACGCGCTGCGCGCGATACAGGATCGGGCCGGGCCCGGCGAGGCGGATGCCGACGGCGGCGAGCGCGAGGACCGGCGCGGCGGCGACGAGCGCGACGCCCGCCAGGATGACGTCGAGGGCGCGCCGCGCCGTCACGCCCGGTAGCTCCGCACGATGTCGAGCACCGCGTCGATCACGTCGCCGACGTCGCGGTCGGTCAGCCCGGGATTGAGCGGCAGGCTCAACATGCGACGGTAGTTGTCGTGGGCCACCGGAAAGCTGTCCGGGGTGAACCCGTACTTGTCGCGATAGTACGGATGGATGTGCACCGGGATGAAATGCACCGACGTCCCGATGTTCCGCTCCGTGAGCTCCTGGATGAAGCGGTCCCGCCCGATCGTCAGCGCGTCCCCTCGCAGCCGCAGCACGTACAGATGCCAGGCGTGCTCGACATCCGGGCGCGTCGCGGGCAGCTCGAGCGCCGACTCGGCGGCGAAGGCGCGGTCGTACTGGCTCACGACCTCGCGGCGGCGCCGCTGGAACTGCTCGAGCTTGCGCAGCTGCCACAGCCCCAACGCCGCCTGGATGTCGGTCATGTTGTACTTGAAGCCGGGGAGCAGGACCTCGTAGAACCAGGAGCCGCCCGCGTCGTAGCGTTTCCACGCGTCGCGGCTCATGCCATGCAGGCTGACCACCCGCGCCCGGGCGAGGAACTCGGGATCGCCCGCGAGCATCCCGCCCTCACCCGTCGTGAGATTCTTGGTCGCGTAGAAACTGTAGGCGACGGGGTTGCCCTCGCTGCCGATGCGCCGGCCCTGGTAGGAGGCGGGCAAGGCGTGCGCGGCGTCCTCGATGATCGCACAGCCGTGCGCGACGGCCAGCGCCCGCAACGGGCTCAGGTCGGCGGGGTGGCCGGCGAAGTGGACCGGCAGGAGGACGCGCGTGCGCGGCGTGATCGCCGCCGCGACCCCGCGCGGGTCGATGTTGAGGGTGTCCGCCTCCACGTCCACCAGCACCGGGCGCGCGCCCACGTGCTCGATCACGTTGACGGACGCCGCGAACGTCATCGGCGTCGTGATCACCTCATCGTCCGGGCCCACCCCCAGCGTCTTGAGCGCGGTGTGGAGGGCCGCCGTGCAGGAATTGAGCGCCAACGCGCCCGGCGCCCCAATGAAGGACGCGAACTCGGCCTCGAAACGCCGCGTCTTCGGCCCGGTAGAGATCCAGGTCGATCGGAGCGTGTCCACCACTTCCTGGATCTCCTCCTCGCCGATGGTCGGCGGGCTGAAGGGCAGGAAGGCGCTGCGTCGGGGAGGTGCGGAGCTGGCGGTCATATGGGTTTGTTCGAGGGAGCAGACGCAGGTCACGTGCGCGGGCGCAGCGCTTCGCTGACTGCTTATGGCACAGACACTTAGCCGCCGGGGCCGGAGTGCGATCAGCGTCGGCTGCCTCGCCCACGTTACAAATGTGCGACCGGGCTGCGACGTTCGGGGAACGCGTGCGGCAGGGGTCGCAACACCATGCGGCGACAGGCCGGAAGCGCTCACTGTTGTGACAGATGTGTGACAACATTTGCCGGCCGGCAGGGCCGAGCCGTCGGAGACCCGCGTATCTGTGCGTGGCGGCGCGCCTTGCGGGGCTGGAGCCTGGGGGGCCCCCGCGGTCCCAGGTTTGCAAGTGCTGGGAGGGCTGCAAGGCTCACCGAATCCTCGAAACAGCCGGACTGACAACATGGCGAGTGACGAAACCGCGAATCCCTCAGAACGAGCCTCCTCTGGGACGTTCGCCCCAGCGACCCTCCGATCGCTCCCGCCCCCCGCGGCCGCGCTTCCCTCCGGGATCGCGCCGGCGCCGCTGGGCGAGTGGAGTCGCATCCTGGCCGCCGCGCGCCGCTACAAGGTTTTGCTCGCAGGCATCACGGTCGCCGGGACGCTGGCCGGCGTCGTCGCGTCGCGGTTCTTACGACCGGTCTATCAGGCGCGGGCCACGATCTGGATTCAGGTCGCGGACCGCGAGGCCGACCGCGCGCGGGGGGAGCAGGGGCCAATCCAGAGTGCTCAGCTGCTCGGCACCCCAGGCGGCTGGCTCGACCTGATCCGGTCCCACGTCGTGCTGGACGATGTGGTGCGGCAGGCGCGCCTGTACCTCGCGGTGAAGCCGCCCGCGGACAGCGCGGCCCTGACGACCCTGACGGCGCCCGGCGAGGTCCGGCCCGGCTCGTATCGACTCGAGGTGGACACCGCCGGTCAACGGTTCACGCTGCGGGATGTGGACGCGGATCTGGTACTGCAGCAGGGAAGCGTAGGCGACTCAGTCGGCGGCATGTTGGGATTCGTCTGGCTTCCACCCGCGGGTACCCTGCGCCCCGGTACCGTGTTGCGGTTCTCCGTGACCGCGCTGAGCGACGCCGCGATCGAGCTCTCGGAGGCGTTACGGATCCGGGCGACGGCCGACGGGTATTTTGTGCGCCTCGAGCGACGCGGTCGCGACCCGGCCGTCATCGCGACGACCGTGAATGCGGTGGCGGACCGGCTGGTCGCGGTGGCGGCGGACTTGAAGCGCCAGCGGATGAGCGAGCTGTCGTCGATCCTGCGCGAGCAGCGCGATCGCGCCAAGGCCAGCCTGCGGACGGCGGAGGTCGCGCTGCTCGC
>Ga0193723_1000210_pt1 | contig 21706 bp, 14 predicted proteins | sample H2m2metaG_FD_143042 | JGI IMG/M metagenome (GOLD analysis project Ga0193723, IMG submission 143042) | Soil microbial communities from a riparian zone of the East river system, Colorado, United States - H2m2 | ecosystem: Environmental > Terrestrial > Soil > Riparian zone | place: USA: East River...
ACGTCGTCACTTTGTTCGGGCCAGAGACACCCGCGCTGTTTGCCGCGCGATCGCCAAACGCGACTGCCTTGTGGGCCGGCATCGCGTGCAGCCCGTGCGTGAACGCCTACAACAACCGGCAATCGGTCTGCCGCAACAATCTTTGCATGCAAGCAATCACAGTTGACGACGTCTTTGAAAAAGTTACGCGCATTTACGATTCTCTCGAGAAGAGCACATCCGGAAATTAATCGGCAGAACGATGGGTGTGCCAACTCATAGGTCGCGCCAATTTCGCTTCGCCGCGCTTGGGATTATCCTCCTCACGGTTGCAATTCGCCTTCCTTCTCTTGTGCATCCCCAGCCGATTGACAGTGAAGCAATGTATTCCGTCGTGGCAAACGAGATCGTTGACGGCGGGCGGCCTTACATTGACGCGATAGAGCGCAAACCGCCGCTTCTCTTCTGGACATACGCCGCAATATTCAAAGTAGCGGGCGAGTTCAATTGGAAGGCGCTTCATATGGTCGCACTCGTGTGGACGCTATGCGCGATGGCTGGTCTCTATGTGATCGGTCGCGAGTTGTTTGATCGCAATACCGGTTTGATTGCCGCCCTCTTCTACGGTGTTTTCCAGCCCTGGTGGACGTGGAAGAACCTCTCATTCGACGGCGAAATGCTAATGAATCTCCCTATCATCTGGGCGTGGGCAATCGCACTCCGTAGGAGTTCGTCGCGACTGCGACCCGAACTCTTCCCAGCTGGCGCGCTCCTGGGCGCGGCCTTCCTGCTCAAACAGCCGGCCGCGATAGCAGCCGTCCCACTCGGCATCTATCTACTCCTCCCGAGCTATCGAACTAGCCGCAGCTTGACGCGAACAAATTCGATCATTCAGGCAGCTATCCTCACGCTGGGATTTTTCGCAGCCCTCGGTCTGGTGATGATTTTGCTCTGGAAGCAAGGCATTCTCCATGAGGCGTTCTACTGGACAATTGCCGATCATGACGTTCCGCACGTTTTTTGGCAGAAGGGAATCGTGAATACGCTGATCTTCCTCGGAGCCTGTTTGCCTTTGGTAATCGGGGCGATAATGGCGTGTCGGGATAAGGTTGAGATTTGGGCTGGGAGGACAGCAGAACGAACAGCGTTCCTCGGGCTACTTGCCGCCTCGGCAATCGGCGCTGCAGCGGGCGCTCGCTTTTACCCTCACTACTACGTCCAATTGATCCCTCCGCTCGCCCTGCTCGCTGCACCGTACTACGTACGACTTTGGACCCGGATGATACAGCCGCCCCACTGGCTATTACGACCTGCGGTGACGTACGCGTGGCTGGCTCTCACGATTATTGCCTTCTCAATCAAACACTGGACGGGGCTGGCTCCGCGACGCATCCCATCTGAGGCCGGACGATATTTGTCCACGCATTCGAGGCCTGACGATAGAATTTTCGTCTGGGGTCAGACTTTGGAAATCTATCTAGACGCTCACAGACGTCCTGCCTCTCGTTACATCACAACGTTTCCGCTCACGGGTTATATCTTCGGCGGACCGATCCCGGGTTTCGATACTCGCAGCCGAATCTTGCCCGGTGCCTGGACCAACCTCGAGCAAGATTTTGCCAGGCATCCGCCGATCTACATTGTCGATGTTCAAGCGGACCCGCAAACCGCGCAGCATCCAGTGAAGAACTTTCCGATTCTCGCCAAACTTTTGGCGGAACGGTACCAGCTGGTGGCATACACTGCCGAAGGTGTGATTTACCGGATGCGCTAGGTTTGGCCAGCTAGTTGGAATACGATCATTTTTGGAAAATATCAGGATGAGAATGTTGTCCGTACAGAGAGGATGTGTTGACGCCTTGATCGGCGCCGAGAAGTACAAGACGTATCGAATTTACCGCAAACCGTTACTTTGCTGAGCGGGCGCAAACGGAGCTTCGCCTACTGGGGCGGCCGCCAGATCCCGAATGCGCTTTGGACCACCGCCCCTCAGCTTTGAAACGCGAGTCACCAGCCTGTTCCCCAGTTCCCGGCCCAGGTACCGCACCGGATGGTTCACAAACATCGAGGTATCCACGGTGCAATAAACGCCGCACTTCGCCTGGCAACTCTTCTTCTTGTTGTAGCTCAGCAAATCTTCCCGCGTGATATCGAGAATGTGCCTCTCGGTTCGCACCTGACTGCAGAGCCAGAATTTGCCGGTCGATGAGACGAAGAAATATTTGTAGCCTGCCACGCAGGTCCATTCGACCGGTTCCTGCCTCAGCATCTTTTTTTGATACTCGAAAAGGTTCCAGCTCGTGTGAATCTTCTCTCCGCTGCGCTTGAGGGTCTCCTGTTGCTCGATAAAGCGGAGCAGCGGCTCACTCGCATTTGGATCGCGCAAGGCCCGGTCGTGCACGAGATCGTCGTGCACCGCGCGCGCCTGGACCGCAACGCCCAGGTCGAGGCAAGTGTCCACCACCTGTCCCATCTCATCGAGCGTCTCTTTGAAAAGCACGCCGCTGACATTGAGCTTGATCTTGGAATCCTTGAACCAGGAGAGCTTGTGCAGGATCGACTTCATCGATTTGCGCGTGCTCGCGATCGGCGTCATCCGGTCCACGGAAATATGGATGCTGTCGAGGCCCGCGGCTTCGAGGCTTGCGATGAGTTCCCGATTCAGGAGAAACCCGTTGGTGGACATGCTCACCTTGCAAAAGCCGAGGGATTTTGCGTAACGGACCACCTCCACAATATCCGGATGCTTGAGCGGTTCGCCCCCTTGCAAACCGAGACGGGCGACGCCCAGCTTCCGGATGTGGTCCATCCATTTCTTGAGATCGGCCAGGGCCGGATGCGGAAGCGAGTTGTTGTACTCGTTGCAGTAGTGGCAATCCAAGTTGCACTGCTCTGTCACATAGAGCTGCGCAACCCACGGCTTGGTATCGAAAATCCGGATGGCCTGCGGGAGATCCTCGAACATTCGTACCCTTATCGCAGTCGCGGAGACGGTGTCAAGCTGCCAGGCTAGTTGGTGCTGCAGCGGGCGCTCGCTTTTACGAGCACTATTACATCCAGCTGATTCTGCCCCTTGCTTTGCTTGCTGCGCCGTACTACGCGCAGCTTTGGACCGGAAGGATGCAACCGCCTTACTGGTTATTACGACCTTCTCTCACTTACGCCTGGTTGGCGCTCACCATTGTTGCCTTCTCAATCTCGCACTGGCTAACGCTGGCTGCGCAGCGCGAACCCCTGGAGACGGGACGCTACTTGCTCGAGCATTCTGCTCCAAACGATAGGATTTTCGTCTGGGCCATAAGCCGAGGATTTATCTCGACGCGCGGCGGCGTCCTGCTTGTCGCTACATCTTATCGTTTCCACTCACGGGCTCGGTGTTCGGCGGACCTGTTCACGGTCTCGATACTCGCAGCCGAATCTTGCCCGGCGCCTGGACCACTCTCGAGCAAGATTTTAAGAAGCATCCCCCGGCTTACATTCTCGATCTTTACTCTGAGCCCGGCGCACTATATCCAGTGCGAGACTTTCCGATTCTGGCCAAACTTTTGGCAGAACGATACCAGCCGGTAGCGCACACTGCCGAACGCGTGATTTATCGGATGCGCTAGGTTTCGTCAGTCGGTTGGAATCAGATCCCAGCGCGATTGCTTCGCAGGCAAGTTGTCGTAGGCTGCAAGTTCGTTCGTCATCGCATGAAGCTTCTCGACAAAATCGGCCGCGAATTTTCCGGCTATAACATTTTGGAATCGGGTAAGCGTCTCCTCGATCGGAAACCGCTGCAATGCAGTCTTTACGTCACGGACCGTTGCAATCTCGATTGTGCCTATTGCACCGAGTACGACAACAGCCGGCCGCACCCGAGCCTCGACGATTTGAAAAAATGGATACGGAAAATTCGTCAGCTTGGCACCATGCGCATCGCCCTGGTCGGCGGCGAGCCGCTCGTGCATCCTGACATTGTCGAACTCGTTCGCTACTGTCGCGAACTGGGCTTTGCCACCAGCCTGACCACTAACGGTTTTCTCCTCACTCGTAAGCTTCTCGCGGACCTCGAAGATGCCGGCTTACAAGTCATGCAGATCAGCGTTGACCGGATGACACCGAGTCCAATTACAAAAAAATCGTTCAAGACAATCTTGCCGAAGCTTGATTATTTTCGTGATTCAAAAATCAGCCTGCATATCACCGGAGTGATTTGTGCCGATACCCTGCCCGAATCACGGGCAGTGCTCGAGACCGGTTTGTCGCGGGGAATTCCGACCGAAGTTCGCCTCGTGCATGCGGACCCGTTGCGTCGGTTTCGCGTCGAGCGCGGGCCGCGTGAAGAACTCGAACGCTTCATCGATTCGATGATCGAACGAAAACGCCGCGGAGAGAAGATTCACACCAGCGAAGCGATCCTCAATTACCAACGCAGTCTCCTCCGGGGCGAGCACGTCGAGTGGACGTGTGTGGCCGGCTACAAATTATTCTTCGTCTCTGCGCAGGGGAAATTCTGGATCTGCAGCATGGTGCACACAGACAAGCACATCATGGACGTCACGCTGGACGATCTCTACGCAAACTATCGCAAAAAGTCGTGCCAGAAAGGTTGTGGTGTTTATTGTGCAGTGAGCGCTTCGCTCCTTGTGGAAAAGCCCGCTCAGGTTCTCGGCAAGGAAATCGTTGCGCGCGCCAAGCGCATTCCGTCAACGGTTCGTCGTTCCTTAACTCCGAACACCGACAAAACGCCGCACCGCCCCATCACAAATCCAGATGGAACGCACGAGATGAACGGCAGCGCTAAAGGCAGCCCATCCGCAGATGACGGCGTAACTTTGCGGCAAAGCGTCTAACAAAAAGCCACACGCCAGGATCCAGACGTAAACGTTTCGTCTAGCTGCGATCAGTCGGAAAGCACGGTCGAACGGCGCGATGTCATCCAGCAGGCGGCCTGTCGCCATTTTCGCCCGGCGTTTCGCGAACTCATCCAATAAGTGCGATCCGATGAGCAGGGCGAGAAAATAGAACGCGTTCGGAAATTGACCGCTTCGCCACAAATGAAAAGCGATCGCCGCCCACCACGAATTTTCGATCAAATAATCGAGATGATGTTCCCACTTCCCATGCTCCGTTGTTTCGATTTTGACGCGTGACTGCTTTCCATCGAGTCCATCGACGATCCCAAATATGAGAGCAGCGAGGATTCCGAGCCCGATACGGCCAAGCGCGAACGCCACGGTTGCGCTGCATCCTATGATGAAACCGGCAATCGTAATTTGGTTCGGAGTGATTCGCGTTTTGCAAAGAAGTGAGATGAGTCCCGTTTCGATCGGTGCGTGGAAATAAGCCGGTAGGTCGAGCGTTCCATTTTGGGCGGAATCGAGAATGATCCGCTCAGCCAGGCGGCGGTTCTGCTCGGCTGGCGTCGGAAAACAGACCGGCCGCACGCGCCGACGCATGGTCACAATGTAATCATCCTCCGCTGCCGCATCGACGATGTCGATCTTCCGGGTGTCGATCTTGTCTTTGAGTTCCTCGAAAAACGGTGCAGCGGGCGAAAGCGCAAAGAGAAATTCCCTTGTGACCAATGCAGGCCCACACGGATTTCGAATCAAAGACTGCACGAATTCCGGTGGATTCGAATCGACAAGCGCTGTGGATGAATCTTTTGCGCAGAGAGCGGCAAGCAAGCGCGCGTCGCAATAAATATTTGCCGGTACGATTAAGAAGCGCTCCGACGGGCCTTCTTCCAGAAGCATTTGGGCAGTAAGGGGTCCAATTGCGCGCGGGACAAGATCGACAATTACTTTTTCGCGCGCCCACGAAGGCTTAGCTAATTCAGCTCCGACGATTTCCTGGGTTGTCGAAAAAACAATCACGCGACGAAATCCGAGTCGTTGCAAAATGCGGAGCAAACGCTCCAGCAAATTGACACCACACAATCCGATCAAAGCCTCGGGTGCATCCGCGATCAAGATTGGCAGGATGTTCTCCATCGCCCGCGAGATTAATGGCGGAGCCGCGCGCTGCCAACTACCGGCGCGTTTCGCTGGGTTTGGTCACGCTTGGCGTCCTTGGCTGGTTGCGCGACGCGGCACAAGAGGTATCTCGATTTTTCGGCGCTCGTGCAGGCACCGCTCGAGAAGTGGCTTGTTTCGCTTAGAGCAGGAGCGGCCAGACTAAAACTGCGTCGATCAGGGCGTGAAAGAGGCTTCGCCCTGCGATCGTCGATCTTTTCAAGAAATCGAACTTCGCGTGCCACGCGGGTGGCTGGCCGTAATGCGGCCATCCTTCATCTCGTGGATCCAATCACAGGATTCGGCAATTGCCGGATTGTGGGTGGCTAGGAGCAACGCTTTTCCGCCTTGCTGCACGATATTTTGAAGCAGCTCAAAGGCGCGTTCTGAATTGGCCGTATCGAGGTTGCCAGTCGGTTCGTCCGCTAAAATCACTCGCGGATCATTGGCCAGCGCACGCGCGATGGCTACCCTTTGCTGTTCGCCTCCAGAAAGGTGGCGGCTCGGTCGTCGCAGTTTGTCGCCCAATCCGACCGCTTGAAGCAAGGCAGCAGCGCGTTCGCGCATCTCCGCATCGGACAGCCGCCCGAGTTTGCGCATCGGTATCATCACATTCTCCTGCGCGCTGAAGTCTTCCATTAAGAAATGGAACTGAAATATGAATCCGATGAACTCGCTGCGTTTATGTGCGAGCTCGTCATCGCCCAGATGCAACATTGGCTCCGATTCGATCGAAACTCGGCCCGCATCGGGAGGATCGAGCAGACCGAGAATATAGAGCAACGTGCTCTTACCACAGCCCGAAGGGCCGACGACAGCGTGGATGCTGCCCGACTCGAGATCAAGCGAGACGCCACGCAGCGCGTGGACGCGCTCCTCCTCTTCGCCCAAATAACGCTCGATCGCTTCGCAACTGAGACAGACTCCCGTATTCATACGCTCGACCCACGCAGGGTGACCACCGGCGGCAGCTCCGCCGCCCGCCGGGCCGGGACATAACTCGCGATGAATACAGCAATGGTCGCGAGCAACGTCGCCCAGAAATAGTGCCGCCATTCCCATGTCACCAGAAAATGATCGGCGTAAAGCAAGCCGCGGATCCGGATGGGAATGTGCGACACCCCCCAGGTCATTAACCCGCCAAGCAAACAGCCGACCACGGACCCGGCGACGGCGATCAGCGCACCCTGCCACAAAAAAATCGCGCTGATGTCGATCCGCCGGTAACCCATTGACCGCAAGATTGCGATCTCTTTTATCTTCGCCAGGACAGACATGGTCAGGACGTTAAAAATGCCGAATCCGGCGAGCAGGATGATGAGAGAGACGGTAATGGCAACGGACATTCTTAACGTCAGAAAAAGTTGGAGCGTGCTTTGTTCACGCTCCTGCCAGCTGGATGCATCATGCTGAAAGAGCTTTTCGAAATGACTGGCCAGACCTGGTGCGCGATCGGGATCACGCAGCTTGTAAATGATCATCGATGCGCCAAACGGTCTTTGTAGCAGGGTCTGTGCGACCCGCGAATGCGAATAAATACGTGTTGAGTCAATCGACCCGACGCCGGCGCGCGCGATCGCCGCTACGGTCAAACGCCAGTACTCGCCGTTGGGCGAAAGCAATTGCACCGTGTCCCCGACTCCGATTTGAAGTAGCTCAGCCAATCGGGAACCGACGATTACCGCGCTCGTATTATTTCGGAAATCATCGAAGTTGCCCTCAATCAATTGATGGAGAAGATCGGTCGTTTGCGCATGGAGAGCGGGATCGATCCCGTAAAGATCGACCGTCGCATCCTCAAATCCAGCCCGGGCGCTGACTGTCCCGCGCATAACCGGTGAACAGGAAACGACGTTGGAGAATTGCCTGCTCACCCGCATGATTTCATTCGCGTCGGTAATTCCCTCAAAATAGAGGCGTCGCGGCCCTTTTCCGTTTGAACTCTTGGAGGAGACCATGAGGGGTTCGTAGCGCGGGCGGAAACGGGACTTGATAACGACCGCACCGTTGCTGCCGATGGTTGAATCAATGAAATACCGGGCGAATCCCTGCGTCTGCGCCTGAGTGCAAATAAAAATGGCGACGCCGAAAACCACGCCGCTCAGGCTCAAGAGCAATGCCCGTTTGCGATGGGTCAAAAAGCGTAGGGCAATGTAAAGCGGCGGCGTCACGGTTCCTTTGGCGCTCGCGGCATGCTGACCATTCGTTGCCGGACCGCTTCTCCGGGATGTAATTTATCCTGGTCCGAAAGAACAACGTGATCGCCTTCTGTCACGCCAGTTATTGCTTCTGCGAAATCGAGCGTCCGAAAACCAACCTTAACCGTGCGAGGACGCACAATGGCTCGTTTCACAATCAACGCTTGATCGACAAGAAGGGCGCGTGTTGGCACGAGCAGAACATTCTCGTGGGTACCGGTGATGACGTTCATTTCGCCGGTCATTCCGGCCATCAAATTGTCAGGCGGATTTTCCATCTCGAGCACAATAGTGTAGCGCTGGGTCGTTGGGTCAGCTGCTGGCTGGATGGACGTAACATGTGCCGTGAAAGTCCTGGTTCGATAAGGATATAATTGTAGCCTCGCCTTCATTCCTGGTTTTATCTCGCCCACATCTTCTTCGTTCACCTCGCCGCGGACGTAATTTTTGCGCGACGCGACCGTGAAAAGATCATTGCCCTCTTTGACTAACTCACCATCGATCGTTTGGATATTGGTGAGAAGTCCATCGATTGGCGAACGGACCTCGGAGCTCTTCATCTGGGCCTCTAGCTTTTTGCACGTGTCCTCGAGGGCATTAAGATTACGATCGCGGTCGATTCGCTCCGTCTCCACGGTGCTCCGCAGTCGGTTTGCTTCGCTCTTCGCCTTCTGGTATTCGACTGCCGGCACGTTTCCTGACGCGACCACTTTCTCCAGCCGTTGGAGGTTGTCTTCTGCGGCTTTGAGCAACTCCGAAGAAGGAAGGGGGAGTGCGGCGCGCTGTACGGCCGCCTCCAGGTCCGCCCGGGCTTGCTTCAGTTGCCGGGCAGTTGTTTCGTCAGCGATGGTCGCCAGGATCTGCCCTTTCTTCACGTCCTTTCCGATCGCCCCGCGTCCGGCCGAGAAGGCCTCTGCCAACTGAATGAAGCCAGAGTTTTGAGCGCGGACATGCGGGGAAAACGCCGGCTCGATGCGCACCGTGCCATACACGGCAGCGATGGCGGTTCCGCGCTGAACCTTGGCCACCTCCGCCACCGGCAGAAAGAAATAGTAGGCGACCGCGAAAACAAGTGCGAGCAACACCGCACCGCTCCACAAGACCCTTTTTGATTCCGGCAATTTCAATGCTGGAACTAATGCACGTTTTGTGCGGTGTCGTCGGAAAATTGAAAATAACGCCCGGTGGTCCGGTCCCATTCTGCGATTGCCACATTGTGCTGATAAATAGCATCCAGCAGGCCGCTTCTGGTCTTTAAGAAGGCATTTTCAGTAACGCGATATTCGAAGGGCGAGGCGAGGCCGCTGGCGACATTCTCTCGAACGGTACGGGCGCCTTCCTCTGCGGATTCGGTTGCTTCCGAGAGAGACTTTTCGCGGGCATCGATTGCTTGAAGCTCGTTAGCGATTCGCGAAAGTTCGCGGCTGACGTTGGCTTCCAGTTTCCTGCACGTTAGTTCGTTCATTTCCCGTGCTGCGCGCTCTCTCAACACCGCACCGCCTACTTTTCCATTGTCGGCTACTCGCCATGTGTATGCCGCCTTTTCACGAATCTCCGATCCGATAAAATCCTGTGTCTTGCTCGTTGACTCCTGGCGGTGGATGCCTGTTACAGGAACCCACTCACTAGGAATGCTTCCCACGACGACAGGATAATAGTCGGCCGCGATAATCCGTTGATCCTCGTTAGCAGCGCGCACAAATAAACGCGCGAGTTTGAGATCTGCCCGTCGTTGCAGGGCCGCCGCTGTTTCGGAATCAACATCGACGCGCAGCGGAACGAACTGCAGTTCGCCTTCCGGCTCGGGCAACGTCGATTTTGCAGGATCGATTGCCATCGCTTCCGCTAATTTCAATTGCGCTTGCCGATATGCGCCGTGCGCGCTTTCGATTTGCGGGACCAGCTCGGAGGCCTGGACAGTTGCGCTTGTGAATGCGCTCTTATCGGCCAATCCGGCTTCAAAACGATTCTTTTGACTAGCAACGTTTTCCTCCAATTTTTGTCGTTGTTCGTCCTGAATCGACTCAAGCGACCGATTATAAAGTGCCGCGTAAAATGCCAGCCGCGCCGCGTGTAGCTGCTCCACTACGGCGACATTCAATTGCTGTTGAGCGATGAGAACTTCGATGTCTCCACGCCGGAGCGATGGCGGCACCGCCATGTTGAATAAAGTTTGCGTGAGCCAGCCGCGCCCGACGGCAAAGCCTTTTACTCCGCTTTCACCAGCGCGGTGACCGGCCTGAACGCCGGCCGGCACGCCCAATTCGGCGTGAGGCCAGATGACGGAACGAAAAACCAACCGCTGCCCTGCCGCTTGTTCAAGACCGGATTTTGCTTCCTGGATGGCGGGATTTTGGTCAAGTGTACTTTGAAGAACGCGCTCAAGAGTAATGGCATGGGCTGTTCGCGCGAAACAAACTACGATAAGCAGGAAAAGGTGAATAATCGCCCGCTGTAGCCGCTTCCCTGTGGGACGCGCAACGCTGATGTGTTTAACATGCTCGTGTCGCGTCGCCCACAGGGCGACGGTTACAGACTGTCTCGCCAGAGTCGCAGATGATCTCTTCATTGCTCGCTTAATTTTTGCGGTGGCTTCGCCACATCTGAAACCTGCGCTGCATTGCCTTTTTCGCTCTTGGCCTTTGTAATTTGTGATCCGAAATCGAGCGATTCAGCTGAACTTGCACAAGCGTGTGCCAGGCGGGCGAGAGCAACGTTGTGAAGATAAATCGCGCTCAGCCGGGTGGTGCGTGTCCGGGTTACATCGGATGCGGCTTGCAGGACGTCGAGCTGTGTTCCCAATCCGGCAGCGAAATTGCCTTTCGCCATCTCAAGAGACTCGTCCGCCGTCTGCACATTCTTTGTCTCGGATTCGAGCACGCGATCGGCTTGTTGAAGATCGAAAAATGCGCTGCGCGCTTCCGAGGCAACGCTCCGCCGCGCTGCTGCCAGAGCTTGCACTGCTGCCTCGCGCCGGGCGCGCGTCGCCTGCATGCGGCCTTTGGTCGCAAATCCGTCGAAGATGTTCCACGTTGCGTTTATCCCTACCACACCGCCGTAGTTAAATTCCTGGCCGACCTCCGGGTCACGCTCGCTGTAAACTTCATACCCGGAAAAAGCCCTGACATGTGGACGCATCGCGCTCCGGTCCAGAACGTATTGTCGGTCTTCGATCTCGATGTCCTTCTGCCTGGCTTTAATCACCGGGCGGTTCGTGTCAGCTCGGGCCAGGCAGTCGTTAAGATCCGCATGGTTGGGCCGATATTGCAATTCACCGGAAATCTCAAACGGCGGTGATTGCGCTCCCGGGCGCGCATCGGCGCCGAAGAGTTCGCTAAGTCGCAGATAAGAGTTTTTCAGTTCAGTCTGTGCACTGAAGAGTTCTGGCCGCTCGTTGGCCAGGGCCACCTCGGCTCGTTGAACGTTCAATTTACTTACAATCCCGGCGCTCAATTGTTCCTGCTGGTTCTTAAGTTCTTCGTCTAACACTCGAACAGAATCTTCGCGCACCCGGACCTTTGCCCGATTCAACAGCAGTTCGTTGAAGGCGATTCGCACATCCATCGTCACGCGGCTGGCAATTTCCTGAAGATCATAATTTGCCTTGTCGATGTTCAAATGCGCGATTGCCACCTGGCTGGTTACTGCTCCCCCGGTGTAAAGGTTTTGTTCGAGGCGCAATATTGCATTGTAATCTTCCTGTCGGAGGTTCGTCTCGCTTTGAGTCTGTCGTTTATCGTACAGCCCGCTGGAGGTTAACGACGGCAGAAATCCCGAACGCGCTTCAATGAAACCGCCATGCGCTGCCAGGACCTTCTTGCGGGCAATCAAGATTTCCGGGTTGCGGTCCTGAGCGACGGCGACCGCTTCTTCAACAGTGTAGGCGGGTATCGCAGCCTGCAACGGAGCGGGTAAGCCAAAAGTGATGAACAGCGCAGCGGCCGCAAACTCCAAACGCATTTCGTCTATCTCCTCGCTAGGACCTTTCTTTTCAAGAAAATGGCATTAGCCTTTATCCTTATATCAGTTCTTGCAAGCGAGTGCGACCTCGGACACATTCGGTGTTTTATAGCAGTCGGAGCCGCTGCAAAGGGTTGAGATGGTGACTGGTCAAAACGGCCAAGATTTGTTAATGTATGAGAAAAATAAGAATTGCTATTATCGGGGTTGGTAATTGTGCCAGCTCGCTCGTCCAGGGAATCAATTTTTATCACGGCTCTTCGCCCAACGGCTCAGGTACCGGACTGATGCATCGCCAGATCGGCTCGTATCGGCCGGATGACATTGAAGTCGTTGCCGCGTTCGATATCGACCGACGCAAAGTCGGTCTTGATGTCAGCAAAGCCATATTCTCTCCGCCCAATTGCACGAAGGTCTTCTGCGAGAAAATCAAACTCACTGGCACAATCGTGAAGATGGGCTGCGTGTTCGACGGTTTTGCCCCTCATATGCGCGACCAGGACCCGCTGCGCACATTCCTGCCGCTGGAAAAAGAATCCACCCGCGAACAAATCGTCGCCGAATTGCGTGATTCCGCGGCGGAGCTCATGGTCAATTATCTTCCGGTTGGCTCCGAAGAATCCACCCGCTTTTACGCGAGTTGCGCACTCGAAGCCGGGCTCGGTCTCGTCAACAACATCCCGGTCTTCATCGCCAGCGATCCGGTCTGGGCCAAACGCTTTGCCGACAAAAATCTGCCTGTGATTGGCGACGACATCAAAGCGCAAATGGGCGCCACCATTTTTCATCGGATGATTGTCGATCTTTTCCGTAAACGCGGAGTAAAACTAGAGCGCACGTATCAGTTGAACACCGGCGGCAACACTGATTTTCTCAACATGCTGAATCGCAGCCGCCTCGCCTCGAAAAAAGTTTCGAAGACCGAAGCCGTGCAATCGGTGATCGGCGAACGGCTGGCCGACGAAAATATCCATATCGGCCCGAGCGATTACGTGCCGTGGCAGCTCGATAACAAGATCGCCTTTATTCGCGCGGAGGGTCGGCTCTTCGGCAATGTGCCGATGGAGATCGATGTCAAACTTTCCGTCGAAGATTCGCCGAACTCGGCCGGGGTAGCGATTGACGCGATCCGCTGCTGCAAACTGGCACTCGATCGCGGAATCGGCGGCGTGCTGCACTCCGCATCCGCCTTTTTCTCCAAACATCCGCCCGTGCAAATGACGGATGACGAGGCTTATCGTTGCGTAGAGCAGTTTATTCGTGGCGAGCGCGATCGCTGAGCAGTCTAATCACGGCGAGACGGATTCCGCCTATTTTCTTCGCGGCCTTCATCTTGCACTAAAAACCGTCGGGTACATCCGGCCGCACTTCTTCGTCGAGCTTCGCGGGCGGAAGTTGTTCCAGCCGGCTCCATTCCTCTTGCAATTCGTGTGCCGTGTAGAGCAAAAAACGTCCAAGCGCTGTCGAAAACAAACCGGCTTCCACGTCGAAGTGCGTGATCTCGCTCACTGCTTTCCAATAAGCCGCCAACTGCGGACGGTAACGTGAGCGAAAACTTTCCGTCTCGGCTAACGAAACGCTGTTCGTTTTCCAATCAAGCAGGAGACACCGGCCCGCTTTGCGATCAATCATGAGTGAATCGATCAAGCCTTCCATTACGCTGCGATCGTGTCTGCGCCAGGAGAATGGAAACTCGCGATGAAATTGTGTTCCATCGCTCGCGAGAAACCGAGCGATGACGGCGTCGCTGAACAAATTCTGCCGCGTGACATCCCAGTCTTTCGTTGCGGACTTTGCCTCGGGACAAGTCGGCAATTGCTTTTCGAATAACTTCTGCGCGGAATCGATTCCGCCGTTCCAATCCAGGCGCTCGAAAAATTTGTGCCACCAGCGGCCGTACAGGGTGGCGGGATTATCGAGTCTCGAACGCGTCCGCACTTCCGCTGGAACTTCCGCATCGAGCGCGCTCGGCGTGAACTTGCGCACGAATTCCGAGGCGCGCTTCACTGCGCACTTGAGTTCGCGAAATGTTAACGGTTCGATCTTCACTTCGGATGTTTCCCTCGCGGACGAAGGCGTTTCGGAATCTTCGATAGTTTCGGTCGTGCTCGCCCGCTCATCGAATTCGCCGGAATAACCGTCCTTCCCGCAAAGCAATCGGCGAAGCTGTGCTGTCTTGGGAAGTTTACCTTCGGTGTTGGCAAAAATTTCCTGATCAAGCACGAGCACGAGCGTGTGGCGCGCGCGCGTCGTGGCGACGTAGAGAAGGCGTTCGAGTTCCTGTTGTCGCGCGCGCTCGATTGCGTCTTTCAAGTCCTTCGATTTGTCTTCTTTGCCGAGCGCGATAATCCGTTCGCCATCCACAGGTGATTTCACCAAATGCGGATAACGCGGCGAGTGCGGCCGCACGTCGCGCGCGAGGAATGGCACAATAACCGCCTGCCATTCGGAGCCTTTCGCCTTGTGCGAAGTGATGAGCTGGATCGCGTTGTCGTCGGCAGAAAAACGAACGGCGCGCGGCGTCGTGAAATCGTCGTGCAAGCGTTCGGCGAATTCCGCCAGAATCATTCCGTTCGCCTCCTCTTCCGCGGCTTGCGCGAGCAACGCGTCGAGTTCGCGCGCGAGATCGCCGAACTCCGTCGCGGGCAACAGGAGCAAACGTTCGCGCAATTGCGTTTGCTCGATGATCAAAGTAACGGCGTCGAATAACGCCAGACCTTCTGCGCGTTGGCGAATTTCTGCGAGCGCACGTAAGCGGGAGGAAATTCTGCCGGTCGCCGACAACATCTCGTCGATGCGAAATCTGGCTTTCTGCCCTTCGGAAAAGACGGCAAGATCGTGATCGGACGCGCCGAAGATCTCGCGGAGCACGCCGACGACTTCGTAAGCATTCAGCGGGTCAGTCATGATCATGAGGAGCGCGGTCAGCCACGCATAAGCCGGGCTGTCGCCTTTGACATCGCTTTCAGATTGGATCGCCACTGGCAAACCGACGCGGCGTAACGCTGCGGCCATCGTTTGCAGCCAGGCTTTGCGCGGACAAAGGATCGCCACTTCGCGCCACGAATCGGCCGAAAGTTTCTTCAGTCCTGCGTCCTTGATCCATCGCGCAAGATATTCGGCTTCGATGCGTGCCTTTTGGTAGTCCTTGAGCCTTTTTCCTTCCGGCAACAATTCTTTTGCGACAAGCGGCACGCAAATGACTTTCCCGGGAAGAATTTCCGGGCGCGGCTGCAATTCGACGAAGGGCACCTGTCCGTCCTTGTTATTCAAAATCTCACGGAACGTTTCGTTAATGAAATCGAGCTGCTTCTGATCGAGCCGAAACGTGACGGCAAATTCAAGGCTCTCACCGTTCTTGTCGTCAATGAGCGCTTCATGAACAGCTCGGTAATACTTCAAGTCCGCGCGCTGCCAGTAAATCGATTGCTGGAAATCGCCGACCATGCAGAAGTGCCCGGGCCGCGGACCCAGGTGTCGATCTTGCAACCAAAGGCCCCTCGCTTCCGGCGGGCGCGTCGCTTCCAGCAGCACGGAAAATTGCAACGGCTCAGTGTCCTGCGCCTCGTCGAGAATGACACGAAAGTTTTCTTCGCGAATCCTCTGCGCGGCGACCGGATGTTGCAGCAACTCTTCCGCGAGCGCGATTTGATCTGCGTAGGTGACAAGTCCGTGGTCGAGTCGAAAATCGAGATAATCACGTTGCACCTCCGCCGCGACGCAGGTGGCCGCATCACACACCCATTTTCGCAGCGGCGCAAATCTCTCCTGCCAAAGCTGTGTGAACCGGGCGTTTGCCGCCGTGAAACAAACCGGCCAGCGTAAGTACTCCCAATCGCCGGCGTGACGTGTCTCCCATTCGCGCAATTCCGCCTGCGACTTGCTGATGTTGTTGTTGCCCCTGTCGGGTTGGGCGTAAACCTCCGCGAAATCGAGCGTCGGACAGGGCGACAACTTCGGTACACGCAAAATCGCCGAGCCCGCGCGGCGGGCCAGCTCCATGAGGTCGCGCGCCTGAACGAAACGCAGAAGCATCGCGCGGTCCGTGTCGCCTAACGACCGGCCATTCCGAGTTTGGTTTTGCGCAAACTCCTGCCAGAGGTCGTCGTCGTCTTCAACCAACTCGAGCGGCGCTGGCAAGCCAAGATAATGACCGAAGTCGGTCAGGAGTTTCATGCAGAACGAATGGATTGTGCCGAAGAAGGCGCGATTGAATGCAGTCTGCACTTCCTGTCGCAAATTTTCCTCGAGCAGAGCTTGCCGCGTGCGCTGTTGCATTTCGTCCGCCGCACGATTGGTGAAGGTGACGACGACCAGATGCGGCAGAGTTTCCGCGGCGTTCGGCGAACGCGCGATTGACAAAACGCGCTGCGTGATCGCAGTGGTCTTGCCCGAACCCGCCGACGCGACGACAGAAAAATTTCGATCCAACTCGCCGGCAAATCGCGCGCGAGCGGATTCGTCGCTCAGTCTCACCATATTTCCCACTCCTCTTTTTCGAGCACGAGCGAGGGATGGGTTAAGGCCCATCTATCCTCCAAGATGTCGTTATCGATTTGCAATGTCGCAAGCGGATATGGCGCGCTGTAACCAAACGCGGGACGAATTTCTCCTTTCATTCCGAAAACGCCCGTGCGCTGCATTTCCCCGAGATCGACGAAGATATTGGTATGAGGCGCGAGATCGACAACGGACAATTGCGGCGCGACGTTTTTCACTGCGCTCGAAAGAATACTTGCGCTTACTTCCACCGCGCCAAGCTCGTGCATCGCCAGCGAATAGAGTCCGAGCTGCAACGCTGTCCCTTTAACCAGACCGTCGTGCAAATCGGAAGATTTCATCTCTTTCGTCGAACCCGTTTTGTAATCGACAATCCAAATCTTTTGTCCTACGAAGTCGGCTGCATCATTTTGCGCGAGCACCAAATCGATCTGGCCTCGCAGATGAAGTTCCACTTCCTGGGTTATTTTCACCGCGCCTTCGCGACCGATGGGCAACTCCGCCGCCATCCAACTCCAACCTTCGACGCTCGCAATTTTGCCGCCGAGATGCCGCGCGAGATAACGCGCGTTCAACCAGCCCGAGTTCCACCAATCAGGCACGACTTTGCCTAACGCGTCGCAAAGTTGCTGGAGCGCCGCGCGACGTTCGTCGGCAGAAACGCGGACACGCTCATCGATTATTGTCGATGAAGGAAACGTTGCGAAAAGATTCCCATCTTTTGTCTCGCCGATCCTCGCCAGCCAGCAATGCACCCATTTGCCGCTCGTTGCCGCCCACCGATTCGCTGTGTCTTCCGGCGGTTCGACGCCGAGATAGCGTTTCATCCAAATAATCGCCGGCGACGAAACGATGTGTTCGAGATCGCTGACACTCAGCGTCGGCATCGGCCGATACGAGTGGTTAGTCCGCAACGCGAAATCGTATTCGCCTGCAGGTTTCGAAGCATCGCGGCGCGCGTTGAATGCGATCAAAGTTTGCTGTACATCCGTGCGTGGCGGCTCGGATTCGCGAGTCAACGGGCGCGGATCATTGACGAATTGCGCAGTCGCGCGTTGCAAATGTTTCAGCGTCGCTTGCGTAAGCGGTTCGTGCCTCGTCGTGAGATAGAGCTGAGTGAAACATTCGCTCGGATTCCACAAACGCTCTGGCGTATCTTCCTGCACCAGACTGGCCGCGAGCGTCACGCCTTCGCTGGCGGATTCGAGCAGCGCATGGAATTGTCGCAACGCAATCGCGCGTTGCTCACTCGAGCCGAGATAGAGCGAATGATTTTCGCGCACGCTGGTGTGACCTTCGCCCTGACTTCCCTGGCGCGCAGCGCGTTTATTGAGCTGCTGCACGCTGCGATTGAAGGCGCGAATTTCTTCCGCGCGCGCAAACTCCGTGCCGGACGACGGCGGCCACGCCCCTTCGTTCCAGCCGGCAAAAATCAGGTGCGACCATTCCTGATTTTGCGCGTGTGCCACGGTAAGCAACTGCACGCGCGCATACGGATGATCGCCCTCGGCTGAACGCCCCGCGCCAAACGTCGCAGCCGTTTCTTCAAGCCAGCGCAGAAAGAGGGCGCGCGGGAATTCCGCATCGAGACATTGCGGCCAATCGCGCGTGACGCTGGCAATTTCGAGCGCGTGTTGCTTCCAACCGAGATACGCGAGCACGGCGTGCGTTTGTTCGAGAAACTGGGCGAGCGTGGCGCGCAGGGGAAGAAACGGCAACGCGCGCAACGCCTCGGCGGCCGATTGAAATTTCTCATCGATGCGTGCGCCGCAGAATTCGCGCAGAACTTCGAGATCATCAAGCAACACTTCGCTATAACTTTCGCGCAGAATGTGTTCGAAGGCGGACCGGCTAAGAGACGTCGATAAAACCGTGGGATCGGACAACGCGTTTAGAAAACGCAGGAAAGAATTGAGTCGCGGCGCGCGTTGCAATTCGATCCATGCTTGCCATTCCACCGATTCGAAGATGCCGGGAACGATGTGCGCGAGCCCGTCGTTGTGCGGGATGTCGAGTCGCGCCAGCGAGCTCGAGACCAGACGTGGCAACGCACCGCTGCCGGAGAAAATCACGCCGAGCCGCTTGCATTTTTCCTCCGACAAATAACGAACGCATTGCCGCGCGATCGCTTCCGCTTGTTCCGAGACGTTTGTGCCGATGAGAAAATCGAAACGCTTTGCAGGTGCCGCGCCACCGCGCATTTCCGTTTCGCTAAAAAACGAATCGCCAGGGGCGTGTGCCGATTTTGAAGCGCGTTGCGCCTCGCCGCAGACTTCTTCCCACGAGCCGATCCAGCAAAGATCGATGTCGGAAAAGTCGCCACGCGGTTCTTCGACCACGATCGTTGCGTTTTCCGCAAGCTCGACCGCGTTGCGCAGGAGAAACCACTGTGGCCAATGCACTCCATCGAACCCGGTAATGAGCACGCGAGAAAATTCTCGCTCGCCACGCGCCGCTTGTTGCAAACGCCGTCGATCGGCTTCGCCCAACAGAACAAAATCGCATTTTTTCAGGAGCTCGCTGAAACGTTGGACGACTGGCGCCAACGCCGGCAGCGCGAGTTCTTTGAATTTCCATCCGGCAGTTTCCAAACGATTCAATGCGCGCAGCAGCAGCGCCGGCGCACGGGCAACGGCTTTGGCGGCGAGTGCCTCCGATTCGTTAGGTCGATCTTCCATTTCGCTCGCAGCAATTGCGAGGAGCAAGCGGAGATGTTCCGACTGCGCATGTGGCGTCGCATCATCTCGCGCGAGCAATGCCCGCAAACTTGCCGGCGTCACAAACTGCAAACCGAAATGCGAATAGCCTTTTGCAATCAAGCGCGCCTTCAGATCGTTGGCCTGCCCTCGCGTTGGGACGACAACCAGCGAAGGGAACGTGTGTTTCCAAGTCTCGGGCAAAACTCGTTCGAACCAGGGAGCAATCGCATCGTCCCACGCTTCTCGCAGCGACGGCACAACGAGCAGGACTGGTCGCGATCGCTTCATCGCTTAATTTAGCTTCGCCGCTACGCTACGCGAGCACGCGCTTGTCACCGACACGGCGCGTGATGCCACACCGATCAAGCTGCTCGAGAAAGGGCACCATGATTCGGCGCGAGGTCTGGAGCTTTTGGCGCAGTTCGCTCACAGTCGTTGGGCCGTGCTTGGAAATGAAATCGACGACCGTGGATTTCATCTGCTCGAAGTTTTCTCGCAACAGAACAACATCGGAATCGGCTTCGATCACTTCTCCGGTCTCGATCAAAAATCGGAGGACTTGTCGCGCTTGTCGATCCATTTCCATCTCTTTACGCGCTGGCGGATCGAATGGTTTTTTTGAGAGGGCTTCTCGAATTTTTGTCTTAGTAAGCTGAAGATCAGCCGGCAACGCTGATCGATGGGAAGCTCGTGCAATGGCTGATCCTTTCCGGACAAAATCACCCGCGCACAAATCGGAAATGAGGGCATCAAATACGGCCGGCAACCGATCGCGCCACGCCATGCGCAGCTCGTTCAAGTCGAGACCGGCGCGTTCTGGATTTCTTTTGTGCGCATCATCGATCAAGGCAATCGCCCAGCCGCGCAACGTCTGCCAAGCGTGAGCGTCCGAGGCGATTTCTTGATGAATGACAATTTTATTGCGGAGTTGCAAGCGCTGAAGAGCATCAGCAATTTCGTCACCACTGAAGTGCGACTTGCGGAGAGCGGTTTCGGCTCGCACAAAACCGTTCACCAGAATTTCGGAGCGAACACAAAGATAGACATCCTCCACTGCGCCCGCACGCATCGTTAATGATTTGCGTTGCGTCGCGGTGCGAAATTTTTCTCGTTCGCCGTCTGGATCGAGCACAACTCCACCCGCGACGGTGTGCTGCTCGGACGCATCGCGAAGAACAAATCGATCGCCGAGAAACGCAAATATAGATGACTCCAATTTTAGTCGCGCAATTGTTTGCTGCCCGGGTTCGAGCGCGCGGTTTTCAAGCAGTTGAATTTTCGCAGGAAATCGCGATGTGCCGTGATGCAGATACACCGAAGTCCCGTTCTTAAGTGGTCGGGCGGCTGGTTCTTTCGGACGAAGCCGAGAGGATTTTTCGAGTAGAACGATGAGGCTGGCACTCGATTTCCCAAGACGGACAACGGTGATCACGTTGCCGCGTTTGATCTGCCCAGAGCCGTCGCCGATCGCGACATCCGGCAGGTTGATCGCCGTTCGCATCCCTGGCTGGACAGCTTCCAACTCAGAGCCATGACTTTGAATTGAGCGAACGCGCGCTTCGAAATTCTGCGGCTGAACGACAATATTCTGACCACGACGAAGTTGTCCGCCAGTCAACGTTCCGGTGACGACAGTGCCGATTCCGCGCAAAGTAAAGGCGCGATCAATAAACAGGCGCGGTTTTCCGGCGTCGGCTTGTGGTTGCATAGTCGAAAACTGGGACGAAAGAACGCTCTTCAGATTTTCAATTCCTTCGCCTATGCGAACAGAAACGGGAATAATAGGGGAGTGTGCAAACGCGGTATCGCGCAATTGTTTGCGGATTTGTCCGGCGACGTTGCCGATCTTCCCCAAATCGCTTTTTGTAAGCGCTATCACGGCGCGCTTCACCCCGAGATAAGTCAAAATCTGCAAATGCTCTTCGGTTTGCGGCATCCAGCCGTCGTCCGCTGCGACAACGAAAAGTGCGAGATCGATTGATCCGACACCGGCGATCATGTTTCGAACGAACTTCTCGTGACCCGGAACGTCGACGATCCCCAGGTGAATTTTCTCGCGGTCCGGAGCGCTCAGATTTAACTCGGCAAAGCCAAGCTCAATCGTGATTTGTCTCGCTTTTTCTTCTGGCAGTCGATCAGGATCAATTCCCGTAAGCGCTTTGACGAGGGCGCTCTTGCCGTGATCGACGTGACCAGCGGTCGCGATGATAAAATGTTTCTCCGTCACCGGTCTTGCCATTCGCAACTTACCGGGTCTCAGCGCAGGCCGCGCGAATCGCATCGACGACAACGTCGTCCTGTTGGGGAAAAATTGTACGCAGATCGAGTTTGAAACGCTCATTTGCGATGTACCCAATAATTGGTGGGTTCG
>Ga0193723_1000211_pt1 | contig 21590 bp, 22 predicted proteins | sample H2m2metaG_FD_143042 | JGI IMG/M metagenome (GOLD analysis project Ga0193723, IMG submission 143042) | Soil microbial communities from a riparian zone of the East river system, Colorado, United States - H2m2 | ecosystem: Environmental > Terrestrial > Soil > Riparian zone | place: USA: East River...
CGCCGATCTGCAATTTGTCGGCGTCGCCCAAGGCGAGGGGCTGTCCGGGACGATCACCGATCCCAGCGGGACTCCGTTTCCCTTCACCGCCGTGCGCGCGCCCGCCCTACGCCGAGCGACCCCGGTGTGGGGTGTCGTGGTCCGGCTGTTCAACGGCAAGGATTTGGCGGGCTGGCACACAGTGGGCGGGACGAACCAGTGGAGCGCCGTGAACGGCGTGCTGTCGAACGCCAAGGGCGGGGCGAATCTGGTGACGGACGCCGTCTACACCGATTTCAAGCTGCACGTGGAGGTGAAGTACCCGCCGAGGGGCAACAGCGGCGTGTATCTGCGCGGGCGGCACGAGGTCCAGGTCGAAGACTCCATCGTCACCAATACGGATGGCGAAGCCACGGGCGGCCTCGGCGCGATCTACGGCTTTCTGATTCCGAATCAGAATGCGTCCAACGGAGCCGGCAAGTGGGAGACGCTCGACGTCACGCTGGTCGGCCGGCGCGTGACGGTCGTGCTCAACGGCACGCGGATCATTTCTGAGGCGGAGATTCCGGGGCCGACGGGTGGGGCGCTGGATAGTAAGGAAGGGGCGCCGGGGCCGATCATGCTGCAGGGGGATCACGGGCCGGTGGAGTATCGGAATCTGACGATTACGCCCGGAAGATAAGAAAAAGCAGGTCCTTCGCTACGCGCGCTTCGCTCAGGATGACTGAGCCCAAGCGTCCCACGCGCGCCGAGGTGCTTGCGGCGGCAGGACGCACGGTGCCGGACGTGATCGCGCCGAGGCTGCGCGTGTTGTTCTGCGGCATCAACCCCGGACTCTATTCCGGCGCGACCGGTCATCACTTCGCTCGGCCCGGCAACCGGTTTTGGCCGGTGCTGCACGGGGCCGGTTTCACACCGCGCGTGCTGAAGCCGTGGGAGGAGCGCGAGCTGCTCGAGTGGGCGTATGGGATCACAAATCTCGTGGCGCGGGCGACGGCGACGGCGGCCGAGCTGGAACGGGAGGAGTTCCTGGCCGGCGCGCGGCGGCTCGAGCGGAAGGTGAAGCGCTATCGTCCGGCGTGGGTCGCCGTGGTAGGGATTGGGGCCTATCGTGCGGCCTTCGGGCGGCCGAAGGCGATGATCGGCCCGCAACCCGAGCGGCTCGGGCCGGCGGGGCTGTGGCTGTTGCCGCAGCCGAGCGGGCTCAATGCGAATCATCAGATGCCGGAGCTTACGGCGGCATTTCGGGCGCTGCGTACCGCCGTGGACTAGGGGCGCGCTAGTGAGCCGGGCTATTCAGTGCTACGCTTCCCCGCGCATTCTCCTCCGAGCGTCACCGAACACGAAGGGAGACTCCTGTGACTCCACGTTCTCACGCCCGAGCGCGCCTGATGCTCGCCCTCATTGCGATGGTTTGTGCCGGCGCGCTGCCGGCGCGGGCGCAGAAGATCGACTCGCTGGCGCTGCGTCTGCATATGCCGCGCGACAAGTCCGTCGATGCCGTGGTTGCCGCGTTCGCGCAGTCCGGACTCACCGTGACCAACACGACTACGTCGCTCGTCGAGTCCGATCAGGGAAGCCTGCCGACTTTTGGTGGGAAGACTCAGCGCATTGTCCGCGCGGTCCTGTTCGGAGCGGACTCGACCACCACCGTGGTGATGACGGGCGACGAAATTCGCATGAACGACGACGGTTCGTTGTTGCGCCGGCTGCGCATCGACAACCGCGCCGGCGGGAATGGCGGCAAGGTATGGAAGCGGATGGTTGCCGCCGCGCTGATGCTCGACTCCGCGTCGGTGCCGGAGGCCGCACGGGAGAAACCTTGAGGGATCGATGAAGTGGTCCGCGATTGGCCTAACGTGTCTCGTAGCGGCCTGCGGTGGGTCATCGCCATCGCCTCAGACTGGCGCTCTGCTGGACAGTCTGGTGCCAGGGACGCAGCTCGGAGCACTGGCCAAGCCAGTCGCAGAGCGGCTCCAGCTCCCCTTTTTGGCATTCGTCGGGTATGGCGACACCGTAGCTGCGCCGGCGCCCGGCCTCAAGGGCATCGCGTTGATCGTCAACGAGAAGCTCGACTCGTTCACCGATCGACCGTCGGCATCGGCGCGAATCAAGAGCGTCGAGATCGGCTTTCGGGCGCGCGCGGATGTGGACTCGGCGCGCGCGCGGCTCACGCGCAGGCTCGGCGCGCCCCAACAATTGTGTTACAAGCCCGGCTACAAGCCCGCCCAACAGGAAGTGTTTTTCTGGCCTGACCGGCCAGGGTCCGGAGTACTACTGCTGGTGCCCCTCGACCGGTCTCGCGCAGCGCTGCTCTTTTTCGGTGCGCCGCCGCCGGAGTCGAACCCGGAATTCGAAGCGGCGACGCGCGGCCGGTGCGAGACTCCATGAGCTCTACGGGTCTTTGGGCCTGACGCCGCGCTCGGCGACTTCCAACAGCGCGGCGACATCCAGGTGGCCTTCCTGCCGTGCGCGCGCTAGTGGCGTGACGCCCTCGAGATTCGTGTGCTTCGGATCGGCTCCGGCGGCCAGGAGCACGCGAGTAGCGTTGAGCGACCCATATTCCGCGGCGTGGTGCAGTGCGGTGAAGCCGGTGAAGTTGGTCGCTTCGATTTGAGCACCGTGGGCGAGCAGGAACCGAATCGCATCGGCCCGATTGTTGATGGCCGCCCAGTTCAGGGCGCGGCGGCCGTTTTGCGAGGTGCGGCGGTCGAGCCCCTCGATCTGGGCGCCGTCTTTGAGCGCGGCAGCGAGGGCTGTCGTATCGCCCGCGATGGCGGCGTCCCACAAGCGCGTCTGTGGAGTTTGGGCGCTGCAGGGCGTCGTGAGGACAAGCGCGAGCACAATCAGCAAACGTTTCATGAGCGTTGGACAACCGTTCCGCCGACTTGGTTGGCACAAAAAGGGGTGAACGCGTAATGACTCCGGTCACGTATGGCCTGGTGGCGGGCCTGGCGTTCGGTGGGTTCGCCGTCGCGACGATGTTGCCGCATTCGTTTCCAGACAAGCGCGCGGCCATCAGCGCCGCGCTCCTGGACCGGTTCGCGCTCGGATTCGTGATCGGCGTCGCGAATCTCAGCTGGCCGCGCTGGGTGGTGGGGTTGTTCTTCGGGCTGCTGCTCAGCGCGCCCGCGGCGATCATTACGAAGGCGTGGCGGCCGATTCTGATCATCGGCGTCATTGGGGGCGTGCTGATCGCGGTGCTCGAGCCGCGGTTCGTACACTGAGTCGCATCCAACCGTTGGCATGCCGTCTCTCCAGCAGGTTCGCTACGAAGCGCTCGCGGCCGAAGTTGAACGCGCGACGCAGCCATTCGGAGGGCTCGGGTCCAGGTTCGTCGGCCCATACACCGAGCCGATCGAAGCGTGCGTCGAGCGCGTGGACGGCTCGCTGGTCGGGTTCAAGTTGCGGGAGGTGGTGCTCGACGGCGGCATGCTCGTGGGTCGTGACGCAGCCCGGCAGCCGGTCGCGATTCCGCTCGCGGACGTGAAGGCGCTGTGGCGTCGCCGGTTCCACCCGCGCAACACGGCCACGGTGTGCGCGGCGACAATGGTTGCCACAGCCGCGGTTCTCGCGGTGGCGTCGTCAGCGCCGATTGGCGCGATCATCTTTGGCGGCGCGGTATTCGGGTTGCCGTTGGGCGGGGGAATCTGCGTGGTGCTGAACCGGTTCAAGGTGCTGTCCGAGTGGGCGTTGCTGTACGACAAGGACCGGTAAGCGGCACGATAAGTCCCTTGTTGACAGGTGCTTAAAAAGCCTGCGTCAATGCACTCCAACACCCAGTAAATCAACGTGTTGACATCTCGTTGATTCGCCGGCCTAATCTTACCGGGAATCAATAAAACGCGCGTTGGTATGTGACTCACAGTTTCGTATTGCACAGCCTGGGTGTCCCCGCCTTGTTCACCGTTGCTGGCGAGCAAGTGCGGTTTCGTACGCGCAAGCACCTCGCCCTGCTCATTCGTCTCGCGTTGGAACCGGGGAAGCAGTTCACGCGGGACTACCTCGCCGATCTGCTGTGGCCCGAAGCGGCTCCCAAGCTCGCGAATCACTCCCTCGCCCAGGGTCTGTCGGTCATCAAGGCGAAGATCGCGCGCGAGGCGGTCATCATCCAGCGCGCGACGGTCGGTCTGGCACCGGGCTGGATCGACGTTGACGTGACCCATTTGACCGCGGGCGATGTCAGCATCGATGGACCCTTCCTCGACAGCTTCGAGATTCTCGCAACTCGTCCGTTCGAGGACTGGAAGGACGAGCATCGCGCACGTCTGGTCCCGCAGCTGCGTGATTGTCTCGTCCGCCAGATGGACGCTGCGCGCCGCATTGGTGACTTCCCCACTGTCGAACAGCATGCCGCCCGCCTGCAGGAGCTCGACCCGCTCGCCGAGCAGGGGATTCGCGGGATCATGGAGGCGCGGGCCTGGGCGAGCGATCGCAGTGGCGCGCTCAAGGCGTTCGCGCGCTACGAGTCGCAGCTGGCCGAGGAGCTGGGCGCCAAGCCGGGGCCCGAGCTGGTGCGGATGGCGGATCTGCTCCGCGATGGGCGCCGTTCACCCACTCGGCCGGTCACGCCCGGGTATCCGCCCGAACGTGCCGACCGTCGCTTCGAACCCGAGACGCTCATCGGTCGCGAGCGCGAGTTCAGCGTGCTGTTCGACGCGTGGCTCGAGGCGCGCGGCAAGTCGCCACGAATCGTGGTCGTCACGAGCGATCCCGGAGTGGGCAAGACCACGCTCGTGAACGCGTTCGCGTCGAGTTGTCAGATGGAGGGGGCCGTTGTCGCGCGGGCGCAAGCGTACGACGCTGAGCGCGAGCTGCCGTTTGCGGTGCTGGGTGAGCTGGTGAAGCAGCTGGCGACGCAGCGCGCGATTGGCGGGGCTGACCCCGAGGCTCTGAGTGAGCTGACGAGGATCAGTTCGGAGATTCTGAAGGCGTTTCCGGGGGTGCCGAAGCCGGTGGAGTGGTCGCCGGAGTTGATGCCCCTGCGGCTTGCGGATGCGTTTCTAAAGACTGTGACGGCTGCGGCGGCGGATAGTCCGGTGATGCTGGTCGTTGATGATATACATGCGGCAGACAATGCCAGTACGGCGATTCTCCATTCTGTCGCTCGGAAACTCGGCGACACTCGCGTGCTGCTAGTTCTCGCGGGCCGGACGAGTGAGCTCCGACTATCGGGTGCTCCCTGGGCCCTGACATCGGACCACAGTATTGTGACTATCCGGTCGTTGGAACTTGAGGTGCTGCCAGTCGAGTCAGCTAAGGAGCTTATCACTCGCATTGCTAGGTCAGCCTCGGAGTCGAATCCGCCGGTTGAGAGAATACTTCGAGCTAGTGGAAGAAACCCACTTGCGGTCGAGTTGATCACCCGCGAGTGGGCTGAACACGGCACTGCATCTCTCCTGCGGGATCTCGAAGCGCTTGATACGCAGCCAGTTCCCATGATAGGGATACCGCGGGCGATCGGCGCGGTTTTTGAGCGACAAAGCCGGCGGTTGGAAACCACGATTAGAGCTACGCTGGACCTAGCCGCCGTTCTCGGACGCCGTCTCACCCAGGTTGACCTCTACGCAGCGATTGAACTCTCATCGGGACAGGCGGCGGAGGCGCTATCTCGATTGCGAGATGAAGGCTATCTCCGCGAAGTGAGCGGAGATCTGGAGTTCAGAAATGAACTAATTCGAGCGCAGGCTTACTACGCCGTCGCAGCTGCAACCCGTCAGCACCTGCACCGCCGAGTCGCAGATCTATTGACTCAATCCCATCCGCAAGACGACAAGGCAGTTAACCTGGAGATTGCTTGGCATCATCTCCGAGGTGGAGATGGTGTCCGTGCGGTTCGATTCGCTATCGAGGGAGCGGAAGCCGTACTCGCTGTGGGAGCACCTCATGGGGCCGAGGAGATTCTCAGGGCAATCATTCATTTAGATCAGCCCCTTGAGGACTCCAAAAGAGTCCGACTGCTGTTGGCAAAAGCATTCATTGACCAATCCAAAGCGGAGCCGGCGCTTCCGCTAATCGAGAGACTGGCAGAGGACAAGGCGCTCACTCTTCACGAGCAAGCGGAAGTTGCGATGCTAAGAGCTTCCACTGAATTCCTGCTAAACAACGAACTCGGTGAACAATACTGCGAAGTTGTCAACGGGGCTCTAACTGCGGCCCGAAAGTCTGGTGATCTCAATCTCATCTCGCGCGCTCTTTTTGAATGCGCTCGCGCTGGGGTCGACGAGGGCCTTACAGAATTGGTAACGCTCGCCGAGAACGGCATCAATGATTTGAAACAGACGGCGAACATTGCTACGATGCCCGTCGCTATCCTGACCCAGGGATTTTGTCGCATGTTCTTTTTGGATCCTGCAGGTTGCCTTCGCGACCTACAAAAAGCAATTCAAGAAGAAGCTTGGAAGTCGAATGCCGCGGAAATGGCGTTCATCTATTCGGGAATCGCCCTAGCATCATTCCTCCTCTGTCGTATGGAGGACTCAATCGAGGCATACTCGACGGCATTCGAGCTGACCAAGCAGGTGGGAGACGATGCACGAATGTCTGTGCTGGCTTCAAACATCTGTGTCCTTCAGACAGCCCGCGGTCTGCATGACGAGGCAATCCGGTGGGGGGAGAGAGGGGTCATCCTAGGAGAGACGTCAAAGAGCAACGCGCTTCAAATGGCTTATTCGAACCTTGTTGACCCCTATGTTCTCATGGGAAGGGAGGATGATGCTATTGCGAGCATGGACAGGGCTCGAGGATGGTTGGGCCCAAGAAGACGTTGGAAATTCCACTGCGGGTTTCTGATCGGAAATGCCACACTCGCACTAGTGCAAGGAAACTCCGCTCTAGCTTTGGATCTCATCGGCCAACTTGAGGCGTTAGCTCGGGGTCGGGAGAACGCGGTCCCCGTCCCTGGTTCGTACTGGAAACTCCGCATCTTCAAGGAGGCGCAAATCGGTCGACTGGAGGACGCCCAGCAACTGGTGCGCAAGAGCACAGCGCTGCTCCGGGACAATTGTCCCTTGTTTTACCTGGACATTCTAGGAGCAAAGGCCTGGCTAGAACTCCGCGCTCAAGGCCATCATAGTCCAGAGACAGTTCGCGAGCTGGGAGCATTCGAAGCGGTCGGAGCTCTAGGACGACGAGCGTTGCTTACCGCACAAGGTTTCCTGCGGCCTTCTCGCACCGACGAAATAGGCGCATCGCGAGTGGAGCGTACTGGCTTGCAACAGACTAGCGGTTCAATCGTTCGCTAGACTGGAGGAAGCGGTTTACGCACGCACGCGTGCGATCCGCGTACCGTCCTGAATGCTTCGAGGTAGGGAGGGTTCCGGTGAGGTCAGCGCGCCAAGAAGGCGTCTAATTCCCGGAGAGCCAGCGACCAGATCAACTAGCTTGGGATCGAACTGAAGACCTGCGTATTTCCTAAGTTCCTCAATGGCCCTTTGCAGGGACAGAGCTTTTCGATACGGCCTATCGGTCGTCATCGCGTCTACCGTATCGGCTACCATGATGATTCGCGCACCCATCGGGATTTGCTCACCAGACAAGCCATCGGGGTATCCCGAACCGTCGTAGTTCTCATGATGGTGACGAATCATGGCCTCAACGTTGCCACGAAGGCGCGTGGCAGTAGCGACTAGCTGTGCGCTCCTGACAACGTGACTTCGCATGATCATCATCTCTTCAGGGCTAAGGCGCCCGTCTTTCCGCAAGAGTGGTGCGAATTCCTCATAAATCTTCCCCACATCGTGAAGCAGCGCAGCCCTCTTTATGCTATCGAGGTCACCTGAGGAAAGCCGGAGCTCACGGCCGATCAGAACTGCATACTCAGCTACTCGACGTGAATGGCCTGAGGTGTATGGATCGCGTGCCTCCATGGCCTTTACCATCAGCTCCAACTTTTCTTCCAACTCCTCGTTGAGTTGCAGATTCTTCTGATAAAGCTGCCGAGCTAGGAAAAGCGGGAAGATGATCACCGCAAGCCCTAGGAATTGAAGTTTGACGTATAGAAATGCCAAAAGGATGGCGAGCGTGCTCGACAGGAGATCGGTCACGAGTGCGCTGCCGCCGATCCGACCCCATGCTTCACGTATCGACACACCGCTGCTCGAGAACGAGACAGCGAGAGATACGCTTCCGTGATTCACGATAAAGAACGTCAGAACCAAAGCTGCAAAGGGGATCAATGAGAACGAAAACTCATCCAGACTGACGGTCCCACCCAAGCTCTGGTAGACAACCGTTCCTAACCCCACAGCCAGCATGTACTGAGCGGTGTTAAACCATACGCGAATTGTTGGCTTACGGCGCACGAAAGCGTCTACCGTCAATGCTGTTATCCCGCTCGCAAGCATCGGCCAGGGATGCTCTAGGATTGCGACCGATGCGAGGAAAGGAATGAAGCCTACAGATGTATTAACGCGAGCAAACGGAATTCTGAAAAAGAATGAATCGCTGATGATACTAAGAAGTGTGAAAGCAGCGAAGGCGTTCCAGAATCGTGAGGGGAATGGGCCTGGATTGTGCCAAACGACAGATAGCAGAATGACCGCAGAAACAGCAGTCACTGCGCCAACAAGAACGTAGATACGCAGTCCTAAGAGTCGTTCTCTCAAGATTCCCGCTCGTCACTTCGATGAATGTGAAGGACTGGGGGGGGCCCAAGTCCTCTCTACCAGCCAACCAGACCCTCTGCGAAAAACAACTTCGCCACTGCTGTGAACAGCACTGCGAGCAGTTGCAACATCGAGCGTCACCCCCTTAATGGGTCCAGCGAGTTTACAGCCTCGCCTTAGGAGTGGCACGCCTCTCTATAGCGTGCCCGACGCTCCGCTCGTCTACTGTTCGCTCTGCTCCGCTCTAGGTAGCGGTGACCCAGGCCCCCTATGGTCTAAGAACGACTATTGACTAGGCTACTTTCCGCGACTGCAACGCACGACGGATCGCCTCGATAACCACCCCCATACCATCCACCTTGTTGACGATCGCCCGCACGCCCAAACGCCGTAGATCATTCTCGGCTGCGGCCGGCATTCCGCCCGTGACGATCATCACCGGCGCCGTGAGACGCTTGGACGTGTCCACCAACCGCTCCACCACCTGCACCGCGTTGAGATCGGGCAACGCATAGTCGAGCACAACGAGATCGGGACTCACCCGGCCGATCTCGAGCAGCCCGTCCACACCCGTCGTCGCCTCGAGCACATCCACCTCGGGCGCCTCACGCTCGATCGTCCGTATGAGCGCCTTCAGATATCCGGGATCGTCCTCGACCACCACCACGACCGGCCGCTCGCGCGACATCTGCAGCTCGTTCGGCACCGACATGCCATGCGCGCGCAGAAAATCCGCGAGATCCGCCGACGCCACCCGCCGCCGGCCCGTCGGCGTGCGATGACCCTTCAGATGTCCCTGGTCGATCCAGCTCGCCACGGTCGCCGGTGTCACCTGCAGCACGCGCGCCACACGCTGCGTACCCCAATAGCGCTTGGTTCTAGTAGGAGCCACGGAATACGAAATACCCCCAAAACGAGAAGTCCGCTAGATGGGACTAACCCTTAAGGCGTACTTACTAGGAGGGAGAACCTGAACACGGAGGTCGCCAGGGCGCTAAGCGGCTAAGTGGCGAACAGGCAAATGCTTAGCGCCTGGCGTCGACCCAGCGATTGGTGGCGTCAAGCACCGCCAGCACGGCGCTGCGCTCCGCGGACTCGCGAATCTCACACGTTCCGGTGAGCAATTGCGCTTCGCGCCCGCCGAGCCCATGGCACGCGACCAGCACGAATTTGCGATCGAACGCTTCGATGATCTGCGCGCCCTCGAGCGCGATCGAGTTGTCCGGCAGCAAATCGTCGAGACACGCCGTCGCCGCGCGCGCCGCCGCCTCCACCCGATTGCGCGTCGTATCGGTCCCGACCTCCTCGGCGTGCGCCTCGTTCTCTCCGAACGCGAGCGTCACGCGCACCTGCACGCGCTGCGGCCGCTCCGACGGCCGGACCTCGAGGTTCTTGAACATCACCACGCGCCGCTTGGCGCGCTCGCTGATCGCTTCTTCCTGCAGCGCCTCGATCGGCCGGACGTCCGCGGTCTGCGCGACGCTGATTTTGCGATGATCGATCTTGAAACCGAGCTGCGCCATCAGCGCCGACTCGATGTTGCGTACCACCTGCTTCGGCGCCGTGTCGCTCTTGGTGAGGACATGCACTTCGCTCACCTCGCCCAGCGGTGTCGCCACCACGCGCGCGGACAGCACCCCCGTCAGCCCCGTGATCAGGTTCTCCAGCCGCTTCATTCCCCACGGATCGGGGACCCCCCCCCCACCACCGGGGGGCGGCAAATCCGGCTGATCGGAGGGTGACGGACTGGTTGTCATGCCTGCTCCTTCTCCTCTCCATCAATACTCGTGGCGACGCGGTTGCGACCAGCGGCTTTGGCACGATACAACGCGCGATCCGCGGCGACCAGCACGTCTTCATCCTTGGCTTCCGGCCGATACTCGGCGACCCCAATGCTCGCCGTGACGAGGCCCGCCGGATAGCCCATCCCGATTCCCGCTTCCTCGACCGCGGCCCGCATCTTCTCCGCCACGCCGCGTGCCCCATCGTCTCCCGTCCCTACCAATACCACAACGAACTCGTCGCCGCCATACCGGCCCGCCAGGTCGGTCGAACGAATGTGCGCGCTGCAGCGGCGCGCCGTCTCGCGGAGCACTGCGTTCCCGGCCTCGTGCCCAAACCGGTCGTTCACCGCCTTGAAGTTATCGAGATCCAGAAACAGCACCGCGAAGTGCTCTCCGCCACGATGGCAGCGCGCGACCTCGTTGGCCAGCCTGTCGCGCAAGATGCGGAACGACGCCAGCCCGGTGAGCGCATCCACGGCCGCTTGCTGCTGCGCCAGCGACGCCTGGCGCTCCAGGTAGCGCGGGCACGATTTGAGCGTCGTCCGCCCCTGCGCCGCCGCCACCGCAAACTCCTGGCAGGTCCTGTAGCCGCACGCCCCCGAATCCCACGTCCGGCCGTTGGGGGCGAGCCCGATCTGATCGATGATCTCGTCCACCAGCTCCTGCGCCGGCTGCTTGCCGTGCGCCTCGATCGCGAAGGCGGCGCCGACCTCGATATCGATCCCTTCGACCAGCACGGAAACGGGCGCGCGGGGCGGCTCGGTGGCCCCCACGATCGCCCGCCGCTTGAACAGCTCCTCCTTGGGACCGAGCAGGGGGTGGTCGAGGCAGCCCTCACAGGGCAGGATGTCCACAAAGCCCAGCTCGATGCGATCGACGCCAACCGCCCGGGCGATCCCCTCCAGCGCCGTGAGCCCGCGGACCTTGCGGAAGCGGCGGCTCGACTGGCGCTCTTCCTTTAATAGCTCGAGCGGCAGGCCGCCGGGGGCGCTCCAATGGCGGCGCCGCTCCTCCGGGATCCGGCTGTAGAAGAGCGGCTGGTCCTCCACCCGGATCCCGCGCTTCTTGAAGATCCCCTCGAGCTCCGCCAGGGTGATGGCGGCATCCACATCCTCCCCGCCTTCGGTCAGGCAGACGCCCGTGTAGACGATCGGCGTTTCCTCGCCATACATCGCCTTGAGATAGCGTGCCTCAGCCTCGATCGGCGTGGCAACCGGGGCGAGATACGGAATCAGCTCGGGATACTGGTTCTTGATCGTTTCGACGATCACGGGGCAGGTGCTGCGGATGGTCGTGCCGCCCCTGCCCCACCCCTCCTCGTTCCACCGGTCGAGGTATTCCTTGGCCACCAGCTCGTCGCCCAGCACGCCGCGATGGACGGTATTGAAACCGGCGGCGTAGCAGGCGTTCACGACCTGCTCGGGCGTTGCAGGATAGAACCAGGCCGCCGACTCGACCGACAAGATGAGCACGGCGTTACGGCTGAGCGCGAACTCGAGCGCCCGGGTCGCGTCACCGACGGCAATGATGGCTTCGTGGGGGCACGCAGGCAGGCAGAGGCCCACACGCATGCAGGCCTCGTCTACAATCCAGACCTTCTGGTCTTCGACCGCTACCGCATCGGAGGGGCAGACGCGCACACACGCCAGGCACGCGACGCACAACTCCGGGTCGATACGAAAATCCACAACACACTCTGGAATCGGGGACGAGGGCCCGGCTAATCTATCGCGTATTCCTTGAGTTTGCGATAGAGGGTCCGCTCACCGATTCCAAGCGTCTCGGCCGCCTTGCGACGATTGCCATGGGTCTCGCGCAACGCGGCGTCGATCGCCGCGCGCTCTACATCCGACATCGACATCCCCCGCTTGTAAATGACTGCTTGAGGCTCGGGGCTCGGGGCTAGGGGATCGGGATGGGCCTCGAGTACCCGAGTCCCGAGCCCCGAATCCCGAGTCCCGACTTCAATAACCTCCACCTGTTGTGATGGCCGCCCCTCGATGCGCCGGCGGAGGTCCTCCAGCTGCATCTTCAGGTCCACCAGGGTCCGGAAGATAAACTCCAGCTCCTGACTCCCGGCTCCTGACTTCGGCGCGTCGATGCGGACTGGCCGCGCGCGCCTTCCCTCGCGGATATCGGGAGGGATATCGCGCGAGCGGATTTCCCCTTCGGGCGCGAGCACCACCATCGACTCGATGAGATTCTTGAGCTGGCGCACGTTGCCCGGCCAGTCGGCGTCGACGATGAGCTGCATCGCATCGGGCGTGATGCCGCGGAAATTGCGGTCGTGCTGCTTCGCGAATTCCGCGATGAACGTCCGCACGAGCAGCGGGATGTCGCTGCGCCGCTCGCGCAGCGGCGGCAGATACACCGAGAGCACGTTGAGCCGGTAGAACAGATCGTCGCGGAACGTCCCCCGCGCGACCGCTTCCTTGAGCGACCGGTTCGACGCGGCGATCACGCGCACGTCGACGTTGATCGGCTGTGTGCCGCCGACGCGGAAGAAGCTCCGGTCTTCGAGCACGCGCAGCAGCTTCACCTGCGTCGCGGGGGGGCACTCGCCCACTTCGTCGAGGAAGATCGTACCGCCGTTCGCCAGCTCGAACCGTCCCAGGCGCCGTTCGGCGGCGCCGGTGAACGCGCCCTTCTCGTGACCGAACAGCTCGCTCTCGAGCAGCGTCTCGGGCAACGCCGCGCAGTTCACCGCGATGAAGGCCTTGCCGTGCCGCGGCGAGAGATCGTGAATCGCCCGCGCCACCAGCTCTTTCCCCGTCCCCGACTCGCCCTCGATCAGCACGGTTGACGTCACCGGCGCCATTTGCTCGATCTTGACCAGCACTTCCTGGATCGGCGCCGATTCGCCGAGGATGCCGGTGCGCTGCTGCAGGCGGCGCCGGTCTACGAGCCGGCGCACCGTGGCGGCGACTTCGCCGGGATCCACGGGTTTGACGAGCCAGGCCGTGAGGCCGAGCTCGCGGCCGATCTGACTTGGATCGTCGTCAGTGGCTTCGACGAGGCCGAGGGTGGAAACGGCGTGCTCGCGCGCGGCGGCGAGCAGACGCTGGGCGGTCGATTCGTGGAGTCCGCCGGTCAGGATGATCGCGTCTGGCTGGCGACCGCGAACCGATTGGCGGACGTCATCGAGCGACGACACCATCGCCGTATCGAATCCGGCCTGCTCCAGGCTGGCATTGACCCGGACGGCTTGTTCGAGGTCGTCGGTGGTGAGAAGAACTCTATCCGCCATGCGCCGTTTGCGTCCCCGAGATCAAGTCCACGGCGTGATCCACGAATTTGGCAAGCACCGCCAATCCTTCTTTCACGCCGTTCGTTGAGCCTGGCAGGTTGACGATCAGTGTCTTGCGGCGCGTCCCCGCCCTGCCGCGCGACAACCACGCCCGAGGGAATCCCGGCCCTGAGGCCGCGCGGATCGCCTCGGCGATGCCTTCGGCTTCACGCTCGAGGACCGCGGCGGTGGCTTCGGGCGTCACGTCGCGCTCGGTGAGGCCGGTGCCGCCGGTCGTGAGCACGACGTCGACTTCGCCGGAGTCCGACCAGCGCACGAGCTTGCCCGCGATGCGGTCCGTCTCGTCCGACACGACGCTCCGCACCACGACCTCGTAGCCGCGCTCCGCCGCCCAGTCCTGGATGGCGTCGCCCGAGGTATCCGCGCGTTGTCCGACGGCTCCGAGATCCGAAATCGTTAGGACACCGATGCGCATTTGCCGCCCTTCGCCGCCCTGCGCCGCCGCCTGTTTCGCCGCCGCAGTCATTTCTTGGTCCGGTGCGGCACGAACGGCATCTTTACGACTTCTGCACCCACCCTCTTACCCCGGACATCGATCTCGATCTTCGCCCCCGGTTTCGCGCGCTCGGCCGGCAAATAGGTCGTTCCAATTGCGGCATTTGCCGTTGGCGTGACAGTGCCGCTGCGCACGACATCTACCTGCGTCCCGTCGAGAAACACCGCAAAGCCCGGCCGTGCGACCGTCTTCGGGTCGGTCACTTTGAATCCCACCAGGCGCCGCTTCACGCCCTCGAGCTTCTGCCGCTTCAGGGTCTCGAGCCCGGTGAATGGCGCGCCCTTCTCGAGCTTCACGATGAAGGCGAGGCCCGCTTCATAGGGTGTGGTGGTGTCGTCGATGTCGTTGCCGTAGAGCGGCAGTCCGGCTTCGAGCCGCAGCGTATCGCGCGCGCCCAGTCCCACCGGCTCGGCGCGCCCGGCACCGACCAGGGCGTGCCACAGCGTCTCGGCATCGCCGGAGCGGCAGTACAGCTCGAAGCCGTCCTCGCCGGTGTAGCCGGTGCGCGACACGAAGCACTGCACGCCGGCCACTTTGCCCTGGGCGAAGTGATAGTACGGGATCATCGCCACGCCGAGGCTCGTGAGCTGTCCCACGAGGGCTTCGGCTTTCGGCCCCTGCACGGCCAGCAGCGCGGTCTCGTCCGAAATGTCGCGCAGCCGCACATTGGCGCCGGCCTTTTGCGCCACGATGTGGTCCCAATCCTTCTGAATGTTCGACGCGTTCACGACCATCATCAGCTTGTCTTCGAAGCGATAGACGAGACAGTCGTCCACGAACGTGCCGTCCTTGGTCAGGATGCCGGAGTACTGCGCCTGTCCCGGCTTCAACGCGCCGACGTCGTTGCAGGTCACGCGCTGCACGAAGGCATTGCGGTCCGAGCCTGTGATCTCGAATTCGCCCATGTGCGACACGTCGAAGACGCCGACGTCCTCGCGGACGGCGCGGTGCTCGCTATTGATGCCGCTCGGGTAGGTCACGGGCATCTCGAATCCCGCGAACGGCACCATCTTGGCGCCGAGGGTCACGTGCGTATCGTAGAGTGGGGTTCTCTTCATGAGCCCATCAACGTGGCCAGAAGAGCCTTCTGCACGTGGAGACGATTCTCCGCTTCATCCCAGACGCGCGACTGCGGTCCATCGATGACGTCAGCCGTCACTTCCTCTCCTCGATGTGCAGGCAAGCAGTGCAGGAAAATTGCCTTGGGATCTGCGAGTCTCATCAAGTCTGAATCGACCGTGTACCCCTTGAACGCATTGCGCCGAGCCTCGGCTTCGCCTTCCTGGCCCATCGAGGCCCACACGTCGGTGTTCACGACGTGCGCCCCTTCCACGGCTTCCTCGGGGACCTCGGTCACCATCACGCAGCCGGTTTTCTTCGCGGCTTCGAACTTGGCGTGATTGGGCTCGAACCCCTCGGGGCATGCGAGCCGCAGCTCGAAGCCCAGCACCTGGGCAGCCTCGAGCCAGGCGTTGGCCATGTTATTCCCATCACCAACCCAAGCAACGCGCTTCCCATCCCACCCACCAAGGTGCTCTTTGATGGTGAACACGTCAGCCAGAACCTGACACGGGTGGGTTAGATCGGTGAGCCCATTGATCACGGGAATCGTGGCAAAGCGGGCCAGTTCCTCGACCTCAGCGTGGTCGTAGGTGCGGATCATGATCCCGTCGACATAGCGGGAGAGCACCCGGGCGGTATCGGGGATGGGCTCTCCCCGGCCGATCTGGATGTCCTTGCTGGAGAGGAAGAGCGCCTGGCCGCCCAGCTGGTAGGCGCCGACCTCGAAGGACACGCGGGTCCGGGTGGACGACTTGGCGAAGATCATCGCCAGCGTCTTGCCGGCGAGGGGGGTCTCCCGGTAGCCACGGGCCTTCATCCGCTTGGCGAGGTCGAAGAGCTGCTCGATCTCCTTGCGGGTGAAGTCGGTGATCTGGAGGAAGTCACGCTTCGGCATAGGCCCCCGAGTCGGTCAAAATGACAGGCTAGGTTGACAGGCGGATTTTACCCGGGGGCCCGGGGAAGGACAAGGCTGACGAGCCTAGCTACTTGGTGAGGACGACTTTGATCCTGGTACCCGAAAAGGAGTGATCACCGGAGAGCGTATTCGCGGTCGCCGTCCAGGGCATGTCCCGCACGAACGTATCGATGGCCGGCATGTCGAACGTGATCGTATTGCCCGAGAGCGACCAGTCACCTACGAGGATCGTCTCAAAATCGGCGCCGCCTTCCCCCGCTCCTGGCATGAACAGCTGCCCGATCGTGGTTCCAAACGGGGAGAGTGAGATGGTCATGGTGCCGCCGCGTTGCACCCAGTTTGTGGTGCCGCTCGTGTCAGTCGTCTCGAACTTCTGGAGCGTGTAGTCGCCCACGACGTTGTCGATGGTGGGTTTGAAGGCGTCGGAGCAGGCGACGACGGCGGCAACGGCCAGCAGGCTTGCGATCGGTTTCACAGGTCCTCCGAGGGTTTGAAGGGCCTCCCCTGTGCGCAATTCCTACCCACAAAAAGAAACGGCGTGCCACCAAAGGGCACGCCGCGCGCCAAGAGTCACAATCGAGCCCCAGACGCTCACCTCACCGTGAAAACAGCGGATGTGACGGTGTCCACAGGAGCGGTATCCCCGAGCGCGCCGTACCCCATGCGAATCCGGAATTGCCCTGCTGTGACAGGAACAATGCGAGCCACGAGCGCCACCTCGCGGGGTGCCAGAACAACATCGGCTCGTGGCGCGGTGGAGTTGAGGCAGGCGAAGCCCAAGTCCACGGCCTGCCAGCTGCCATTGGCAAGCGCTTGCTCGAGAACCAGATCCACTCCCACAGGGAAGTCGGCGTTTCCCTGAATCAGGCACCGGCGGACGGGGACCCCAGCGACAGTCTTGTTACTGACGGTTGCGAAGATTGCGAACCCAGGCCGATTGGGCTGAGCCACCTGATACTCGCGCGCGTCGGTCAAGAGCATGACACCTTGCTTCGGTGCGGTTGGTTCGGTGCTGCACGCGGCGACCGCCACGGCAAGCGCCGCAGCGCGGGGGAGCGATAAGGAATGATGAATCATAAGAGCCTCCTTGCTCCCATAGTACAACGGCGTGCCCCAAAAGGAACACGCCGCGCACCACAAGTCATATGGTCTACAACGCTTCTTTGACCAGAACCACCTTCACCCTCGTACCGTCGAATGTGTGATCACCGGTCAGCAGATTCTCGCCCGCGAGCCATGGCATATCGCGGACGAAGGTGTTGGCGCTCTGCGTCAAGCGCACGGTGTTGCCGATGAGCTCCCAGGTGCCCGTCACGCTCGCGATAAAGTCGCTGCCGGCGGGGCCCATGCCCGGGAGGAGCAACTGGCCCCCAGCCGCGCCCCCTTGCGCCAGGATGAGATTGAGCGAGCCACCGGCAACGATCCAGTCTGTCGTCGTCCCGGTGCTATCGGTGGTCGTGAACGTCCGGGCGGCATAAATGCCCGGCACCGTGCCCGGGGTGGGCGCGAAGGAGTGGTCACACCCGATGACGGCGACGGCGATGGCGACTGCCAGCGCGTGCTTCAATCGCTTCATGAAGTCCTCAACCTGTCCTCCCGGGGCGAAGCAAATGACATTGGGAAAAGACGGGAGGGTGGCCAGGCTGGCGCACCAGCTCGTGCAGGATTTCGTGCCGCACGGTGAAGTAGTTGTCGCCGTCGAGATCATGCGCAGCTACGTCACTGAGGTAGATGTTATGCGGCGACTCCCACAAGCCATTACAGAACGCGCCATTACACGAAAACCGCTCGCCGGGCACGAGGTACCAACGCACCAACGCGATGTCGCCGGACCAGCCTGAACAGGATTCGACCGCTCGCCACAAGTCGCCGTAGACCGGGGGAGGATTCAATCGGGTAGTGCCGTCGGGCGGTGAGAACCCCTCGACGCAGCCGACCACCAGAATCACTACCCAGCGCCAGGCTGACCGGTGCGTCATTATAGTGGCGCTAGAGGATGTACTTCCTCAGATCCTCGTCTTCGACGATCCGGAGCAGCCGTTCCCGCACCGCCGGCCCGTCAAACACGATGTGCTTGGTGGGGTAGTCCGGAAGCTCGAACAGCACGTCCTCGAGCAGCGTCGTGAGGACGGTGTGTAGTCGCCGCGCACCGATGTTCTCCATCCGCTCGTTCACCTTGGCCGCGATGCGCGCGATTTCCTTCACGCCGTCCGCCGTAAACTCGAGCGTCGCACCGTCCGACGCGCACAGCGCCGCGTATTGCTTGGTGAGCGCGTTCTCCGGCTCCGTCATGATGCGCACGAAGTCGTGCTCCGTGAGCGAGGTCAGCTCCACGCGAATCGGGAAGCGGCCCTGCAGCTCCGGAATCAGATCGCTCGGCTTGGCGATGTGGAAGGCACCGGCCGCGATGAACAGGATGTGGTCGGTGCGCACGTAGCCGTAGCGCGTTTGCACCGTCGAGCCCTCGACGATCGGCAATAGATCGCGCTGCACGCCTTCGCGCGACACATCCGGCCCGGTGCTCTGGCCGCGCTGGCCCGTGATCTTGTCGATCTCGTCGATGAAGATGACGCCGTGGTTTTCCACGCGATCGAGCGCCTCGTTCACGACGTCGTCCATGTCCACGAGCTTCTTCAGCTCTTCATCGATCAAGATCCGGCGCGCCTCGTGCAGATGCACGGTGCGGCGCTTTTTCTTCTTGGGGATGAGCTCCTGAATCATTTCACCAAAATTCATGTCCGGGCCTTCCATCCCCTGCGGCGGCTGCATCATCTCGAGCATCGGGAAGTTCTGCTGCTGCACTTCGATCTCGACGTCGCGCTCCTCGAGCTGCCCGTCCTTCAGCTGGGCGCGCAGCTTCTCGCGCGTGCGGCGCCGCCGCTCGTTGGCTTCGGTCTCCGCCTCGGGGAGCTTTGACTCGACGTCCCCTTTGGACGAGACAACGAAGAGTGGCCGTCCACCGGCCGGTTCAGAACCTCCAGAACTTCCAGAACCTCCACCAACGGGTGGTGTGGGAACCTGGGGCAGTGGCGGAAGCAGAAGGTCCAACAGCCGTTCTTCAGCCCGCTGCTCGGCCGTGGGATAGACCTCATCCTCCCGTTCGCTCCGCACCATGTTGATGGATACGTCTACGAGCTCGCGCACCATCGATTCGACGTCGCGGCCGACGTACCCGACCTCGGTGAACTTCGACGCCTCGACTTTGAGGAACGGCGCGCCCGCGAGCCGAGCCAGCCGGCGCGCGATCTCGGTTTTGCCGACGCCCGTGGGACCGATCATGATGATGTTGTTCGGCATGATCTCGTCCCGGATCTCTTCGGGCGCCTGCGCCCGCCGCCAGCGGTTGCGCACCGCAATGGCGACGGCCTTCTTCGCCGCCTCCTGGCCCACGATGTAGCGGTCCAGCTCGGCCACGATCTTCCGCGGCGGCATCTCCTCGAGCCACGGCATGGCCTCGTCGCTGGAGGGCGCCGAGGCAGAGGGGGCGTGGGCGGCGGAGGGCGGCGGAGGTGATTCTGTCGGAGAAACGGGTGCCTTAGGCATGTCTATAGCTCGAGTACGGTGATGTGGGAGTTGGTGTAGACGCAGATCTCGGCGGCGATTTCCAGCGACTTCCGGACGATCTCCGCCGGATCGAGTTTCGTGTCCTTGAGCAATGCGCGCGCCGCCGCCAGCGCGAACGATCCGCCCGACCCGATCGCGAGCACGCCGTCGTCCGGCTCGATCAGCTCGCCCGAGCCGCTCACGACAAAGCCATGCTCCTTGTCCGCGACGACGAGCAGTGCTTCGAGCCGGCGCAGCACGCGGTCCGAGCGCCAGTCTTTCGCGAGCTCCACGGCAGCCCGCGGAAGATTCGACGGATAACGCTCGAGCTTCTCCTCGAACTTCTCGAACAGCGTGAAGGCATCGGCCGCCGCGCCGGCAAACCCGGCGAGGATCTTCCCGCCGCGCAGCGTGCGCACCTTGTTGGCGTTGGCTTTCATTACCGTCTCACCGACGGTGACCTGGCCGTCGCCGCCGATGGCGATTTTGCCGTCGCGGCGAACGCAAAGAATTGTCGTGCTATGTATGACTGGCAACATTCGTTCTAAGCCCTTGGATGTGCTTGGTGGTAGACCTTTTTCAGCCGTTCTACAGACGTATGAGTATACACTTGCGTGGTCCCGAGCGAGGCATGACCCAGTAATTCCTGCACCGATCTGAGATCGGCGCCCGCGTCGAGCAGGTGCGTCGCGAAAGAATGACGCAACGCGTGAACGTGGAGTTCCGTTCCGCGCGCGAGGCCGTCAAACAGCCGCTTCATCGCGAGTTGCACCCCGCGCGGTGTAATCCGCTTCCCCCGCAGGTTCACGAACACGGGACGCGATCCGGCTCGGACCGTCGTGGCCAAGAGGCCGTCCCGCTGCTGCACGTATTTCCGCAACGCCGCCGTCGCGTGCGATCCTACCGGCACGATGCGCTCCTTCTTGCCCTTGCCCCGCAGCTTGATCTGGTCGGAGACGAGATCGACGTCGGGGTCGTTGAGCCCCGCGAGCTCGGAAAGCCGCATCCCGGTTGAATAGAACAGCTCGAGCATGGCGAGATCGCGCGCCTCGCGGAATCCGCCCGCGGCGGCGCGCGCTTCCGCGTCGGCAAACAGCATCTCGACTTCGGCTCGGGTCAAGTAGGTCGGTAACGTCTTCTCGATCTTGGGGGTTCGCGCCGCCCGCGCGGGGTTGACCTCGAGGCCGCGCGTCGCGTTCAAAAAGCGATAGAACGTGCGCAGCGCCGACAGCGCACGAGCCACCGACCGCTTCGCCAGGCCGCGCCGCTGCTCGGCGGCCAGAAACCCGCGCACTGCCAACCGGTCCACCCCGGCCCAGCTCCACGGTCCGCCGTAATAATCCTGGCAGAACGCCGCGAAGGCGTCGAGGTCGCGCTCGTACGCTTTGACCGTGTGGGGCGAGTCGTTGCGCTCCTTGGCGAGGAACGTGACGAATTCGGCGATCTCGTTCATGCCGAGGCCATGACGCCGAGCTCCTGCGCAAATACGCCGATCTCTCTCAATGCGCGCTCCGCCAACAACTCCTTCTTCTTGAACTTGTCACGCACTGGAGGATCGAGCGGCTCCATGAGCCCAAAGTTCGCGTTCATCGGCTGGAAGCGGCCCGGCTCGGTCTCGCGCAGGTAGCGGTACAACGCGCCGAGCATTGTCGTCGCGGGCGGTAAAAGCGGGGCGTCGCCCGCGAGTAACCGCGCGAGGTTAATGCCGGCCAGCATGCCCGTCGCGGCCGACTCGGTGTACCCCTCGACGCCGGTGAGCTGGCCGGCGAACAGCAGCTGTGGATCATCGAGGGCAGAGAGGTGCGGGGTTAGGGCCTGGGGAGCGTTGAGATAGCTGTTGCGATGGATGCTCCCATGCCGGAGAAACTCCGCGTTCTCGAGGCCCGGAATAGTCCGG
>Ga0193723_1000212_pt1 | contig 21562 bp, 26 predicted proteins | sample H2m2metaG_FD_143042 | JGI IMG/M metagenome (GOLD analysis project Ga0193723, IMG submission 143042) | Soil microbial communities from a riparian zone of the East river system, Colorado, United States - H2m2 | ecosystem: Environmental > Terrestrial > Soil > Riparian zone | place: USA: East River...
CAGCAGCCGTTCCGACTTGTAGCACAACGCGCTGCCGCTGGGCACGAGCAACAAGTCGGAACGGCTGCTGGGCTACTTCACCTGGCACGGCGACGATGCCCCCCCGGTGAATCCGCTCGGCGATCTGTTCAAGACCCAGGTCTGGGCGCTTGCCCGGCACGTGGGCGTCCCGGAAGAGATCGTCGCCAAACCGGCGACCGCCGACCTGATCAAGGGTCAAACAGATGAAGGGGACCTCGGCGTGTCGTATGTACACGCCGACCGGATCCTCTATCATCTGATCAGAGGCGAGGAGCCGGGCGGCGGTTTTCCGAAGGAAGAAGTAGAGACCGTTCGGAAGCGGCTCGACTCGACGCACTGGAAGCGCCGGCTCCCCACGGTCGCCGTGGTCTCACAGACCGCGATCGGCGAATTCTACCTGAGACCGGTGGACTACTGATGCCCCCCTCCCCCCCCCAAGGCCGTCATCCGCGCGAGTCGGAAACGATACTCACGGAATTGATGATGCCGCACCACGCGAACATCATGGGCAACGTGTTCGGCGGGCACATCCTCGCGCTCGTCGACCGCGTGGCAGCGGTCGCGGCGATCCGCCACGCGCACCGCGAGTGCGTCACGGTCTCGGTGGACAAGGTGGACTTCCGCGAGCCGATTCACGTCGGCGAGCTGGTGACGGCAAAGGCGCGCGTGAACTTTGCAGGTCGCACGTCCATGGAAGTCGGCGTCAAGGTGCTCGCCGAGAACGTGCTGACGGGAGACGCCCGCCACACCAATTCGTGCTACGTGACCTACGTCGCGCTGGACGAGAACGGCCGCCCGACGGAAGTCGCGCCGATCGTGCCGGAAACGGCCGATGAGAAGCGCCGCTACGACCGTGCCGCCAAGCGTCGCGCGAACCGGGTGATGGAACGCCGCTACGATCAGGGCCGAGGTGAGTAAAGTCGTACTGGTCTTGTCGGGTGGCGGAGCCAAGGCCCTCGCTCACGCGGGCGCCTTCCGGGCCCTCGAGCAAGCGAATCTCCTTCCCAGCCAGGTCTTCGCGACGTCGATGGGTGCCGTCGTCGCCGCGGCATTGTGCGCGGGGATGCCGTTCGATCAAGTGCGCCGCCGGGCCATGGGGATCCAGCGCAAGGACGTCGCGCCGTTCGATCCGCTGCTGTTGGTGCAGGGCCTGTTCGCGCGCAGTCTCTTTCCGGCCTCCGCGCTCCGCCGCGCCATCGCCACCATCGTTCCCAGACCGCGCTTCGAGTACATGAAAACTCCCCTCACCGTTACCGCCACCGATCTCGACAGCGGCGAGCTGCTGCTCTTGGGCGGACCGGCGCCCGGCGGCCGGGGGGGGGACATCGAGTTGGACGATGCGCTGTACGCCTCGTGCGCGCTGCCGCTCTATTTTCCGCCGTTCGAGCAGGGCGGCCGGCGCCTGGGTGACGGCGGCCTCAGGGCCGTCTTGCCGCTCGAGCCGGCGCGGCAACGCGTGAAGGACGCCGACCTGTTCGTCGCCGTCGATGTCGGTCCCGGCTTCGACGAGCGCGGTCCGTCGACGAACGGCGATCAGCCGCAGCCACCGGATGCTCCGGCCCCCGTGCGCATCCCGCGCGTCGTGCGCACGCACGGCGAGGCGATGCGCATCATGATGGCGGAGCAGACGGAGCGCGCCCTCGCCGATTGGCCGAAGGATGGGCCGCGGCTCATCTACGTCCGCGCGGTCGCGGAGCGCGAGGCCACGTTCGCGGTGGAACGAATTCAGGAGTACGTCGAGATGGGTTACCAGGCAACTAAAAAGGCCTTAGGATAAGCGATGCGCGCATCTGAGGTGATGATCGCTGATCCCGTCGTTGCGGCTGCCGGCGCAACGTCATCTGAGGTCGCCGCCCTGATGCGCGTGAAGAACATTTCGGTCGTTCCCGTCGTCGATAATCCCAAAGACCGGCACTATCTCGGAACGATCTCGGACCGGGATATTGTAGCGCAATGCGTGGGAGCGGGTCATGATCCAACGGACTGCTCAGCGGCCGATCACGCGCGCACCGACACCCCCGTTGTGAAGCCGGAAACTGAATTGAAGGGCTTCAGGGTCGCGAAGCAGGTCGATCCTGCGGATCACCACGTCCGCTCGACGATTGTCGTGTTGAACGGCGATAAGAAGGTGGTGGGGTTCATCCCGCACCCCGAAGAAATCCAAGGAATCGTGGTGGGGTAGGTGGCCCACAGGGTTTTCACGCTCGCCGAGGCCAATCGCACGCTCCCGCTGGTGCGGCGCGTGGTGCAGGACATCATGGCCGCGTATCCGCATTGGAAGGATCTCGTGGACCGCTACGGGCTCATCGCGGCCCAGGCGCGTCCGGAGTGGGGTGAGTCCCCGGAGCAACTGAACCTCAAGGCCGAGATCGATACCGTCGCCGGGAAGATCAACGCGTACCTCGGCGAGCTCGAGCAGATCGGTTGCGAGTTCAAAGGGTTCGACAGGGGACTCGTCGATTTCCACGGCCGCTTGGACGAGCGCGAGATCTTGTGGTGCTGGAAGTTCGGCGAGGACCGCATCACCCACTGGCACGAGCTGGAGGCGGGATTCGACGGCCGGCAGCCCCTGCCGGAAGTCCTGAGCCGCACATGAGAGGTTTCTGGCTGTTCGTTCACGTCATGGGGTTCACGGCCTGGCTCGGCGGCGGGCTCGCCGTGATGCTCAGCGGCATTACGGCCAAGTACTTCCCCCCGGAGCAGCGGCTCGCGGTGTACCGCATCATGAGCGTCGTGTCGCGGAACCTCATCGGCCCCGGCGCGGTCCTCGTGGTGGTGAGCGGCTTCGTGCTGTCGGTGCCCTACTTCAAGAGTGCCACCGCGCCATCCTGGCTGTTGGCAATGCAGGGGCTAGGCCTGCTGGGCGCGATCGTGGCCATCTTCATCGTGACCCCGGTGGCAGCACGCCTTGGCCGGCTGGAGCTGGATCCCCGGGGAGAGCTGCCTGAGGCGTTTGCGGGATTACGCAGGCGGCAAGCAATTTTTGCGACGGTTGCCGGTGTTTTTGCCCTCCTGGCTCTCATCTCAGGCACAATCTTCAGATAGTAGGTCGTTTCGAGCTGTGACCATCCCAATCATTTGAGGGTCGTTGTCGAAGTGCGAGGATTGGTTCTCTTCGACTTCGGCGGGACGCTGGACGCGGACGGCTCTCGTTGGAGCGTGCGCTTTCACGCTGCGTACCGCGCGGTAGGTGGCAAACAGTCGTTCGCCGCTTTTGATCGGGCATTTCGGGAATCGGACCGAGCGCTCGAGCGGCTCGCCGGCATAGAGAGGCTGGGATTCCGCGCGATGGTTGACGCACAAACCGCGTTGCTGTTACCCCGGCTCTCGGATGGCGCCGCGCTGCCAGCCCGAGCCATCGCCGACCAGTTCCACTCTTCGACGTGCACGGTCGTGCGGCGCAACGACGAGCTGCTCGCGCGGCTGCACCAATCCTATCACCTCGGGGTCGTTTCGAATTTCACGGGCAATCTCGAGCTGTGTCTCGAGGAGCTTGGCGTGATGAAGTATTTCTCCGTGGTCGCGGATTCGGGACGGGTCGGGATCGCCAAGCCGGACCCGCGGCTGTTCCAGCATGCACTGAGTCACCCCGGCCTGACCGCGAAACCCGCCTGGATGGTGGGCGACAACTTCGAATCGGATATCCGCCCCGCTGCGGCGCTCGGCCTGTCGACCGCCTGGCTCGCCCCGGTCAGCGAGAAGTCGCGCGACTCAGGAATTCCGACCGTGCGCCTGTCCACGCTCTCCGACCTCGCCGGAGTGCTCGAATCGTGATGCAGGGACTGATCCTCGCGGGTGGACGCGGGTCTCGGCTGGCCGCCGACGGCGTCGAGGCGCCCAAGGCTCTCGTGGAAGTCGGCGGGCGCCCGCAGATCGTCAACCTGATCGACACGTTCGCCGAGCTCGGCTGTGGGTCCATCACGTGCATGGTGCGCGAGGGGATCACGGTCGATGTGCCCCAACCGACGGTGGTGCGGACGTGCCGCACGCCGTCCTCGCTGCACACCCTGGTCGCGGGCCTCGCAATCGTCCCGCCCGGGCCCGTCTTCTGTGCGATGGTCGATACCGTGATGCCCGCGGCCGACTGGCATCGCGTGTATCGCGGCGTGACTGAGCGTCTCGCGAACAGGTCAATTGCCGTGCTTGCGGTGACTCCGTTCGTGGACGATGAATTGCCGCTCTATGTCACACGCAATGCCGAGGGACTCGCGACGGCCATCCTGGACACGCCGCCCCCCGGTCAACTGCTGGTCACCGGCGGCGTTTACGGGCTGAGTCCCGAGGCGCGCCGGCTCGCCACCGTTGCCGTCGCATCGCTCCATCGCATGCGCGCGTTTCTGCGGCTCCTGGTCGAGCTGCGCGTCCCCGTCGCGACGGTGGAAGTGCCGCGCATCATCGATCTCGATCACAAGAGCGATCTCGAGGCTGCCGAGCGGTGGCTGTCATGAAGAGTCTCGTCGCGCTGTATCGCAGCCCCACCTATTCGCCGGCGCAGCATCGCAGCAACGACACCGCGATCCTCGACGACACGATTGCCAGCCTGCAGCGTCGCGGCTGGACCGTCACGCGCACAGGTGAAGGCGATGTCGTGGCCGGCCGCCTGCCCGCGGCCGACCTGTACGTCAACATGTGCCAGGGTCCCGCGGCTTCGGAGCGACTGCGCCACCTCGTGCCGCGGGAAGCGCTGGCGGTGAATCCGCCGGAGAGCGTGCTCAATTGTCACCGGCATCGCCTGGTGGCGCGGATGGAAGCGGCGGGGCTGCCGTTCCCGCGCACCATCATCATCCCGACGGCGGAGCCGCAGGCAGCGCTGCCGCTGGTGCACCAGTTGAACGGCGACGGACGGCCGGTGTGGGTCAAGCGCGGCGACGTGCATGCCGAAACGAGCGCCGACGTCGTGGCGACCAAAGAAGCGAGCGTGACCGAAGCGATCGCCGGGTTTGCGCGGCGCGGCGTGACGCGCGTCGCACTCCAGGCGAACGTCGCGGGGCCGATCGTGAAATTCTACGCCGTCGCCGACGGCCGCTTCTTCTCGTGGTACTCGGCTGACGGCAGCTCGATCTCGATCTCCGAGGAGAGTCTCCGCACGCTGGTGTTTGCCGCGGCGCGCGCGGTGGGACTCGAGGTATTCGGCGGCGACGTGGCATTCCCCGAACCCGACGCGCCGGTGCTGATCGATCTCAACGACTGGCCTTCCTTTGCCCCCGTACGCGCCGCCGCCGCCGCGGCGATCGCTGCTTACATCGACGAGAAAGCGACGAACGGAAAACCGGCATGACCGATCTCGATGTCCAACTACAGTCGGAGCGCATCTTCGACCTCGAGGCGCAGTACCTCGCCCCCGGAACGCAGAGCGTCGCCCTCTTCAGCAAGCTGTGCATGGATCGCGGCGAAGGCGCCGTGCTGTGGGACGTGGATGGCAATCGCTACGTGGACCTGCTTGCCGGCGTCGGTGTCGCGAGCCTCGGCTACGCCCATCCGCGCTACGTCGCCGAGATGTCGCGCCAGCTCGAGCGTGTGCACGTGGGGAGCTTCACGTCAGAGCATCGCGCCGCATTGGTCAAGCTGATCGCCGAGCTCGCACCGGGCGACTTGAACCGGACGCAGCTCTACTCGAGCGGCGCCGAGGCGGTGGAGGCGGCGCTGCGCCTCGCCCGCGCCACGACCGGCCGGCACGAAGTCATGGGATTCTGGGGCGGCTTCCACGGGAAGACCGGCGGCGTGCTGCCGCTCCTGTCGGGAAGCTTCAAGCACGGTCTCGGCCCGCTGGCGCCCGGGATGTATTCGAGTCCCTACGCTTCGTGCGCGCGCTGCGCGTTCGAGAAGTCGTTCCCGTCGTGCCAGTGGCACTGCGTCGATTTCCTGCGCTCCAAGATCGCGCTCGAGACGACGAACGACATCGCGGCGATCATCGTGGAGCCGGTGCAGGGCACTGCCGGGAACGTCGTGCCCCCGCCCGGCTACCTGCGCGAGCTGCGCGCGCTCGCCACCGAAATCGGCGCGCTGCTGATCTGCGACGAGATGATCACGGGCTTTGGGCGGACCGGAAAGATGTTCGCGGTCGAGCACGACAACGTCGTCCCCGACGTCCTGCTCGTCGGCAAAGGCTTCGGCGGCGGGTTCCCGGTCAGCGGCATCGTGATTCGCGAGCCGATCGCCTTCTCCAAACCGTGGGCGAACCCGAGCGGCAGCTCGTCAAGCTATGGCGGCAATCCACTCGCGTCGGCCGCCGCCCACGTCACGATCCGGACGATCGTCGAGGAGGATCTGGTCGAGCACAGTCGCCGGCTTGGCGCGGTGATGCTGGCGGAGCTGCGGCGCTGGGAGGATGAGATTCCGATCGTCAGCGACGTGCGCGGCCGCGGCCTGATGCTCGGCATGGATCTGGTGGTGCCGGGGACACGCAAGCTGCTCGATAAAAAAATCACGCGGTGGATTTTCGACACGCTGCTCGCGCGCGGCGTGATCGCGATGATCTACAACCCCGAGGTGCGGATCAATCCGCCGCTCGTCATTACGGACGAACAGGCGCTGGATGCCCTTGCCACGATGAAAACGGTGCTCGAAGAGGCCAGCGCGCGTGTACGCCAGTAAAGGACCCGTCGTCGAAGAATGGGCCGACCGCCGGTTCTTCCGGCCGGCTGGGTGGCGCATTGCGACCTCGCTGCTTCCGACGCGCATCTCCCCCGATGCGGTGACGTTTGCCAGCCTGGTGCTCGGCATTCTCGCCGGTCACCTGTTCTGGTATCGGAGCGCCTGGATCAATGCGGGCGGCGTGCTGCTGTTCATTCTGTCGGACGTGCTCGACTCGGCCGACGGCCAGCTCGCCCGGCTGCGCGGTACGTCCACGCGGATGGGCCGCATTCTCGACGGCCTCGCCGACGCCGGTCGGTTCGTGAGCCTCTACGGACACCTCGGCGCACGCTTGTATGCGGCCGGATGGGGCTGGGGCGGGCCGGCGCTCGCGCTCGCGGCGCTCCTATCACACTCCTATCAAGCGGCCGCCGCCGACTTCATTCGGCAGGCCTATCTGTACTTCGCGGTCGGCTCGGGCAGCGAGCTCGAGATCCCGGGTCAATCCGCGCGCGACGATACGTCGCTGTGGGGACGGATCACTAGCTGGCTCTACGGCGACTATGTGCGCCGCCAAGCCTGGCTCTTCCCGCGCACCACCGCGCTGGCCCGCGCGCTGTCGGGCCGCGACGTGCCGGCCTCGGTGCGCGAGTCGTGGGCGGAGCGGCAGCGCTGGGTGGTGCGCAGCTGCGCCTGGATCGCGCAGAACATCCGATTTTTGCTCCTCGCGCTGACCGCGGTCCCGCACTGGCCCGCCGCGTACTGCTGGCTCGTCGTCGGCCCACTCAACGTGGTGCTGCTGGTCCTCATCGTGGCGCACGAACGCGAGCCGAGGCTGCATGCCCAGCTCGCCTGAGGATCGGGTCTACGTTGGCGCCTTGCTGGGGCTCGGCGGGATCGCGCGCTCCGGCCACCTCCCCGCGTTCCGTGCGGATCCGCAAGTCGCGTCGCGACTGCGCATCGTCGCGATCGTCGATGACGCGCCGAGCGCGCCGGCGTCGTTCGAGGGCATTCCGCTGCTGCGCAGCGCCGACAAGCTCAAGGACCTGGGTCCGCTCGATTTCGTAGACATCTGCACGCCAACCTCGTCCCACCTCGAGCTCTCGCTGTGGGGCCTGTCGCAGGGCTATCACGTGTTGTGCGAGAAGCCGGTCGCGGTGAACCGTGCCGAGGCGGCGAGACTCGCGCGGGCGGCGCGGGATGCGCAACGGGTGGTCATGCCTTGTCATCAGTACCGCTTCAACCCGGTATGGCGGCGCGTGAAGCAGTGGCTCGACGACGAGGTGATCGGACGTTGGTATCTCGCGGAATTCCGCGTCTATCGTCTGGCGGCCGATCCCGGCGCGACTCAGAGTGCGGTCCCCTGGCGGGGCCGGCGCGCCGACGGCCGGGGCGGCGTCCTGCTCGATCACGGCACGCACCTGGTCTACGAGCTGCTCGACGTGGCTGGTCCGCCGCAGGCAGTGCAGTCGTGGACGGGCCGCCTGCGCCACGGGGGCTACGATGTCGAAGACACCGCGCAGCTCCTGTTCTCGTATCCCGACCGCATGGCGACGATGTTTCTCACCTGGGCGGCGCGGCGCCGGGAGACGGAGATCCGCTTCATCGGTGAGCGGGGCAGCATCACGTGGAGCGGCGGCCTGCTGACGCTCGAGCGCGACGGGCACAGCGAGTCGTTCGACCACACCGTCGATCTCGACAAGGCGTCGTACTCCAAGTGGTTTGCGGGACTGTTCCACGACTTTGCCGCTACCCTCGATTCCGGCGACAGCGCGCGGCCGATGGCCGATATCGCGCAGGTCGCGGCGGTGCTCGAGGCCTCTTACGCTGCGGTCGCATGAGCCGCACGCTGCGACTCGCGCTCTTCATCCTCGGAGCGGCGGTATTCGGGTATCTGGTTGCCCAGATCGGCATCGGCCGGCTCGTGTCCGACGCGGGACGTACCGGCGTCATGTTTGTGCCCATCGGGCTGCTGTACGCGCTGGTCTACGCGTGCAGCGCACGCGCCTGGCAGCTGACCATGGGGGGGAGCCGGTCGCACCGGCCGTCGTTTTGGCGCACCTACGCGGTGACGATCTCCGCGAACGCGCTGAACTTTCTCACTCCAGTCATTAACGCGGGCGGGGAGCCGTTCCGCGTCGCCGCTCTGGCGCCGTGGCTCGGAACGCGCCGCGCCGCGGGCTCGGTCATCCTGCATCGGATGCTGCACTCGTTCGCATACGTTCTGGTCTGGTTCACGGCCGTCGTGTTGGCGTTTGCGCTGCTGCCGCGCGAGACCCCGAGCGTGGTGTTGATTGTTCTCGGGGCCGTGGGGTTGGCGCTCCTCTGCATCCTCGCGCTCTTCCTGTCGGCCCATCGCAGCGGCGTGCTCGAACGGCTCCTGGATTGGATGGGTCGCGTGCCCGTGCTGCGGCGCGTCGCGGCGCGGCTCGAGCCGAAACGCACGATGCTCGTCGAGCTCGATCAGCAGATCACGGCGTTCTATCACCGCCACCCGCGCCGATTCGTGCGGGCGATTCTGCTCGAGTATCTGAGCCGCTGCATCTTCATGGTCGAGATCGTCCTCATCGTCGCGAGTCTCGGATACCGGATCGGCTACCTGACCGCCTTCACCATCGGCGGGCTCGAAGGCCTCGCGGGGAACCTGCTCTTCGTCGTGCCGTTTGAGATCGGCGCGCGGGAGGGGGCCTACTATGCGCTCTTCAATCTCTTCGGGCTCGACCCGCAGCTCGGCCTCTACACGTCGATCGTGAGTCGCGTGCGGGATTTCGCGTGGATCGCCGCGGGGTTGCTCCTGATCTGGGCTGCAGCGGCGCGGCGACCCATTGCCGCCTCTGCCGCCCCTGCCGCCCGTTCAGAATGACGATCGTCACCCACGCGCTCGCGACCACACTTGGTGTGAGAGTGCTGAAGCTGACGGGGAGTGACGCCGTCCTCGCCTACGTCTTCGGCGTCGGCGTGGACATCGATCACGCGATCAAGCTGCCGTTCTTTTGGAGGGCAGGGCTGCGGAAGGAACGGGGATACTACTGGCGCACGTCGCTGCAGGAGCCGGTCGCGCTGCTCTGGATCGTGCCCCTGTGTTTCTTCCTCGGCACGTGGGTGCCCGCGTTGTTCTTTCTCATCCATCTCGCGATGGACTACAGCGTCGGCTACGAGAAGATGCCGTGGTACCCGTACTCGCCGCTCGTCACACAGGGATTTCTCGTCGGCGTGTCGGACAAAACGAAGGAAGCCATCCTCATCGTCATTCTGCTATGTACGAATTTGCTCCTGTTCTTGGCTCCGCTGTAGACCGCGGCATTCGCCCGGTCCTGCGCTTCGTGCACCGGCGCCTCGGGCTTACGCCCGATCAGGTGACGTGGGCGTCGTTCTGGGTGAGCGCGGCCGCAGCCGTCGTGTTCGCCACGGGGAGAGTCATTCCGGCGCTCGTGCTCATGGCGATCGGACAGCTCCTCGACGCACTCGACGGCGGGATCGCGCGCCAGTTCGGCCTCGTGTCTGAAGCCGGCCACCGGCTCGATACGCGGCTCGACCGGGCCTCGGAGATCGCGATTTTCCTCGGCTGTGCCGTGGGCGGGCTGGTGTCGTTGCGACTGGCGGTGCTCGCGTCGATCGCCGTGCTGCTGCTCACGACGATCGTGGATCGCTCGAAGCTCGATCCCGGTGCCAAGCGCTTCGCGCTGTACTTCGGTATCTGGGTCCCATACCCACTCATCTTCTCGATCGTCTTCGTCGTGAACCTCGCGGCGTACATCGTCGGCCTGCTCGTCATCGACTGCCGCTTTCAACGCGACATGGATGCGCTCGGTGGCGACTTGAACACCGTCGCCTCACGCGCGGCCCGGCTCGGGACGCCATAATGGTCGCCTTCCAGCATCCGTACGTCGTCGTGGCACCAGCGGAAACGGTGCATGTGACGGCCTGGCCGGGAACGGGCAAGCCGGTTGCCGTCATTCCCGGACTGTTCGGCGGGTCGTTCACGTTTCGAAAGGTCATCCCGTTGCTGGCCGCCCAGGGGTTTCGCCCCATCGTGATCGAGCCGCTCGGTACCGGGTTCTCGAGCCGTCCACCCAAAGCCGACTACTCTCTTAGCGCGCAGTCGCAACGCATCGCCGCCGTGCTTGACTCGCTGGGTACGGGACCGGTCCTCGTGCTCGCGCACTCGCTCGGCGCGGCGATCGCATTCCGGCTCGCGATCGAACGACCCGATCTCGTGCGCGGCATCGTCTCGCTCGAGGGCGGGCCGACTGAAGAAGCGACGACGCCGACCTTCCAGAGCGCGATGCGCTACCTGCCCTGGGTGAAGCTCCTCGGCGGAATCAAACTCGTGCGTCGCAAGATCCGCGGGATGCTGCTCGCTTCCTCCGGCGATCCGTCGTGGGTGACCGACGGAATCGTGTTGGGCTATACGCTCGGCGAGGCGCGCGATTTCGATGCGACACTCAAGACCTTCCTGGCAATGTCGCGCGCGCACGAGCCGGCGAAGCTCACGCCTCGACTCAGCGACATCGCGTGTCCGGTGACGCTGGTCGTCGGGACGGCGCACCACGACGGCGATGTGCCGCCAGAGGAAGTCGCGCTCATGACGCACTCCATCCGGTCGTTCGCAGTGGACAGTGAGCTGGGCGCCGGCCACTACCTCCAGGAAGAACGGCCCGCCGCCGTCGTGTCGGCCGTGCAACGCCTGGCACAGCGAGCGCGATGAGTCCGCTGCGCATCGCGCTCGTGGCGGAGGACTACTACCCGCAGCTGGGCGGCGTGCCGGAGCACGTGCACCACCTGGCGCGCGAGCTCGACAGCCTCGGCCATGCCACGACGATCGTGACGTCCAGAATGCGGGGAGCCGGCACGGGCGATCCTGCGGAGCATCCCGATGTGCGGCGCATCGGGACGAGTCTCGTCATCTACGCGAATGGTGGCGTGGCCCGGATTACCGTCGGCTTGCGGCTGACGGCCCGGTTTGAAGAGTTGTTCCGCCAAGAGCGTTTCGACGTCGTGCACGTGCACGGCGGCCTGAATCCCACGCTCGGCATCGTCGCACCGCGCGCCGCGGCGCGAGCCGGCATTCCCGTCGTCGCCACGTTTCACACTTGGTTCCCCCCCTCGACCGCCCTTCGTCTGCTGCGCCGTCCGTTCCAGCGGTTGCTCGATCGCCATGCAGCCACGATCGCGGTCAGCAGCGCCGCTCAGGGGGCCATGGCGCGCTACTTCACGGCGCCGTGGGAGATCATTCCGAACGGCGTGGACACGACGTTCTTTCGTCCCGGTCTGGGTCGAGGCTCCGACGGGCCGAGGTTGCTGTGGCTCGGGCGGATCGAGCCGCGCAATGATTTGGGGACTGTCCTCGCCGCGATGCCGCGGATCCTCGAGCGCTATCCCGAGGCGCGTCTCACCGTTGTCGGTGACGGGCCATGGCGCGGGCGGATGGAGCGCGCCGCGCGTCGGCTCGGGTCGAGCGTGGAGTTCGCCGGTTACGTCAACGGCGGCCGGCCCGGCTACTACCGCGCCGCCGATGTGTACCTCTGTCCCACGTGGCGCGCGTCGTTCGGTGTGACCCTGCTCGAAGCGATGGCATGCGGCACGCCGCTCGTGGTGTCCGACATTCCCGCCTTCCGCGATCTCGCCGAGCAGGCGCACGCGGTATTCGTGCGGCCGCGCGATGCCGACGCCTGGGCGGACGCTGTCACCACGCTCATCGAAGACTCGGAGCGCCGGGAGACGATGGCGCGCGCCGGACGACGGGTCGCCGAGCGGCATGCGTGGCCGCTCGTGGCGCAGCGAGTGCTCGCGGTGTACCGGCGGGTGACGGGATGATGGGGTTCGACCTGATCTTCGGGCCCTCGGTCGAGCGCGGCCCCAGGAATCGGCGGATCTACCTGACGTTCGACGACGGGCCGAACGAGCGGGCGACTGACCCGATTCTCGAGACGCTCGCCAGTGAGCGCGTGCCCGCAGCCTTCTTCATGGTTGGAGATCATGTGCGGCGTTTTCCCGAGCTCGCGCGCCGCGTTGCTCGGGCAGGGCATACGGTGGGCAACCACACCTACAATCACGTCAAACTGCACTTCGCCGGTCCCAAAACAATCCGAACCCAGCTCAAAAAAACGCACGACACCATCGAGTCGACAATCGGGGTCGCCCCGCGCGCATTTCGGGCGCCGCACGGGTATAGGAGTCCATTCCTCATATCCATAATCGTGGATATGTCGTATACGGTGTTCGGGTGGACGTTCGGCGTTTTCGACACCGCAAAACCGGGCGTCGAGGAGATCCGGCGGCGCGTGCGCAAACGGCTGCGGCCCGGCGCCATCGTGCTACTCCATGATGGAGATGGCTACGACCCTGAGGGGGATAGGATGCAAACGGCCGCCGCGCTCACAGGGATAATCAGCGACGCGCGACAGGCCGGTTATGAATTCGGTTCGCTATCCGAGTTACTGAACGGCGGGGACATGCAAAGGCTAGGTGCACAGACGCACCGCGGGCCTGAGTAATGGGTCAACGGGAGTAACCTCGCGAGGGTTGTCCCGGCGACTCAAGACCGGACCCCGCGGCGCGTCTGTGGCCTAGCAGTGTATGTCCTGCATTTGTCGTTCACCGGACATTCGGGGCACTTTGGCTTCCTAGCAGTGCAAACCAGCGCTCCTAGCTCCATCAGCGCCTGATTGAATCGCCAGGCGCGCTGCCCATTCTTCGGCACGAGGTTCTCGGCGAGCTCCCAAACGTCCTTCTCCCTTCTCCCATCTCCCAAAAAGACCCTTCGCAGAACTCGACCGACGTTGACGTCGACCGTCGGCACCGGCTTTTCATACGCGAAGCACGCCACCGCCCCCGCTGTGTACCGCCCGACACCGGGTAGTGTCTTCAGGGACTCGGGATCGTCGGGCAGCGTGCCGTCGTGCCGACGGGTTACCTCGCGCGCGAGCCGGTGGAGGTTTCGAGCTCGCGCGTAGTAGCCCAAGCCATCCCATGCCTCCATGACCGCTTTGGGTTGCGAGCGCGCGAGCGAGCCCATCGTGGGAAATCGCTTCAGAAACCGAGGGTAGAATTCCAAAACCCGGCTTACCTGCGTCTGCTGCAGCATGAACTCCGACACGAGGATGGCATACGGATTGCGCGTCTGGCGCCATGGAAGGACGCGTGCGTTGCGCTTGTACCAGGCTAAAAGCTTGCGCGTGAAGCTCATAGCCACACAAGATACAGGCCCATGAGAGCTTTCACTGCCGCCCTCGACCTGCGGCGATATGTCGGGCGGTGGTCCTTACGGAGCGCCAGCCATGCCGGGCGCTTCTTTTTTATGCTCCTGGACCTGGTGCGCGGGATCCTGGAGTGGCGCGTCTGGCTCCCTCGCACCCTCGACCAGACCATCGCCGTGGGCTACGGAAGCATGTTTATCGTGTTGCTGGTGGCGGGTTTCGCCGGAGCGGTGACGAGCCTTCAGGCCGGCTACCAGTTCACGGGCCAGCTCCCTCTCTATGTGGCTGGGGGGATCATCTCGGAATCGATGATTCTGGAGCTGGGCCCCGTGTTAACGGGGCTCATCCTGGCGGGCCGGATCGGTGCGCGCTACGCCGCGGAGCTGGGGAGCATGCGGGTCACAGAGCAGATCGACGCGCTCGAAAGCTTGGGCCGCTCCCCGGTCACCCACCTCCTGATTCCCCGCATTCTCGCTGGGATCGTTGCGATACCGGTGCTGGTGATGCTGGCCAACGCGTTCGGCGTCGTGGTGGGGTACATCACCGCTCAGTCGTCGCTGGGCCTGACCTACGCCGACTTCGAGTTCGGTGCCCGCTACTTCTTCCGACCGCTCGACTTGTGGTACTCGTTGATCAAGTCGTTCGCCTTCGCCGGGGCGGTCACGATCATTCCCTGCTACATCGGCTTCAACACGCAGCAGGGCGCCGAGGGTGTCGGTCGGGCGACCACGCAGGCCGTGGTCGCGGCGTCCGTCACCGTGCTGATGCTCGATACGATTCTCACGAAGCTCATCCTGGGGACTGCGAAATGAGCATCGAGCTCAAGCACGTCTCCAAGCGCTTCGTGGACAACGTCGTGCTCGATGGCGTCGACTTCTTCGTGGCCGAGGGTGAAACGGTCGCGCTGCTCGGCCCGTCCGGCGTCGGCAAAAGCGTGCTCCTCAAGCATATCATCGGCCTGATCAAGCCCGATTCGGGCGAGGTGTGGGTCGACGGGCAGCAGGTGCCGTTGCTGGGTCGCAAGGCGCTGGCGCTCCTGCGCAGCCGCATCGGCTACGTCTTTCAGAACGGTGCGCTGTTCGATTCGATGGACGTGTTCGAGAACATCCGGCTCGGCATCAGCGACGAAGAAAAGTATGCGGACAAGGACTACTGTATTCAGCGCGTCAGGGAATGTCTGCGGCTCGTGAATCTCAATGAGGAAGTCGGCCGCAAGTTTCCCTCGGAGCTGTCGGGCGGGATGCGCAAGCGGGTAGGGATTTCCCGGGCCATCGCCGGGAAACCGGTATACTTGCTGTACGACGAACCGACGTCGGGACTCGACCCGGTCAACGCGGACGTCATCGATTCGTTGATCGAGCGGCTGCAGGACGAGATCGGGGTGACGAGCGTCGTCGTGACGCACGACGTGCGCGGCGCGTTTCGCGTCGCCGACCGGATCGCGCTCTTGTCCAAAGCGAAGATCCGCGCCGTGGGCACGGCCGAAGAGATCGTCGCATCCCAGGATCCCGTGGTGCAGCAGTTCCTGGAGCGCGATCTGGAGATGGCGGTCATCCAGGCGAATGAGGCTCCGACCGGGGAAAGGCGCATAGGCGGGCGCTAATGGACCTTACCTATAAGCAGGAAGTCGGAGTCGGGGCGATCGTGCTGGTGGGCGTCGCCGTCTTCCTCGTCGGCATGTTCTATCTGACGGGCCGGTCGCTGCGCACCGGCGGCATCTCCCAGGATGTGATGTTCGAGAGCGTCGCCGGGCTGAAGCAGGGCGATCCCGTCCTCGTCTCCGGCGTGAAGAAGGGCAGGGTCGCGCGCGTGGCGCTCGAGCGGGTGAAGAGCGTGCGCGTCACGCTCGAGTTGGCCAAGGACGTGGCGCCGCACATCGACGCGAGCGCCGCGGTCGCCGCGATGGACCTGTTCGGCGCCAAGTTCATCGACTACAACCCCGGCGCGCGCGGCGAGATGCTGGCGAGCGGCCGCAGCATCGCGGGGACGAGTACGCCCGACATCGCCGGTGTGGCGCAGGGCGTCGCCAACCGTGCCAACGAGCTGATGGAGAACGCCGCCAACATCGTGTCGGACCGGCTGGGTGAGGACATTCACAATACGCTGCTCGTGACGCAGCGCGCGATGTCCGCACTGTCGGATATGCCGGAGGGGTCGTTCATCAAGCAGACCACGCGGACGCTGCAGGCGACCGAGCGCGTGATGCAGCGCGTAGACTCGATGCTGGGCTCGGGAACTGGCGCCAACGTCGATTCGATTTCCCGCAATCTCGCGCGGCTCAGCGACCATCTCGGGCATACGACCGCGGCGCTCGACACGCTGTTGACCAGGATGAATCGCGGCGAGGGAACACTCGGGCGGATGGCGTCCGATACGATGATGTATCATGACCTGCACGAGCTCTCCGTTTCGCTGACGAAGCTGCTCACGGATCTCAAAGAGCATCCGGACAAGTACATGAAACCGGGACTCGTCAGGGTAAAGCTGTTCTAACCGTCACCTTCCTCGGCACATCCGCCGCCAGGCCAACAGTCGAACGGAACGTCAGCGGTCTCGCGGTTCACCGCGAAGGCGAGACGCTCCTCTTCGAATGCGGCGAAGGCACCCAGCGCCAGATGATGCGCTACGGGGTGAGCTTTGCGCTGTCCGAGATCTTCTTCACCCACTTCCACGCCGATCACTTCCTCGGCGTCATCGGATTGATTCGGACGCTGGGCCTGCAAGGGCGCCCTGAGCCGCTGTTCTTGTACGGTCCCAAGGGCGCGAAGAAAGTCCTGACCACCGCGATGCAGCTCGGCGTCGAGCGTGTGCCGTTTCCGGTCGAGATCATCGAAGTAAAGGCCGGCGATACCGTTGCCGGTCCGGTCAAACGGGACGGATACGACATCTGCGCGTTCCCGACTGAACACGGTGGCGGTCCCTCGCTGGGCTACATCCTGAAAGAGCACATGCGTCGTGGCCGTTTCGATGTCGAGAAAGCAAAAGCCGCTGGAATCCCGGAAGGCCCACTGTGGGGCAAGCTCGCCAAAGGTGAGACCGTCGAGCTTGCTGACGGCCGACGGCTGACGGCAGACGGCCTCGTCGGCTCCCCAAGGCCGGGACGCACTGTCGCGTTCACCGGTGACACACGTCCCTGCGCCGCAACGGTGGATGCCGCACGCGAAGCGGATCTCCTGATTCACGAGGCAACGTTCGGCGAGGAAGAACTCGATCGTGCCCGCGACACCGGGCACTCGACCGCGAAAGAGGCCGCCCAAATCGCATTGGCAGCGAAGGCCAAGCGACTCGTACTCTCACATGTTTCAGCGCGCTACTCGATCAGCGCCGACGAGCTCGTGCGGGAAGCCCGCGAGGTGTTTCCCAACGCGAGTGTTGCGAAAGATGGACTCGAAGTGGACGTGCCGTTTGCCGAGTGAAACAGCGGCGGTGACTGCGTAGTAGCCCTCCGGGTCGTCAGCGCAACTCCCTTAGCGAGGACGTATGACGGCCCGATTTGTCTCCGGGCCGAGGGTCGCAGTCTGCTGTACAAGTTCGACCGGTTCGGTTACAGCAAGACGCAGAATGACTTGCTGTGGCAGGCCGGGTTGACGGTGAAGATGTAACGCATCACCACCGGTCGTGGGGCGGGAGAGTATATTCCCCGCCCCATGGGACCGGTTTCATTTACTTACTCCGCCAGCCTACCAGCTCCAATCGACAAAGTCTTCGCGCTCATCTCGGACCCGTTGCGAATGCCCGAGTGGCTGCCGAGCTGCGTCGCGGTCAAGGCCACCACCAGCGAGAAGACGGCCGGCAAAGGCGCGCGGTACAAGCTGACCTTTCAGCGCGACACCCACCAACACGAATCGGTCATCGAAATCATCGACTTCTCCGCCCCGCACACGTTCGGCTGGGTGGAGATCTACCATCGTGCCGGCTCGAAGACGTTTTTTGGGCTGGGCTTCGCAGGCGGATCGACCAAGGTCTCGCTCAAGCACATCTGGCAGCCGTCGGGGTTCCGGTCGTGGCTGAACGGCCAGTTCTACCGCCGCCGCAATACCCATCGGATGTTTTCGGGGCTGATGAATAACATCCGCAAGGCGTTGACCCGCTGATGGCCCCCTTTACCACGAAGCTCATCGCCGTCGGTCTCTCGGTTACCGCGCTCGCGTTGGGCCGGGAGTTCTTCATCCCGATCGCGTTGGCAATGTGCTTTCAGGCCCTGCTGAGCCCGCTCGTGCGTGGGCTCGGGCGGCTGCGGATTCCCGCGCCGGCGGGCGCCGCGATCGTGGTTCTGGGCGCGCTCGCAGTGCTCGTCGTGGGAGGTTGGGCGTTGTCGGGACCGGCCAGCGAATGGGTGGATAAGGCGCCGTCGAACATCGCGACCGCACGGAGGAAGCTGCGCGAGATCGGTCGTCCCCTCGACAGGTTGACCGCCGCGGCAGAGGGGACCGCGCCCGAAGCGCGCAACGCCCCGCCCCCACCGCCCCCGCCCGCCCAGCCGGCACCGGCCCCCGCGGTGCAGTCATTATTCGCCCAGTTGCTGGGACGCGCGACCACGGTCGTCGCGGGCCTGCTCGAGGTCATCGTCCTGGTCTACCTGATGCTCGCGGCGGGGAACATGCTGTTTCGGAAGTTGGTGACGCTGTTTCCGGGACCCGATGAATTGCGTACGGCGACCGACATCTTGAACCGAACCGAGTCGATTGTGGCGAACTATCTCACCATCACGGCGCTCATCAATGTGGGGCAGGGCATCGCCGTCGGTCTCGCCATGTGGGCGATCGGCATGCCCGATCCATTCATTTGGGGCATCGTGACGTTCGTGCTCGAGTTCATTCCGTATTTGGGGGGCGTGATCATTGTCGGGCTACTCCTGATCGACGGCTTTTCGGTTTTCCCGGGGCTGGGGCAGGTGCTCCTGGCACCGGCCATCTATCTCGTCATCTCGACGCTCCAAAACAACGTCGTTTCGCCCTATGCCTACGGCAATCGCCTCAAGCTGAGCCCGCTCGCGGTGATGATCTTCGTGCTGTTCTGGTGGTTCATCTGGGGGATCCCGGGCGTGTTCCTCGCGATCCCGATCGCGGCCACACTAAAGGTGCTGGGCGATCAACTGCCGAACCTCAAGCCGCTAGGGGAGTTGCTTGGCGAGTAGTCCGTCCACCTCCTGCCCGAGGTCCAGAATCTGCCGGCGGATCTCGTGACGCTCGGCGGTTAGGCGCAAGAAGGCGCGGCGCCGAAACAGGAGGATGGCGAGTGCCCGCGTTGCTCCCACCACGCGGTCAAACCGCTCCGCGAAATGCAGCGCCACATAACCCGTCAACGGCAGAATCGGCGCAACGAGCACCGCGGCCCACACGCCCTTCCATAACCAGACGGCTGCGAGGATCGCAGCCCACGTCAGCGGGAACAGCAGCATCGCGCTGAGCAGCTTCACCGTCGCGAGCGCATCCTCCGCGCCCTTGGACATTCCGGTCGCCACCCATCCGACGGCCCGATACGCTGGATAGTTCACCAACAAGCCGATCAGCGCGGCGGGCAGGCCCAGCGTCAAGAACAACACGCTTTTGACGGCGTACGTGACCGCCCGCTTCCACGCGTAGCTCCGAGGGGCGAGATGGCGCGCATCGAGGCCGGCGGCACTGAGCGACGCTTCGTAGCGTTCGAGCCGGGCCTGCAGCTTGGTGACGCGCTCGGGCCAGTGCCGCCGTGCGACGTCTAGACCGGCGAGCAGGCGGCGCCGGATCTCGAACTCTTCGGCCAGTGAAGGCGGCCGCTCCGGCGCGTCATCGGTGGTGCCGAGGACGTGCTGGGCGCGCGCGATGAGGCCGTGGGCGTTCACTTCTTCTGCTTCGAGTGTCACCGTGCGGAGGGCTGCCTCGAGACGGGCCGTGAGTGCAAGCACGGGTTCGGCCGGAGGCTCCGCCCCCGGTGCGAGGGCGATTCGTTCGACCGAGAATGGGGTCCCGAAGTGCAATAGGGCGACGCTGCGGAATGTCTGCTTGGCTCGGTAATACAACCCCACCGGCACGATCTGGAGGATCAGGTTCGCTGGCAGCGCGGCGGCGGCGCCAAGCGCGATGCGCGCGGTCCCGGTCTTGAGCGGCCGCAGCTTGGGATCGCTGTGCGACGCACCTTCCGGAAAAACAGCAATGGTGCCGCCGCGGACCAGCACCGCTCGCGCTGCGTCGAACGTTTCCGCGTTCTTCGCCAGATCCGCGCCGGCATCCTGGCGGCGGTGCACAGGGATCGCCTCGAACGCGCGTGCGATCGCGCCGATGAACGGCATGTGGAACAGCGGCGCCTTGGCGAGAAACGACACGCGCCGGGGCGCGAGGCACAACAGAAATGTCGGATCGATCAGTCCGTTCGGATGATTGAGCACGAAGATCACGGGACCCGTCTCCGGCACGCGCTCGGCCCCGCTGACCTCGGTGCGCCGGAAGAAGATCCGAAGCACGGCCTGCAGCAGGAGACGGAGCAGCGTTCTCACGTTGTCTGAGGGATCGTGTTCCGCGAAAGGCGCCACGCCGCGTAGGTCCAAATCACCCCGCCGATGAGCACCGCCACGGGAATGATTAACACGGCGGCGGCCAACGACCGCGCGTCCGATATCATCCCCACGACAGAGGGCGACGGCACATCGCCGAGGATGTGAATCGTGAAAATGCTGAGCGCGACGGCGGTGGCGCGCATGCTGGGAGAGACCTCGTTGACGATCGCGGAGTTGACCGGTCCCGTGGACGCGAACAGACAGAGCTCTGCGGCGATGATGGCCGGCCAATACACGTACGGTTGCGGCGCCGCCAGCGCGAGGAGTGTGAGCGGAGCCGCGAGGAGCGTGACCACTCCGGAGAGCCACAGGTATGCCTGCCGTGAAACCTGCAACAGGCGGTCGCCGAGCCAGCCGCCCAGATATGTGCCCACGAATCCCGTGACGACGACGACCGCACCGAACTGCACCGTCGCGTGCGCCTTGGGGATGCCGCGCACGCGCTCCAGGAAAGTCGGCGTCCAAAACGCCAATGCGCCGATCGCAAAGGTGTACGCAGCGTATCCCAGGACGGTGAGCACGTACGGACGGTTGCGAATCAATGTGTGGTAGGCGCCGCGATTGCTTCGCGGCGCTTCAGGGGCCGAGTCTTGGCTGCCGCGCGGTGGGTCGTACAGTCGGAACGCCAGGACTGCCAGCACCAACCCCGGCACTCCCGCCACGAAGAACGCCTGGCGCCATCCGAAATAGTGGTCGACCAGCCCGCCGACGATGTAGCCGAGGGCAGAGCCAACGGGGATGGCAGCGAAGAACACCGCGAATACGCGCCCCCGCTGTTGCCGGGGGAAGTAGTCCGCGAGGAGCGCCGGCGCGATCGTTCCATACGCCGCCTCCCCGATCCCCACCGCCGCGCGGGCGGCGAACAAACCGGCGTAGCTCCGGGCCAGGCCCGCGAGCGCGGTCGCGACGCTCCAGATGGCGACGCCAAGGGCGAGCAACCGGTTGCGCGACCGCGTGTCGCCGAGCCAGCCAAACAGCGGCGCCGTGAGCATGTACACGATGAGGAATCCGGTCATCAGCAAGCCGAGCTGGGTGTCGGATAGATGTAGCTCGGAGTGCTTCATGCTTTCGGCGAGGGCGGCGACGATCCAGCGGTCCAGATAGTTGAATAGATTGATGAACGTGAGGACGATGAGTCCGACACGCGCCTGCTTGGAGAATAAAGGGAGTGTGGTTATGTTCCGGGCCCTCGCGGGGCTGTAGCTCAGCTGGGAGAGCGCCTGGATCGCACCCA
>Ga0193723_1000213_pt1 | contig 21523 bp, 20 predicted proteins | sample H2m2metaG_FD_143042 | JGI IMG/M metagenome (GOLD analysis project Ga0193723, IMG submission 143042) | Soil microbial communities from a riparian zone of the East river system, Colorado, United States - H2m2 | ecosystem: Environmental > Terrestrial > Soil > Riparian zone | place: USA: East River...
CCTCCCCTTCGGCGGCCAGGAATGGGAAGCCTTGGTCGTGGGCGGACGCGCCACCGGCCGCGGCGACGCGGTTGCGTGGGCCGCCGAAGGGGAGGGCCGCGGCGCCGGCGAGATCCTGCTCACCAGCTGGGACGCGGACGGGACGCGCCAGGGGCACGACCTCCCCCTGCTTCGCGCCGTCGTCGACGCGGTCCACGTGCCCGTGATCGCCTCGGGCGGGATCGGAACCCGGGCTCACGTCGTCGAGGCCTTGGCGGCCGGTGCGGATGCCGTGCTGGCAGCATCGGTGCTGCACGACGGCGCCGAGACGGTGCAGGGCATCAAGTCGCACGTCGCGGCGTGTGGCATTGCGGTGCGGCAATGATCGTCCCCAGCATCGATCTCGTGAACGGGCGCGCCGTCCAGCTGCGGCACGGACGGGAGTTCGTGCTCGATGGGGGAGATCCGCTCGAGCGCCTCGAGCAATTCGCGGTGGCGGGCGAGGTGGCGGTGGTGGATCTCGACGCCGCCCTGGGGCAAGGCTCGAACGAGGCCCTGATCCGCACAATGGTGCGGCGCGCGCGGTGCCGCGTCGGCGGCGGCATCCGGTCCCTCGACGCAGCCCGCGCGTGGCTCGACGCGGGAGCGAGAAAGGTCGTCCTCGGAACCGCTGCCAGCGCCGAGCTGTGTGGCGAGTTGCCGCGAGACCGTGTGATCGCGGCGGTGGACGCCGAGCGTGGCGAGGTCGTGGTCGATGGATGGCGCACGAAGACGGGCGTCAACGTTCACGACCGTATCGCGCAGCTGGCGCCCGTGGTCGGCGGATTCCTGTTCACTCAGGTCGAGCACGAAGGCGCGATGGCCGGATTCGACCTGGAGGCGGTTCGCGACGCCGTCCAAGCGGCGGGGACGGCCCGCGTCACCGCGGCAGGCGGAATCACCAGCGCCGCCGACATCGCGGCGCTCGATGCCGCCGGAGCCGATGCCCAGGTCGGCATGGCTCTGTACACGAACCGCCTGTCCTTGGGCGAGGCGGTCGCGGCGCCGCTCAGGGCCTCACCACCCCCTGGCCCGATGTGGCCCACCGTGGTCTGCGATGAGCTGGGCCGGACGCTGGGGCTCGTGTGGAGTACGCGCCAATCGCTTGAACGTGCCGTGGCAGAGCGGCGCGGGATCTACTGGTCACGCTCACGCGCCGCCCTGTGGGTGAAGGGCGAGACGTCGGGCAACACACAGGAGTTGCTGCGCGTCGATCTCGACTGCGATCGCGACGCCTTGCGCTTCACGGTGCGTCAGCACGGCGTGGGATTCTGCCATCGAGAAACTCCCTCGTGCTGGCCGGACCGGTTCGACCTCGGCGTACTCGAGCGCGTGATCCAGGCACGCCGCGACGAACCGGTGCCGGAGTCCGGCACGGCGCGTCTCTTGACGGACGCGGCCTTGCTGGGCGCGAAACTACGGGAAGAGGCGGTGGAGCTGGCCGGCGCGGGAACCGCGGCTGAGGCTGTGCACGAAACCGCGGATCTGTTCTATATGGGCTTGGTCGCGCTGGTGCGCACGGGCGGGTCGCTCGCCGACGTGGTGGCGGAGCTCGAGCGGCGACATGGCGCCGTGGGTCGCCGACCGATGGTGGCGAAGTGACGTCAGTGTTAGCGCCGCGGACGCTCGATGAGATCATCCGGCAGAGGCGTACCGTCGTGCCGGCAGAAGCGCTCACAGCCGCTGCAGAAATCGTCGACGCCGTGCGTCGGGAGGGCGAGCGCGCGGTGCGGCGGCAGGCGGAGCGGTTCGGTGAGCTCAAAGCGAACGAGGCGATCGTCATCCAGCGCCCAGCTCTCAGGCAGGCGTTGAGCTCGCTGCATTGTGCGGATCGAGACCGGCTCGAGCGCGTCGCGGACCGCATCCGCGCGTTCGCCGACGCGCAGCGGGCGGCCCTCAGGGAATTGACGGTCGCTGTTCCGGGCGGGAAGGCGGGACACACGGTTGCTCCCGTCGAGCGCGCCGGATGCTACGCGCCCGGGGGGCGCTACCCCCTGCCATCGTCTGTGCTGATGGCCGCAGTGACCGCTCGGGCCGCCGGCGTGCGCGAGGTGTGGGTCGCGAGTCCGAAGCCAACGCCGCTGGTGCTCGCGGCAGCGGCGGTGGCCGATGTCGACGGCGTTCTCCGGATCGGCGGGGCGCACGCCATTGCGGCGCTCGCGTATGGCGCGGGTCCCGCTCCCGCCTGCGATGTGGTCGTAGGTCCCGGCAATCATTATGTCACGGCCGCCAAGCGGCTCGTCGCCGGCGACGTCGGCATCGATCTCCTCGCGGGACCATCCGAGCTTGTCGTCTTCGCCGACCGGGGCGCGGATCCCTCGCTCGTCGCCGCCGATCTGCTCGCACAGGCGGAGCACGATCCATGCGCGCTTCCGGTCCTCGTTGCGGTCGGGACGTGGTTGTCAACGCAGGTCGAACGCGAGATCCGCCGCCAGCTGACCGACCTGCCGACGGCCGACGTCGCCCGCGCGGCACTCGCGAATGGCGGCGTCATTACGGTGGATACGATTGACGACGCGATTCTTGTCTGCGATGCGATCGCGCCGGAACATCTGCAATTGCACCTCGCTGATGCTCCCATGATTGCGCCACGGCTCACGCATTACGGAGCGTTGTTCATCGGAGCGGCCGCGGGCGAGGTCCTGGGCGACTACGGCATCGGACCGAATCACGTCTTACCGACGGGTGGCACCGCGCGATGGACCGGTGGCTTGTCGGTGCTCACGTTTTTGCGCGTGCGTTCGTGGGTGCGGATCACCGATCCCGCCGCGGCCCGTGCGGTCAGCGATGACGCCGCGTGGTTCGGCCGCGCCGAGGGGCTCGAGGCACACGGACGGGCGGCTGACCGGCGTCGCTCGTGTACGTAGCGCCAGCGAAACCCGTTTCAGTGCCGGATTCTCGCGAGTCGCTCGAACCTCGGATCGCTTCGCAGCGGGTCCCACAGCGGATCCAGACGCAGTAGCTGCGGAGAGAACCGCGCCGGCACGGCCAGCAGTCGCTCCAAAATATCGAGCGCGGCCGTCCGGTCGCCTAAAAGGACGTACGTCAGCGCCACGTCCTGGAGCGCCGCGGGACCGCTGACCGCGTCAACGGCGACCGGATCCACCGCCAGGACCCGGTGGACCTGTTCGAGCGCCACCGCACGGCGACCGAGACCCGCGTAACAGATCGCCAAGCCGCTCTCCAGCCAGCCCAGCATCTGCGGCGAGTGCGCAAACGCCGCCAATCGCCCTTCCAGCTCGAGTCGACCAGACTCGAAGTGCGCGCGCGCCGCGGCGGAGTCCCCGAGAAGTCGGAACGTCACGGCCCGCCGAATCTCATCGCTCACGAGCCAGTCGTCGCCGGACTCGAGCGGCCCGAGCTTGTTACCGAGGTGCGTCAGCGCCGCCGCATAGTGCCGGCTCACGAGCTCTGAATAGAACGGCGTCCTCATGCCATCGTACCCATCCGAGACCGTCGCGGCCTCGCGCACGACGCGGCCCGTGGCCACCAGGTCTCCGTCCCGCAGGAGGGGGACGGACGCCCAGAGAGTATAGGCAAAGGCGTCCCGCGGCTCGAGCACGAGGGCCCGTCGCGCCGTGCCCTCCGCGTCCGCGTACTGGTGAAGCCACAGTTGCGCCTGGCTCAGATTGAGCAGCGGGGCGTGCCAGCCGGGATCGAGACTCGCCGCCTCTTCATAGTCGCGCATCGCATCGGTCCACCGGCCCGCGCGCTTGTGTGCGTTGCCGATGAACATGATGACCTGGGCGTCGCCGGGCCGACCTGCGCGACTCCGCTCGAGGTGGAGTAGCGCGCGTCCATAGTCCTGGCAGCACGCGTAATAGTAGAAACCCAGGGCCCGATGTGCGTCGGGAAGGCGCGCGTCGAGTCTCAGCGCCTGTTCGGCGGCGGATTTGGCAAGCTGCAGGTGGTCGGCACCCTGGGCGTGCAACCATTGTGCATTGGCATGGGCGATGGACAGCCAGGCATAGGCCAGCGCGAACGTCGTGTCCCGCGCGACGGCGCGGGTCAGCATCTCGATGGCCGCGCGGTTGTTGCTTTCCGACCAGGCCCTTCTGACGAAGACCCGCGCGCGCAGGTAGTAGTCGTACGCCTCCAGGTTACGCGTCGGCATCGCGCTGTCCCCGGGCTCCTGGCGAGCTTCGAGGACCACGTGCAGCTCGTCTACGACGCGTCGCGTGATTCCCGACAGCATCGCGAAGAGCTCGGTCGTACTCATGTCCTCGTCGAGCACCGCCGCCCAAACTTGAGTCTCGTCGCGGGCGTTGATGAGCTGCGGGCGCACGCGCACGCGTCCCGGACTCCTTGCTCCCCGTTCCCACGTCACCGTCCCCGCGAGGATATAGTCGACGCCAATCTCTTCGTGCATCTGACGCGGAGTCTTATCGGTCCCCTGGTAGCGCAGCGCGGCCCGGCCACCCACGACCTGCAGCCCCCTCACCGTCGCGAGACGGGCGGTGATTTCGTCGGTGATGCCGTCGGAAAAGTAGGCATCGCGGGCTGCACCAAGATTCTGAAACGGCAGCACCAGGATGCGCGGTCCCGGTGAGGACGGAGCGGTCTCCCCGCCGCGGCGGGTCACGACCGTAAGCCCAAGCGCGCTAACGAGAGCAACGGCGACGAGTGCGGCGACCAGCCCACTGCGTCGCTTGCGGGATCCCTGGATCGGCGACACGGCGGCGCGCGCCGGGCGAGTCGCCGGCATGCGCTGCTCCTCTACTCGGATTGCCGCGGCGAGAGCCTGCGTCTCGGCTGATGGCTCGAGGTCGTAGTCCCGCCTGAGACTCGAGGCGAAGTCGTCGTACGCCCGAATCGCGGCCGCCCGGTCGCCCAGGGCGCTCAGAAACGTCATGAGGCGGCGAGCCATTGCTTCGTCCGCGGGAGCGAGCGTCGCCCCCCGCCGCCCCCACCGCTCGGCCTCCACCGGTTCCCCCTCGGCCGCCCTCGCCTCGGCCAGCGCCCACGCACCTTGGGATGCCCGCTCGCGCAGCCGCGCGCGCGCGCGCTCGAGCCAGCGCTCGAATTCGGGCGCCCCCGCCACGAAGAATCCCTCCAGCAGATCGCCCCGGTAGAATGCCAGCGCGTCGCGGGGCCGCCCGGTATCGAGCGCCGCCTCGAACGCGGTGGCGTCGCACCATATCGCGTCGCCGCTGAGCCCGACCTGATCGTCACCGTCCGTTACGATCGTGCCGTCACCCAGTTCCGTGCGCAGCACGTACAGGGCCTGATTCAGCGCCGCCCGCGCGTGCGGTGTGTCTGACTCCGGCCAGAACAGGGCGAGGAGGGTGTCGCGGCGGTGAAAGCCGCGAGGCACCGCGGCCGCGAGGTAGGCGAGCAGCGCGGTGCGCTTCGCCTGGCGGGCGAGGGCAGCCATGCTATGGCCGTCTGATGCTCTGAGTTGCAGCGAGCCGAGAATCCGAAGCTCAACCAAGTCCTCACCGCCCCTGTGAGGCCCGCGTGACGCAGCCGTGAGACTTCCGGCTTAAGCTCGCAATCTACCCCTTGCTCGAGGTTTTGCGATGACCGCGTCCCGTTTACTTGTGATCTCCCCGCTCGTCCTGTCCCTCGCGTGTACCACCGAAGTTCCCGTAGCGCCGACGGGTGGAATCCAGGCCATGTCCTTCGCCCATTCCGAGTGGTCCGAGCCGGTCCACCTGGAGGCACCCGTGAACTCGCCGTTCCGCGAGCTGGCCGCGGCGCTCTCCCCAGACGAGCTCAGCCTCTATTTCGGCACCGACCGCCCCGATCCCACTGCTTACGGCGCTGTGGACATGTGGGTGTCCCACCGCGCCTGCCCCGACTGCCCCTGGGAAGCGCCTGTGAACCTCGGCCCCAACATCAATTCCCAACGGGGCGACGGCTCGCCGGCGTTCTCCCCCGACGGCCATCTGCTCTTCTTCTCGAGCGCCCGCGACGGAGGCGAGGGGAACGATGACATTTGGGTCTCCCATCGCGCCGACCCCGATGATGATCTCGGCTGGGAGCCGGCCGTGAACCTCGGCCCTGACGTGAACACCGCGGCCGGTGAGGTCAGCCCCAGCTACATCCCGGCGCTAGAGGGCGGGGGCACGAATCTCTATTTCTCGCGCGGGAGCGATGTCTACGCGGTGCGGGTGACGCGCGACGGCGAGGCGCTCGGACCCGCGGAGCCCGTCGCCGGACTCGGCGGCGGCCAGGGCGTCACGGTCCGTAATGACGGCCGCGAAGCCTATTTCTGGTCCTCAGCACTCGGCGGGATCGGGAACGCCGACATCTGGGTGACCACCCGGCGCAGCCCGAACGACGAGTGGTCCGCCCCGGAGAACGTCGGCCCGGTGATCAACACGCGTTTTGCCGACTTGACACCCACGTTGTCCCTGGACGGCCGCACACTGCACTTCTCCGCGGCAGCGGCAGCACGCCCGGGCCTCGGCTTACAGGATATCTGGATGACGACACGCACGCCGAGCGGGAGAGACGCGCCATGAATCGCAGCGAGCGGAGATACTAGTCGCCGAAATGCGCCAACCGGACGTCCAGCACGTCCGGAAGACGCTGCAGCTCCTGAAGCACGCCGTTCCTGAGCGCCTGGTCGACGTTGATGGCGGCCAGCGCCTCTTCCCCGGGCGTCGCGCGCCGGGCCTGGTGGTAGCTCGCGATGTTGATCCCCGCCCCGCCCAGCACGGTCCCCACGCGCCCGATCACTCCCGGCACGTCCCGGTTCCGCATCACCAGCATCCAACCCTCGGGAGCCACGTCCACGTGGTAGTCGTCGATGCGCACGACGCGGCCGTGGCTGTTGCCGACGAGCGCCCCCGCCACCCGCACCCGGCCCCGGGCCGTGTCGACCTTCACGCCGATGGACGTTTCGAAGCCGGGCTCGGGCACCCCGGTCTTGCGCGCGAGTTGGATGCCCTGCTCCTCCGCCAGCACTTGCGCGTTGACGAGGCTGACGGGCCCGGCGTTCATCGCCGACAGCACCCCTTCCAACGCCGACATCAAGACGGGCCGCGGTGCCGCCTCGTCCTTGCCGCCGTAGGCCACCTCAAGCGCCTTGATGGGGCCATCCGCCAGCGCGAGGGCGAGCCGGCCCAGGCGCCGGGCCAGATCGAGCAGCGGCGCGAGCCGCTTGAGCACCGCCCCCCCAACCCCGATGCCGGGCACGTTGATCGCGAACGACAGATCTCCGGACACGAGCGAATCCCGCACGGCGGTGCAGATCTCGACCGCCACCCGCTCCTGCGCTTCGGCCGTGGAGGCGGCGAGATGCGGGGTGAGCAACACCCGGTCGAGCGCGCGCAGCGGGGAGTCGGCCGGCAGCGGCTCGACCGAGAACACGTCGATCGCCGCGCCGCCGATGCGCTTCTCGCGGACCGCCTCCGCAAGCGCCGCTTCGTCCACCAGCTCACCGCGTGCCGTGTTGATTAGCACGGCCGTCGGCTTCATCAGCCGCAGGCGCTCCGCGTTGATCAGGTGGTGGGTCTGGTCGGTGAGGGCGACGTGCAATGTGACGACGTCGGCGGTGCGGAGCAGCTCCTCGAGCGACAGCAGCGGCACGCCCATCTCGGCGGCGCGCTCGGGGAGGAGATAGGGGTCGTGCGCCACGACGCTCATCCCGAAGGCGCGCGCCAGCTGCGCGACGTGCGCACCGATCCGGCCGAGCCCCACGACGCCCATCGTCTTGCCGCGCAGCTCCGTCCCCTCGAAGCGCTTGCGGTCCCAACCGCCGCTCCGCATCGCCGCAGCGGCGTCGGGGATGCGCCGCACCAGCGCGAGCAGCAGGCCCATGGCGTGCTCGCCCGCGCTCACCGTATTCGCGCCCGGAGCATTCATCACCGCGATGCCCCGCCGCGTCGCGGCGTGAACGTCGATCGTGTCGACCCCCGTCCCCGCGCGCGCGACGACGCGGAGGTGCGGTGCTCGCGCCAGTACGTCGGCCGTCACGCGCGTCTCACTCCGGACGATCAGCGCGTGCGCGCCCGCGAGCGCCCGGTCGAGCTCCTCCTTGGGCTTCCCGGCCACCATGACCACTTCGATCTCCGACGTCCCCGCGAGGAGCTTCAGGCCGCTCTCCGCGACGCGATCGGCGACAACGACGCGCCAGGTCAATCGAGGGCTGCGCGGACGAGCGCGAGCAGCTCGTCGAGGGCCGCGACGGTGTGATCGCCCATGTGGCCGATCCGGATGGTCGAGTCCTTCAGCGCGCCGTAACCGGCACCGATGGTCCAGCCCTGTTGCTTCAGGGCGCCCACCACGTCCTTGGCGTGCTTCCCATCAGGGATCCTGAGGCAGGAGACGGTCCAACTGCGGCGCCCCTCGCGCGGCAGGAACGCGATGCCGGTCTCGGCGCTCCACGCCTCCACGCGCCGGCGCATGGCGTCGTGTCGCTGCCAGCGCCCTTCCACTCCGCCGTCGCGCGCGATGCGCGCCAGCTGGGCTTCGAGCGCGTACAGCAGCGAGATCGCCGGCGTGTTGGTGGGTTGGAACTTCGCCATCGCCGCCGCGAAGGTGACGAGGTCAAAGTACGCGCCCCGGCCTTCGAGCGTCTTGGCCCGCGCCAGCATGCGCTCGGACGCGACCCCCAACGCGAGGCCGGGCGGCAAGGCGAGCGCTTTCTGGGAGCCCGTGAACACAAAGTCCAACTTCCAGGCGTCGGTCTCGACCGGAGAGCCGGCCATCGACGTCACCGCGTCCACCAAGAGCAGGACGTCGTCGAACTCCCGTACCACCTCGGCGTACCCGGCGACGTCTTGCAGCACGCCCGTGGACGTCTCCGAGTGCACGCAGGTGACGGCGTCGACGGGGGTGCGCCGCAGCGCGTCGCGCAGCATCTCGGGCTCGACGGCGCCGCCGAGCGGGACATCGAGGCGGATGCCCTCCTTCCCGCACCCGCCCACCAGGGCTGCGAAGCGCTCGCTGAACGCCCCGTTGACGAGCGAGAGCGCCCGGCGCCGCACGCCGTTGCGGACCGCCATCTCCATGAAGCCCGTGGCGGAGGTGGTGCCGATGAGCACAGGATGAGCCGTGCGACACAGCGCGCCCAGCTGAGGAGCGACACCCTGGAGCAGCTTCTCCATCCCGGACGAACGGTGGCCGATCATCGGCCGCTGCATCGCGGCGAGGACCTCGGGACGGACGTCGGTGGGACCCGGAAGGAAAAACTTGCCGAACGGCACGGTCATGCGGTGGCCCGCGCCAGTTCCTCCACGAGGCCTCCGACGACGACCTCGCTGGTTTTCACGAGGCGCACGCCCTCATCGCCCCATTCCCGCAGCAGGTGCTCCGCCACGTCGCGGTCGATCGGCTTCATGGCGTCGACGACGGCGAACAGCCGGACCTGCGGCCGGTGCTCCAGCAGACCCTCGATGGCGTACTTGTCGCACACGTCGAGCGCCACCCCATAGAGGACGACGTCGTGTGGATCGAGCACGTCGAGCACGGGGAGGACGTTCGCGTTGCTGAACACGTCGAAGCGGTGCTTGTGAAACAGGACGTCACCGCGGTGGGCCCGGACCCGGCCGGCCAGCGCCTTGGGATCTTGGAGATCGGGCTCGATCACGAGCGGATCGCGCAAGGTGGTCTCGGGGATCTTCTTCTGGCCCGGCGTCCCCCGGAGGCAGTGCGGCGGGAAGGTGGTCTTCCAGTCCGGCGTGTCGGAGATCTCCGGATCCGTCGGCACGTGGTCGTCCGCGCTCGCTACGATCCGCAGGCCGTGCCCGTGCGCGTAGTCGGTGAGTTTCTTGAGGTTCGGAACGATATGCTCGGCGTCGGGCACGTACAGCTTGCCGTCCGCCTTCATGAAGTCGTACTGGGTGTCGACGTCCCAGAAGATGACTCTTGCCATGGAGGGGGAATCTCTCCGCGGAGCGCGGACGGGTCAACCGGTGGTCAGTACACCCGCTTCCATCGTGTGGAAAAGAACCCGTAGACCGCCCCGGCAGGCACGGTGTAGACCGCGAACCGCGCCGTCGTCCTCCACACGTTGCTGCACGCGTTGCCGTACTCGCATCCGAGGGCCCGCTCGCCGAGGGCGCCCAGCAGCGCGATGCCTAAGGCACCCGCGAGACCGGCCGCGGCGCCGCCGAGAGTGTTGCGGCCGTTCGGCACGTCGATCTGCGACAGGGTGGACCAGTAGACGGTCCGCACGGGCGTGACCCTGAGCAGGGCGATGGCGCCGGTGGGGGCGACCCGCACGCTGTCGAGCGGACTGTAGCCAACCAGCGTCCCGGCGAGGCGCACCTCACGAGGACCGGCGAAAGGCGAGGGACCGAGAGCGGAGAAGCCCGGCTCCCACGCCGAGACGCGAACGCGCTGTCCCAGCTCGAGCATTGGGGCGTCGTAGGTCCACGGGAGGCGGCGCTGCGCGACGGCGGGCTCGACGGTCAGCGACGCGGCAAGTCCGCCGTACAAGAACCAACGCATGGGTTTCATGGATTGGCGCGCAGCGCGTAGAAGCCGTCGTCAGCGACGACGTAGACGACACGGCCGGCGACGGCAGGCGAACTGCTGAAGCCGAACGACGAGATCTCTTCCGGAAAGACCCATGCGATGGCTCCCTCTGCGGTGATGGAGTAAAGGCGTGACGTGTTCGCGAACACGGCACGTCCGTCGGTGGTGGGTTGATCGACATTGCTCCCGATCGTCACGGTCCATCGCCGCGCGCCGTTTGCCGGATTCCATCCGAAGACGCTGCCGTCGTCGCGTATCGTGACCAAGGTCCCGCCGGCGAGGACGGGACCCCCGTCGTACATATTGGCCGGACCCGACCAGTCGCCCGCCACCCACAAGGAGTCGCCGGTCGCGGCTGCCAGGGCGTACACCTTTCCGGACATGCCCGTGAAGTAGACGACGCCCCCCGCAACGGCCGGCAAGCCGAGTGAGCCACCGCTGTAGGAACGCCCCGGAGCGTCGGGGATGCTGACGCGCCACTGCTCAGCACCGTCCGTCGTGCGCAACGCCATGGCGTGGCCGGCGCCGAGCCCTCCCGCGGAGATCCCGCGAGTCCCGAAGTAGAGACGTCCACCTGAGACGGTCAGACCAAACGGTCGTTCGCCCAGATCGACGCGCCACCGTTCCACCCCCGTCCGCGTGTCGAACGCATACACGAGCCCCAGCCCTCCCGCCGCGAACGCGACCGTGTCCCATAGAGCCACCGACTCGTCTCCTGGGGTGTCTGGGGGGGCGTCGAACGCCCACCGTTCCCTTCCTGTGTTGAGGTCGAGGGCGGCGACGCGCAGTGCGGGTACCAACACGTCCGTCTGTGTACTCACCAGGTTCCTCGCGAGCAACGGCCTCCCCTCAGGCAGCACTCGCGTTTTCCAGCGGAGCTTGCCGGTGCTCCGGCTGAGCGCGACGACCCAGCCGGAGCGCGTGGCGAAGACAACCATGGAGTCGAGTACCAACGGTTGCGTGTGACTGCCTTGCGTCGCAAACGGGACGCGCCACAAGACGCGATCGTCCGGGCTCTTGGTGCCGAACAACGCATCGCAGCCTGAGCCGGCCACCCAGGCCACCGCCAGCACGACACCCAGACGAACGTGCACGAGCCACCCCAGGGTTTTGTCTGGGAATAGAAAGAGGGCCGCAACGGCTCAGCAAGGGAAAGCGCCCAAAACGTCATAACTACAGCGTCAGCGCTACCGCCACCTCGTCGCAGGCGTCCTGCCGGGGACAGCGGGCGCAATCGGCCCAGACCTTGAGCGGGAACTGCTCCTTCTCGACGACGCGGAACCCGAGCCGCAGGAAGAACACCGGTTTGCGGGTGAGACCGAAGACCTGCGTGAGGCCGAGCGCCCGCGCGTCGTCGAGCACCGACTCCACCAGCGCGCGACCCACCCCGCGGCCCTGTTGGTCGTCGCGCACGGCTAACCCAGCGATTTCCGCGAGCTGGGTGCTGTACACCTTGAGCGACGCCGTGCCCACGATCGCGCTGTCCGCGTCCTCGGCCACCACGTACTCCTTGATGTGACGGCAGAGATCGTAGTTGGTGCGCGGCAGCAGATCGCCGGTGGCGACGAAAGGCGCCATCAGGACCTCCATCCGCGCCACGTCCGCGAGGACCGCGGCGCGCACGACGGGCGCCGGCGCGACGGTAGCGAGCGTCGAGGTGGTCACGCGAGCACCTCGTCGAGGATGGCCACTCCGCGCTGCAGCTCGTCGCTGGTGATGATGAGGGGCGGCACGATGCGAATCACGTTCGGCCCGGCGCTGAGGATGAGCAAGCGGCGGTCCCGGGCGGCCGTGATGAAAGGCGCCGCCGGCTCGCCGAGCTCGATGCCCCACATCAGGCCGCGCCCGCGCACCGCCCGCACCCGCGGCGCGCGGCGTGCAAGCGCGTTCAGCTCGGCGCCGAGCCACGCGCCCTTCGACCGCACATCCGCGAGGAAATCGGGATCGGCGATGGTCCGCACGACCTCGAGCGCGACCGTCGCGACAAGCGGGCCGCCGCCGAACGTCGTGGCGTGGTCGCCCGGCGCGAGCGCCGCGGCGACGCGGTCGCTCACCAGCACGGCGCCCATCGGCAGCCCGCCGGCGAGCGGTTTGGCGAGGGTGAGGAGGTCCGGAGTCACGCCCAACGGCTCGTAGGCGAACAGCGTACCGGTACGCCCCAGACCGCACTGCACTTCGTCGAAGATCAGCGCCGCGCCGCGCTCGTCGCACAGGTCCCGCAGCAATGCGAGGAACTCGGGCTCCACGGGCCGCACCCCGCCCTCTCCCTGGAGCGGCTCGACGATCACGGCCGCGGTGCGGTCGGTGACGGCGTGGGCCGTCGCGGCGCGGTCGCCCAGGGGAACGATCTGCACACCGGCGAGCAGCGGCTCGAACGGCCGCCGGTAGTCGGGCCGGTCGGTGGCGGCGAGCGACGCGAACAAGCGCCCGTGGAAAGAGCCGGTAAAGGCGACGATCTCGGTCTTGCCGGACCACTTGCGGGCGAACTTAAACGCTCCCTCGTTTGCCTCCGCGCCCGAGTTACAAAAGAAGGCTTGTCCTCCAAAGGCGCGGGCCACCAACTCGGCCGCCAACCGCTCCCCCGGTTCGGTGCGGTAGAGGTTCGAGACGTGCACCAGCCCGCTGTCGAGGGCGCGCAGCATGGCCTCGCGGATCACGGGGTGGTTGTAGCCGAGGGCGTTGACGGCGATCCCCGCCGCGAAATCGAGGTAACGGGTTCCGTCTTCGGCGATCAGCTCCGAGCCTTCCCCCGCGACGAACTGGGGGCCGACCCGGGAATACACGCCCAGCAGCGCCGCAGCGTCCGGCTGGACCGCGGTCACGCGGGCTGGCGAGCGGGGGGAGCGGCGAGCAGGCGGGTGCCGGCGGTGACGTTCTCGAACATGTCGAGATCGCCGATCCGTACGGCCCGGACACCCGCCGCGAGCGCCTGGGCGGCAGCGCGCAGCTTGGCGGCCATGCCGTCGGTGGCGATGCCGAGCTCGATCATCGCCTCGACCTCCGAGGCGGCGAGCGTGGGTTGTGCGACGCCGTCGATCTCGACACCGGGAATGTCCGAGACGAACAGCAGCTCATCGGCGTGCAGGGCCGCCGCGACGGCGGCTGCGGCGTGGTCGGCGTTGACGTTGAGGGGCACGCCGTCGCCGTCGGTGGTCGGGGAGACCGGGGCCACGACGGGAGTCAGACCGGCGAGCAGCAGGCTCTCCAGCAGCGACGAACGCACCGCCGCGATCTCACCGACCTGCCCCAGCCCACCGGCCACGGGCCGCGCGGCGAGCAGGCCGCCGTCGACGCCGGAGAGTCCGATGGCGTCGAGCCCCGCGGCGCGCAGCGCGCTGACCAGCAAGCGGTTCACGGGCCCTCCCAGCACCATCTCCACCACTTCGGCGATCTCCGGGGTCGTGACCCGCAACCCGTCGCGTTTCTCGACGGGCAGACTCAAGCGGCGCGACAAGGCGCTCACCGCCTGACCCCCGCCGTGCACGACCACGACCGGCGCTATGCCCACGAGCGCACGGGCGCACTCGGCGACCCACGCGTGGCGATCGAGCTCGTTGCCCCCCACTTTGACGACGCGCACCCCTAGCATACGAGCCCCGCGGTCTCGGCAAGCCCGAGCATCACGTTCATGTTCTGGACCGCCTGCCCCGCCGCGCCCTTCACCAGATTGTCGATCGCGGCGATCACGGTGAGGCGCGGCCGGCGTACATCGGCGACCGGCGCCACCCCGATGGCCACACGATTGCGGTAGACGACGTCCTTGAGCGACGGCAGCGCGCCGCGCACCACCTGGATGCACGGCTCGCCGTCGTAGGCGGCCTGGTACAGGCCCTCGGCCGTCGCCTGGTCGAGCACGCGTGTCAGCGGCACGTGGATCGTCTCGAGGATGCCGCGCTTCACCGGCAGCAGGTGCGGGGTGAACACGAGGTCGCCCGTGAAGCCGCCTTCGCGCGCCAGCGACTGCCGCAGTTCGGCGAGGTGACGGTGCGTGTTGCCGATCGCGTAGGCGCGGAAGTCCTCGGATACTTCCCCGAACAGAAGCTCGCGCTTGGGGTTCCGGCCGGCGCCGGTCACGCCCGAGGCCGCGTCGATGATCACCTCGCGCGAGGGATCGATCAGCCCGAGCTGCGCGAGCGGGATCAGCGCGAGGAGGGCCGCGGTCGGATAGCACCCCGGGTTGGCGACCAGATCGGCGTCCGCGAGACGGGGCCGCGTGAATTCGGTGAGCCCGTACACGGCGTCCGGAGACAGACGGAAGTCGGCCGACAGGTCGACGGCGCGCTTGCCGGCGGCGCGCGCTTCATGCACATAGCGAGCCGATACGCCGTGCGGCAACGCCGAGAACACGATCTCCGCGCTCGCGAACGGCGCGTCGTCGGCCTTGATGAGCTGGTGGCCCTCCACCCATTCGCCCGCCGCCGACTCGGCGGTGGCGAATGCGACCGAGGCCCCCGGATGGCGCGCCAGGAGCCGCAACAGCTCCTGGCCGACATAGCCGGAGGCCCCGAGGACGCCCACGGGCACGGATGTATGATTATTCATTCTGACGGAATAATATACAGGGGCGCTGCTGACGCAAGACCTACGGGACGCGCTCCAGTCGAGGATTCGGCCGGTAACTGCGCCCCACCTTGGCGCACGGCTTCCCGTCCACCATCACCACGTCGGCGGTGAAGTCGAAGCGGCCCTGGAACAGGCTCGACCCCACGCCGTAGGCGTCCACCGGCACGCCCTCCTCTTCGAACTGGCGGATCTTTTCCACGGTGAAGCCGCCCGACACCACGATCTTCACGTCCTTGAACCCGTCGTGGTCGAGGGCGCGACGGACGTTCCATACGAGCTGCGGATTCACGCCCGCGGGCTTGAAGGTGCCCATCTGGGGAATGACCGACCGATCGACGAGCGTCTCCGACGTATCGAGCCGCACCCCATACAAGCGGTCCCCCAAGGCATGCGCGACCTTGAGGGACGTGCCCACGCAGTCGTTCTCGAAATCCACCAGCGTGATGAGCCGGATCGATTCGTCCATCTCGTCCGCGAACTTGCGCGACGCGATCACGGTATCGCCGCCGTACGCGGCGATCAGCGCGTGCGGCACCGTGCCGATCCCTTCCGATCCCCACCACGACGCCTGGGCGTCGGTCGACACGCCGATCGCGCCGGCGATGTGCGCGGCATAGCCGTCGCCGGTCTGCACCAGCCAGTGGTCGTGGCGCGCCGGAAAGAACATCACTTCCTTGGGCTTCGCCGCCTCGACGACACGCCGCGTGTTCGTTCCCACGCGGGTGCGCCGCGCCAGGACACCCAGGTACACGGTCTCGAGGTTCGCGAATGCGTCGTAGGGACCCTCGATCAGCAGCACGGTCTCCCACGGCTCGATCGCCTCGCCGTCGTACAGGGCGTGCACCGCGAGCTCGTCCCAACGCTCGGAGCAGAGCTTGAGGATCGCGATGGCCTCATCGATCCCGCCGAGGGAGGCGTGGGCTTTCCCGAACACCTGCATCGTGACGCGCGGCCGGTGGCGATCCTTGCGGAGCAGCTCGCGGGCGCGCACGAAGTATTTGTCGGAGTAGTAACCCTCCCGCATCTTCTCGACGGGGAGGTGGAAGATCGCGGGATCGAGCCGCTGCCGGCGGGACGGAGGACTCATCGGCCGCCCGGCCACGCGAACGTGGCGACCAACGTGTCTCCCCCCGGCAGCGGCAGACGGCGGGCGACGTCGTTGAGACGTCCGCACACGACGCCGACCGGCTGCGCGACGTCCGGGGAGGGGGGGGGCGCCATGACCCGGAGGCAGACGACGTCCGCGTCGAGTGCCAGCACGCGGTCGCGGGCCGAGGGAGACGGCTCGGGCCGTGTGAGCGCGATCTCCAGATTGGTGCGCCGTCCCGCCATGGCCAGCTGCACGCGCCGGGCGGGCGCGTCGGGAACGAGGTCGAATCCCCGGGGACCGCTCACGGTGTCGGCGCGCACCAGGTTCAGGATCACGCGGGCGCGCCGCGGCCGCACGACCGCCTCGATCCGGATGTCGCTCGCCGCATCCACGACTTGCAATTCTTCGGCCGGCCGCCCCTCCCCACCGGAGAACCCGCGCTCCAGCGCGAGCTCGATCCACAGCCGGGACCCGCCGCGCGGCCGCCCGAAGAGATGTACGCGTGCCGTGTCGCCCCAGGCGAGCCGTACGGCGCGCCGGTAGCTGTCCTGCTCCCACAGCGCCAGCCCGCGGCGCGACCGCCCCGCCAGGCGTTTGGTGAAGAACTCGGCGGCGACGATCACCGTGTCGCCCTGGGGCACGATCTGGAACAGCGCTTCGATGTCGGCGGAATCTGTCTTCAGGGCAAAGCGGAGCTCGGTCCCGGCCGGACCGCTCACCGAGCCGCGCGCCAGCTCGCGGTCGCCCTGCTCGACCACGCGCACCCGGTAGGTGACGCGGGTGCCCGGTCCCTGCAGCGCGGCGGCGGCAAGCGACGCTGCGGCGCCGAGCATCACGAACGCGCTAATGGACGACGATCGCCGCACGCGAGTCCTCGAGTGAGCCTCCCGGCCCGCCCCAGCGCCCGTGCGCCAGCCACCCGCCGGCGACGCCCAGCGCGATCGCCACGACGACCCAGAACGCCAGGGCGCGCCCGCGGATGATCGGCCGCGGCACGACGCGCGCGTGGGGATCTCCCGCGGAGCGTGCCACCGCGACGCGCACCTCGAGCTGGCTCGCCCGCGCCCCGGAGCAGTGTGAACAGGCGGCGAGATGCTTGGCCAGGGCCGCCCGCTCGACCAGCGACAGCTCGCCGTCGAGCTCGGCGTCGATCTGCTTGAGCCACGTCTCGTGACCGTCGCTCATTCCAGCTCCTCCCGGACGCGATAGGTGAGCGCACGCCGCTGCATCCAGCGGACCGCGAAGGCATCCGCCAGGGAGCGAAACACCCGGTTCCACATCCCATACTTGGTGACCCCAAAGCGCCGGGGCCGGTGGCTCACCGGGACCTCGGCGACCGTGCCGCCGTGCATCTTAATGAGGGTCGGGAGGAACCGGTGCATGCCGCTGAAGAGCGGCAGCGCCCGCACGGCATCGGCGCGGAACGCCTTGAGGGAACAGCCGGTGTCGCGGATTGCCTCGCCATTGAGCCAGTTGCGGACGCCGTTGGCGATCCGGCTCTGCAGCAGCTTCCACGCTGTGTCGTGCCGCGCCGCCCGGTACCCCGCCACGGCCGTCGCCCCCGTGCGCTCGAGCGCGTCCACCACCCGCGGCACATCGGCCGGGTCGTTCTGGAGGTCGGCATCGAGCGTGACCACGACCCGGCCGCGCGCGGCGCGGAACCCCGCGGCGAATGCCGCCGTCTGCCCCGCGTTCCGCTCGAACGCGACGATGTGCAGCTGCGGGTGGTCACGCTTCAGCCGTTTGAGCGTCTCGAGCGACCCGTCGGTCGAGCCGTCGTCCACCGCCACTACCTCGTAGCTCCGACCCGCCCCGTCCAGCGCCGCCGCGATCTCGGCGACCAGCGTCGGCAAGCTGTCGGCCTCGTTGTACACGGGGATGACGAGCGACAGGTCAGGAGTGGCGGCGGGCAACCTGCAGCTCCCGAGAGGTAGGGTACTTGACGAGCATGCGGTCGAGCAGCGCGTCGGCCCGGCCGGACTGCCCCAGGTGCACGCGGTACAGCTCGGCCAAGCGCACGGCCCACAGGGGCTCCTTGTCCGGCGGTGGGTGGTGCGCCAGCAGGTGCTCGAGCAGCTCGACCTCCTGCGCGTCGGTGGGCGCGGGCGTGCCTTCGAGGAGGACGCGCAGCCCGACGTCCAAACCGCGCTGAACATCCTCCGCGAACGCCGTCAGGGCGATCGCCATGGACGTGAGGGCCACCGTCTCGGCGTCGAGGTGGCCCGTTCGGACCAGGATCTCCACCAACAGGTAAGCGCCGATGGTGGCCGCGCCGCCGCCGAAGAGGCGAATGAGTCTGACGACGCGACGATCGGAGGTGCCCACGGGAGAACAAGCTTACGACGCGCGCCCTGTGCCAAGCAAGTTGACAGGCGCGAAGCGAGTGGGTAAAACCCTAGCACTTCCTCACATCGGAGCCGTCCGTGTCCGAGGCGCTGTCACGCCGCGATTTCGTCCTGTCGACCGGCAGCCTGGCCGCCGGCGCCGTCCTGGAGATTCCCCATCCGATGCGGCCGCTCCGGCCGCTGCCCGCGGAGACCCGCTGGGCCTCCAAGCCCGTCCTCGTGGCGAGCGCGAACGGCATCCGCGGCGTGCAGAAGGCGTTCGACCTGCTGATGCAGGGTGCGGACACGCTCGACGCGGCGATCGAAGCCGTCAAGATCCAGGAGCTCGATCCGAACGACGACTCCGTAGGCTACGGCGGGCTCCCCAACGCCGCGGGCGTGGTGCAACTCGATGCATCGTGCATGCACGGACCCACCAAGCGCGCCGGCGCCGTCGGATGCCTCGAGAACATCAAGACGCCGTCGGAGGTCGCGAAGCTCGTGCTCAAATACACGAACAACGTCTTCCTGGTGGGCGAGGGCGCCAAACGCTTCGCGCTGTCATATGGATTCAAGGAAGAAGACCTCCTCACCGAGCGATCGCGCCAGAAATGGTTGGCGTGGCGCGCCAATCTGAGCCCGACCGACGACTACCTCGACGTGCCGGAATCGGAGAACATGGTGGTCCGGCCCACCGGGACGATCAACTGCAACGCGGTGACGCCTGGAGGCGAGATCTCGTCGGTCACGACGACCTCCGGCCTCGCCTGGAAGATCCCGGGCCGCGTGGGCGATTCGGCGATCATCGGAGCCGGGCAATACACGGACAACGAGATCGGCGCGGCGGGCTCGACGGGCCGGGGGGAATCCAACATCAAGGTCTGTGGAGGGTTCCTCACGGTGGAGAACATGCGCCGCGGCATGAAGCCGACCGACGCGTGCCTCGAAACCCTGAAGCGCGTCATGGCGACCACGGAACCGCGGCTGCTCGACGCCCGCGGCCGGCCCAAGTTCGGATTGACCTACTACGCGGTCAACAAGCGGGGCGAGTTCGGGGCTGCCTCGCTGTTACCGGTCAGCTACGCGGCGCATGACGGCACCGAGGCCAAGCTGCGCGACGCGGCGCACCTGTTCGAGAGCGCCTGACGCGAATGCGGCGGGGAGGGGGGGGGCTCGGTTTGACGCTCGCCGCCCTGGCGCTGGCTCCAGCGGTACTCGCCGCGCAGCGCGCCTGGGTGGATCAACTCTACCCTTACGCGTACTACAGCACGATCGACGGGTTCTGGCTCGCCGGGCGCTACGGCTGGTACAGCCCCATGGGGTTCACCGAGCGCCCCGAGCCGAACTTCGCCAGCATCAAGCTCGACGCCGCCGCGAGCACCAAGGGCAGCTACCTCGTCAGCCTCGACGCCGGGGCCCCCGCCTACTGGGACGGCTGGCGCGTGGCCGTGTCGCTCACCGCCGCCCGTGCCAACCGGCTCGGTTACTACGGCCAGGGGAACGATAGTCCGTACGACGCCGACAGCGTCACGCCCGCCCGCCCCTACTTCTACAAGGTGAGTCGCACCACCCGCGCCGCGCGCCTCACCGTGCAACGCCGGATCGCCGGACCGCTCCGCCTGCTCGCCGGTGCCTCCTTCGAGCACACCGACTTCCGGGAGCTGCCGGGCGAGAGCCGGTTCCAGCGGGACCGCGTGGCGGGCATCGTGCGGCCGGGCGAGGTCCCGTTCGGGGATCGGGTGGTGCGCGGAGGCGTGGTCGTCGACTGGCGAGACCAGGAGATCGACCCGCACCGTGGCGTCTTCGTGGAGGGCCTGGTCGGGAGCGGGCGCGGCTACACCCGCACCACCGCCGCGGCGCGCGTGTACTTGCATCCGTTCGAGAAGCTGATGATCGCCGCGCGCATCGCCGGTGAGCGCATGACCGGTTCGCCCCCCGTCGCGGCGCAGCTGACCATGGAGTCGAGCGAGGGGCCGTTCGTCGCCCTGGGCGGCTACCGTTCGCTGCGCGGGTACTACGACGCGCGCTTCGTAGGCCCGGGGAAGCTCGTCGGCGGCATCGAGGCCCGGTACGCGCTGCTGTGGTCGCCACGGCTCCTCGAGCTGAAGCTCGTCGCGTTCTACGATTGGGGCCGAGTGTTCGCCGCGGGCGAATCGGTGCGGCTCACGAGCGACGGGTTGCACCAGAGCGCGGGCGGGGAGATCGCCCTCGCGGTGCTGCGAAACACGTTGTTCGTGCTGGGCGCCGGCAAGGGCTCGGAGGGCACCCAGCTCCTGTTCGGGACGACCTGGAGTTACTGAGCGACTTCCCGAATCTCCACGCCTCGTTTCTTCAGCTCGTCCACATACGCCTGGAATGGCACCGCTTCGTCCGGCGTGTGTGCGCCCGTCGCGCTGATCCGGCCATCCACCTGCATCAAGCCGGTGATCGCCAGCGAGTAGCCGGTCGTGCGCATCATGGCGCTGATCCCGGTCGCCGCGTCGGCGTAGTCGAGCAACTGCCACGCCACACGGCGCCCGGCTTTACCGGTCACTTCCACCCGCAGCGCCACCAGATCGGGCTCGTTGGGCTTCGTGAGGTTGGGCGACACGGCGGCGATGAAGACGTCGCGCGGTACCACCTTCGTCCCCTTGACCGTCAGCGGTTTCAGGTCGAGCAGGCCCAGCTCGCGGACCGGCCGCATGATCGCTACATGACCGGGGTAACGGAGGGTCTTGTACTCCATGGTGCGCACCCGGCCGGCGTAGGACCATGGCATGGTCGAGATGCCGCCCCCGGTGTGGAACGCCTCGAGGGTGCCGACCGGCCGCGGGAACTCCACCGATTCGAGCTCGGAGAGAGCATCCACGCGCGCCGGTTGGCCGTCGCGCAGCACCCACGACGGCGTCGTGTAGTAGTCGAGTGCACCCTCGAGCGAGTAGACGATCTGGTAGTTGAGCGGCGGCTTGGGACGCCGCGGCAGGCCACCGACGAAGATCTTCACGGTGTCGGCGTCGCCGACGCGGCGAATCCCCTCGGCGGCGATGATGTTGACCATCCCGGGCGCGAGACCGCAGTCGGGGATGATCGAGACGCGTTTCTTCCGCGCCGCCGCGTCCAG
>Ga0193723_1000215_pt1 | contig 21491 bp, 20 predicted proteins | sample H2m2metaG_FD_143042 | JGI IMG/M metagenome (GOLD analysis project Ga0193723, IMG submission 143042) | Soil microbial communities from a riparian zone of the East river system, Colorado, United States - H2m2 | ecosystem: Environmental > Terrestrial > Soil > Riparian zone | place: USA: East River...
CCAGCCGGGCGCGGTTGCCGCGGCGCAGCACGCCGGGGCCGCGCTGCTCCCGATCGGGGCGCGGCCGTCGTCGGCCTGGTGGCTGGGATCGTGGGACCGCATGTGCATTCCCAAGCCGTTCGCGCGTGTCGACGTCGTGTACGGCCCTCCCATCGAGGTGGCCCCCGGCAAGGAAGGGCTGCGCGGGGCGATGGACGCCGTGGGGCGTGCGCTGCAGCAAGTGACGCACGCGGCATGAGCACCGGCAGTCTGCGTCCGCGTGTGGCCCACTGGTTGTGGTGGAGCCACCACCTGCTGGCTCGAACCGCCCGCGCGCTGCTGCTGCCGCCGGCCCTGCTGCACCGCGGTGTGATGGTCGCGCGGGCGGTGGCCTACGAGCGCGGCTGGCTCGCGACGAAGGCCTTACCCTTGCCGGCGGTTGCCATAGGGAATCTGGCGGTCGGGGGTGCCGGCAAGACGCCGCTCGCTTCGTGGGTCGCCGCGTTTTACGCGCAGCGCGGGCTGCGGCCCGGAATCCTGCTGCGCGGCTACGGCGCCGATGAGCACCGCGTGCACGAGCGGCTGGTGCCGAGAGCGGTCGTCGTCCCCGATCCCGATCGGGCGGCGGGAGCGGAGCGCGCCCGGGCGGCGGGCGCCCAGGTCCTGGTGTTGGACGACGCGTACCAGCGGCTCGACGTAGCGCGGGACCTGAACGTGGTGCTGCTCAACACCGAGAATGCCCTCGCAGCGCCATGGCCCCTCCCGGCGGGACCGTGGCGTGAGGGATGGGGGGCGCTGCGCCGGGCAGACCTGATTGTCGTGACGCGACGGCGCGCACCTGCCTACGAGGCGCGTCGCCTCACACAGCGGCTCGCCGCCCGCTGGCCGGCTATTCCGGTGGCGGCGGTCCATCTGGCGCTGCACGGTTTCGAAGGGATGCGGACGCGGCGCCCGGCGAAGGCCGCCGACCTGGCGGGGAAGCGGGTCGTGGTGGCGGCGGGCATCGCCGACCCGGCCAGCTTCGCGGTGCAGGTGCGGGCCTCCGGCGCTATCGTGCAACTCGTGGCGTACCAAGACCATCACACCTATCCCCCGGCCTCCGTCGCGGCGCTCGTGCAGGCGGCCCGAGGGGCCGATTATGTTGTAGTCACCGAAAAGGACGCAGTGAAGCTCCGCGACCGGTGGCCGGCGGACGTCCCCGAGCCGCTGGTCGCCGTCTTGCGACTGCACTGGGAACTGAACGGCGAAGCCGTGGAGCGCGCCCTGGAAGGAATCCTGCGACGACCCCTATGAGCCAACCAGCGATCATCCGGCCCGACAAGGACACGTTCCTGGCGGAGGAGAATCCGTTCGAGTCCATGATGGAGCGCTTCGACCTCGCGGCGAAGCTCCTGAACCTGGACCCGGGCCTGTACAAGGTGCTGCGCAACCCCGAAAAACAGATCATCGTCTCGGTGCCGATCGTGCGCGATAACGGCGAGGTCGAGGTGTACATCGGCTACCGCGTGCTCTACAACACGTCGCGCGGGCCGGGGAAGGGCGGCATCCGATTCGACCTCAACGTCACGCTCGAGGAGGTGAAGGCCCTCGCCGCGTGGATGACGTGGAAATGCGCGCTCGTGAATATTCCGTTCGGCGGCGCCAAGGGCGGCGTGGTGTGCGACCCGACGGCGATGTCGATGCTCGAGCTCGAGAAGGTGACCCGGCGTTACACGTCCGGGATCATCGACACGCTCGGCCCCGACTCCGACGTGCCCGCCCCCGACGTGAACACCAACGAGCGCGTGATGGCGTGGATCATGGATACGTACTCCATGCACAAGCGCCACACGGTGACGGCGGTCGTGACGGGCAAGCCCGTCGAGATGGGCGGCTCGCTCGGGCGGCGCGAGGCGACGGGGCGGGGATGCATGTTCGTCACGCGCGAGGCGCTGGCCAAGTTCGGGATGGCCCTGAAGGGCGCACGCATCGCCGTACAGGGGTTCGGGAACGTGGGTTCAGTGGCGGCGGACCTCATGTCCAAGGAAGGCGCGACGATCGTCGCCGTGTCCGACAAGTCGACCGCACTGCACAACCCCAAGGGCCTCGACGTCACGGACCTCCTCAAGTGGGTGAAGGAGCACCGCCAGTTGGCGGGATACCCCAAGGCCGAGACGATCTCGCACGACCAGCTGCTCACCGTGGATTGCGATGTGCTGGTCCCCGCCGCGACCGAGAACGTGATCACAAGGAAGAACGCCCCCAACATCAAAGCGAAGATCATCTGCGAGGGGGCGAATGGCCCCACCACCGCGAACGCCGACAAGGTGCTCGAGGAGAAGGGCGTGTTCGTCATCCCGGACATCCTGGCGAACGCCGGCGGGGTGACGGTGAGCTACTTCGAGTGGGTGCAGGATCGCGGCGGCTACTTCTGGGACGAGGACACGGTCAACCGGCGGCTCGAGAGCATCATGGTCCGCTCCTTCACTGAAGTGATGGCGATGGCGGACAGGCACAAGGTGAGCGGCCGCATCGCTTCGTACATGCTCGCCGTGGACCGGGTGGCGGCGATGCACCGGCTGCGCGGGATGTATGCCTGATGCGCTACCGTGTCGTCGCGGTGGGCCGCATGAAGGACGCGGCGCTCCGGGCGGCGTGTGATCAGTATCTCGACCGGCTGCGGCACTACGCGAAGGTCGAGGAGCGAGAAGTGAAGGACGAGGCGCGGATCCTCGGAGCGATTCCCGAGGGCTCGCGTCTCGTGGCGCTTTCGCGCCAGGGAGAGGAGTGCAGCTCGGCGCAGCTGGCCGAATGGACGGCGCACTGGGAGCTGGACGGGCGCGATATCACCCTCGCGATCGGCGGGGCGGACGCGCTGCCGGTCGAGGTGCTCGACAAGGCAGAACGTCGCTGGAGCCTGTCGCGCCTTACCCTCCCGCACGAGCTCGCCCGGCTGGTGCTCTACGAGCAGCTGTACCGCGCGTACACGATCCGCCGGGGGGAGCCATACCATCGCGGATCTTGACCTTGCGGCGGCCGACCGCGCGGCCCTGCTCGCGTTGGCCCGGCGCGCCATCGGCGCCGCGCTGGCGGGAGATTCTGTGCCCGACGTGCCCGATGTCCCGGGGGCGCACCTCCGCCGCGGCGCCTTCGTCACGCTCGAGGAGCAACGGGATGGCGCCCTGCGCGGGTGCATCGGCCGGATCGCGGGCGATCGACCGCTGGGTGAGGTGGTGCGCGAGGTCGCGGTCTCGGCGGCGCAGGACGACCCACGTTTTCCCCCGGTGGCGCTCGACGAGCTTCCGGACCTGCGGATCGAGATCTCTGTGCTGGGTGAGCCGTCTCCCCTCCAGCCGGCCGACCCCGGCAGGCTCGTGATGGGGCGCGACGGCGTGCTGGTACGGCGGGGGCGCGCGGTGGGTCTGCTGCTGCCACAGGTAGCCGCGGAGCACGGCCTCGATGCCGAGGCGTTTCTCGCCGCCGCCGCACGCAAAGCCGGCCTGGGGCCCCGCGCCTGGCGGGAACCGGGCACGCGAGTCTTCACGTTTCAAGCGGACGTCTTCGGCGAATGACGGAATGGTTCGAGCAATGGTTCGGCGAGGAGTATCACGTCCTCTATCCCCATCGCGACGAGGAGGAGGCGCGGCGCGCCGTGGCCCTCGTCCAGAAGGTGGCCCCCTGGGAGGCGGGCGCGCGGGTGCTCGACCTGGCCTGCGGCGCCGGGCGGCACGCCGCCGAGTTGGAGCGGCTGGGAGCGCGCGTCCTGGGGTTCGATCTGTCTCCCTCGATGCTGCGGCGGGCGCGGCTCCGCATTCGGGGGCCGCTGGTACGCGGTGACATGCGGTCGCTGCCATTCCGTCCGGGGAGCTTCGGCTTGGCGGTCAACCTGTTCACGTCGTTCGGCTACTTCCGGGACGATGCGGAGCATCGTCACGTCGTGGGGCAGGTCGCCCGATCGCTGCGACTCGGCGGCCGGTTCGTGCTCGACTACTTGAACGCCGATCACGTGCGGCGAACGCTGCGGAAGGGCACCGAGGAGGTCGATGGGGCCCCGACCGAGGTGCGGGTCCGGCGGCGGTTCAGCGAGGAGGGCCGGTACGTCGTGAAGGAAATCGAGCTGGGCGCGGAGAATCGCAGCTTCCAGGAGCGCGTGCGCCTGTTCAGCGCCGCCGAGCTCCACAACCTGCTCGAGGAGGAGGGCCTCCGGGTGGACGCGATGTTCGGGGACTACGACGGCGGGCCGCTCGATGGCCGCGCGACGCGCACGATTCTGGTGGCGACGCGCTCATGATGACGCTGCCGCGCATCGTCCAGACGCCCCTCGGGCCCACGGGCGCGCCGGCCGCTGTGACGCCGCGCCGCGTGAGCGCGGATGTCCTCGCGGCGGTGCTGCCGGGTCCGGGACGCGATCGCCTCGCCTCGGGTGAAGTGCTGGTCGTGACGACGGGTCAGCAACCGGGGCTCTTCACGGGCCCGCTGTATACGATCTACAAGGCCCTCTCGGCGGCGGCGCTGGCGCGCTGCCTCGAAGCGGAACGCAAGATCCCGGTGGTGCCCGTCTTCTGGGTGGCCGGAGACGACCACGATTTTGCCGAAGCGAACCACGCCTCGGTGTTGAACGCCGCCGGCGAGGTCGTTCGCATCGTGCTGCGAGAGCGTCCCGCCGACGCCCCGATGCTGCCGCTGTTTCGCGAGCCCTGCGGGCCGGAGATCACGGTCGCCCTGGAGCAAGTGCGCGCGGCGCTCCCCGAGACCGAGTTCAAGGCCGATGTCCTCAAGTGGATCGAGGCCTCCTACCGGCCCGAATCCAACCTGGCGGACGCATGCGCCGAGGCGCTGAATCGCCTGCTCGGACCACGCGGGATCGCCGTGTTTCGGGCACACGATCCCGCCGCGAAGCGAGCCGCCGCGCCATTCCTGCTGGGCGCGCTCGACGTGACGCTGCCCGACGGCCTCTCGCCGGTCCTGGTCGAGGGTAGCGCCGGGCGTGATCGGTTGCACACCGAGGGCGACGCGCCGGTCACGCGGCGCAGCGGCGAGCGGTTCACGCGCGAGGCGCTCCAGCGAATCGCGGCCGAGTCACCCGAGCGGTTGTCCCCCAACGTGCTGCTGCGGCCGGTGATCGAAGCCGCGCTCTTCCCGACGGTGGCGTACGCTGCCGGGCCGGGCGAGCTCGACTACCTGCCCCAGTCGGCACCGCTGTACGCGCATCTCGGAGTGACCCCGCAGACCCCCGTGCCGCGCTGGTCGGGGTTCCTGCTGGAGTCGCGCGTCGAGAAGGTGTTGGAGCGCTACGGCCTGACGCCCGCCGATTTTGTCGGTCCGCCCGGGGCACTCGAGGCGCGCCTCGCGCGCGAAGCCGTGCCGCCGGAAATCGCCGACACCCTCGTGCGGCTGCGGGCCGAGCTGGATCTGCATTACGAGCGATTGGCGACGGAGATCGCACGCCTCGATCCGACGCTCGAGCGCACCGTGCAATCGGCACGCAACGCCGCCCTCGCGGGGACGCACGACGTCGAAAAGAAGCTGGTGGCGAGCCTGAAGCGCGCCAACGAGACCTTGGCGGGGCAGCTCGCGCGGGCCCGCGCGGCGCTCGCCGCCGAGGGGAAGCCGCAGGAGCGCGTGCTCACCGCAGCCTCGTTCCTGGTGCGTTATGGGCCCGGATTGGTGGACGCCATCGAGGCGGAGGTGGCGCGCTGGGCGGGCGCTCCATAGAATCCGGTCTCATATGTGGGTACTCGCAGTCATTCTCATCGTCGCCCTGATGATCCCCGTGGCCGCGATTCTGGTGGACTCGCCGCTGGGGCGCTCGGTCGCGCGCCGGTTGGAAGGCGGGGGCGGAGCAGGCGGCGGCCCCGCCCCTGAGCTCCGCGACCTGCAGCGCAAGGTCGAGGTGCTCGAGACCGAGATCGAAGACCTGAACCGCACGCTCGCGGGGATGCGCGACGAGCTGCAATTCGTGCAGCGCCTGCTGGAAGATCCCCACAAGAAGAAACCGACCGCCTGACCGTGGCCGCCTCACGGGTGGCCGCCGGTATCCTGGTCACGCGCGTGCTGGGATACGTGCGGGAACGGGTGTTCGCCTACTACTTTGGCCGCAGCGCCGCCGCCGACGCGTTTCGCGCCGCGCTCAAGATTCCCAACGCGATCCGGAATCTGCTTGGCGAAGGCACGCTTTCGGCGTCATTCATCCCCGTCTATGCCGCGCTGAACGAACGGGAGGACAAGCGCGCGGCGCGAGCGCTCGCCGGGGCCGTGCTGGGGCTGTTGTTACTGGCGAGCGGGGTGCTTGCGCTGCTGGGGATCGCGCTGGCGCCCGCGATCACCGCCGTCGTGGCCCAGGGGTTCGACGCGCCGCGCCGCGAGCTCACGACCGTCCTGGTGCGCATCCTGTTCCCGATGACAGGGCTGATGGTGGTTTCCGCCTGGTGTCTGGGGATCCTGAATACGCACCGCCGGTTCTTCTTGCCGTACGCCGCTCCCGCCCTCTGGAACGTCGCCGGTATCATCGCGATGGTTGCCGCCGGCACGTGGCTCGCCGGGCGGACCCTGCCGCTCCCGGATCAGCTCTACCGTCTCTCGCTCGCGCTAGCGTGGGGTACCGTGGTCGGGAGCGTGCTGCAGATCGCCGTGCAGCTGCCCGCCTGCTGGCGGTTGCTCGGGGGGATCGCCCTGCGCTTCAGCCTGGCGCCCGAGGGGGTGCGGCACGTGCTCGTGGCGTGGGCGCCGCTGGTGCTCGGAGCCGGGGTGGCGCAGCTCTCGGGAGTCATCGACACGTTCCTCGGCTCGTTCACCGGGGAGGGGGGTTTGGCGAGCCTCGGGTACGCGCAGTTGATCCAACAGCTGCCGGTGGGCCTGTTCGGCGCGTCGGTGGTAGCCGTCGCGCTCCCCGAGCTCGCACGCGACGCTGTGGGCGCCGCGCCGAACGATCAGCTGCGGGCGCGGATCGCCGTGGGGTTCCGGCGGATCGCCTACTTCGTGGTGCCCTCGGCGTTCGCGTTCACCGCCGTCGGTCCCGTGATCGTGGGCGCCCTGTTCCAGACCGGGCGCTTCGACGCCGACGACACGGCACTGGTGGGCGGGGTGCTCGCGGCGTACGGCATCGGTCTGCTGGGGCAGGCGACCGTGAAGCTGTTCGCGTCGGGCTTTTACGCGCTGCGTGACACGCGCACGCCGGTGCAGATTGCGACCGCCTCCCTCGTCGTCTCGGCCCTGCTCTCGTGGCTGCTGATGCCGCGCCTCGGCCCCGCGGGGATTGCCCTCGGCTCCTCGATCGGCGGGACCCTGAACGTGATCCTGCACCTCCGCGATCTCGACCGCCGCATCGGGACGGTCCTCAGCGCGGCCGATTGGCGCGTCCTGGGCAGCGTCGTGGTGGCCGCGCTGGTCGCCGCGGGGCTCGCCGTGGGTGCCGCCGGCCTGGCCGCCGGGTGGCGCCCGATTCCGCGCGGCCTTGCCGTGCTGGGTATCTTTGGGCTGGCTTACGGAGCGCTCACCCTGGCGCTCCGCCACCCCGATGCCCTGCGCTCATGGCAATCCCTGACCGGCTCGCGCGCCAACTAGCGGCGCTACCCGACCAACCCGGCGTCTACCTCTGGAAGGACGGGGCGGGCGAGATCCTCTATGTGGGCAAGGCAAAGAGCCTCCGCTCCCGCGTGCCTGGGTATCTCAGCGACGCCGATCCGGCCACGCCCGAGCGCGAAGCGCTGGCGCGCCAAATCGTGGACCTCGAGACGATCGTCGTGCCGAACGAGGCGCAGGCGCTGCTGCTCGAGAACAATCTCATCAAGGCGCACCAGCCGCGGTTCAACATCCGGCTGCGCGACGACAAGAGCTATCCCCAGATCGCCGTCACCCTGGGTGAGCCGTTCCCCAGGGTGCTCGTCGTGCGCCGCGTGACGCTCCCCGGGGCGCGTTATTTCGGGCCATACACCGATGTCGCGACGCTGCGCCAGACTCTCAAGATCATCCGTCGCATCTTCACCGTGCGGTCGTGCACCTGGAATCTCCCCAGCGAGGCTCCCGACCGCCCCTGCCTGGACTATCACATCGAGCGCTGCAAGGCGCCGTGCGTCGGCTATCAGGGGAGAGACGAGTACCGGCGGATGATCGACGACGTCGTCCTCTTTCTCGAGGGGAAGACGCTCGACGTGCGTACGCGGCTGCGCGAGCGCATGCAAGGCGCCAGCAAGGCAACGGACTTCGAGCGCGCCGCGCAGCTGCGCGACGCGCTGAAATGGCTCGATCAGCTGGAGCAGCCGCAGACCGTTGAGGTCGTGGGGGGCGGGGACGCCGACGCCATCGGTCTGGCGCGCGACGGCGACGACGCGTGCGGTGTGATTCTCCGCATCCGCGACGGCCGGCTCATCGCCCGGGAGCATCGCTTCCTGGAGCACGTCGAACACGCTCCGGAGGACCAGGTGCTCAGCGCCTTCCTCGTGGGCTACTACCTGCCGCTCGACCAGCGGGCGACGCGAGTCGTGCTGCCGTACGCTCCAGCGGACCTCGACGCGTTGCGGGAGCTCGCCCCCGGGGCGGACTACCTGGTGCCGCAGCGGGGGACGAACGCGAGGCTGGCCGAGCTCGCGGACCAAAACGCCCGCCACCTGCTCGACAGCTTCAAGATCGAGACGTTCGACATCGACGAGCGTTCCGCCGATCCGGTATTCGCTCTGGGGCGCGATCTGGGGCTCGCCGTCGTGCCGAGGGCGATGGTGTGTATCGACATCTCGACGAATCAGGGGCGGGACACCGTAGGCTCGCTCGTGTGGTTCGAGGGCGGGCGGCCGCGCAAGGCGGAGTACCGCCGCTACAAGATCAAGGGCGTCGCACAACAGGATGACTATGCCGCCGTGCACGAGGTGGTCACGCGGTTTCTACGGCGCCGCGTCGAAGAAGGGAAGCCGCTGCCGGACCTCATGGTGATCGACGGCGGGAAGGGGCAGCTCGGCGCCGCGGTGGATGCCGCGCGCGGCGCGCAGCTCGAGCGCCTGCCCATCGTCAGCCTGGCGAAGCGCGACGAGGAGGTTTTTCTCCCCAACCAGCCGGATCCCCTGCGCCTGTCGCGTCGCAGCCCGTCGCTCAAGCTGCTGCAACGCGCGCGCGACGAGGCGCATCGCTTTGCCGTGGGTTACAGCCGCAAGCGGCGGTCGGCGCGCACGATCACCTCCGAGCTGCTGCGCATTCCGGGCGTCGGCCCGTCGCGCCGCCGGGCGCTGCTCGAGCGATTCGGCTCCCTCGCCGGCGTGAAGACCGCGACCCCCAAGGAAATCGCCGCGCTCCCCGGATTCTCGACGCGCCTCGCCGAGCGCATTCTCGACCGGTTGACGCAACGCGTATGACCCTCCCCTGGACGCTCGAATGCTCCGCCTGCGTGCCCTCGCGCAGGCGCGCCGCCGACGGCCTCCCCGGCGTGTGCGAGTCGTGTGGTGCGCCGTACCTGGTGCGTTACGCCGCCGCACCGGGGCCGGAGGTCAAAACCCTACTGCGCGAACGACGCTGGACGATGTGGCGCTACCGCGAGTGGTTGCCCCTCGCCGACGGTGAGCGCCCCGTCACCCTCGGAGAGGGCGGGACGCCGCTCCTCGCTGCCCCCCGACTCGGCCCTCGGTATGGGTTCGAGAATCTGTGGATCAAGGAGGAGGGGACCAATCCGACCGGTTCGTTCAAGGCGCGTGGATTGGCGGCCGCCGTCACACGTGCCGTGCTCGGTGGCGCGCGCCATTTCGTGGTGCCCACGGCCGGCAACGCCGGCGTGGCGCTTGCCGCCTATGCGGCACGGGCCGGAGCGCAGGCGCGCGTCTACGCCCCAGCCTCCACGCCGGAAACGATCTTGACGCAGATCCGCGCCTTTGGGGGCGACCTCGTATTGCTGGACGGCCACATCGGGGACTGTGGCAAAGCGGCCCGAGCGTTCGCCGCCGAGACCGGCGCGGTGGACGTCTCGACGCTGCGGGAGCCATATCGAATCGAGGGCAAGAAGACCCTCGGGCTCGAGCTGGCGGAGCAGCTCGGATGGACCCTCCCCGATGCGATCGTCTATCCGACGGGGGGCGGCACGGGACTGATCGGTATATGGAAGGCATTTCAGGAGTTACGAGCCAACGCCTGGGTGCGTGATGCGCTGCCGCGCATGTACAGCGTGCAAGCGACCGGCTGCGCTCCCGTGATCCAGGCATTCGAGGCCGGGGCCGATCGGTGCACGCCTTGGCCCGATCCGTCGACGGTCGCGGCGGGGCTGCGCGTGCCGAGCCCGCTCGGCGACCGCCTGATGCTGCAGGCGCTGCGCGAGAGTGGGGGTGGCGCCGTGGCGGTGAGCGACGAGGCCCTCACGAGCGCCGCGCGTGAGCTCCAGACCGTCGAGGGCCTCGATGCCGCTCCGGAGGGAGGGGCGGCCTTGGCGGGCGCCGTGGAGCTGCTGCGGCGCGGGGTGATACAGCCCGGGGAGCGGGTCGTGGTTTTCAATACCGGCGCCGGGTGGCTCTACCGAGCCTAACCCATTAATATTTCAGCACTTCTCCCCATGCGCATCGCTATTATCGACCCGGCCGCCGGCATTAGCGGCGACATGACGCTCGGGGCCCTGCTGTCGCTTGGCGTGCCGGGAGCGTGGCTGGAAGACCTACCTGGGCGTCTCGGGATCGCGGGGGTCGGCGTCACGATTCGAGACGTGCGTCGAGCCGGTGTCGGTTGCAAGCAGGTCGAGTTCGCGATCCCCGACCAGCCGCACGGGCGTCACGTGGGAGAGCTGGTTCGGCTCGTGGAGGGCGCGCCCGTTTCTCCGTGGGTGAAAGAACGCGCCGTCCGGGCCTTCCGGCTCGTGGGAGAAGCGGAAGGGAGAGTGCACGGCGTGGCGCCCGAGCGCGTGCATCTTCACGAGGTCGGGGCGGTTGACGCCGTGCTCGACATTGTCGGCGCGATCGAAGGATTCGAGCGGCTCGGCGTGGACGCGGTGTATCACTGGCCCGTTGCCGTTGGCACCGGGTGGGTCCAGGCGGCGCACGGACGGTTGCCGGTGCCGGCGCCCGCCACGGCGATCCTGCTCGAGGGACTCGACATCGCAGCCGCCGCATCGGGTCCGGTGGAGGGCGAGGCGACGACGCCGACCGGGGCCGCGTTGCTGCGCGTGCTGTCGGCGGGTCCGCCGCCGGGGCAGTGGCGCATGGTGGGGAGTGGGTGGGGAGCAGGGCAGCGGGATCCCAAGCACTATCCGAACGCGCTGCGCGTGCTCGTGGCGGAGGAGGCGACGGAGGCAGGTCGCGTGGTTCTGCTCGCGACCGACGTCGACGACATGAGTCCGGAGTACGTGGAGCCGCTGCGCCAGGCCTTGATGGCCGCCGGCGCGCTGGACGTGCAGACGTGGCCGGTGCAGATGAAGAAGGGGCGCCAGGGCTTCCGCGTCGAAGTGATGGCGCCCGAGCCGCTCGCCGATGCGGTGACGACGGAGTTGTTCCGTCACAGCACGACCGCCGGCGTGCGACGCTGGGTGGCGGAGCGAGCCACGCTGCCGCGCCACCAGGTCACGGTACGAGTGGATGGAGTGCCGGTCCGAGTGAAGGTGTTGGAGCAGACGGGCGGAGGCGGGGTACGGGTGAAGCCCGAGTACGAGGATGTGCTCGCGGCGGCCCGGGCCCTCGGGAAGCCGCCGATCGACGTGGCGCGCGCTGTCGAGCGCGACGCCGCAGCCCTCGTGGCGAAAACCAAGGAGTGACTCGTGCGCATGTTCCGCAGTGAAGGCGTCGGGATTCTCGTGGCCGCGGTGGCGATCGCTTCGACAGGCGCGGCGCAGCAAGCCAACCGCTGGGCGGTGCCGAAGTGCGACCTCAAGCCGGCCCATTTCCTCGTGAACAGTGGGTTGCTGTACCTGAGGAGCGCGACCGAGACGAAATTCGAGGACCAAAAGCAAAAGGATCTGCACGACGCGAATCGCGTGCTGATGCAAGCGCTGACGACCGCGGGCCAGGATAAGAATCCTGCGGCCTGGTACTACTTGGCGCGCTACTACGTCATGACGCAGGACTTGGTCGGCGCCGATTCGGCGTTCCGGCGGGCGGAAGCGCTGAAGGCCGATTGCGCAGAGGACATCACCGTCTGGCGGCGCTTCGTGTGGGTGCCCGCCCTCAATGCGGGGATCGGTGCCTGGCAGGCCAACAACGCCGACTCGGCGATGAAGGCATTCCGGCAGGCCAACGCGATTCTCCAGACCGAGCCGCAGGGCTTCAAGTATCTGGCTTCGCTGCTCTACAACGCGGGCCAGCTCGACTCGGCCGCGTTCTACTTCCGGCGCACGTCTGAGGTCGCCGGCCGGGACCCCAAATTCGTCCAGGATCGCAAGGACGCGCTGTTCAATCTGGCGCGCATCGAACACAGCCAGCGCCATTGGGCCGAATCAGAGAAGGCGTATCGGGAGTATCTGACGGTCGCTCCGAATGATCCGGACGCCATGGCGGGTCTGGGGAGCGTGCTCCTGGCCGCGGGGCAACGCGACAGCGCGTTCGCGCTCTATCGGCGCATCGTCGCCCGAGGCGATTCAAGCGGCTCCTTGCCGCTGTTCCGTGCCGGCGTGGAGATCTACACCGCGGTGCCGGAGGCCCCCGACACCGCAGGGGCGGGGAAGACCTGCCGCGGCACGCGCCCCCTGCCGGCCCGAATCCGAGCCTGCCGTGATTCGTTGGGCGCCCTGATGCGGGAGCACGATACCGTGGGCCGCAGCGTGTACGAGCTCGCCGCCCAGGCGTTCGAAGCCGGCCTCAAGGTCAACCCGTACTATCGCGATGGCCTCTTCAACCTCGCCAACACGTACCTGCAGTTGAACGATACGGTGGCGATTCTGCCGGTCGCGCAACGACTGGTGGCCGTGGATCCGATGAACCGCACGTCGCTGCGACTGCTCGCCTTTGCGCACCAGCGCTTCGGGCACGTCGACTCGACCCTGTACTACCTGCGCATGGCGGACTCGACGTTGAAGACCGAGGTCGCGGTGAGCGACTTCAATCCCCAGGACCAGACCGCCGAGATTAAGGGGATTGTCACGAATCTGCGCGCCACGCCGAGCCAACCGTTCAAGCTGGTGTTCGAGTTCCTGAATACCAAAGGCGAAGTCGTGGCGACCCAGTCGACGGACGTGCCGGCGATCCCGGGGCAGGAGTCGCATGCGTTCGACCTCAAGGTCATTGGTGCCGGCATCCAAGCGTCGCGATACCATAAGGAGTGATTTACTACCGCATAATGAGGCGTTGCTTGCATTTTGCAAGTCTTTTCTTGACATGGTAGAGGGTAGTGGAGCAGCAGGCGCGCACGTTACGAGATGGCACTGGCTTTGCCCTTAGCTAGGGCACGACGGCGCTTAGGCGGGACAGTACCGCTTGAGCTGCCGTTTCCCTAGCTAACGGAGAGAGCGATGCGCGTCCTCATAGCACTAGCCGCCTTGGTCACCATCCCGTTCGCGGTGAGCGTGGCCCAGGGTCAGGGTCAGGGTCACGACGCCGCGCACTGCGCGGCGCGTACCGCCAAGTTTCCGAGCAAGGACATCAACAAGTGTCCGCCCCCGGCGCCGACACCTCCGCCGCCGGTGCAGCCGCCGCCCGTGCAGCCGCCACCGGTTGAGCCGCCGCCCGTCGTGCCGCCCGTCGAGCCGCCGGCTTGCGCCGTCGCCAGCTCGCTGTCCGGTCCGTTGTCGATCGTGGGCCGGGTGCAGGATCAGGCCACAGGTAGCGGCCTCGCGAACTGGTGCATCACGATCACGGAGGTCTCGGGCTTGGGCAGCGCGACCGCTGTGACCGACGCGTCGGGCAACTACTCGTTCGCGGGTGTGCCGGACGGCGAGTACCTGACCTGCGAAGTGATGAAGGCCGGTTGGCAGCAGACGTTCCCGAGCGCCATTTTCGGCGGCGTGCCGTGCCCCTCGGGGCTCGGATGGGACTTCCCCATGTGGGGTATGGACGCGTCCTTCGTGAACTTCAAGAATTCGCAGCTGTAGCCTGTAACTGACTCAGGAAGGGCCCCGGGCTGGTTCGCCGGGGCCCTTTCGTTTGCCGCCGGTTGACGCGCCTGCTGAGCCGAAGGTATTCTTGCAGTGCTGGTTGAGCACAACCCGCGGGCGTAATTCAGGGGTAGAATGCCAGCTTCCCAAGCTGGACGTCACGGGTTCGAATCCCGTCGCCCGCTCTCGTACCAGACCATGCCGTCACGCTGCGCCGTTCTCGTGCTGGCCGCCCTCGGCGGCGCCATACCGCTCGCCGCCCAGCAGACCTGGACGCCGCCCCAGCCCCCCTGCGACCTCAAGGCGGGGCACTTCCGCGTCAATTCGGCCATCATCGACCTCCGGAGCGCCGCGCAACAGCCCATCACCCGCGACCGCATGCTGCAGCAGACGCTCGACGTCCTGACCCGCACGATCACGGGTGATGGACAGGACAAGAACCCCGCCGCCTGGTACTACCTGGGCCGCTACTACGTCGAGGTGGGCGATGCCGGCGGCGCCGATAGCGCTTTCGACCGCGCCGAAGCCCTGGCCCCGCCATGCCGCCAGGACATCGACGGATACCGCCAGCGCCTGTGGACCGATGTGGTGAATGCGGGGTTGCGGAACTGGCAAGAGAATCGGCCCGATTCGGCGGTGCGGCTACTGCGGCAAGCCGTGGCGCTGCGACCCACCCAGCCCCGGGCGTTCCTCGCCCTCGGCCAGCTGTACGCTTCGCAGGACCAGCTCGACTCCGCCGCCGCGTACCTGACCAAGGGCGCCGAGCTTGCCGGGAACGATCCCGCATTCGCCGAGAACAAGAAGGACGCGCTGGCGAACGTCGCGCGCCTTGCGCTGCGACGCGTCCAGAGCGATCCCGCAGCCCAGCGCTGGCAGCGCACGCGCTTCAGTCGTGACTCGATTCAGCGGTTGGTCGCGGGTGACTCGAGCGTGCTGGCCCGGATCGATGCATCAGCGGCGTCGCGCCGGGCCCGTGGGGCGCGCCTCGCCCCGGCGGATCAACAGGCCTTCGCCCGCGACTCTGGCGCGCGCGCCCAGGGCGTGACCGAGCACCGCGCCGCGCTGGCAGCGCGGGCCGCGCAGGTGGCCGCCGACAGCAGCGCCGCCCAACCCAAGTTCCAAGCGGGGATTCAGGCGTTCCGGACCTATCTCGCCGCCTACCCTGACGCCGCTGACGCGGTGACGGGGCTAGCCAGTCTGTACTACCAAAGCGGCCGGGCGAGCGAGGCAGAGGCCACCTTCGACGCGATTTATCCCTCGGGCGGGCCCGCCACCGCCGACGTCCTCATCGAGGCGGGCCGCGCTGTCCTCAGAGCCAACCTCTTCGTCGCTGGCACGAAACTCCTCAGCCGTGCCCTCGAGCGGCGTCCGTTTGATCGGGACGGGCTGCTGGATCTCGCCAGCGGGTATGTGGCGCTGCGCGACAGCGCCCGCCTGCTCCCCACGGCGCAGCGCCTCGCCGCGGTCGATCCCCTGAACCGCACCACGCTGCGCATGCTTGCGGCGGGTTGGGACCTCCGCGCCCGACGGGACTCAGCCCAGAAATACAAGGACCTGGCCGACGGGGGGCTCCAGGTCGAAATCGGCGTCACGACCTTCCTCCCTGACTCGAATGGCTTCACCTTGACTGGTGTGGTCGCCAATGGGGGCGGCGCCACCTCCGTGGTCCAGCGCCTCACCTTCGAGTTCTTGGACGGCCAGGGCGCAGTCCGAGTCACCCAAACCGTCGAAATCGCGCCCATTCCGCCCCAGGGGACCCATCCCCTCGAAGTGCACGTGCCCGGCAGCGACCTCGTCGCCTGGCGTTACCGGCCCTCCTAAGCGATATTAGCCGTTGAAGTTGCACCACGAAGCTTCACAAACTCCTTGAACCTGTAGGTGGGCAGCAGTGATTCGTGTACAGGCAGTGGCGCCCGATACGTTGGGTGCCGCCCTCGGCCTCATCCCCGGCATGCAGCTCCTCGCGGTCAACGAACGAGACCTCGAGGATTTTCTCGACTGGGAGTTCCTCACCGCCGACGATCAATTCGTCCTGCGGGCACGGACGCCGTCGGGGCAGGAGGTCGAGTACGACGTGGAGCGCCCCGAGGGTCTCCCGATGGGTGTGACGCTCGAGGCGCCGCGCATCCGGCGCTGCGCCAATCACTGCGACTTCTGCTTTGTGGACGGAAACCCGCAGGGCCTGCGGCAAGCCCTGTACATCCGCGATGACGATTACCGGCTGTCGTTCCGCTACGGCAATTTCGCCACGCTGACCAACCTGAAGCCGTGGGACCTGGCGCGGATCGTGGAATACCGCCTCTCGCCCCTGTACGTGTCCGTGCACGCGACCGATCCGGTGGTGCGCCGGTGGTTGCTGCGGAATCCGGAAGCGGAAGCCATCGTCCCGCAGCTGAGCTGGTTCGCCGAGCGGGGGATCGCGTTCCATACCCAGGTAGTGCTGGTGCCGGGTGTGAATGACGGAGCGCAGCTGGTGCGCACCCTGACCGACCTGTACGGCATTGGCGCCGCCGTCCTGTCGGTTTCGGTTGTGCCGGTCGCCCTCACGGAGTTCAGCAAGCACAACTTGGTGCGCCAGCCGGCGCGCGACGAATGCCGCGCCGCCATCGCGACGGTCGACGAGTTCGCGCGCCGCGCCCTCGGGGAGCGCGGCGCTGCGTGGTGCTACGGCGCGGACGACCTGTACCTGCAGGCCGAGCAGCCCTTGCCGCCCGCCGAGTGGTACGGCGACTTCGAACAGCGGGAGAACGGTGTGGGGTCGGTACGCTACCTCCAGACGCGAATCGGCGCGGCGCGCGAGCGGCTCGGGGCGGGGGAGTGGCAGGGCAAGCGGATCGGCGTCGTGACCGGAACGGCGATGGGCGCGCTCATGCCCCAGGTCGTGACGGGGCTCGCAGCGGCGACCGGGGCCCGGTTCGAGATCCTGGCACTCGAGAACACGCTGTTCGGGCCATCCGTGACCACGGCCGGGCTGCTCCCGGGCGCGACGCTGCTCGAGGCCCTGCGCGACCGCCGCGACCTCGACCTCGTGTTGCTCCCTGCCGAAGCGGTGAACGACGATCTGCTGTTCATGGACGACTTGGACGCGCACGCGCTGGCTGCGCAGCTCCCAATGCCGATCAAGTTGTCGTATGACTTTGCGGATGCGCTCGTGCACGATGAGGTGGCGGCGTGAGCGCCCCAACGATCGCCATCATCGGTCGGCCCAATGTCGGCAAGTCGACCTTGTTCAACCGGATCATCGGCCGGCGGCAGGCGATCGTGGACGCGCAGCCGGGGGTGACGCGCGACCGTCACTTCGCCCCGGCGGAATGGAACGGCCGGCGGTTCTGGCTGGTGGACACCGGCGGATTGGTCCCGGGGTCCACCGATCCGATGAACCGGGCGATCCGCGCCCAGGTGGAGCAGGCCGTCGCGGAGAGCGACGTCCTCGTGTTCCTCGTGGACGTGCTGGACGGCGTGCACCCCCAAGACCTCGAGATCGCGCAGTACCTGCGGAAGGCCCAGCGCCCAGTGCTTTTGGTCGCGAACAAATGCGACGACCTGCCCAACGAAACCCGCCAATTGTCCTTCTACGAGTTGGGATTGGGCGACCCGTTCCCTGTGTCGGCGCAGGTTGGCAAGAACAGCGGCGACCTGCTGGACCGGCTCGTGACTATGCTCCCCGCCGAGGGCGCGGCCCCCGACGAGGATGCCATCCGGGTGGCGGTGGTGGGCCGCCCCAACGTAGGGAAGTCGAGCCTGGTGAACCGGCTGGTGGGTCAGGACCGGCTCGTCGTCGCGGCCGAACCCGGGACGACGCGCGACGCGATCGACACGCCGCTCGTACACGAGGGACACCGGCTCGTCTTCATCGATACGGCCGGCCTGCGCAAGCGCAGCAAGGTGAACGAGGATATCGAGTTTTATTCGACGCTGCGCACGTCCCGCGCCATCGAGCAAGCTCAGGTGTGCGTGCTGGTGGTAGACGCGAAGGACGGGCTGCACGAGCAGGACATGAGAATCGCGAACGACGCCTGGGCGAAGGGCGTCGGCGTGCTCATCGCCGTGAATAAGTGGGACTTGATTGAGGAGAAGGAAACCAACACGGCGGTGCGCGGTGAGAAGGAACTCAAGGCGCGCGCCCCGTTCCTCTCGTTCATCCCCTTCTACTACGTCTCAGCGAAGACCGGGCAGCGCGTGGTCCGGCTACTCGACGCGATTCTCGAGGTGGCCGCGGAGCGCGAGAAGCGCGTGCCCACGGCCGAGGTCAATCGGGTGCTCGAGGCACTGTTGGCGCGGCAGCAGCCGCCGCAACCCGTCGGGGAGTCGCTCCGCCTGTTCTACGCGACCCAGGTCGGCACGGCGCCGCCGCGCTTCGCGGTGATCGCCAACCGACCCGATGCCGTGCCGGAGTCGTACGAACGGTACCTCCACAATGGCTTCCGTGAGGCGTGGGACTTCACCGGGGCGCCGCTCACCATCAAGTTCCGTCGCAAGAAGGGGCGCCGGTGAGCATCGCGCTCTGGATCGTCGGGTCCTATCTGCTGGGTGCCACGCCGACGAGCTACATCGCCGGCCGGGTGGGGCGGGGGATCGACCTGCGCGAGCATGGCTCCAAGAACCTGGGCGCCACCAACGTGTACCGCCTGCTCGGCTGGAGCTACGCGATTCCCGTGGGCCTGTTCGACGTGGCAAAAGGCGTCATCCCCGTGGCGCTGTTCGGCCGCTGGGCCGGTGGTCCAGACTGGCTGCCGGTCACGTTGGGGGGTGCGGCCGTGCTGGGACACATGTTCTCGCCTTACGTCCGGTTTCGGGGCGGCAAGGGCGTCGCGACGGCGGGAGGTGTATTCCTCGCGCTAGCACCCCTCGCCGTCGCCATCGCCATTCCGGTGTGGGCGCTGAGCCTCTGGCTCACCGGCTACGTCTCGCTCAGCTCGATCGTCGCCGCACTCACGTTTCCCCTCTGGGTGCGACTCACGACTGGCGGTGCCGGTCCCACGTTCTGGGCGAGCGTGGTGCTCGCGCTGCTCATCGTGTTGGCACATCGGGCGAACATCCAGAGGCTGCGGGCGGGGACGGAGAGCCGCTTTCGGATGCGAAAAGGCGCGCCGGCGTGAGCCGGATCGCCGTCGTGGGGGGCGGGGCGTGGGGGACGGCACTCGCCGACCTGCTCGCACGCAAAGGCGAAACCGTGACGCTGTGGGCACGCGAGCCGGATGTCGTCGAGGCGGTGAACCGGCAGCACGCGAACCCCATCTTCCTCCCCGGTGCGTCGCTGGCACCGGCGCTGCGCGCGGAAGGTGATCTCGGGGCGGCGGTGCGCGGCGCCGAGGTCGTGGTATCGGCGGCCCCGGCGCATGCCGTACGACCGGTGATGGCGCAGGCGGCAGCAGCGTTCCCGAAAGGCGGAGAGCAGCCGCTGGTGGTGAGCGTGTCGAAAGGGCTCGACCCCGAGCGGCTGGAGCGACCCTCGAGCGTCCTGGAGGACGTCCTGCCGCCGGGAACGCCGGTCGCCGTACTGTCGGGGCCGTCGTTCGCCCAGGAAGTGTATGAGCGGCAGCCCACGGCGGTGGTAGCGGCTGCGGCGGACCATGGCGTGGCCCAGCGGGCCCAGCGGGTATTCTCGGTCGCATATTTCCGGGTCTACTCGCACACCGACGTCGTCGGCGTCGAGCTCGCCGGTGCCCTGAAGAACGTGATCGCGATCGCGGCGGGCATCCTCGAAGGATTGGGGCTCGGATACAACACGCGGGCGGCGGTGATTACGCGGGGCCTCGCCGAGATCACGCGGCTCGGCGTCGCCCTCGGAGCGGAGCCCATGACGTTCGCGGGACTCGCGGGAATGGGCGACCTGATTCTCACGGCGACGGGCGCGCTGTCGCGCAACCGGAGCCTGGGTGTGGCGCTGGGGCAGGGGCAAACGTTTGCGCAGGCGCAGGCGGGCAAGGCGACGGTGGCCGAAGGTGTCAACACCGCGCGCACCGCAGTGGCGCTGGGAGAGCGCCACGGCGTCGAGCTTCCCATCGCGCGGGAAGTGGCTGACGTGCTGTTCCGCGGCAAGGCGCCGCGCCAGGCTGTCACCGATCTGATGGAGCGCGACCTCAAGGCGGAGCAGTGGCGATGAGTGCGATCCTTCCGAGTCAACCCGTGCAGGAGTTCTTTTCGATCGGCGAGGTGTGTCAGCTCACCGACCTGAAGCCCCACGTGCTGCGGTATTGGGAGAGTCAGTTCCGCTTCCTGAACCCCGCCAAGAATCGTTCGGGGAACCGCGTGTATCAGCGGCGCGAGATCGAGCTGATCATGCTGGTCAAGCACCTCCTCTACACCGAGAAGTACACGATCGAAGGCGCGCGCCAGAAGATCGAGCAGTACCGCCGCTCGGGAGAGTTGAAGCCCGAAGCGCGCCGCGCCCTCGCCACCGAAACCGTGAAGGAGCTGCGGGCCGAGCTGAAATCGGTGCTGGGCATCCTCGAGGGGAATAGCTCGCCGCATGCCGGCACGCGCTGACCTCCGCGTAGTCGTCGTGATTCCGGCCTACCAGGCGGCCGCGACGGTCGCGGCTGTCGTGACGAGCGCGCGCACGCTGGCCCCGGTCTATCTGGTGGACGATGGGTCGACGGATGGGACCGGGGACGTGGGACGGGGGCGGGGTGCGACGGTGCTGAGCCACGCGACGAACCGCGGCAAGGGTGCGGCCCTCGCGACCGGCGTTGCGGCCGCCCTGGCGGCGGCCGCCGAGGTCATCGTCACGCTCGATGCGGACGGGCAACATCCTCCGGCGGAGATCCCCCGCCTGCTGGCGCCGATCGTGGCGGGCCACGCCGATCTCGTCCTCGGCGCGCGCCAGCGGACCGGCGCCATGCCGCTCGGGCGCCGCCTCACCAATTGGCTCTCCGCGCGCCTGGCCACCCGCATCGCGGGGCAGGGCGTGAGTGACGCCCAAACGGGGTTCCGTGTCTTCACCCGCGCCGTGGCAGAGCGGGTGCGGCCCGCCGGAGACCGCTACGATTACGAGACGGCGTTCCTGCTCGGCGCCTGCGCCGCGGGGTACCGCGTGACGTGCGTGCCGATCCCCACGATCTACGCCGGCGCGGAAAGTCACTTCCGGCCCTGGCTGGACACGTGGCGCGTGGCCCGTGTGTTCGCGCGCTACGCGCGGCACATCCTGGCGGGAGCCGCATGAAGATCCTCGTCTCGAACGACGACGGCATCCTGGCGCGCGGCATCGCGATGCTCGCCGAGGTGTGCTCGACGGTCGGGCTGGTCACCGTCGTCGCCCCGGACCGCGAGCAGAGCGGGACGTCGCACTCGCTGACCCTGCATCGCCCCGTGCGCGCCAACCGACGGGCCGACGGCGCCTTCCAGGTGGACGGCACCCCGACCGACTGCGTGTTGCTCGCCCTGGGCGCCTTGATGCCGCAGGAGCCCGACTGGGTGATCTCCGGGATCAACCACGGTCCCAACATGGGCGAGGATGTACTGTACTCGGGCACGGTGGCCGCGGCGATGGAGGGCCTCGCCGCCGGGATCCCCAGCATCGCCGTCTCTTACGGCAGCTTCGACCTCGACC
>Ga0193723_1000216_pt1 | contig 21434 bp, 22 predicted proteins | sample H2m2metaG_FD_143042 | JGI IMG/M metagenome (GOLD analysis project Ga0193723, IMG submission 143042) | Soil microbial communities from a riparian zone of the East river system, Colorado, United States - H2m2 | ecosystem: Environmental > Terrestrial > Soil > Riparian zone | place: USA: East River...
AGCCCGTCAGCGACGTCGCTCACCGCGGCCGCCGCGACGATCGCGAGCTGCCACGCGGGCGTCGCCACGAACGGGAACATCGCGGCGAGCGGCAATCGCAGCGCGGTGAGCACATCGGCTACCGCGAAACGGGGTTTGACCGTACCTTAGCCTCCGTGAACGTCAAGCTGCTCAAACAAGCGGCCATCTTCCAGGATCTCGACGAGGGCGAGCTGGCCCGGGTCACGGAAGTGTGCCGCGAACAGAAGTTCACCGTCGGCCAGTACGTCTTCAAGGAAGGCGAGCCGGGCAACCGCCTCTTTCTGATCTCAGAAGGCGAAGTCCGGATCTCGCGGACCATTCCGGGCTCCGGTGAAGAAGCGCTCGCGGTGCTGAAGCCGGGATCATGCTTCGGGGAAATGTCGATTTTCGATCGTTCCGAGCGCTCCACCGACGCGATCGCGAATACCTCCTGCACCTTGATCACGATCTCCCGGTCCGACTTCGAGCTGCTCCTCGACTTCAACCGTGACGTCGCGTACAAGATCCTGTGGTCTGTCGTGCGGCTCCTGTCCGCGCGGCTGCGCGTGACGAACGACAATCTGCGGTCGTTCCTCGCGATGTCCATGTTCTAGCGGAGAACCCCGTGAACGCATTGGCACCATACGCCGCGTTTTTCATGCGGCTCGCTGTGGGTGGAGTATTCCTGAGCCGTGGCCTCGATCGGATCCAAGGCGGCATCCCGAACCTGTCGTTCGGTTCCCTCCTGGTCCTGGTCGTGATCGCGATCGAAACGGTCGGCGCGGTGTGTGTGCTGCTCGGCATGTGGACCCGCATGTGGGCGACGGCGATGGCGGTGTTCATGGCGGTGACGATCATCGCCACCAAACTGCCGCATCACGCCAACTTCGAGCTCGAGGCCCTGCTGCTCGCCGGCTCCGTCACGCTGATGGCGCTGGGCGACGGGCCGCTGTCGATCGGGATTCGATTCAAGAAAGCGGCCTAATGCAGGATTCTTAGAACCCCCGCATCGGCGCTGGCCCGGAGAAAGCTCTCCGGATCCGTGGCGGGAATCGCCACGCCCGTCTGTTTGCGCCAGCGCTTGGCGCTGGCTTCCATGTACTCCTCGAGCGATCCTGCGACCCATTCGGCGGCGTCATCCTTCATCTGCCGCACGATTTCCTCCCACGTCCCGACGTAGGTCGCCCCGGAGACGGTGCTCACGCGGTGGACCTCGAAGCCCTTGTTCTTCATCCCCTGCAACTCGGTGAGCAGAGTCCCGAACAGCTCCAGCTGGCGGGGATCGCGGATCTGACCGTCCGGCGTCATGGCTTCGATCTCCGAGAGGAGGATGTCCTCGGGAGCTGCGTCACCCGCCAGCTCGGTGAGACGCTCGTTCCACGGCACGAGCTCGGGATCGTCGTCGGGCAGGCGGTACACACTCTTCTTCAGCTCCACGAGGCGCCAGATCGCGAGCGCATCGTAGTGCTCTTCGGGCCCGGTGCGCTCGAGATGAAACAGCGCAGCCTCGTACTCGCCGCGGTCATACAAGAGGTTGGCGAGATAGATGCGCGCCTCGCCCAGGCTCGCGTCGAGCTCGAGCGCGCGCCGCAGCCAGTGCAGGCTTCCGCCTTCGTCCGCCAGCCGGTGCGCCGCGTAGCCCACGCACGCCGCGGCATCGGCGGAGTCGGGATGCGCCCGCAGCGCCCCTTCAAAGAAACGGCGTGCCTGGTCGAGCACGCCTTCGCGAAACAGCGCGCGACCGATCTGCAACATGATGTCGTGATCGTCCTGAAATCCGAGCGCGAGTACATGCTCGAAGCAGGCGAGCGCGCCAGCGCGCTCTCCGAACTTGAGCAGCACCTCGCCCAGTCCGGCGAGGGTGTCCTCGTGATCGGGGTCGAGACCGCGCGCTTCTTCGAACGACCGCCTGGCCCAGGCAAACTCCTCGCGCGCGAGCCGGGCGTAGCCCATCCCGACATGCAGCTCGACGGCGTGGGGATACAACCCCAGGCCTTCGCGCAGGGTATCTATGGCGTCGTCGTATTGACCTTCGTTGTAGAGCTGATGCGCACGTTCGTCGTATTCATCGGAACTGAGGAACGGGTCCGACATCGAACGAGTGTCCCCCGGGAAGGTTGTGCTATGATAAGAAACGGAGCACTGTTACACAAGCGACCATGTCTTCCGCAATTTCCACGATAGACGGCGGCTCGGCGACATCGCCCGGCGGTTTCACCGCCGCAGCTGCGCACGCCGGTCTGAAGCCGGGCGGCGCCCTCGACGTGGCGTTGCTCGTCAGCGGGACGAGCTGCGCGACGGCCGGGGTCTTCACCAAGAGTATGCTGCGCGCCGCACCCGTCATCTACGACGCCGCGCTGCTCAGCGAGAAACCGGGGCGCGTGCGCGCGGTCGCCATGAATGCCCGCGTCGCCAACGCCTGCACCGGGGCCGCCGGGCTCGAGGCCGCGCGTGCCATGGCGCATTGCGCCGAAGAGGCCGCCGGCCTGCCGCCGCGCACGGCGCTCGTGCTCTCGACCGGCGTGATCGGTGTGCCACTGCCTGTGGATAAAGTGGAACGGGGACTGCGCGAGGCGGCTGGCAAGCTCTCGCCGGACGGCGGCATCGACGCTGCTCGCGCGATCATGACGACGGACACCCGGCCCAAGCACTGCGCGGTGCGTGTCGAAACGCCCGGGGGACCGATCACGATCGGCGGCATGGCGAAAGGGGCCGGGATGATCCATCCCGACATGGCCACGCTGCTCGGCGTCCTCACCACGGATGCGGTCTCGGAGCCCGGCGCCTTGCGGCCGTTCTGGAAGCGCGTGGTCGACCGCACCTTCAACGCGATCTCCGTGGACGGCGACACGAGCACCAACGATACCGTCCTCTTCCTGGCCAACGGGCATGCGGGGATCGATCCGTCACGCGACGGCGCGACGTGGAAGATCTTCGAGGAAGCCGCCACGGAGGTGGCGCGCACGCTGGCCCTCGCGGTCGTCGAGGACGGGGAGGGCGCGACCAAGACCCTCGAGATTCAGATCGTGGGCGCGCAGACTGAGGGGCACGCGCGCGAGGTGGGACGGGCGATCGCGCGCTCGACGCTCGTGAAGACGGCGATCTACGGCGGGGACCCGAACTGGGGCCGGGTGCTGGCGGCAGCGGGTGTCGCCGGTGTAGCCCTCATCGCCGAGCGCATCACCCTCGAGGCACAGGCCGCCAACGGCTGGCTCACCCTCGCAAGCGCCGGCGCCACCGCGCTCGCCGATCTCGCGCAGGCACGCGCCATCTTCCAGCAAAAAGCCATCCGCCTCCGGCTCGACCTTGGTCTTGGTCGATCGGAGGCGGTGGTGTGGACCTGTGATCTTTCGCCGGACTACGTCCGGATCAACTCAGACTACACGTCGTAGGTTACGGCTTCTTCGTCGTGTCGCGCTGAGCAGGTGCCGTCGCGGCAGGCTTCGCCTTGTGGGCCCGACGCGCCTTGTGCTTGGTCTTCGACGTATCCGCCTGCTGAGAGGCGTTCGCCGTCGGCTTCGCAGGTGCGGCGGCCGGCTGCTGCGTGGGCTGCTGCGCAGCCAGGCTCAAAAACAGGATTGCGGGGAGAAACATTAAAAATTCCTCGGGTTTAGGGTCGCTCTTACGACCCGCCCGTTCCACCTCGCGTCACGGACGCTTGGGCAGCGGCACGTTGGGGAGCATGGCCCGGACATGCGCCAGCGCTTCAGAAGGAGTTCGGCCCCCACCCCGCTGCAGCTCGTGATCGGCGGCGACCGCCACGTCGAGTAACCGCCCGTCCCGCAAGCCTTTGTTGTGCGCATCCACCAGCAGGTCTGCTGCCGAATCAGGGTCAAAGCGATGCGCGATGAGGTCCGCCGCCGCATGCAGCGCCGGGCCAGGTGGCTCGTTCGGCGCCACGGTCAACAGCCGCTCCACGATGGGGGCGGGTAAGCCGCGGGCCAGAGCCGCCGATACCGCCGCTACATGGCCTTCGGGGGGAGCCTGGCCCGGCACGGCGCGTGCGACGATGACGCGCGCCGCCCGTAGCTGGAGCAAGCCGCGCCGCACGCCGTTCACCAGACGGTCGGCAGGCACGTGCTTGGCGCTGCCCTCGAGCGCCTTCTGAACCAGCGGCTCGGTCGGCAGACTCTCGGCTACGGCGGTGGCGATGATCGAGTCGATCGCCGGGAGCGCGGCGGGGGGGACGCGGCCCGCGAGCCGGGTATTGCCGTTTTGCGCCACAAGCGGCGCCGCGGCCAGCCCCAGCACGAGCGCTAGCCGTACCATCATGGCTGAGCGGCTGCCGGACGCACGATGAGCACGGAGTTCTGTTGACCATCGCCAAATCCATCGTCGACGTATCGCCCGGCCAGGGGATCGGGCACCCAGCGCTCGCCGTCAACCACGAACATGTACTCGTGCTGGCCCGCGGGGAGAACCGCGTCGGCGTGCCAGATGCCGTCGTGATCGTCGTCATTCAGCGCCAGCGCACCGCGGCTCCAATCGTTGAACGAGCCAACGACTTCTACCGACCGCGCGCCGGGAAAGTGACCGACGAATTTCGCGACGCCTTCCGTGACGCCCGGTGTGAGTCCGCCGGGTCCCAACGGCAGCAGCAGGATCGCTGCCAGGCCCGCGGCGAGCGCCAGAGTCCAGGCTGGGCGCAGCCGCACGGTGACCGGCCGGCCCAGCCAGCGAATCGAGCGCCGCAGCGGACCTCCGGTTTGCGCCGGGGCCGGGTTCTGGCGGATCTCCGTCATGACGCGCGCCGCGACGCTCAACCGCGGCGTCCCACTGACCAGATGCGTCGCCGAGATCAGCCGGGCGTACGCCTCCCGCAGATCCGCCGGCAGCTCGCCCGGATCACGCTCGCCGTCGAGCGCTTCATGCAACCGTGGATCAATTGGGCTCATCGTACTACCTCCTCCAGCGCCGCCAGTAATGCTTCGCGGGCGCGATGGACTCGCATCTTGAGCGTCGGAATGCGCGCTCCCGTCACCGTCGCCATCTCCTCGTAGCTCATCCCCTCGACGTGCTTCAGGACGAACGCCTCGCGCTTTTCGGCCGGCAACGCGGCCAACGCACGCTCCACCAGCGCCACCTGCTCACCTCGTTCCAGCTCCGCCCAGGTATCCGAGCCGTCCGCGAGCGGCGGCGCGTCGCTGAGCGAGATGTCGTTCGTGTGCCGGCGCGCGAGATGGCTGCGGCAACGATTTCCTGTAATACGGTACAGCCAACTTTTCAGCCGCTCGGGGTCGCGGCACTGTGCCAAATGTCGGTAGGCGCGGACGAGACTCTCGGCTACCGCGTCGGCCGCGGCGTCGGGATTCCCGAGCATACGCGTCGCGAAGCGAAGCAAGCCCGGCTCATATCGCCGGATGAGAATCCCAAACGCCTCCCCATCGCCGCCCAACACCCGGGCGACTACTTCAACATCGGGGGCCCCGTTGTTCACCATCTCAGTGACCCCCTCCCGGGGGGCTTCGTCACGGTGTTCCAAGGGTTTCCCGCGCTGCGGCCAGAAATGTCGTTGCCCGGACACCGGCGCCGGGCATGGCGCCGGCGAACGTGTCCAACGCGGCCTGGGCGCGCCGCCGGTATGACGGGTCGCCCGTGACCCGCGCCAGTTGAGCGAGGAGCAGCGCGGCTCTCGCATTGGGACCCGGGAGTACGTCGTCGAAGACGTGCTTGGTCCGGTCGCCGAGCGCGGGCAATGACGTGGGAGGGGGAGGCGCATTGGCGACATCGTAATAGCCGCCGAGGGGATCGGCATACCTTCGCTCGACAACGTCGGCGAGGTCGAGCGCGACAGCGAGATAGCGCGACTCGTTGCTCACCTGGTGCGCCGCCAGACACGCCGCGGCGACTTGCACCTGGTCCTGCAGCATGCCGAGCGGCGTCGTGAGTCCCGCTGCGGGAGCCTCCGCAATCGCATGCCGCACGCCCCAGCTGCGCGCATACGTGCGCCGCAGCAAAACATCGAGCGCGATGCGGGCGCGTTTTTCTGCCGCGGCCTCGCCCAGCGTCGCCGCAACGATCAGCACGTGCTCGATGACGAATGACTCCTGGTCGGCAAATACCGCACCGTCCGTGTCTCGCGCGGAGAGATCCGGCAGGTCGTTTGCCAGATCGCGGACGAGCACGCGGCCGGCCTCGCGATAGCGTTCGTCACCCGTCGCGGCCCACGCCTGCACGAGGCTGCCGGCAAGTGCCGCGCGCACCAGCCGTGGCGGATCCTCTCCGGCAAGGGCGGCCGTGGTGTCGAGCATCAGATCCAGCGTGTGCAGCGCGGTCGCGCGCGCCATCGAATCACCCGACAGCAACAAGCCTGTCGCCTCCGCGTGCATCACGCTCCCGGCAGCGGCCCGCGTGCGAACGGCCTCCTCCAGCTCGCGCGCGACCGACGCGATGCCCTCCTGCAGGAGTGCCGGCCGCACCACGCCGCGTGATGCGCCGTTGCTCGTGATCACCAGCTGCCGCACCAGCGCGGCCTGCTGGACGATGAACGACCGCTGCTCACGATAGCTCTTCGCCACTTCGGGCAACAGTTGTTTGAGCCCGCGCCCCGTGATCGGATCGTCGGCTGGGAAATAGGTGCCGCCAAAGAACGCGGCGCCATCGGCGGTGAGGAATACAGTGAGGGGCCAGCCGCGGAGCCCCGCCAGATGCTCGACGGCCGCCTGATACCGTTGCGCGATATCGGGCCGTTCGTCTCGGTCCACACGGACCGGCACGTACAGCGCGTTGATGAGGGAGCCGATTTCTGGATCGGTGTAGATCGCGCGGTCGGTTTCGGCGCACCAGCGGCAGGCATCACTGCCGATATACAGCAGGACGGGCCGGTCGAGCTTCGCGGCGAGCGCGAAGGCATCGCGACCCCAGGGCTGCCACCGCACCGGCTGGCGTGCGGCCCGCGCGAGATAACTCGTCCCGGAATGCGCCATGCGATTCACGAACGGCCCGCGCTCGCCGAGGCACGCCGTTACCGCGACGCTGATTGCGATGAGGGAAAACCTGGAGTCCAGCACGCTGCGCACGCGGGAAATACCCCGTCTCCCAGCCAACCGTGCCGCTATATTGGCCGGCATGACCCCTGTGACCATCACTCTGAGGCCCAACGGCCCGCTGATCATCGACGGCCCGGTGCGGATCGTGACGCCCGAAGGGCGGGAGTTGACGCCCCCACCCCGGAAAGACGGCAAATCGTCGGAAGTCGTTGTGCTGTGCAGATGTGGGGGCTCAGCGATAAAACCCTTTTGTGACGGAACGCACAAACGTAACGGCTTTCAGGACGGCCCGGTTACCACCGCCTAGCGCGACCTTATTATGTTGTCTGGCGCTTGCAGCTTCCCGTTCCCCCTGTAACCCGTGCCCCTGAACTGGAGGAGCGACCGACAATGGCAAAGGCAAAGAGCACGATGGCCGCAGATGAAGGTTACTGCGTGAAGTGTAAGGCGAAGCGGAAGATCTCGAACGCCCAGCAGGTGAAGATGGCCAATGGCCGCCCCGCGCTAAAGGGTGTCTGCCCAGTTTGCGGGACGGGAATGTTCAAGATCCTGCCGCCCGCCGCTGCTAAGTAACGCTCCCGCGGTCTCTCATTAACGCACCCCCGACGAAGCTGGTCGGGGGCGCGTTGTTTTATGGCGCACAGTGTAGCAGGCGGCGCCCACCTCGCGGCAGTAGTACGCGAGAATCTCGAGCGCGACGAGCTCTCCGGAGCGCGTGCGGACCGCATAGACATGGTGCCGGGACGTCAGCAGGTGCGACCACATGCTGTAGTCGTACCACTTGCCGATCGCGGCGTTTGTGGTGTCGGCGGCGAAGCTCGTTGCGACGTACCCGTCAGCTGGCAGCTCCGTGACGGAGTCGAACCGCACGGGACCGAGGTCGATGGCTCCAGCGCCGGGAGCCGTGATGACGTGATTGCGGCGAAAGCCGAGGTCCCCCCACCAGCGCCACTCGTCGCCCCGCGAGGCATCGAGTGTATAGGTGCTATCGGCGTGCAGCCCGATTTCATAGGGCGGAAACTCCGGCTTGGTGAACGATCCGATCAACAACGACGCCACGAGCAGGAGAAACGCCACCGCCATCGCCCACACCAGGAGGGGAGCCTTCAAGCCTCCGCCATGAACGGGTACCAGGGGTCGCGCGGCGGCACGAAGTTCTCTTTGATCGTCCGGGCGCTGGTCCAGCGGATCAAGTTGAGCAGGCTGCCCGCCTTGTCGTTGGTGCCGCTGGCACGCCCGCCCCCGAACGGCTGCTGCCCCACGACTGCCCCCGTCGGCTTGTCGTTCTTGTAGAAATTGCCGGCGGCATAGCGCAGCGCCGCGTCGGCCTCGGCCAGCGCCGCGCGGTCCTGCGCAAAGACGCCACCGGTGAGCGCGTACGGCGACGTGCGGTCGACGAGCTCCAGCGTTTGCTTCCACTGTTTGTCCGGGTAGACGTACAGCGTCAACACGGGTCCGAAGATCTCCTCGCACATGGTGCGGTACGACGGATCCTCGACCTGAATCAGAGTGGGATGGACGAAGTAACCGTCGGAATCTTCGCATTCGCCGCCGAACAGGATCTTGGCTTTCGGATCGTGTTTGGCTTGCTCGATGTACTGTTTGATCTTGTCGAACGCTTTCCGGTCGATCACGGCGCCCATGAAGTTGCGGAAGTCGGCCGGGTCTCCGACGCGGACGTCCGCCAAGAGGCCGAGGACCCGCTCGCGCAGCTTCGGCCACAGCGACTCCGGCACATAGGCGCGCGAGGCGGCGCTGCATTTCTGCCCCTGATACTCGAAGGCACCGCGTACGAGTCCGGTCGCCAGCGCGTCAACGTCCGCACTGGCGTGCGCGAGGACGAAGTCCTTGCCCCCCGTCTCGCCGACGAGGCGCGGATAGTCGGCGTAGCTGGTGAGATTCGCCGCGACCGTCTTCCACAACGTTTGGAAAACTTCCGTAGACCCGGTGAAATGGATGCCGCCCAGGTGCCGGTCCGCCAACAGCCGCTCACTGATCACGGTCGCGGGGCCGGGCACGAAGTTGATCACGCCGGGGGGCAGCCCCGCCTCCTGCAGCAGCCGGAGGACGAGATAATTCGAATAGGCTGCGGTCGCCGCCGGTTTCCAGACGACGGTGCACCCCATGAGCGCCGGCGCCGTCGGCAGGTTGCCGCCAATCGCGGTGAAGTTGAAGGGCGTGATCGCGTAGACGAATCCCTCGAGCCCGCGGTATTCCATCGTATTCCAGATCGCGCCTCCGGGGGGCGTCAGCGGCTGCTCCGCGTGGATCCGCTCGGCGTAATGGGCGTTGAAGCGCCAGAAGTCGACCAGCTCGCACGCCGCGTCGATCTCTGCCTGGAACGCTGTCTTGCTCTGGCCGAGCATCGTGGCCGCGTTGAGCATGGCACGCCAGCGCGTGGCGAGGAGGTCGCCGGCCTTGAGGAACACGGCGGCGCGGTCGGCCAGACTCCAGCGCGACCAATCGCGCCACGCTTCGCGCGCCGCCTTGACCGCCGCGGTGACTTCCTCCGGGCCGGCCTGATGCACCTTGGCGAGCACGTGGCGGTGGCAATGCGGCATCACCGCATCGACGGTCTTGCCCGTTCGGATTTCCTTGCCGCCAATGACGACGGGGATCTCTATTGGGCGGCTGCTGAGATCTTTGAGCGACTGCTTCAGCTCGGTGCGCTCCCGGGAACCCGGGGCATACGAGAGAACCGGCTCGTTAATTGGGGTGGGGATTTTCATATCGGAAAGTTAACCGACCCTCTTGCGTCTTGTGATTGGGAACTTGAGACTGTTTAGAGGGCATGACCATCGATCCCCGCACCCGCATCGGCCACGTTCACCTGACCGTGAGCGACCTGGATCGCGCCCTGCAGTTCTACCGGGATGTCCTGGGCTTCGAGGTCACGGCTGGCTATGGCGCTGATGCCGTCTTCGTGTCAGCCGGCGGCTACCATCATCACATCGGGCTGAACACCTGGGCCGGCCGGGGCGCTCCACGGCCACCTGAAGGCACGACGGGCCTGTATCACTTCGCCATTCTCTTTGCCGACCGTGCCGCGCTTGCCGCCGCTGTGCGGCGAGTACTGGACCATGGCATCCCGCTTGAGGGCGCGTCGGATCACGGGGTGAGCGAAGCGATCTATCTGCGCGACCCCGACGGGAACGGCATTGAGTTGTATCGCGACCGGCCCGAAAACGAATGGCCGCGCGGACCGGACGGCGGCATCCGGATGCACACGCGGCCGCTCGATTTGCAGGCGCTGCTCGCCTAGGGGTGGCGGTCCGCGTCCCGCTGCGGCGGCAGCGGCAGGGCGATCGTGAGGGTCGTGCCCTCCCCGCCCTCGGGTGACTCGAGCTTCACCGTGCCGCTGAAGATCTCCTCCGTCGCAGTGCGGACTTTGGTGACATTGGCCAGCGACCGGCCACCGCTGATCGTGAGCTCGAGCTCCTTTCCTTTCTGTTCGAGTTGTACGCGCACAGGCTTCCGTTGAGCTCCGCTCGGATCGGCGGCGGTGCGAACCAGGCTCACGAGCAAGTCGAACAACGCGTTGGCATCGCCCTTCATGTACAGTGTGTCGAGCGACGTCGTGAACTCGAGCTCGATGCCGCGATCGCGCAGGAGACGCCGTTCGAGCGTCAGACAGGACCGTACGACGCGCACAGCATCGAACCGGCCCCCGCGCTCACCACGCGCGGTCAGCGCGCCGGTGCGTGCGCTTTCCTTCATGGCGCGGAGCAGCTCGGACGTGCGGTCGAGATCTTCGAGCACCTGGCCGAGATCATCCAGCAAGGCGAGCCGGCGATCTGCCGCGAGGTCCACCCACCGTCCGATCGATTCCATGGAGAGCTGGAGTCCGGCACGCGCGGCGGTCAATGGATTGCTCGCCTGATTTGCGAGCATGCCGGGCGTCGAATCGCCCGACGTGGAGCCGCCGGCCAGACCGATGGCCAGCCCCGCGAGCTCGAGGGCGAGCCGTTCTTTGCTGCGTCGCTCGCGGCCACCGGGCGGCGGCGCGGGGGCATGCGCGCGCACCGGCGCCACGACCCAGTCGTCGGGCGTGGGACCGGGCGCCGTCACCCATCGCGATCCCACCGCGATAGCAACGTTCCAACGTCTCAGGATGGCGTCGAGATCGAAGCCGGGAGGCTGAGCACCAACATCAGTACCGCTGCTCGCACGAGCGACGGCTTGGTGAGACCCAATGACTTCCCACAGCACGACCGGGCGTCCCACGACCGCACTCGCCTGGCGAAGCACCTCTGCGTTCAACATGTCCTCCATCGGCATCCCAACGTGAGCGGGGTGTCGGGTGGGGGGCGCACAATAGAAATTGCGCCCCCTTGCAGCGCCGTCAAGCGGAGACTAGCGTCTGGCGCATGACGACACCACCTCCTGGTTTCCCCTCGCGCCCCTCGGTCGGACGGTCATCCTTCGCCGTCGCCATGAAGGATTACACCTTCATCCGGCCGGGAATCGCGGTTACGATCAGCGCGGTGACGCTCGCCGTGGCCCTCGTCATTGGGTTGTGGCTGATCTTTTCGCTCAACGGGGCCGCCGAGACGGTGACGCGGGGCGCCCGTACCTCCGAAACCCTGCACCGCTATAACGCCGGGCTCGAGATATGGCGTGAAATGGCGACCAGCACCGATCCGCGCTTCCGCCGGCCCGAGTCCGTCGCCCAGCGGGACAGCCTGGGCCGCATGCTACGGGTGCAGCTGGCCGAACTCGGCAACGCGATGCCCGACGACCGGGAGCGCGACCTGGTCCAGACTGTGCTCGGCGGCCTGACGAGCACGGGAACCGGGGTCGGCACGGACGCGCGACAGGCGATGATCGTCCTGCTCGCCAAGCAGGATTCGGCCCTGTTCCAAGCGGCGCACGCCTCCCAGCAGGCGGTGCTGTTGTCCGCGGTTCTGCTCGCCCTCACCATCATCGCCGCCGGATTGATGATCGTCCCGATGGCCTGGCTGTACGTGCGCCACAAGCGCGGTGCGACGATCGAAGTGAAGGTGTAGATGGCCAAGGCCGCCGCCCCCCCGCCCCAACGGGCGTCCGCGACGACCATCGAGAGCTCCCGCGACCGCGAGCGGCTGAAGACCGTCGTCTTTCCCGAACATTCAGACCTCGCCGCCCGAGTCGCCGAGCGCATCGTGGAGGTCATCCAGCGTGAGACGCGCGCCAAAGGCAAAGTGGTGCTCGGTCTCGCCACCGGCAGTACCCCGCTGGGCGTCTACGAAGAGCTCATCCGCCGCCACCAGGCGGGCGACGTCGATTTTTCGCGTGTCATCACGTTCAATCTCGACGAGTACTACGCGATGTCGCCCGACAGTCCCCACAGCTATCACCGGTACATGTGGGAAAACTTCTTCGCGCACGTGAACATCGCGAAGCAGAACGTCCACATTCCCGAGGGTGTGACGCCACGCGAGCGTGTGGCCGAGGCGTGCGCCGCGTATGAAGAAGCGATTCGCGCGGCCGGTGGCATCGACTTCCAGCTGCTTGGCATCGGCAAGACGGGACACGTCGGGTTCAACGAGCCGGGCTCCGACGCGGCATCGCGGACCCGCATCGTCACGCTCGATACCTTGACTCGCAAGGACGCCGCCGCCGACTTCTTCGGGGTCGAGAACGTTCCGCGCGAAGCGATCACGATGGGCGTCGCGACGATTCTCGACGCCAAGGAGATCGCACTGCTCGCCACCGGCGAGCACAAGGCCGGGATCGTGGCCCGCGCGGTCGAAGGGGACATTTCGACCGACGTCGCCGCCACGTTCCTGCAGCGCCACCCGAGCGTCACGTTCTATCTCGACCTGCCGGCCGCCGCCGAGCTGACGCGCATCAAGACGCCGTGGATCCTGGAGGGCGTCGACTGGACTCCCGCGATGGTGGAGCGCGCCGTCGTGTGGCTCGCCGAGCGCAGCAGTAAGGCGGTGCTGAAGTTGTCGGCGCGGGACTACGCCGAGAACCAGCTGAGCCCGCTGCTCGCGCGCGCGGGGTCGGCCGGTCCGATCAACGGGCAGGTCTTCAATCGGCTGCGCGACAAAATTCGGGGCCGGGCCAAGCTCCCGGCGCACGAGCGCGTCCTCGTCTTCTCCCCCCATCCGGATGACGACGTCATCTCGATGGGCGGCATCCTGCGCAAGCTGTGGGAGAACGAGAATCAGCTGGTCGTCGCGTACATGACGAGCGGCAACATCGCCGTGTTCGATCACGACGTCACCCGCCATCTCGACTTCGTCGAGCGGGCTGCCGGATCGCTGGGGCTCGACCCATCCGCCATGCAGCGCGCCCGCGGCACGGTCAACGCCGGCATGGAGCAGAAGGCGCCCGGAGACATCGACATCCCCGTCGTCCAGAACCTCAAGAAATTCATCCGCGAATCGGAAGCGATCGCCGCATTGGCCGCGGTCGGCATTCCACCGGCCAGTGCGCGGTTCCTCGATCTGCCGTTCTACCAAACGGGCGAAGTGCGCAAGCGACCGCTGTCCGATGACGACATCGCGATCGTGCTGCGGCTGATCGAAGAGACGCGCCCCGATCTGGTGTTTGTCGCCGGCGACCTCTCCGATCCCCACGGCACGCATCGCACCTGCAAGGCCGCCGTCGAAGGGGCGCTCGCGCGATATGCGGGGGGCAAGCCAGAGGTGTGGCTGTATCGCGGAGCGTGGCAGGAGTGGTCCCTCACCGAGGCTGACGTGCTCGTTCCACTGTCGCAGGATGAGCTGCACGCCAAGATCCTCGCGATCTTCCGGCATCAATCGCAAAAGGACACGGCGCCCTTCCCGGGATACGACGAACGGGAGTTCTGGCAGCGGGTGGAAGCCCGGAATCTGGAGACCGCGGCGCGCGCCGACCGCCTCGGTCTGCCCGAGTATTACGCGATGGAAGCCTATGTAATTCAACGCGCTTAGGCGCGGAGCGTTGCACCCCGCCGTGCCCGTTCATTATGTTGGCGCCCCAGATCCCCCTTCAATGGAGGAGGCCCAACAGATGAGCGCTTCAACCACCAAGGCACTGAGTCTGGCCATCGTGGCGGCCCTGTGGGCCGTCATCTCCCATTTCGGCAAGTTGCCGCTGCAGCTCTGGCCCGTCATCGTGGGCCTCGGCTGTTTCGTGGGTGCTGGTGGCGGGATTCTTGGACTGCAAAAGTCGATACTCGGGTCTGCATCCGGCGTCGTGTGGGCGCTGCTCTATGCTGCCGTCTCGACCGCACTCGGCCGGAATGATCTCCTGGACGCTTTGCTCCTGGGTGCCGCGGTGTTCGGGATGGTGTACCAGGCGCGCATCCCGCTGCTGTCGTACACCGTGGGCGCGCTGGTCGGCGCCGCCACCGCCATGGGTGCGCGCGCCGTCACCATCAACGGCGGTATTCGCATCGTGATCGCGTTGGCGATCGGCTGCGTGCTGGGAATCGCCGCGGAGCGCGTCGCCGAGATGTTGGGGAGAATGAGAGTCGTGCCGGCCATGTCGAATCGGTAGGTGCGACCACGATACACGTAGGGCGCAGCTAACGTACGGGTAGGGGCGCAGCATGCTGCGCCCCTATTCTTTCCCCAAAAAACCGAACCCGGAGCCATTGTAGCGCTCCGGGTTGGCGAGATCGGGCGAAAGTGGCCGTCGACACTTGCGCCGCGATCTACTTCCCTGCTCTGTTCCGAATGTAGGCGAGTTTACGTGGAGCTTTGTCAGAGAACGGTCCAGTCGACATCAGGAACTGTTGCCGGTTGACCCTCCAAGTGGGAATCTTCAATCCATGACTCGTTTCCGGGTGCGACGCGGCGCGGTAGTGGCCGCGTTGCTGGTGCTCGCGTTCGGCGTCGCGGCGGCGCTGGCGGTTCAGGCGTACGGCACGGCCCGCTATCATCGCGCCCAGGCGGATCGCGTGCTGCGCGATTACGCGAAGCTCGCAGCATCGCGCGTGGCGCTGCAGAGCGCCCGCGGGATTTACTTTGCGGTCGTGCCGCCGCTGAAAGCACTACAGCACGCGCAGGAAATGGCGCCACACAAGCCGTTGCCGAACCCCAAAGACCTGCATTCCGACATGATGGAGCACGAGTTCTCGCTGGCGCCCTACATCCGGTTCACCTTCCGTATGGATTTGAAGACGGGAGCGCTCACGACCTTCGGGCAGACGCTCCCCAAGGCGGTGCGGCGCTGGCTGGTCGACACGCTGCCCCTCCACACGCGCGCCGTCTATGACACGTCGTGGCATATGGGCACGGTGCTCGGACAGCCGGGAGGCGACCGGCGCTACATCGCGTACACAGTGCTGCCGGACTCGCATGGGGTCCTGCGCACAGCGATCGGAGTCGAAGCAAAGCCCGCGGCCCTCCGGCCGCTCGTCGCCGAGGCCACCGAGAAATTTGCGCTGTTGCCGCGGCCGCTGACCGGCGGCGTGCAGTACGACTCGATGGGCTCGATCATCATCACCGACCGCTACGGCGTCGAGATCTATCGCTCGGCCGTGCAGTACACGTCGCCCTTCACCGGGAGCGACACGGTCGGCACCGACATGGGCGATCTGTACGCGCAGACGACGTTGCGCGCATCGATGGCCGACCAGCTCATCATCGGCGGCCTTCCCAAGTCCCGCCTGCCGCTCATCCTGGGTCTGCTCGGGCTCACCGCGGCGCTGATCGGGACCGCGCTGCTTCAGCTGCGTCGCGAGTCGCAGCTCACGCGGATGCGCACCGACTTCATCTCCAGCGTCTCACACGAGCTGCGGACGCCGCTCGCGCAGATCCGCATGTTCTCGGAGACATTGACGCTCGGGCGCGTGCGCTCCGACGAGGAGCGGCGGCGCTCGCTGGCGATCATTGACCAGGAAGCGCGCCGCCTGACCCACCTCGTCGAGAACCTGCTGCATTTCTCGCGCTCCGAGCGCCAGACCACGCACATCACGCCCGAGCCCACGGCGCTGGCGCCGTTGGTGCAGGAAGTGATCGACGGTTTTGCGCCGCTCGCCGCCGCGCGGGGTGCGACGCTCACCGCGCAGGTGCCGGAGGATCTCGTGGTGCCGGCCGATCCCGGTGCCGTGCGGCAGATGCTGCTGAACCTGCTCGACAACGCCGTGAAGTACGGCCCGGCCGGCCAAGCAATTCACATCGGCGCGACGCGCGAAAACGGCACCGCGCGGCTGTGGGTCGCGGACGGCGGACCCGGCATTCCGCGCGCCGATCGCGAACGCGTGTGGGAGCGCTTCTGCCGGTTGGAGCGCGACCGTGGCTCGGCCATCGCGGGGAGCGGCATCGGGCTCGCGGTGGTGCGCGAGCTCGCGACGCTGCACCACGGTCGCACCTGGATCGATGACGCCGGCCCCGCCGGCCCCGCCGGCCCCGCCGGCCCCGACGCCGGCGGGAGTGGGACCCGCGTCGTGATCGAGCTGCCCGCATGATCGCGTCCGCGATCGGACCCAAGCGGATCCTCGTGATCGAGGACAACCCCGATCTCGCATACGGGCTGCGCAACAACCTCGAGATCGAGGGCTACGAGGTCGAAGTCGCCAAGGACGGGACGAAAGGTCTGTCGCGCGCCCGGAGCGCCAATCCCGACCTCGTCGTACTCGACCTGATGCTGCCGGGGATGGACGGCTTCCGCGTGCTGCGCGCCCTGCGCGAAGACGGGCACGGCATGCCGGTCCTCATCCTCACCGCCCGCGGCGAAGAGGCGGACAAAGTCCGCGGGCTCCGCCTCGGCGCGGACGACTACGTGACCAAGCCGTTCGGCGTGCTCGAGCTGCTGGCACGCATCGAGGCGCTGCTGCGTCGCGTGGTGGCGCCGAAGAAGAACGGCGGACCGCCGGCGCCCCCCTTCGAAAAGTTCGGCGACATCGAGGTGCTCACGCCGTCGCGGACCGTCTTGCGCGACAGCTCGCCGGTGGCGCTGACGCCCAAGGAGTACGATCTCCTCCTCGCGCTGATCCGGCGCGACGGCGCCTGCATCACGCGCACCGAGCTGCTTACGGAAGTCTGGGGCTACAGCGCCGAAGTCATGAGTCGCACGGTGGACACCCACGTCGCCGAGCTGCGCCGCAAGCTCGAGCGCGATCCCGCCAACCCCAAGCACATCCTCACTGTCCGCAAAACCGGCTACCGCCTCGCGAGGTGACATGCGCCATGCATTGGTAGTCCTGCTCGGCCTGCTCACCGGGGCGGTCAGCCCGCAGCGCCCGATTACGACCCCGCAGGAGCTGCTCGCGGCGATGCGGGCTCGCTACGACGGCAAGTGGTACCACACGCTCACATTCCGACAAGACAACACCCAGCACCATCCCGATGGCACGGTCGAGCATTCGACGTGGCGCGAGTGGTTGCAGGCGCCCGGGAGGCTGCGCATCGAGTTCCAGCCGGCGGACTCCGGGAACGGCGTGCTGTTCGCGAATGACTCGATCTTTCCGTTTCAGCACGACTCCATGCGCCCCTCGCGCCCCTTCGTGCATCCGCTGCTCGTGCTCGGCTTCGACGTCTACATGCAGCCGGTCGAGCGGACGATGGCGCAGCTCAAGCAGCCGCCGCGCGGGTTCGATTTGGCCCTGTTGAGTGAAGGCATGTGGGACGGGCGCCCCGTGTGGATCGTCGGCGCCAAGGCCGGCGACCAGCACACGCGGCAGTTCTGGGTGGACAAGGAGCGGCTCGTGTTCGTGAGAATGCTCGAGCCGGCACCGCGGGATACGGCGAAGACGGCGGACACGCGCTTCAACAAGTACGCGCCGGCACCCGCCGGCGGTGGGTGGGTCTCGGCCGAGGTCGAGTTCCTGGTCGACGGCCAGCAGCAGTTCCTCGAGCAGTACAGCGAGATCCAGACGAACGTGTCGCTGCCCGCCGCGTTGTGGGACGCCCGGCAATGGAAGGCGGCGCGCGCCGGACGCGGAGCAACCGGGAGCTAGGGGCGGACCGGCGCCGTCGCTGCCGAGTCGAACACGAGTCGGATTTCTTGCGCGGCGCCGAGCCGCGCGTCAGTCAGGTTCGTGACGAGCGCAATCACCACTCGTGAGTCGCGGTCGACACCGAAGGCGGTCGTGCCGCCCACCGAGCCCCCGCCGTGATACACGTACCGATGGCCGAGCGTGTCGGTGGCGATGAACCAGCCGATCCCGTAGGGAGTCGCGTCACCTGATGTCGTGTGCTGCGGCGTGAACAGCAACTCGAGCGTCGCCGCCTTCAGATGCCCCGGCGCGAGATGCGCCGAGCCGAAGCGCACCAGGTCCTCCGCCGTCGAGACGAATCCGCCACCCGCCCACTTGTAGCTGTTGTCGACCGTCGGCGCGAGCACGAATTCCCCCGTCGCCGTGCGATCGTAAAACCGGGTCCGGTTGGGAATGAGGCTGTCGTTTTTGTCGGGCGCCGTGCTCGTCATCTTGAGCGGCTTGAAGACGTGGCTGTTCATGTAGGAGAGAAACTGTTCTCCTGATGCACCCTCCACGGCTGCACTGATCAGGTTGAAGCCATACGTCGAATAGGAAAAGCGCGTGCCGGGCGGCGCTACGAGCGAGTCGTTCTGAAAAATCGCCAAACCCGCCGTGACGGTCGGGAATCGCTGGTTCAGCGTGAACTCACTTCCCCGATAATGGCGAATGCCGGCGAGATGACCGCCCAACAGGCGCGTCGTGATCACGGCGCCCTTGTCGGGGAAGGTCGGGACGTAGCGCTGGATCGGCGCGTCGAGATCGAGCCTGCCGCGTTCGTACAGCTGAGCGACCGCGTCGGCCGTCAGGGACTTCGAGACGCTGCCGATCCGGAACTGCGTCGCGGGCGTTGTGGGGCGCTTCGTCTCGAGGTCGGCGTAGCCGAATGCCTCCGACCACACGATCTGCCCGTCCACGGCGACGGCCAGAGCGAAGCCGGGGATATTGGGCGCCAGTTTCTCGCAGGCGATCGCGCGGGCCCGCGCGCGCGCCGCGGACCAGCGCTGTGCAACCGCCGGTAGCTTGGCCGGCTGCGAAACGCACGCGGTCTGCTGCAACGCCACAAGCATCAGCACGGCAAGAGCCATGGCCTTTGACTCCACAGGGGGAGCCGGTAAGATACCCGCGCATGCCCGACGCCCGCACGTCAGAACTGCGCGCCAAAGCGGAAACTCTGCGACGCCTCCACGTCGAGGGACCGATGCTCGTCTTGCCGAACGCGTGGGACGCCGGCAGCGCTCGGATCTTCGTGGAGGCCGGCTTCCGGGCGCTCGCGACGACCAGCGCGGGAATCGCGTTCAGTCTGGGATTTCCCGACGGTGAGCGCATCAGCCGCGACGAGATGCTCGCGGCGGTCTCGCGCATCACGCGCCGGATCTCCGTTCCGATCACCGCCGACCTGGAAGCCGGCTACGGCCAGACGCCCGACGCCGTCCGCGAGACGGTGCGTCGCGCGATCGATGCCGGGGCGGTGGGAATGAATCTCGAAGACCGAATGGAAGAGAAGCATCTGATCGACTTCCCGCTGGCCGTCGAGCGCGTGCGTGCCGCGCGGCAGGCCGCCGATGCGACTGGTGTTCCTTTGGTGCTCAACGCCAGAACGGACGCGTTCGAAGCCCCCGAGATTCCCCGAGACAAACGCCTCGCCGAGGCCGTGCGGCGCGGCAACGCTTTTCGCGAGGCGGGGGCCGATTCGGTGTTCGTGCCGTTCGTCGGCGACTCGGGCACGATCGAGCAGCTCGTCCAGCAGATCGGTGCGCCCCTCAACATCCTCGGCACGCCCAACGCGCCGACACTCAAGGAAATGGCCGCATTGGGCGTACGGCGCGTGACGTTCGGCTCGGCGCCGATGCGCGCGACGCTGGGCCTGGTGCGGCGGATGGCGCGCGAATGGAAGGAGAAAGGGACGTACGGAACGCTGGAGGCGTACGGGATTCCGTTCGCCGAGCTGCAGCAGCTGTTCGGCTAGTTCAACTCCACGTGCAGGTGATCGGCGGTGCCGACGTGGCGCCGCGTATCGAATCCCATCAACCAGAAGTAGAACTGCACGCCGCGGTTCTTGATGACGCCGCGACCAGTCGTCCGCAGGTCGACGGCATGGATCCAGCCGTCGGCCTGCTTGAAGTGGCGGGTGCGCGTGTTGGTCGGCAGCCCCATCCGGCCATAGTCCTCCGGCAGACGGCCGGAGTCAGTGATCAGCATGTCGCGGTCGACCAGGATCAACGTGGACAGCGCCAGACGCAGCAGCGGATGGAGCGATCCGTAGTACGCCCGCACCGGTGGCGATTTCGCGTGCACGCTCGCGATGTAGACCAGCGAATACCCGCAGTAGAAAACCACCAGCGGGAGCGCCACCCACTTGGCGACGGGAATGATCAGCGCTCGGCCGCCGCGCCCGCCGCGTTTCGTGAATTTGCGGGCGAGCCACACGGCATACGCCGTAACGACGGCACCCGTCAGGATCGCCGCCGTGAGGAGCGCGAGCCAGACCGAGCTTGTGCCGTGTTCGTAGAAGAACACCGACCCACGCACCAACACGGCGAATGGGAGCGCGATGATCAACGCGATCTTGAGGAGCGCGCGGAGCGCCTCGACGGCGAGCGCGCGCCATTCGGCAGCGGTTGCCGGCGCCGCCTGCCGTATCTTCTTGCGCCACTTCCGCTTCCATTCCTTTTTGGCCTCGCGTTTGAGCCGCGCGAGCCGGACCGCCACGTCGTCCATGAGTCAAATCTACGGATGAGCGTGGTTTTGAGCTTCACGATGCCGTGCAAGCAGCCACGTGAGCGTCGTCTCTCTGGGACCATCCTCCCACCGGAGCATTGCCATGAGACGGCGTTTGCTGATCATGTTTGCGGCAGCCCTGTTCGTCGGATGCACCTCGGAGCGCGCCGCGGCACCCGCGGATTCGGACGGATATGCCTTGTATTCTCGCCAGGGACAGGAGCAGCACGCGTTCTCAGAACGGCGCGCTCCCGCAACGGCCGGCAGCCCTGCGCTGATGGCAGTTCCCGAGGAACAAAGACCGGCACCAGCGCTGGCCGATGTGGCGACGAACATGATCATCCGCACGGCTACCGCATCGATCGAGGTCGACTCGTTACAGCCGGCGGTCGCGCTGTTGAGCCAGCTCGCGACCTCTGTCGGCGGATATGTGGCGGGTTCGGGGATCGAGACGGGCAAGAACCAGTTGCGGCAGGCGTTCATCCAATTGAAGATCCCCGCCGCGCGGTTCGATGAGGTCGTAGCCGGCCTCAAGCCGATCGGCAGGCTGGAATCGGTCAACGTCGACGCCCAGGACGTCGGCGAGGAGTTTGTCGACGTCACTGCGCGGATGGAGAACGCTAGGCGGCTCGAACGGCGGCTGATTGACTTGCTCGCCACGCGCACCGGCAAGCTCAAGGATGTGTTGGACGTCGAGCGCGAGCTCGCCCGCGTGCGCGAAGAGATCGACCGCTACCAGGGACGGATCCGCTATCTCAAGGCGCACACGGCCATGAGCACGCTCAGTGTCACGGTGCACGAGCCATTGCCGGTCGTGGGGACAGCAGGGA
>Ga0193723_1000217_pt1 | contig 21434 bp, 17 predicted proteins | sample H2m2metaG_FD_143042 | JGI IMG/M metagenome (GOLD analysis project Ga0193723, IMG submission 143042) | Soil microbial communities from a riparian zone of the East river system, Colorado, United States - H2m2 | ecosystem: Environmental > Terrestrial > Soil > Riparian zone | place: USA: East River...
GACGACCAGCATGACCGGCGACGCGAGAACCAACGCCAGGCTCGCGCCAACCACATCGACAATCCGTTTGACGATCAACTGGCCGCCGCGCAATGTCGGCGTCGTGAGCTCAACGAGCGGCTGATCCTGACGCCATACGAGCTTGGGCTCGACACCAGCGATCGCGATGCTGCGCGGTACCGCGAGCACCTTGCATCCCGCCGTCAGCGCGGAATCAACCACATCGTGGAAACGGGCGTCGCTCAGGTATCCGCAAACGACCACTGCCTCGGTCCGCGTGTCGTGAATGACTGACGCAAAGTCCACGATGTGACCCAGCGCGGCAGGCGCAGGCGGGATGTGGGTATCGACAAAGCCGATCGGCCGGTACTCCGACTCGGCGGCAAATGCCGGACTCTCCGCCGTCGCCCGGCAAGCCTCGGCCGGTCCGACGAAAAGCGTGGAGAGCAGATCGTGAGGCCGGGGTCGGACGCGTTTGACCACCAAGTCGAGCAGCTGCCGCTCGGCGACCAGCCCGAGCCACACCAGCACCGTGGTAAGGCCGTACTGCACTACTACCACTTCCAGACCGCGGGACCAGATCGTCATCCACAGCGGCAACGCGGTCGCGAGCGCGCACGCGAGGAACAGGCCCTTCGGATTCCGGCGCTCGTCACCGGGTCCATAGTTTCCCAGCACAACGAGGCCGACGAACAGCGCAGCCGCATACTGCCAGCCGTTCAGGATTCCCGCCGGAAGGAGCCGCTGCACCTGACCGGCGACCGTATCGCCGAGGACGGCGCCATTCCGAACAGCGCGCACCAGCTCGCGCATGACGTAAAAGGATGCCAGGTCCGCGATCAGCAGGATGACGAAGCGCCGCAATCCGCGCAGGAAGTGACGCTGGAAATTCGACTGGGCCCGCCGTTGCAGACCGAGCCGCGCCGGCGTGTTGCGCGGCTCGCGCACAGGCGCGCGCGCGACCCCGCTCCGGGCGGGCATCAGCGCCTCGACCGGCGCATTATCCACATGCTGATTTGTGATGTGGAAAGACTCAGCTTCCACGACCGCCCGCCCCTGACAGAAAAGTGACGCCCTAATACACTCCTGGCTCGTTATCGAAGACCAAGGGACGGCCAATATGTTACGCGGCGAAACCAATGGCTAGGCCATGCGTCACGCGGCACTTAGCCGCACCCCCCCGAAGGGCTTAGCCGCACCCCCCAGAAGATGGATTGTGGGTCGGTCTGCGGCGGTTCAGCTTGCTCCTTGCCTTCACCCGCGACCATATGCCGAATCCCATGCTGGCCATCCGGTCCCAGCCACTAGTCCTGCTCGCCGGCCTGGAGGCCGAGCAGGCGGACGACCTTTCGAATGCCCTGCTCCGCGATGGCTTTCGCGTCGCGACCGCCAGCGACGCGCGCCAGGCCACCGACGTCGCCCGGACGCACAACCCCCATGCCATCCTGCTCGGCGCCGGCCTCGCCGGCCCTGATTATACCGTCTGCCGGGCTCTACACATCCTCGCCCTGGCTACCCCGATTGTCGTGCTCGGTCCCGGCGTACTGACCGGGTCCGACCAGCTGGCGGCCTTTCGCGCTGGTGCCTGGGACGTGATCGGCACCCCGGTCGACCTCGACCAGTTGCTGCTACGGCTCGAGCTCTATGTGGAACCCAAGCTCGAGCTGGACCGCCTCAGCGAAGAACGGCTGCTCGACCGCGAGAGCGGCCTCTACACCCCCGGCGGACTGGCGCGCCGCGCGATCGAGCTGGCCGCGCTCGCCACGCGCCACGGTCTCACGCTCGCCTGCGCCGTGTTCCGAGCGGCGGAACCGGTGTCCCGCGCCACCGCCGACTGGATGGCCGCCGCATTACGCCGTGCGGGCCGTGCCTCCGACGCCATCGGCCGCACGGGCCCAACTGAGTTCGCCGTCTTCGCTCCGGCCAACAACACCAGCGCCGCAGCGCAGCTCATGCGCCGCATCACCGACAGCATAGAGGACCAGCTCGGCTTCGTCGCGCAGGATAGCGGGCGCGTCGGCGTCCACTCCGGCCACAGCGTCTCGCACTCGCTGCACCACATCTCCCCGCCGGCATTGCTGGCGCAGGCACGGAGCGCTCTCGAGCTTCACTAAATGCCCTCATTGTCGATCGCGGTGCCCTCTTAGCCCCGCGCGGTCATCTCTCGGCCTAACGCAGGCCGCTCGCGGTCGATCGCACTGCCCTCTCAGCCCCCGCGCGGTCATCTCTCGGCCTAACGCAGGCCGCTCGCGGTCGATCGCACTGCCCTCTCAGCCCCGCGCGGTCATCTCTCGGCCTAACGCAGGCCGCTCGCGGTCGATCGCGGTACCCTCTCAGCGCCGCGCGGTCGTCTCTGGCCTAACGCAAGCCGCTCGCGGTCGATCGCACTGCCCTCCTCAGCCCCGCGCGGTTGTCTCTCGGCCCAACGCAGGTCGCTCGCGGTCGATCGCGGTACCCTCTCAGCGCCGCGCGGTCGTCTCTCAGTCGAACGCAGTCCTCTCTTCGGCACGATGTGGAAGCGCACGGCGACAATCAGGAAGGTTTTTCGGGAAATCTGCGGTCGACGGGCGCGCTTCAGCGCGCGTGTAGTGGCCGAGCCGCTTGTCCTTTAGGGGACCGGGCCGGGTCCTGGGACCAGGAAGGCGCAAAGAAAAAAGCCGCGGCGGTCGTCCGCAGCGGCGTCTGCGCAACTCTTCTAGTGCCGTGTAGCTTTTGACCCGTGAAATCCCGCTTCGGCATCGCCCTCGCCATCCTTTCCGCCGCCGCCATCCTCTTTTTGACCCTCCGCCACGGCGGCACCGAGCTGACCCACGGCTGGTCCTTTGACTTCTGGGCCGGCGATGACGCCCTCGCCGGGCTGCTGCAAAACCTCATCCTCTTCATCCCGCTCGGCGCCTCGCTCACCCTGGCGGGCGCCCGGCCCTGGCACGTCGTCGCCAGCGGCGCGCTGCTCTCCTGCACCGTCGAATTCTTGCAGCAATGGATTCCCGGCCGCGACCCGAGCGTGGCCGACATCACCTGCAACACGATCAGCACCGCCCTCGGCGTGCTGCTCGTCGTCGGCGCACCGCGCTGGCTCTTCGTCTCCCCCCGCCGCAGCGCCTGGCAAGCCCGGATCGCCGCCGTCATCGCCATTCTCGCCTGGTACGCCACCGGGGCGATGGTGCGGCAAACCTTCCCGCCCCTGCCCTACCACATCGTCACGACCCCCGACTTCGACTACTTCGGCCTCTACCGCGGCAAGGTCGTGACGGTCACGCCCGGCCTGCGCGCGCTCGAAGTCACCGCCGTCGCCGCGCCCCATCCTCCGGGCCAGACGTCGCCGCTGATCGCGCTTCTCGACGCCCAGGATCAAAAAGCCGTGATGCTCTCCGTCGACGGGCACGATCTGACGCTGCGCTACGCCATGCCGGCACTACACGCCACGCTCGAGCAACCCGACCTGCGCCTGCGGGGCGCACTCCGAGGCGTCGCGCCCGGCGACACATTCATCGCCGCCACCTGGCACGACTCCACCAACATCTGCCTGCGCCTCAACGCCATCGAGCGCTGCCACCTCGGCTACACGATCGGCGACGGCTGGAAACTGATCTACTACCCCCAGGGACGACCGCCCTGGATGCTCGGCCTGATCAATACCCTCTGGATGATGGGCTGCGTGATCGGCGTGGGGTTCTGGGCAGCGCGAAGTCGCGGCGGCCAGAACGGCACGGGTGGCATCGCACTGACGGTTGTCATTCTGGGATTGTTGATGGTCCCGCTAGTCACGGGACTGAAAGCGACGGCTCCGCACGAATGGCTTGGTGCTCTGGCCGGCCTCGGAGTGGGTTACCTCGTGGCTCGGCGCTACGGACTTGGAACCATCCGATAAACCTCTCCACCCCCCAGCCTCATGATGTACAACTCGCCTTTAGCATCCTGCCCGAACGATGAGATCTGGCTGCCCGGCGAGATGAGCGACGTAAAGTCCAACACCGTCACGTCGGGCCACTTGATGCCGTCGACCTCGGCGTTGCAGTTATCGGCGTAGAAGTAATAGCCCTGGACCACCGGCATCGCGCTGCCGCGGTACACGTAGCCGCCCACGATCGCGCACGCGTTGAACCCATGGAAGTACTCGACGATCGGCGGGATGCCGACCGCGGTGCACGGATCGGCCGGGTAGCAGTGCTTCCCTTCCATGATATTCCAGCCGTAGTTCGCGCCGGGGCCGCGCTGCACCGACGTGGGCGCCAGGTCGACCTCTTCCCAGAAATCCTGTCCCACGTCCCCGATGTAGAGGTCGCCGTTCTGCCGGTCGAATGAGAAGCGCCACGGATTGCGCAGCCCGTACGCCCACACCTCGGGCGCGAAACTCGTATCGGGGGTCTGGGAGGGATTGTCGGCCGGAATGGTGTAGCCGCTCGCGCCGCTGACGTCGAGCCGCAGCAGCTTGCCGAGCAGCGCGTGCTTGTTCTGGCCGTTGTGGCCCGGGTCGCCGGTCCCGCCGCCGTCCCCCGTCCCTGCCCACAGTTTCCCGTCCGGTCCGAACTGCAGCTGGCCGCCGTTGTGATTGCTCTGTCCCGGATGCGCCACCTTGAGGGTCGTGTCCGCCGTCGCCTCATCCACGCTGTCGGGATCGCTCGAGACGGTGTAGCGCACGATCCGGATGTTGCCGCCCGGGTCAGTGAAGTAGACGAACACTCGGCCGTTGCTGGCGTACTGCGGATCGAAGGCGATGCTGAGGAGGCCCCGCTCACCCCCCGAGGTGATTTGCCCGCGGAGATCGAGAAACGGGCGCGTCTGGGCGGAGTCGTGATGCAGCACCACCACGCGGCCGGCCTGCTCGACGACGAACAGGCGCTGCGTGTCCCCGGGCGCCGCGGCGAGATACACCGGATTGGAGAACGTGCCGACGAGGTGCAGCGACGGCGTGCCGGGTGGAGGAGGCGGCGGCGGCGGGTTGTCGAGGAAGCCACCGCAGGCCGCGAGCAGAGAGACAAACGGTAGAAGTTTCTTCATCCGAGCACCACCTCCACGCCATCCTGTCTGAGTCGGCCGAGCAGCCGGGCCTCGATGCGGGCCCGCAGCGTGACCACACCGTTCGTCTGTTTCTGTTCCAGGATTTCCGCGTCGCGATGCAGTGTCGCCAATAACTTCCCGTCGCTCACCGGAACACGGATCTCGGCAATCGGCCGCAAGGCCTGAGACGAGGTGCGGAGCGCACGCTGCAGATCCTCGACGCCATGCGTGGTGGCCGACGTGAGGATCGCGTGCGGATACCGTTCTCGTACCATTTGCTGGAAGGCTGCCGGATCGGGCAGCAAGTCGGCCTTGTTGAAGACGTGAATCACGCGCTTCGGGACGACGCTCATCGTCTCCTTCTCGACGACGTCGAGCTGGTCCTCCCAGCTCGGGTGACTCGCGTCGATCACGTGCAGCAGCAGATCGGCGTCTTGCGCTTCTTCGAGCGTTGCGCGGAACGACGCCACCAGATGGTGCGGCAGCTTGCGAATGAATCCGACCGTGTCGGTGATGCGATAGCGGTAGCCGTCGCCCACGTCGACTTCGCGCGCCAGCGTGTCGACCGTGGCGAACAGCCGGTCCTCGATGAAGACGTCCTGCCCCGAGAGCGCCTTCAGGAGACTCGATTTGCCGGCGTTCGTGTAGCCCACGAGCGCAGCCGTCGGCACGTCCCGCCGGCCCTGGCGCTGATTGGCGCGATGCTCGGCGACGTCCGCAAGGCGTTTGCGGAGCGTCGAGATCTTGCGGCGAATCGCGCGGCGATCGGTTTCGAGCTGCGTTTCGCCGGGGCCCCGCAGACCGATACCGCCGCGGATACGCGACAGGTGGCTCCACATGCGCGTGAGGCGCGGCAGCAGATACTCGAGCTGCGCGAGCTCGACCTGCAGCTTCGCTTCGTGGCTCTTGGCGCGCGTCGCGAAGATGTCGAGAATCACCTCGGTGCGGTCCATGACGCGCACGCCGAGACTCTTCTCGAGCTTGACGCCCTGTAGCGGCGTGAGGCTCTCGTCGAAGAGAACCAAAGTGGCGTTCGCATTCTTCAAATCTTCTGTCAGCGACTCGACCTTGCCTTGCCCGAGATAGAAGTTGGGCGTCGGAGCTTCGATGCGCTGGATGGTGCGACCGATGACCACCGCGCCGGCGGTATCCGCCAGGCGCTCGAGCTCCTCGAGATGCTCGTCTACGTGCACCGCATCATCAGACCCTTTCCGCGGGGCACCTACCAGAAAGGCTCGCTCGACCGGCGATTGGATATCGATCAGCTTACGGATACGTCCCCTCCCTCAGTTATGGGATCAGCTTCCTCAGTGGCACGTTGCCTGTGCTTTTTAACTGTACCCTACGCTCCCCCAGGGGAGTGTCCAGTATCACAGCCCCGGTAATCCCATAGGGCAATTCTTGCGATTGCAGCAGTGAGCGGGCTGCTGCGCCCACCCCCGCCCACGTGTAGCGCACGGGCATGACCACGCGGCTATGGTTTTGCGGGGACAAGTCCAAGGGTTTGTCTATAAGGGCTTGTCCGAACTCCGTGCTCGCCAACTCCAGATCAACTTCGAGCCGCGTACTGCGCAAGCGGTACTCATTGGGATTGTAGACATCGAACACGAGGTCGAGGGTGCCGCCAGTGAGGCCCATGCCCGTGATGTTGATCTGTTCCAGCGCGACTTGGGGCTCTTCGAACTTGATCGCGTTGCGTAACGTCGCGCAATTCGATACGGCGACGCCGAGCACGGCGACGCTGAGAAAGGCGACGCTAGCGTGTTTGTCCATATCCGCTAACATAACGCACCCATGCCCACCGAGCCGCTAGTCCTTCTCGCGAACGGCGACAAGTGGTTGACCGAGTCGCTCGAGAGCGTGCTGATCCAGGGCGGCTATCGAGTGATCGCCACCGACAAGCGGCCGCAAGTGCTCGAGCTGGCGCGGCGCCACCTCCCTGACGGCGTCCTGCTCGACATGGCGCTCGACCAGCGCGGCTCGGACAGCCTCGCGCTGTGCCGGGGGCTGCGTGCCGATCCGATCATCTCGCGCGCCACACCGATCATCCTGACGACCGCCGGACCGGCGCTGCGCGCCCAGCAGCTCGACGCGCTCCGCGCCGGCGCGTGGGAGCTGCGTGGCGATCCGCTCGATATGGAAGAGCTGGTGCTGCGGCTCGGCGTCTACGTGCAGGGCAAACTCGAAGTCGATCGCCTCGGCGCCGAAGGCCTGGTCGACCGCACCAGCGGCCTCTACAACGACGTCGGCATGACGCGGCGCGCGGCCGAGCTTGCCGCCTTCACGGCGCGCCAGGGACTGCCGCTCGCCTGCGCGGTGTTTCAACCCGCGAACGGCAGCGGTGGCGGCGGCGCCGGGCTCACCCCTGGCAGCGCCGACCGGCTGGCGCTGGCGTTCCAGCGCGCGGGACGGATCTCGGATGCGGTCTGCCGCACGGGCGCGACGGAGTTTGCGGTCTTCGCACCAGCCACCGACGAGGGCGGCGCCCAAGGATTGGTGCAGCGGATCAGCGATGCGGTGGCGCGGAGCGCGGCGGTGAAGCTCAAGGCGGGAGTCAGTATCGCGCCTGCTGGTGCCAAGCGGACGTCGGGAACCATGCGAACCTCGGCCGCCGTCCCGCAGCCTGCCTTGCCGTCCACGGCAGATCTACTCGAGCAGGCGCGCAGCGCGCTGCGTTAACCCTTGCGTCGCTGCGGGTCACTGCTCCGCGGCGGGTGGGAACCGCTGTTGCGCACGGGATGTGTGCCGCTCGGGCGCGGCGGGGCGCGGGGACCTGAGCGGCGATTCGTGACGACCGGCAGCGTCAGCTCGAAGAAAAACCGCGTCCCCCATCCCTCCCGCGATTCGACTTTCAGCTCGGACTTCATTGCGCTCGCCAGTTTGCGGCAGATCGTGAGGCCGAGTCCCGTCTGCGAGAAGAGCTGCCCGCGCCGGCCCGATTCCTTTCGCAGCGGTTGGAACAGCGTCGTGACCTTCTCGGTCGGGATCCCGCGGCCCGAGTCGCGCACCGCAAACTCGATGCGATTCGATCCCGCTTCGCCGACCTCCTGCCCCACGATTTCCACGTAACCTTCGTCGGTGAACTTGAGGGCGTTGGTGGTGAGATTGAGCAGGACGCGGCTTAATGCCACCGGATGGCCCATGCGCTGATCGTGCGTCGGCGCGAGCAGGCGGACGGTGAGATGTTTCTCTTCGGCGATCGGCCGCACGATGTCGCGCACCGATTCGAGCATCGCTGTCACGGAGAACGCGGACGGCTCCTGATCGATCAGCGGGTCGCCGCCCTGGGTGAACTCGATGATGTCGCTCGCGACCGACGAGAGGCCGAGTGCCGCGGTGTAGATCAGGCCGAGCTGGCGGCGCTGCGCATCATTGACCGGGCCACTCTGCCCGCGCTGCAGCGTCTCGGCGAGCACGAGAATGGACGTGAGCGGCGAGCGGAGGTCGTGGGCCACGTCCATGAGCAGCGCGAGGCCGTCGTTCCCCGACAGCTGCTGCGCAAACGTCTGCGCCCAGTTCGGCTCGATCGTGACGCGCACCTGCTCCATCGCCACGAGCAATGGCAGCAGCTCCGTATCGGGCACACCGACTTCCCGCCAGCCTTCGACCACGTCGCTGCGGAGCAGCTCGAGCAGGCGGCGGCCCAGCGTCGTGTGAATCCGCGGATCGATCTTGGGGCGGGCCGGCGCATCGGGCGCGGCCGAGAACCACGCCTGGTGAATGGCGGCGCCCACGAGTCCCAGCAGCTCGGCGACTTCGTCGGGTCCGGTCGAACGGGGACGCTTGCCCCAGTGCGACAGCACGGCGCGAATCGCGCTTTTGAGAACCTTGCACGGGACGCAGCGGGCGTCCGCGCCCAAGACATGTACGGGGGGAAGTGAGCTCCGTGGGGACAGCATGGGCAGCGGTGTTACACGTTCGGGAGGCACTGGAACTCTTACACCGAGAGCGAAGCCGAGTTTCCTACGGGGCGATCCAACCCTCCCGGATGGCATACCGTACCAGGTTGGCGGTGTCGTGGACGTTCAGCTTTTTCATCAGCCGTCCACGATGAAACTCCGCCGTTTTCACGCTGATATGCAGGACTTCCGCGATCTGCTTCGTCGATTTGCCCTCGCCCACGAGCTGCAGCACCTGGCGCTCGCGCGGTGTCAGATCGGAACCGGCCTTGTCCGTCGGCGTCGCGCAAGCGTCGACAATTGCCTGCGAGGCGCCGGGACTGACGTAGAGCCGGCCGTCGCGCACTTCCTCTATCGCGTGCACGAGCTCGTCGCAGCCCTGGCTCTTTTGGACGAACCCCCGCACACCAACCTTCAGCGCCTCTTTCACAAAGCGCTTGTCATCGATGCCGGACAGGAGAATGACGGGACAGGCGGGCACGATGCGGGCGATTTCACGGGCGGCATCGACGCCGTTCAGCACCGGCATGGCGACGTCCAGCACCGCAACGTCGGGGGAGAACCGCTGCACCGCTGTGACGGCGGCCCGGCCGTCGGCCTCATCGGCCACGACCTCCAGCCCCTTCCGCTCCAGCAGCGCCTTCAGCGCCTGCCGCAACACAAGGTGATCATCCGCCAGCACCAGACGAACCGTCATCGGGAAACCAATCTGGCGCTCGATGCCGGGCGGAGCCAGTGCGTAGCCGCACAGACACAGTTATGTTCGCCGGCTGCTCTGGTCCCCTGGCGCCGCGGCCAGTCAGTCTGGTAAGCCATTCTACAACAATAGCTTGATTGCGCGGTTGCCGCGCAAGACCCGGCATGGCGCTTGCCCACCGCATAAGGGCTAGCCATGAACGGGGGACCCACAGTGCGTCAGAGCGATTCAGCGTGTCAGGTGGCCATCATCGGGGCCGGCCCGTACGGGCTGGCCGCTGCTGCGCACCTGCGCGCCAGGAATATCGAGACGCGGGTTTTCGGCACGCCGATGGAGTTCTGGATGCGCCACATGCCGCGCGGGATGTTCCTGCGCTCGGGCCCGGGCGCCTCGAATCTCGGCGATCCTGAGGGACGCCTGGGACTCGCCCGCTTCCGAGCCGCCGCGGGGCTTCCGTATACCAAGCCGGTCCCGATCGACGACTTCGTTCAGTACGGACAGTGGTTCCAGGAACAGGCGGTGCCGCACCTCGAGCGCCGCACGGTGGCGAACGTCTCCCCCAATTCGCGCGGATTCCACGTGCGCCTCGACGACGGTGAGGAGTTCCACGCCCGCCGCGTCGTGGTGGCCACCGGAATCAGCCTCTTCGCCAAACGCCCCGAGCATCTCGCGGATCTGCCGGCGGCCGCGGTCTCCCATTCGTTCGATCAGAGCGATTTGAGCCGCTTCCGCGGCCAGAAGGTGGCGGTGGTCGGCGCCGGCCAGAGCGCACTCGAATCGGCCGCCCTGCTCCACGAGAACGGCGCCGCCGTCGAACTGCTCGCGCGGACTCCGCGGGTGTTCATGCTCCCCGACGGGAAGAGCACCGGTTTAGGCGCCGAGCTCCGCCGGAGGCTGAGCCCGTACGCTCGCCCGCCGTTCGATATCATGGGTCCACGCTTCGTCAGCTGGCTGATCGCCTGGCCCCGCGTGTTCCGGCATTCACCCCGCGCGCTCCAGAATTTCCTGACGGCGCGCGCGGTGCGCCCCGGCGGCGCCACGTGGCTGATCCCGCGACTCGCGCCGGTCCAGATTACCACAGACTGTACCATTGCGTCCGCGTCCACCACACCTGGGGGCTTGCTCCGCCTCAAGCTCTCGGACGGGACGCAGCGCCTGGTCGATCACCTGTTCCTCGCGACGGGTTATCGGGTGGACGTCTCGCGGTACAACTTCCTGGCGCCCGAGCTGCGCGACGCGTTGCGCACCCGCGAGGGCTATCCGGCGCTCCAGGTCGGGTTCGAAGCCTCCGTTCCGGGCCTCCACTTTCTGGGAACGCCCGCTGCCGGGACCTTCGGCCCGCTGTGTCGCTTCGTGGTCGGCACCAAGTACATGGCTCGCGAGCTGACACGTCACATCCTCAGTCGGAACGGAGACCGGTCCTGAATCGCACCAGTCGTCCGTTGGCGGTCGTTCTCAGCTCGGACGCCGTAGGCCTGGGGGCAGTTCGCAGCCTGCGGTTGGGCGACGTGCCCACCGTCGTGGTGATGATGGATCCGTGGGAGCCCGTCCGCGCCTCCCGCTACGGCCGCAAGATTCTCGTTCCCAAGTCGCACGACCGGGACGCCGCAGTCCTGGATGTCCTGTTCAGGATCGAGGCCGAGGCGCGCCCCGTCCTCATCCCGACGTCGGACCACCTCACCTATTTCGTGTCGAAGCACCGGGCCAAGCTCGAGCCGCGCTTCCGCTGCTGCATTCCGCCGGATGCCGCGATTCACGTCGTCCTCGACAAGGCCAAGGACACACAGCTCCTTCAGGGGACCGAGATTCCGTTGCCCCGGACCGTCCAGTCCTTGCCTGCCTCTCCGGCCGACTTGATACGGGAGCTGGGCCTGCCGCTGATCATCAAGCCGCGCACCTTCGTCGACAAGGAGAATCTGGGGTGGCGCAACGTCATTGTCCGCAGCCGCGCGGACGCCGAGACGTTTTATGTGGAAAACCGCGCCCAGTTCGGCAGCGTGATCGCGCAGGAATTGATCCCCGGTCCCGACGACACGCTGTGGGAGTCGATTTGCCTGTTCAACGACCACAGCGAGATTGCGCGCGCGTTCACCTTCCGGAAGCTCTCGACGATGCCGGCCCATTATGGCGCGACGGCCCGCGGCATCAGCGAGCGGAGCGAGATGCTCCTGGATCTCGCTGCGGCGGTCGGCAGGCGCCTGGCATACGTCGGCATCGGCGACATTGACTGGAAATACGACGCGCGGGACGGGCAATTCAAATATCTGGAGCTGAACCCGCGGCTCGGCCTGTGCCACTACTTCGGGACGCGGTGCGGCATCAACCTGACGCTCGCGGCCTATCGCGTGGCCTGCGGCGAGACCCTGGAGGCGGGCGTTGCACAGGTTGACGGGCGCAGGTTCCTGGCGGTGCTCGAGGAGCTGGGCGCCAGGCTCCAGAGCGGCGACTCGTTCCTGGCCGTGGTCCGCGGTCTGGTGGCGGCGCTGGCGGCGTGGCCGGTGGGCGCCTATTTCGCCCCGGACGACATCCTGCCGGGGCCGTTCGCGGTGGCACGGGTCGCCTATCGTCTGGCCGCCAAGGCCTGGCGCGGCCACCTGAGCACGGTCTTTACGAAACAGTACGAATACGACCGGAGCGTGTAACAACCTCGCCTATTGCGCGTTGGCCCGTTTCTTCAGAGTTTACTCCTCCTTCCCCTACGGGCCAGGCTGTGTCTCGAAATCGGAGTGTTAGTTCTTGAGTCGTCCCTCGCCGGGGGCCGGCACCGTGCGGCAACGCGGTTCAGATCCAGCCGTGGGAGTCGTCCCTCTCACGGGTGTCAGCAATCGCTTACTCACGCGTGCGATTCGGCGCGTCGAATCGCGGTGGCGTGAATTGTACGGTCCACAGACCGATGTCGCGGACATCCCACGTATTCTCGCGGCGTCGGCACTCGCCGCCGATAGTGGCGACGCTTCCTTTATAGACACGCTCACACCGCGGCCCTCGCTGCGGTTGAGCCTGCATCTCGTCGATCTGCTCGAGGACGAGCTCATCGCGCTGGGACGCGCGGGCGAGACGGCGTCGCAGGTGTTGCAGATCATCGGCCGGCTGCGCGTGGTGCGCTCCGCGATCGAGCGGCGCTTTCAACAGCTCCCCGGCGCGCCGCTCGTCGGCATCGACGGTCTCGAGTTTCTCATCGAGTTCGTGCACGACATGCGCTCGCCGCTGAACTCGCTGCTGCTCCTCGCCGACCGGCTGCAGCAAGGGTGGAGTGGGCCGCTGACGACGCTGCAGCTCCGACAGCTGCGGCTGATCTACGCCGCGGCACACGCCCTCAACACCGTCACCAGCAACGCGCTGCAGATGACGCGGGAATGGGATCAGCTGGAAGAGCCGGAGGCGCGGCCCTTCTCGGTGACGAAGCTCCTCTCGGAAGTGCAGGATGTGGTCCGCACGCTCGCGGCGCAGAAGGGCCTCGAGGTCTCGTTCATTCGGCCCGACATCGATCGCCGGCTGGGGCATCCGATCGAATTGCAGCGCATTCTGCTGAACCTGGTGACCAACGCGCTCAAGTTCACGCGCGCCGGCACCATCACCGTCAGCGCCACGGATCGGGACGACAGTCATGTGGAATTCGCGGTCCAGGACACCGGACCAGGAATTCATTCCTCGGCGCAGCAGACCCTGTTTCAACCGTTCCGCAAATCGTCGGGAGCCCGCCGCGCCATCTTTTCCGCGACCGGACTGGGCCTCGTTATCACCCAACGCCTCGTGGCCGCGCTCGGCGGACAGCTCACGTACGACACGGCACCCGGCAAAGGGACCCGTTTCTTCTTTACGCTGGACCTCCCCGTCGCCTGACACAGTACAAAAGAACTAATTCTGCGGGATGAGTCCTGGGGTGATTCCACAGAATTAGTCGCGAACGCACAAAAGAGTGATTGTGTGCGGGTGCGGGACAGCGCGTATTAATCCTCGATTATGAACGGGCCCTCCGCCCAGCCCGGTCACAACCGGCAACGCTTTACTGAGCCACGCATCCGGCTTAATTCCGTGCCGGGGGTGAGCAGCGGCTTGCTCACGCATGCGATTCGCCGCGTCGAAGCGCGCGGGCACCAGGCGTACGGGACATCCGCGGACGGCGCCGATATCCCACGCATTCTGGCGGCGACGGCACTCGCGGCAGATCGGGGCGACGCTTCCTTCATAGACACGCTGACGCCGCGGCCGTCGCTGCGGTTGAGCCTGCATCTCATCGATCTGCTGGAAGACGAAGTGCTCACGCTGTGGCGCTCCGGCACAACCTCGAGCGCGCAAGTCCTGCAGACGATCGACCGAGTGCGCTTCGTGCGCGCCGCGATCGAGCGCCGCTTTCAACAGCTCCCCGGCGCGCCGCTCGCCGGCATCGACGGTCTCGAATTCCTCATCGAGTTCGTGCACGACATGCGCTCGCCACTCGGCGCGCTGCACCTGTTGGCGGACCGCCTGCAGCAGGGCTGGAGCGGGCCCCTCACGCCGCTGCAGCAGCGCCAGCTCCGTTTGATCTACGCCGCCTCCCATGGGCTCAATAGCCTCATCAACAATGCGCTGCAGATGACGCGCGAGCGGGACGAGCTCGAGGAGCCGGAAGCGCGGCCCTTTTCGGTCACCAAGCTCCTCTCGGAAGTGCAGGATGTGGTCCGCACGCTCGCGGCGCAGAAGGGCCTCGAGGTCTCGTTCATTCGGCCCGACATCGATCGCCGCGTGGGGCATCCCATCGAATTGCAGCGCATTCTGCTGAACCTGGTGACCAACGCCCTCAAGTTCACGCGCGCCGGCACCATCACCGTCAGCGCCACGGATCGTGACGACAGTCACGTGGAATTCGCGGTCCAGGACACCGGACCAGGAATTCATTCCTCGGCGCAGCACGCCCTGTTCCAGCCGTTCCGGAAAACGTCGGGATCACGGCGTGCCAGCTTCTCCGCTACGGGGCTTGGACTTGCGATCACGCAGCGCCTGGTGGCAGCGCTGGGCGGTCAGTTGAAGTATGACACGGCGCCCAACAAGGGCACGCGGTTCTTCTATACACTGCACCTGCCGGTAGCTTGACAGGCCAAATGAAAAGCGGTATCTCCTAGCCCGCATTCTGCACGACGAGCGGCGTTATACCAAGTCGCGACACTTCGGCCCTAGGTGGTATGACACAGCTCATGCTTTCTTCGCCCACGGATCGGACATCGGTGCGCCCCGGCTATCCATTACCAACCAGCTCCTCTCCTGCCGACATCCGCATTTTGATTATCGAAGATGAGGAGACGCTGCGGGAAAGCTGTGCCAGCGTACTGTCGCACGATGGCTACAACGTGACCACGATCGGGGTGGCGCGCGAAGCACAGAATCTGCTGCGCCACAACCTGTTCGATGTGGTCCTGATGGATTGGTACATGAGCGACATGCCCGGTGCCGAGCTGCTACCGCTCGCCCTGACCGGGAACCCGGCGACGCGGGTGATCGCCGTCACGGGAAAACCCAGCCTCGCGTCGAGCCTCGAAGCGATCCGCATCGGCGCGTGGGCCTACCTGCCGAAGCCATTCTCGGCCGTGCAGCTTGCCATTCTGGTCGGCCAGGCCGCGCACGCCACGATCACGGCGCGCGAATCGTTGCAGCGCTCGCAGGAGCTCGAACAGGCCGGCGAGAATAGCGACAAAATCCGGATCCTCGGTCTCGCCCCCTCGTTCCGTGGCGCCATCAACCGCGCGCGGAAAGTCGCGCCGACCGATGCGTCGGTGTTGCTGACGGGCGAAAGTGGCTCCGGCAAAGAACTCTTCGCCCAGTTCATCCATCATCACAGCCAGCGGGCTTCCCGACCGTTCCTCGCCGTCAACTGCGCCGCACTGCCCGAGGCGCTGCTCGAGTCGGAGATGTTCGGCCACCGCCGCGGCGCCTTCACCGGCGCGGTGCGCGACAAGCCCGGCCTGCTGGAAGCCGCGGACGGCGGTACGCTGATGCTCGACGAGCTGGTCGAGATGCCGAAGACGATTCAGGCGAAGCTGCTGCGGGCGATTCAGGACGGCGTCGTGCGGCGTGTCGGCAGCGAGACGGCCGACGCCGTGGTCAACGTGCGCTTCATCGCGGCCACCAACCGCGAGCTCGATCGCGCCGTTACCGAGGGACTCCTGCGGGAAGATCTATACTATCGCCTGAGCGTGGTCCCGATTCATGTGCCGTCGTTACGTGACCGCGTCGCGGACATCGAGCTGCTCGCGACTTCCTTCCTGGTGCATTATTGGCGCAAGTACCGGGGCCTCGACGCTCCCGTGCCGCGCCTGGGCAAAGAGGCGCTCGCGGCGCTGCGGGCCCATCCCTGGCCCGGCAACGTTCGCGAGCTCCAGAACGTCATCGAGCACGCGGTCGTGTTGCTCGAGCCGGCGACCGAGATCGTCGCCGCGGACATCCCCTTCCTCAGCATACCGGCCCCGGCCAGCGACCGGCGTCTCGGCGACGATGTCACCGGCGGCCTGGGTGGCGACGCCAGCTATTACGACGCACGGGATCGGCTGCTCGCGAAGTTCGATCGGCAGTTCTTGACGCAGGCGATCGCGCAAGCCGGCGGCAACCTGTCGAAGGCCGCGCGGCGTGCGGGCATCGATCGCACCACATTTTACCGACTGATGGACCGACACGGGCTGCAACGCGACGAGTCTTGACCGTCCCGAAAGCGACGCAGAACCGCCACACGTGTGTAAGCGACTGGCACGCGGAAACGGCGTAGGGCATCACCGCTGGTGGCGTAAGATGCGGTGTCACAAAGAGGTACGTTTCACAGCGGACGCGCACGAATCCCGCTCTACCAGGGTGAAGCAATGCCCATCAGCTCGGTCGTCCCACGCATCCTGCTCGCCAATCCTGACGAGATCTTTGCTCGTTCTCTAGAGTCCATCTTATCGTCGGCGGGATACGCCGTGCTGTGGGCGCCGACGGCGGCCAATGCGCTCGAGCAGGAGCACCGGGCGCGTCCCGACGCCGCAATCATTGCCATGGACCTGGCGGATGAAGGTGGCGGTCTGGCGCTGTGTCGCACTCTGCGACGGGAGCGTGGGCTGTCTCCCAGCACGCCGATTTTCCTGACACAGCCAACCGCAGCGACCCGGCCCCAGCGCATCGAGGCCTTGCGCGCCGGTGCCGACGAGCTGTGGGGCCAGCCGATGGATCCGGAGGAGTTTCGCCTCCGCCTCGCTGCCCAACTCCGCGTGAAGTCGGAAGCGGATCGGGCGCGCGATGAGGGACTGTTGGACGATCGCAGCCGGTTGTGGAACGACCGCGGCCTGCTCCGTCGAGCCGAGGAGCTCCTGGCGGCCACGATCCGCGACCGCTCGGCGATCGGCGTCGCCGTCGTGGACATCGATGGCGATGAGCTGCGCAACGACTGGGCTGTCGGTGATCGCGTGGCCGAGGGAGTGCGCCGCTGGGCCCGTCTCTCGGATGCCGTAGGGCGCATCGGCACCACGCGGTTCGGGGTAGTGGCACCGAGGACCGGCCGGTCGGGATGCGCCCGGCTCGGGGAGCGCCTGCTTAACGGCCTCGACTCGACGTTCGGTACAGCCTGTTCGTGGTTGCGAGTCGGCTTCGTCGCGTTCGAAGATGCGTCCGCCGCCCCGACCGCCGCTCAACTGATGGGATGCGCCGCGCTCGCGGTAGCCGAAGGGGCGCTGAGTGGCAACGACGTCCGCGTGCGCTCCTGGCCCGCTTAGAAGATCCGCGCCAGACAACACAAACCCAACTGCCGAATGTCGCACGTCACGTGCGGAGTTGTACGTCAGTCGCGCCAACCGCGCCCTGCGGGGACAGGCCGGCGTCTCGTAACTCACTGAATCATAGCTAGTTGCGGCATTCAGCGCCGAGAGCACAGGTCCTGCATCTAGCGTGGGCGTGACGCTCCCCTGGACCGTACCCGCCCGCCTGCTGTCGTATCGGCGAGTGCTGATCGTCGGCGTGCACCTCATCCTCATCCCTCTGGCGTACTTCGGCGCGTTCGGCGCTCGCTTCGACTTCAATATCCCGCCGGCCGAGCTGCGCACGTTCGCCAGAACGCTGCCCTACCTGCTGGTCATCCGCCTGCTCATCTTCGCGTGGTACGGCCTGTTCCGGGGCTACTGGCGCCACGTTGGGCTGCGGGACCTCGTGGACCTGGGCGTCGCGACGACCCTCAGTACCGCGCTGTTCGCCGGGGCACTGATCGCGACCGGCTTGCCGCCCGCTCTCCCCCGCTCGGTCTTCCTGCTCGACTGGCTGGGTATCGTGTTCTTGTCCGGCGGCCTGCGGTTCGCGGCGCGGGCGTTCCGCGAGGGCCAGCTGCCCATGCAGTCGTCGCGGGGCCGGCGCACCTTTCTCATCGGCGCGGGCGAGGCGGCAGAGATGCTGCTGCGCCAGGTGCGGCACGACAGCCGCTTCGGGATCAGCGCGGTTGGCCTGATCGACGACAACCCCGAGACGCACGGCCGGTCGCTGCACGGCGTGCCCGTCCTCGGCGGGACCGCCGACCTGGATCGGCTGGTCCACGAGCACCGCATCCAGCTCCTCGTGATCGCGATCCGCTCGGCCACGCCCGACCAGATGCGCCACATCGTGGAGCGCTGCACGGCGACGGGTACCGAGTTCAGGATCATTCCGTCGCTCCAAGATTTGCTCGACGGGCGGGCCGGGATCGGCCAGTTGCGCGAGGTCGAGATCGAGGATCTGCTGGGGCGCGAGCCGGTGCACCTCGACCTGGAGCAGGTCCGCAGCGACCTGGAGGGGAAGACCGTCCTGATCACGGGGGCGGGCGGCTCCATCGGGTCGGAGCTAGCCCGGCAGATCGCCCGATTCCGCCCCGCCCGCCTCGTGCTGCTGGAGCGAGCCGAGAGTCCCCTGTACTTCGTGCACCTCGAAGTGTCGCAGTCATCGCCCGACGTCGAGGTCGTGCCGGTGATCGCCAACATCACGAATGCCGAGCGGCTCGACGAGGTGTTCGGGACCTATCGGCCGGAGTACGTCTTCCACGCCGCCGCGTACAAGCATGTGCCGCTGATGGAAGAAAGCGTGTTCGAGGCCGTGTGGAACAACGTCGTGGGCACACTGCGGGTAGCGCAGCGCGCGGTCCAACACCGGGTCCAGAAGTTCGTGTTGATCTCGACGGACAAGGCGGTCAACCCGACCAGCATGATGGGAGTCACCAAGCGGATCGCCGAGCGGATCGTGCTCGAGCTGCCGGCGCTGCGCGTCCGGACCGACTTCCGCGTCGTGCGATTCGGCAACGTCCTGGGTTCCGACGGCAGCGTCGTCCCGCTGTTCAAGCGCCAGTTGGCCGCGGGCGGACCCATCACCGTCACGCATCCCGACGTGCAGCGCTACTTCATGACCATTCCGGAGGCGGTCGAGCTCGTGCTCACGGCCGCCGCGCTGCCGGCGGCGGCAGGCCGCATTTCGATTCTCGAGATGGGGAGCCCGGTCCGGATCGTCGATCTCGCAGAACAACTCATTCGGCTGTCGGGCCTCGAGCCATACAAGGACGTGCAGATCGTGTTCACGGGCCTGCGGCCGGGCGAAAAGCTGAACGAGGAGCTCGTCACCGCCGGAGAAGAGACCATCCCGACGAGCGCCGAGAAGATTCGTCTCGTCGAACGCAACGGGGGCAGTGCGGCCAATGTCGCCGTGGCCCTCCAACACCTGATCGACGCCTTGACGGCCGGACGCACGGCGGATCTGATGCGGGCGGTAGCAGCGCTCGCGCCCGAATACGTCGCCTCAGCGGCTCGGCCCCCGCGCCGATCGCCGGCCACAGGCGTGCCGCAGCCGACGCTGCTCGAGGCGCCCCAGCCCTCGCCCCCAACCCCCACGCCCCACCACGCCCCTGTCCCGGCCGCGCCGCGCCGTGCGCCGCTGCGGGTCCAGACGTCCCTGCTCAGAGGGTCGACCTAGCCCTGACGCTCGTCCTCCCACTGGCGCAGGCTCTCCAACTGGCGTGGCGTGGGATCGGCGATCGGCCGCTGGCGTCGCAGCGCGGCTAGCGCCTCCGTGAGCGACTCGCCGGTCGTCGCGATGCGCCACGCCAGGTACAGCGTGGTCGCCCGGCCGATTCCCGCGCCACACGAGATCAGCGTGGCGGGGCCCCCGTTCCGGCCGGCGTCGAGGAAGGCACACCCGACGCGGAGTTGGTCCATGGTCGGAGGGTGGTTGTCACGCACCGGCAGCCACAGGAGGGATTCCGCTGAAGCGAGCCAGGGGGCGGGAGCCGCTTCACCGACCAACGTGACGACGCGGCCGACGCCGGCCACCTGCAGCTGGCGCCAGCGACGCGGAAGCGGGATGCCCCCTACCCACAGCCCCTTTTCCACCTCGTTCGGTTGCCGGAGCGGGGACTCGTTGGCCAGGCCGAGCCTGTAGACCCACCAATTGCGCAGGGGCCAATACCGCGTCAGGAACCTCAAGGCTCCACCTTCTTCTTTAATGACTCCCACCACTCGATGCGGCGTTTGACATCCTTCTCGAAACCGAACTCCGTTGGCTCGTACCACCGGGCGCCCTGCAATACCTTGGGCAGATACTCCTGTGGCGCGTACCCATCCTCGTACTCGGGGCCGTACTTGTAGCCAGCCCCGTAGCCCAACTCCTTCATCAGTTTCGTGGGAGCGTTGCGGATGTGGAGCGGCACAGGCTCGGCTGGATACTCCTTCGCCGCCGCGGCCGCCTGCGCAAACGCCGCGTACACGCGGTTCGACTTGGGCGCCGTCGCGAGGTACACGACCGCTTCGGCGAGGGCCAACTCACCTTCCGGCGAGCCGAGAAAGTGATACGCGTCCTTGGCCGCCAACGCCACAGAGAGCGCGCGCGGGTCGGCGAGGCCGATGTCTTCGGCGGCGATCCGTACGATCCGCCGCGCGAGGTACAGCGGGTCTTCTCCCCCGGCGAGCATGCGGGCGAGCCAGTACAGCGAGCCCTCGACGTCGCTGCCGCGCACCGCTTTGTGGAGGGCGGAGATCAGGTCGTAATGCTGGTCGCCGGACTTGTCGTACTTGGCGACGCGTTTCTGCAAGGCGTCGGCAATCAGCGCGACAGTCAGCGCGCGGGGTCCACCCGTCCCCACCAGGTACTCGGCGGCGGCGTCCACCGCTTGCAGCGCGCGTCTGGCGTCGCCGTCCGACTCGCGCGCAAGCATGGCGAGAGCGTCCTCGTCGATGTGGAGTCCCAAGCTCCCCACGCCGTGCTCCCGGTCCTCTAGGGCGCGGCGCACGAGCGTCATGATGTGCTCGGGTTGGAGCGGCTCGAGCACGAAGACGCGGCAGCGCGACAGCAGTGCCCCGGTGAGCTCGAAACTGGGGTTCTCCGTCGTGGCGCCGATCAGCGTGACGACCCCGTTCTCGACCCAGGGGAGAAACGCGTCCTGCTGCGCGCGGTTGAATCGGTGGATCTCGTCGCAAAACAGGATCGTGCCGCGACCCTCGTATTGGAGCCGCTCCTCGGCCTGTGCGATGATCTCCCGCACCCGGCCCACGCCTTCCGTCGCCGCCGAGAAGGGCTCGAAATGGCGCTTGGTGTAATTGGCGATGAGACGCGCGAGGGTCGTCTTCCCCGAGCCGGGCGGCCCCCAGAAGAGACACGACCCTACGTCGCCACGGCGAATCAGCTCGCCGAGCGCCTTGCCGGGCCCGAGGATGTGCTCTTGGCCGAGGAAGTCGTCGAGGCTGCGGGGCCGCATCCGCGCGGCGAGCGGCTCGGCGGAGCGCTGAAACAACGTAGGTTCGGTCATCCGCGAGCAGGGGAAGCTAGCGGGCAGCGTCTAGCCGGGGGAGGCCACCGGCGCCACGGGGGTGAACGAGACGCGCCGCCGGAACAGT
>Ga0193723_1000218_pt1 | contig 21259 bp, 15 predicted proteins | sample H2m2metaG_FD_143042 | JGI IMG/M metagenome (GOLD analysis project Ga0193723, IMG submission 143042) | Soil microbial communities from a riparian zone of the East river system, Colorado, United States - H2m2 | ecosystem: Environmental > Terrestrial > Soil > Riparian zone | place: USA: East River...
CGCATTCATGGGCAAGCGTCGCGCGGATGCGGCTGGCTCCCCATTCGGCCGCTCCTCGTGGGAGAAAGATCGTTGGCTGAATGATTCCCGCCGTACCCGGCGCGGTGACGCAATCGGCCTCGACCAGCAGCACCTTCTGGTATGTGATCCGTTGCTCGAGCTGCCCCCAGACAGCAAGGATGCGGGGATCGGAGACGGTCGTTGCCGAGCGTCGCAGTCGGATGACCGCAATGCTGGAACGAAGAATTCTCAGGAGACCGAGAATGACTCCAGCCAACCATATGAGGAGAAGTGCTTCGGTGCTCCGCGGAGTCGTGCTGGCACCAGCTGGCACCGCGCTAAGGATTTCCCCGACATCGAACAGGGCCCGCAACGCGGGCGCATTCGTTGTTGCAGCCGCCGAAGTTTCAGGCCCGCGAACCGGGAATGGATTGCGAATGCCCAGACTGGGAACCGTTGCGCTCAGGAGCGGAAGCGAAAGCGACGCGGCGATCGCAGCTGTCCAGAGCGCATGTTGCACCGCCGCAGCTCGCCGCCGAAGCACTACCGCAACGCCCGCCGTCACAAGAAGGAGTACGGTTGCGCGAATTGCCGCGGACACCACGAAGGCGAACAGCTCGCTCACCGCGCTCTCGCTTCTGGTTTTCTGTTCCGCTTCCCCATCTTCCGACGCTCCTTCTTCACCAGCTCGGAGAGCCGCTCCAGCTCCGCGCCATTCAGCGAGCGCTCACTGCTGCCGAGCATCGCGGCCATTGCGCTGGCGGCCGAGCCGTCAAAGAAAGTGCGAACGATATGCGAGAGAATCGATGCGCCGGCGGCCTGACGCGGGAGGGATGGTGAATAGACGAATCTGGTCCCCTTCTCTTCGTGGCGAAGGTGTCCCTTCCGCTCGAGAATGCGGAGCAGTCCCCGCACGGTCGTATAGGTGGGAGCATCAGGCATCTCCGCGCGTACCTCCGCCGCCGTAGCTCGCCCACGCCTATAGATCGCGTCCATGATCTGTCGCTCGCGCTTACTGAGCTGTGGGATGTCGGTCTTGGCCATGGCGGCGCGATACCCGGAATGGTGAAGTGTCAATATTTTAACACATGCGTCGGTTTGTCAAGATAAATTCGCGTGGCGGTGTGCTCTGCTACCCCTGCGGCGCCACCTGAAGCTGCTCGAGCTTCCCGTCCGGCGTCTCGTAGGTCCACACCCTGAGCGTGCGATTGGGGAAAGTCGCGCGGTATGAGCGATAGACCATCCCGCCCCGCTCGGCCTTCCGCGTCTGGACGAAACCAGTGAGCGCGCCCAGAGGTCCGAGACTCGATGCGAAATCCTTGAGCGCCTGATCGCTGAAGTAGGCGTTGGCATTCGACGTGAAGAGCGAGCGGTCTATAGTCCCGCGCTGCAATCCCTCGACGATCCTGCGTGCCTGCGCCGTCCGGTTTTCGGCGAGCGCATCTTCGGTGGTGAACAACGCCTGCACGATCTGCTGCGCGATCGTACCCGACGCCGGCGCAGCGTCCTGATTCGTCAGCACCACGACCGCGGCGCTGTCTTCGGGGAAGACGATGTTCTCGGCCGTAAATCCAGAGACCTCGCCGCTGTGCTCGACCATGAATCGTCCGTTCTGGATGCCGACGTCGACGCCCAATCCGTAGCCGGTGCCGGCGCCGTTATTGAGGTGGACGTCGTTCTCGAGCGCGCGGTACGACTCGGGTCTGAGCAGACTCTTTCGAATGAGGGAGATATCCCACTTGGCGAGATCGCTCGCCGTCATGGCCAGCATACCGGCGCCCCACATCCATCCGGGACCAACGTCGGGCGCCGGGCGCAGGGGTCCGAGCCCATAGCGGAGATACCCGGTCGCGTTCACCGCGCGCGGGCTGGCGTCGAAGTCACTGGCGCTGGTGAGCCCGACCGGATCGAGGATGCGAGTGCGCACGAACTGGAAAAACGTCATTCCGGCAGCTTTTTCAACCACCATTCCCGCGAGTGTGTAATTGGTGTTGCTGTATTGCCAGCGCGCGCCTGGGTCGAAGTCGAGCGGCTGCTTGGCCCAGCGGTCCGCGATGCTCTGCGGAGTCGTCGACTTGAGCATCATCGGCATCACATAGTCCTGCGGCCAGAAGTCCTGGTAGCCGGAGGTGTGCGACAGGAGCTGACGAACGGTGACTTCGTTGCCGCGAGTGAGGCCGGGGATGAAGCGAGAAACGGGATCGTCGAGGGAGAGCTTGCCCTCCTGTTGGAGCAGCAGAATCGCCGCAGCGGTGAACTGCTTGCTGATCGACCCGATCGCGTAGCGCATGTCAGGGGTCGCTGAGGTGCGCGGCTCGAGTCTGGCAGCGCCGTAGGCGTTGGCGTAAGCGATTCGGCCGTTCTTGACCACAGCGACCGAAGCGCTGGGAACGCCGGTCGTCCTCAGAACCTGGTTCGCGATGGAATCCACTTTCGCCGCGAGAGCGGGATCCGAAGCGCTCTGGGCGCCAATGGACTGGGCAGAGCCGAAGACGACAATGAACGAACAGGCGAGGGCGCTACGCGTCAGCATCTGATTCTCCGTGAGTTCTTCTCTCGAGACCGAACGAGGTGTGAGAAAAGTTATCGGTCTGGGCGTCCAATCGCCGTCAGGCCGGGCAAAAAACTCTCGACAGACTTCGGCCGACGCCCCATCTTCGGCGTCCCAGCCATTCTGACGCAATTCTGACGGGCGAGGGAGAGCTTCGGAAGGCCGGAGGGAGCAGAAATGATAACACTTCACGCTCTCGGGAACGCCGAGATCGAAACGAGCGTAGCGACAATAACTCCCTCGCAGGAGATAGTGTTCGCGGCCGCGCTCTATCTAATCCTCGAGCGTGGCCAGCGGGTGAGTCGGACTCGACTCACGTCACTTCTCTGGCCTCGCACCACTCAGAGGGTCGGTGCCCACCGACTGCGGCAAACGATCCTCCAGCTCAAGAAACTGGGCATCGTCGTGCAGGCGGATAGGAACAATCTGCAGCTGCTCAAGCACGATGCGCGGAGCGACGTGGACTCTCTTTTCACAGCGAGCCCGGGTCTCACCGCCAATACTCTCTCAGTGGAGTTCCTCCCTGGTTACGGTGACCGATGCGCGGAGGCCTATCGCGATTGGGTGGACGCAAAAAGGGAGGAAATTCACTCCGCGATTGCAAGAATCCTCGGACGCGACCTGGAAGCAGCGCGCCACAAGGGTGATTGGATTGGCGTAGAGAGAATCTCTTCGCGTTGCCTGGTGCTTGATTCTTTCAACGAGACCGCGGTGCTCGCCCAGGCTGAGGCTACTGCCATGCGAGGCGGCAAGAAAAGGGCGATAGAAATGCTCGATCGCTACATCGCGGAGGTCGGCGTCAGTCAGGCCGATATCAAACTGCCGGCGACGCTCCTGCGGCGACGAGTCGTGGAGCGAATTGCTGAAAGGGTTGTCCCTTTGACCGCGGACCCGCCATTGCTCGGTCGAGAGACGGAAATGGAGATGCTGACGGGCGGTTTCGAAGCGGCACGCAAGGGTGCGGGGTCGGCAACGATCCTCATCGGAGAGCCCGGAATTGGAAAGAGCAGGCTGAGCGCTGAGCTAGGACGATTTGCCGAGCTCCAGGGCGCACAGGTCCAACGAGCGAGGTGTCGGCGCACTGACGTCGATAGGCCGCTTTCGCTTTTTGCTGACCTTGTTCCTTATCTGAGGGAGCTGCGCGGAGCACTGGGCTGCGCTCCCGAGACATTTCGCTCTTTGAAAAGGCTGACAGAGGTGGAGCTGTCCTCGCGCAACAGCTTTCGCTCCGTCGATTCCGAGATGCTTTTTCACGATCTCCGAATGGCGCTGCTCGATCTTTTCGATTCCGTAGCCCACGAGCGTTGCCTGGTGGTGCTGATCGACGATGTCCAATGGCTCGACGACTCGTCCGCCAAGATCCTTGCACACATGGTGGAATGGAGCAGGACGAAATCTCTGTACTTTCTGATGAACTCCCGGCCCGGCGGGCACCCGTTCATAAACCACCTGGAAAATACGGCTGTCCACAAGCTTGCCCTGGGCCCGCTGTCGCCTCTGGAATCGGCGACGCTGTTACACCACCTAGTGTTGCGCCCCAATCAGTCGGATCCGGACCCGGGGTTCGTGGATCGATGCTTGAGCGTTGCGGAGGGCAATCCATTCTTTCTTCAGGAGTTGGCACACCACTGGATCGAGACGGGCCGGCGCGACGAGGCTCCGCCATCCGTCTCCAGGGTGCTAGAGGAGCGGTTGGAGCGGCTGAGTCGGGAGGCGTTGCGCGTGCTTCAGGCGAGCGCGGTGTTAGGCGACCACGCCACATTGGATCGGATTGAAAGCGTGCTTGAATATCGGTCTCATCAGCTTCTGTCCGCGGTCGAAGAGTTGAGCGGCGCGGCGATGCTGGGGCCGCGAAGAGACAGCATCGAAGCCTACAGCGGGCAACTTCAGCCACTGCACGACTTCCTTTCATCCGCAGCGCTTGGTTTGCTTGCTCCGATTTCTCTCGCGTTCATTCATCGGCGTTCGGCAGATGTTCTCGAAAAAGAGATCCCCGGTGAGTCTCTTCCGGCGACGCTATTGTGGGCTTGTGCGAATCATAGACACCGGGCGGGCGATCGTCTGCGTGCGCTTTCTCTCGCGGTTTCCTGTGGGCAGCACCTTTTGGAGGTCGGACTGCCGGCAGAAGCTTGTAGGCGGTTTGAGGATTCGCTGATGTACTGCACGTCGAATGAGGATCGCCTGACGGTCCTGCCTCTTTTGTCGACGGCACAACAGGTCAATGGTGAGTGGGAGCGCAGCAAGGAAACGCTCCGGAACTGCATTCAACTCAGCGCGCACCAGGGCAGCATCGACTCGCACACCGACTTTGAGATTCTGCTGTTCGAAGCCCGGCACAAGAGCAATCTCGATTTCGTGACGCTCCTGGATGATATCATCCCTTGTGTGGAGAGCTCGTCCGCCTCTCCCGCACACAGAGTAGCTGCCGCCGTTATTGCGTTGAAAGTTGCGTCCGACGTGGGTCCTTCCGCCAAGCTGGATCAGATCTACGGCGAAATAAAACCGCTGCTGGGGATGCATGACGTCAATCCCCTTGCTCGTCTGGAGGCGGAGATCATTTACCAGACGATGAGGGGTGAAAAAGAGATCCCTCTCGAGCAGTTGGAAGAGTTTGCAGAATTGACGCGCTCCTTACAGGGAGAGCTTCGGTATTCAGCGGCGCTGCTTTCGGCTGCGAGCGCGTGCCGGATTAGTGGCAGAGATGCCGCGTCCCACGCATTTCAGAGGAGAGCGCTCGAGCACGCCACTTCGCATAAGCTGTGGACGCGTATCCCCGGCATTGTCCTCTCGGAGGTACGGTTGCACGTGGTCGCAGAGAATTTTGCGGCGGCAAGGGCAAGCCTGATCCGAGCCAACGAGTGGCCTATCCCCGTGGATGATCAAGCCACTCGCGCGGAAACACAATTCTTTGAGGCAAGAGTTGCTCTCGAGAACGGCACGCTGGAGGAGTTGGAGGCGGCCGTAAAACCGATCGAGATCGTGCCCCCTACCTACAGCGTTGGCCGCCGCACTGCTTGCCTGGCAGCTGTGCTACGGCTTCGCCTGCGCCAGGGACAGAGCGCTGACACAATCAGGCCACTCGTCCTGGATCTCGAAGCCTCACACCTTGTGAATCGGGATATTGGGGTTCAGGACTTTGAAGCGTATTCGTTGTTCCTGGGTCTTTGCGCCATTGGAGAGGAAAAACGCGCTAAGCAGCTGGTCCACGAGTTCCTCCATACGTACAGGCGCTCGAAGCGGCCAATAGCGAGCGCACTTTATAAGGCGAGTTTGGACATTGCAAAGCCGAAGGGAGATTTGATGGTCCACTCGCCATCGACAGGCTCGACTTTAGGACCCATCTTGGCCTCCATAGGCATTGTGACGCTATTCTGACGGGCCTAGGCAACCTTCGAGTGCCTGAAGGAGGCGAAATGACAGTGCTTCGAGCGCTCGGAACCGCCGAGATTGAGACCGGCGCAACGACCCTGACGCCATCGCAGGGCATATTGTTCGCGGCCGCGCTCTACCTGATTCTTGAGCGCAGAAGACCGGTGAGCCGCGCGCGCCTCGCTTCTATTCTCTGGCCGCTTGTTGCGGAGGAAGACCGCGCGCACCGACTACGGCAGACGATACTGCGGTTGAAGAAAGTCGGACTCGTTGTGACGGCTGATCGGAACACTCTCCAATGCTCGCAGAGTGAGATCAACAGCGACGTCGCGGATCTCGTCGGAACCGATGCAGATGCCCTCAGCGCGTACCACGGTCTGGAGTTTTTGCCCGGGTACAATCCGACATTTTCCGAAGCCTTTCGGGATTGGGTGGACGCACAGCGTGAGGAGACGCACGCGGTTGTGACGAAGCGCCTCGTGACCGAGATGAACACAGCGAGGACAAAGGGGGACTGGCAGGCCTGCGACCGATTCGCGAGGAAATGCCTTAAGCTCGATCCATTCAACGAATCAGCCGTGCTCGCTCAAGCCGAAGCCAGCGCTATGAGGGGCGCCAAAACACAGGCAATCCAAATACTTGACCGGTACCTGGTGGAGGTCGGATCGGACAACCCAAATCTGAGATTGTCCGCGTCTGTCCTGCGCAAGCGTATAAGCGACCGAATGCCCGAGCGAGCCCCGATCACGGTACGAGAGTGCGCATTTGTCGGAAGAGATCGGGAAACGGAGACACTGACCCTCGAGCTGCTCGCCTCACGTCACGGGAGAGGAGTGGCACGCCTTGTACGGGGAGAAGCGGGCATCGGTAAGAGCAGGCTTGCCTCCGAGTTGATCAAGTTCGCAATGCTGGAGGGAGTGCAGACAAGCAGAACGGCATGCCGCAGGGCCGATGTCGACCGGCCGCTCTCGGTCTTTGTCGATCTCGTTCCGCAATTGAGCGAATTGCGTGGTGCATTGGGTTGTTCACAAGAAACCATGTCGGTTCTGAAAGGGATAACCGAATTCGACGGCCGTGCGGCCTTCAGTTCCCTGTCAGTCGACGACTCGATTAGTGCGCACGCGAGAATGCGCGCCGCCCTCTTCGACCTGCTCGATGCAGTCGCCGACGAACGGTCCGTACTGATCGTCGTCGACGATGTTCAATGGTTGGATGCCTCGTCTGTAAGACTGTTCGCGGAGTTGCTACCCTGGGCCAAAACCAGGAAAGTGTTTTTCATCCTGACGGAACGTCCCGGAACTGAAGGCCTGGCAAGCCATTTCTCGCCTGACGATTTGAGGATGCTGACACTGGGGCCCCTCGGGCCCCAGTTCGGCGGGGCTATCATGACGGAGGTCCTGAAGGAGAGTCCGCGACCAACGAGCTCCGAGCTCATTCAGCGACTACTCTCGGTTGGGGAGGGAAATCCCTTTTTTCTCCAGGAATTGGGCAACCACTGGCTCGAAACCGGTAGAGAGCGGGAATCGCCGCCATCAGTCGCCGCAATTATTGACGAACGACTTGCGCGGCTATCCAATGAGGCGCTCCTGGTTTTGCAGGCGTGCGCCGTACTCGACGTGAATGCCACAATCGAGCGCACGGAAGCTGTACTGGAATACCCATCACATGTGCTGCTCTCAGCTGTTCAGGAATTGAGCGTTGCAGGAATGCTGCGCCCCGAGGCCCAAACGTCTCCGGAGTCAGGTGAGCCACTGAATGTTGCACATGATTTGATCTCAACCGCCTCCCTTAAACGATTGGCGAGGGCACCACTTGCGTTCTTGCATCGACGCGCGGGAACGGTTCTGGAACGAGAGACCCTCGGTGACGGTGCGCGGACCGCTGTTCTTTGGGCATGCGCCTTCCATTGGCAGCATGCAGGAGACCGCGAGCGCGCTTTTCGAGCCGCGTGCTCATGCGCCGAGCATCTTCTGGAGGTTGGGTTGACGCACGATGCTGCGCAGGCGTTTGAACGCGCACTCGAGTATTGCGCGACGGACGAGCAACGACTTCTCATGTTGTCAAGACTCGCCATATCCCTGCAGATGTGCGGACGGTGGGAGGAGTCAAAAGGGGTTTTATACAAGTCGCGACAACTTCAAGCGAAGACGGCTCCGAGCGCCAATACTCACGACGAAGTTGAGTATGCCCTCTTCGAGGCACAGTGGCGAGCAAGTCTGCAGCGGTCTTCCCTGCTCGACGATCTCAAAGCGTGCGCCGGAAGCGACGATGCGTCAGCAACCCATCGTGTTGCGTGCGGCCTATTAGGCCTCAAGATCGCTGTCGAAGAGAATCAGATTGACGCCATGGAAGAGTTGTACCTCACAATGGTTCCCCTCCTTGAGAATTCAAGAATAGCTCCGGCAATTCGGCTTGAGGCCGAAATGATCTATCACTCAACTTGCGGAGATATGCGCAAGGCCGAAGAAGCCACGGATCAACTTCTTAGAGCTGTCCGCGACGAGCCGGATCCGCGCATGCGTGCGCGGGCGCTCTTGAACGTCGGCCTCGCATATCGTCAGGCAGGGCGAGGGCAAGACGCTGAGGCCGTCCTTCTTGAACTTCTCGATTACTCCTTAGCGCACGGCCTCTTAAGCCGAGCGTCGTTTTGTTTCCTTGCGCTTGCGCGAGTCTACCTTTCCGCCGGAGATCTTCCGCGAACTCGCGAGGTGATGCAAAGGCTTGAGGCTCTTGCTAGCGATGACCAAGACCATCATCTCGCTGGGGACCGACTTTACATGTTTGCCAGACTCGCGTTGGGCGAGGGAAACCTTACGGAAGCCACTGAGAGATACACGGAGCTGGCCGCGCGAATGAGCTCAAGCGAAAGCGCTAATCGACAGGCCGCCGTCCTAGCCCTTGGGATACGAATCGGGGTTCAACAGCACGCGTCGATTGAAACAGTCGGCCGGAGCTTGGCCCAGCTTGAGGCTGCACATCGTCAGCATCGAAGTTGGGGTTCACAGGATTTTGAAGCTCATGCATTGAGTCTGGGCCTTCGCTATTGCGGAGAGGCGGAAAAAGGTCTCCTTCTTCTCGCCGAGTACGTGACAATGTATCGGCGCGACAGGGGGCCCCTACCGCAAGAGCTTAGTGACTTGCTCCAAGAACTTCGAGGAAGCTTCGCGATGCCGCTTGCGTACTCAACGAATTCTTTTTCTGGCGCTGCCTGAACCCGATTCAGAAACGCGGCACTAACTACGGAGTACTGTCGGGGCAGTATCTCCGCATCCCCCTGTTATGCGCGCCGGGCGAGACTTAGAATTGGTCGCGCGGGTGTATTCGGAGTCTCTCTCGGCTCGCGCGTGCCCTCGAAGAGGGCGCTGAAGTGGGGACTGGCCACCAATGCGTCGTAAATCTTCGGGTCGAACTGTTTCCCTCTGAACTTTTCAAGCTCCTTACGCACCGCAGTTTCGCCCAGGGCGGAGCGATACGGCCTATCCGTTGTCATGGCGTCAATAGTGTCGGCGAACATGATGATGCGCGATCCGAGGGGAATTGCAGCCCCGAAAAGACCATCCGGATATCCCGATCCGTCCCAGTTTTCGTGGTGATGACGAATCAACGGAAGCGTATCCTTCAATGAGCTGACGTTACGTGCGAGCTCTTCGCTCTTTATGGGGTGAGTTCGCATTATTGCGCTCTCTTCTGTCGTGAGCTTCCCCGGCTTGCTGAGAATCGGCCCAAAGATCTCGTGGATTTTGCCCACATCATGTAGAAGAGCCGCGACTACGATTCGGGCGATTTCACGTTCACGCAGTCCCAGTGCGCGACCAATTATTCGCACCATATCCGCGACCCGCCGAGAATGACCGGACGTGTACGGGTCGCGAGCTTCAATGGCAGCAACCATCAGTTCCAACAACTCCTGATTTGTCTTCTCCAGCTGCCAATTTTTCTTATAGAGTTCGCGGGCTCCCAAGAGTGGGATCATGAAAAGCGCAGCACCCGTTACGCCGAAACGTACATATACGTAGGCGAAGACGAACACGAACGGTGATGACAAAAGGTCGTAAACAAGGGTGGAACGCAGCCTCGCCAGCCATAATCCGAACGGATTTTTCTCTTCCTGGAGTCCGATGATTCCGCTAGTGGTCAAGCTGTTCGCAGCGAAAAACAACACTACGGCCGCGAGGTAGGGAACAAACTTGAACTCAGACAAGGTCAGTAGGGAGACACCACCTACGAATCGATAGGAGATCACCGCCACACATGCCGCGAACAAACTTGCCGCTGTGTTAAACACAACTTTGATCGGCGCACGCCTGCTGATCAATTCGGCAATGAACGCTGATGTGGTGATGCCGAGGACCCCCACCCAATCCGGGGCAAGAAATAGCCCGGCAAGTATTGGAAGGAACGCGATTGATCCTACCGTGTGTCTTGAAGAACGATAGGACATTGAGCTCGCCATCAGCCCGAAAACTGAAAAATACAGCGCGGCAAGGAGATAACCGGGCCGGATACGAGGCTCAATCAGATACAACGCGCCGAAGAGAATAATCCCGGCAATCGTTACACCCGTCACGTAGCGTCGAATCTTTGGCTGCATATGAATAAAAACCCCCGCCCCTGCTAGCCCCATACGTGTATATCAGCGTTTAAAAAGCTGAAAAAGAATGCGAATGAGAACCACACTTTGCGTCACCCCCCTATCGGTCAGTCGCAATCAGCATCCGCTGAAATGCGCTACTAGGTTGGCTCCGCTCGTGTTACTAGCCGTACCCGCTCAACTCGTCTCTAAGCCGGGGACGGGGGTTTTTTATTTCCTCTAGGATCCGTGTTAAAGGTGAACCTGCGCCTAAACGATCCCTTCGCCTCACCAGGTCGATTCGACCCGCTTTCAATTCCTTCTATCCTTCACCGGGCGACATCCGCCCGCGTTCTCTACTCTTGTCCCGCGTCGACCCAACGGTTGGTCGCCGCCAGTACCGCCAGAGCGCTCGCTGTTTCGGCGCTCCCCTTGATCTCACAGTTCCCAACCAACAGTTGGCTGTCACGGCCACTCCGGACCGTCACACCCACGAACACATACTCCCGGTCAAAGGCCTCCATCACCTTCACGCCTTCCACCGCCAGCTGTCCTTCCCTGCCCTCCGCCGAGCCGATCGCAAAAACCGTCGCCCGTGCGGCCAGATCGAGTCGGGACCTGTCCCCCTCGATCCCATGGGCTTCGCCAATGTAGGACTCCTCACCTTTCCTGAGGGTAACGCGACAGGACACCCCCTTGCTCCGGGATCCCCTCACTTCCACGTCCTCGAAGTACAGCCTGCGCGCCGTGTAGCGCTTAACCCCCATTTCCGGGGTCGCCCCGGAGCCCACCGAGAACTGCCTGGCGGGCGTCGGATGCGCGGGCGCAGGCTTGATCTTGGCCTCGCTCGTTATGGCTACGGAGATCTTTCGGTGGTCTATCCGCATCGCCAGGTGCGCCATCAGCGCGCTCTCGATGTTTCTGACCACCTGCTTGGGCGTGAGCTCTGCAGTCGTCAGAACATGTATCTGTTCCACCGATCCGCTTTCACTCTCTATTATTTTCGCGGAGACAACCCCCGGCAGCGTGAGGATTAGCTCCTCGGCACGCTTAATTGGGAGTACGCTGCCGGCGATGTTGTTCAAATTCAATTTTTTTGCGGGGATTTGATGACGGATCTAAACAGGTGGCCAATATTGCAGACGACTGACGTTTAATCAAGCAAAAACATCCGCCCGTCTGGATCTCCCGACCATACATGAATCCCGGGAGACCGACCTGCTGTTTTGTCGACGCGCGCCATGCCGTTTTCGTATCACCGCGATGCTCATTTCATTGCAGCACTACGGCCGCGCTTGAACGCGACGACTGGCCGGTCTGGCCCGCACGGTACCTCTGCCTAGCGCTGGCGAACCAGATCGAATCCGATTTCGAGACGAATCGTGTCAGCGACGCTGAGCAAGACCGGAACGCGCGGCTGTTCCATCTGGATGTCGTCGAAGGTGAACGACGTCGCGGCTGATCCCGTCACTCGGCCGTCTTGAAACTGCGCCGTGCCTTTCCAGATCGTGGGGCGCGTCACACCGCGCACGGTGAGATCTCCGGTCATCTCGAACGGACGGCTGCCAGAGGTGGGAAGCGGCAGACTGATGCCACTGACGGCGGTCGGAACCAGCACGACCTCGGGATAGGTGTCGGACTCGAGCAGTCGTCCGCGCACGTAGCCATCGCGGCGACGCTGGTCGCTCACGAACGTCTCCGCGTTCACGACGAACTTCGATGCCTGGCGAATCACCTTGCCGCTGGAATCGATCGAGATCGCGCCGCTCAAAGCCTTCGTCTCGCCGACCGCGTCGTTGGGAAGATCATGGCCGACGAGACGCTCTCTCACGCGGTAGCGAGCGGTAGCTCCCTCCGGCGAAAGAACGAGACGGAGCGCCTGGCCCGGTTGGGCCGTTGCAGACGTCTCTGTCGTCGTAGCTTTCTTCACCGGCGGTGAGTCGGCGTACGCCGTCTTGGTCTCGCCGGAAGAGCATGCCAGCATCGTCGCACCTGCGATCAGCGCGACACAGAACTGGCCGTGGATTCTTTTCATTGCAACCCTCGTGGAAAACTGATCATGGTGGCCGTCATTCGCCCTGATCAGAATACACGCACAGCCCGCGCCCTTTGCTGCCGTTGTCTTGAATTGCACCTGGATGTCACCGTTGGCACCAAGCCCGTCACGAAACCGGCAGGCAAATCGCTGCGCTTCTACTCGCGAATCGCCGCCATGCGCCGCTGCTGCATGACGAAAAAGGCCGCTATCGTCAGATGCCGTTGGGCTGAGCTTCAGTGTGACGCTGCGACTTCCTCTGGCGCGATTCCATAGTCGCGCAGTTTCCGGTACAGCGTCCGCTCCCCAATGTCGAGGATCTCCGCCGCCCTCCTTCTGTTGCCGCGCGTGTCCTTGAGCGCCGCTTCGATCGCCGCTCGCTCGATCTCCGCCATCGTCATTCCCGGATTGAGAGTCAGGGTTGAAGGGCTGGCCGGCTGATCGGGCGGCTCGATCGCCGCTATCGAATTTCCGGACGCGATGGCGGGATGCACCTCGCCCACCCAGTCACGCTGATCGCGCCGCTCGTCGTCGAGGCGGTGCCTCAACTCCTCCACCTGCAGCCTGAGCTCCAGCATGCTTCTCACCAGGAACTCGAGCTCTCTCCCCTCGGCCCCAGCGGCGCCGCGCACAACTGGACCCGTGAACACCGGTAGGAACCGAGCGGCTCCGCCCTCTCTGATTTCGCGCGGGATGTCCTCCGGCCCGATCTCACGTCCCGGCGCCAGCACCACCATGCTCTCCACCAGATTCCGCAGTTCTCGCACGTTGCCCGGCCACGGGTAGCTCATGAGGATCTGCATCGCTTCGGCCGAGATGCCGTGGAACTTGCGATCGTGCTGCTCGGAGAACTCCTTGATGAACCGGCGCACCAGTAGCGGAATGTCCGCACGACGTTCCCTCAGCGGCGGCAGGTAGATGCTCAACACATTGAGACGGTAGTAGAGATCGGCGCGGAACCGTCCCTCCTCCACGCTCTCGCGCAGCGGCCGATTCGTCGCGGCGACCACCCTCACATCGATCGGGATCTGATTCGTTCCGCCGACGCGGGTGAGCTTCCTCTCCTCCAGCACCCGCAGCAGCTTCACCTGCGTCGACGGTGGAATCTCCCCGATCTCGTCGAGAAAAAGGGTCCCTGTGTCGGCCAGCTCGAAGCGTCCGATGCGGCGCTCCGCCGCACCCGTGAACGCGCCCTTCTCGTGCCCGAACAGCTCGCTCTCGATCAACGTCTCCGGCAGCGCGCCGGCGTTCACCGCTATGAACGGCTTGCCGCGTCGCGGGCTCAGACGGTGGATCGCGTGCGCCACCAGCTCCTTCCCCGTCCCGCTCTCTCCCTCGATGATCACGGTGCTCGATACCGGCGCGATCTGCTCCACCTTTAGCAGAACCTCGCTGATCGGCTCCGACTGACCGATGAGACCCGTCGCTTCGGTAAGTCGCTTGCGATCCAGCACGCTGCGCACGGCGAGATACAATTCGTCGGCGGAGATCGGCTTGGTGTAGACGTCGACCATCCCGATCATCCTGAGGCGCTCGCGCAGCTCTGGATCTTCGACGTCCGCGAGTCCGATGACGCCCGTGCCGTTCCACAGCTGGTCGCGCACGATCTGGATGTTGTTCGGATCGCCGAGCGCGCCGGTGAGGACGATGAGATCGGGCTTGAAGCGCTTGATCTCGCCGCGCAGATCGTCGAGCGGGGACACCACTGCGGTCTGGGTCCCCGCACCCTCGAGGAGCGCGTTCAAACGCACGGCGGGCTCGACGTCGGTGAGCGTGATAAGAACTTTCACTTCGCGCCGCCTGGTGCTGCGGAGAGCGCGTGCTCAGTCACTCTGCCGCTCAACACATCGCACGCGTGCTGCACGATCGGATCGAGCGCGTCCAGTCCATCCCGCACCCCGCTCGGCGACCCGGGCAGGTTCACGATCAGAGTCCGGCCGCGAACGCCCGCCACTCCGCGACTCAGCGCCGCACGCGGGAAGCTCGTGAGCGACAGCATCCTGATCCGCTCGGCGATCCCAACCGCCTCGCGCTCGATCACCGCGCGCGTCGCTTCGGGCGTGACGTCGCGCACAGCCAACCCCGTGCCTCCGGTGGTGAGCACGAGATCCGATTCATCGGAATCGCACGCGTGGATCAGCGCGCGCACGATTTCCACCGTCTCGTCAGCGCACGCAGTCGTCGACACCACTTCGTATTTCTTCGCGCGCGCCCAGCCGATGACAACCGCGCCCGAGGTGTCCTGGCGCTCGCCCTTCACGACAGAGTCGGAGACGGTGATGACGGCTACACGCATCGGAAGTGAATCGAGGCCTTACAGCCTGCTGCCGTCTTTGTAGAACGGCATCTTCTGCACGGTGGCAGGAATGCGCTTGCCGCGGATCTCTATCTCGAGCGGCGAGCCTTCCGCCGCGGAGTCGGGTGGCACGTACGCGGTGCCGATCGGAATTCCGAGCGTCGGGCTCATCGTGCCGCTGCGCACTTCGCCACTCGGCTTTCCCTTCGCGAACACTGGATATCCGTGCCGCGGGAATGACCGCTCAGACGTCGTGAATCCAACGAGCTTTCTCTTCACACCTTCGTCCTTCTGCTTCGCCAGAGCATCGCGTCCGACGAAATCGCCCTTTTTCATCTTCACGAGCCAGCCGAGCGATGCCTCGAGGGGCGTGGTGGTGTCGTCGAGGTCGTTGCCGTAGAGCGCCATCCCCATCTCGAGCCGCAGCGAGTCGCGCGCGCCGAGTCCGGCTGGCGTCACTTCCCCGGAAGCGGTGAGAGCTCTCCAAAGTTTTTCGGCGTACTCGCCCGGGAAGTACAGCTCGAATCCGTCTTCGCCGGTGTAGCCCGTGCGCGAGATGTAAACCTTCTCGACGCCGGCGACAGTTCCCGTCGTGAACTCGTAGTACTTGATCCCCGAGAGCTTCGTGTCGGTGTGCTTTTGCAGGATGCGCGCGGCGTCGGGACCCTGGAGCGCCAGCAGCGCCACCTTGTCGCTGATGTCGTCGAGCGTCGCGTCGAAATCCTTCACGAAGCGGGAGATGTGCGCGAAATCCTTGTCGACGTTGGATCCGTTGACGACCATCAGCACCCGATCATCAGCGCGGTAGACGAGGCAGTCGTCGACCGTCGTTCCGTTCTCACGCAGGATCGTGGAGTACTGCGCCTGGCCCGGCTTGAGCGCGGCGGCATCGTTGGTCGTCACGTAATTCACGAGCTCGACCGCCTGTGGTCCACGCACGATGAACTCGCCCATGTGGCTCACGTCGAACAGCCCCGCCTTCTCACGCACAGCCTTGTGCTCGGCAGTTATTCCGGTGGGGTACTGCACCGGCATCTCGAACCCGGCAAAGGGGACGATCTTTGCGCCGAGGGCGGCGTGTACGTTATAGAGCGGAGTCCGTTTGAGGGGCCCCGCGGTGCTGTCTAAGGGCGCCTGCGCCGGGGCGGGACGGGCCCGCGACGGGCTCTCGGACTCGGTGGAGGTGGTTGGGTCAGCCATCTGATCGAAGGGCGTGTGGTGGAGTGCTTGGCCCCAATATGCGCGAAACGCCCCCCGAATTCGAGGGGCGTCGTGACAATTTGGCAGAAAAGAGTGGAAAGCCCTGCCTAATCCATCAATTCGGCTCCGCTGATCTCCTGAACCTCGCCAGGGCTGCGTCGGGAGCCGGTGACGATCCCTTTCAGGACCTGGAACAGGATCACGGGTCTTGGCTTGTTCACTTTCATATAGGTAGCGAGCTCTGCCTCGACCAGTATCAGCGCGATACGCGGATCGTTGGGTCCGCCATCGCGGTCCCCGCCTTCGTCACCGAACCAGGTTTTCCAGTCCTCTTTATAGAGCTGCCTGATTCTCGTTTTGTTCTTCGTCACGCGCGCTATTCCGCTCACCGAAACCCACTCGTGGGTCCTGTTGTTGTAGTACGAGCAGTTGACGTGAGGGTCGAGTGCGAGGTCGTCGAGCTTGTGCGTGTCGACGTTGGTGACGAACCATAGGTCCGCGCCTTCGATGCGCTCCTGCGTCGCCATCGGCCGCGAGACGAGCTGGCCGCTCACGCCGCGGGTGGTGAACATCGCTGTCTCGATTCCGTTGATCAGGTCGTACAGCTCGTCGATTTTCTTGGAGGCTGTCATGTCGTTCTGGTGTGCAGAACACATGCCCGCGTAAACCTTCGTCCCGCGAAAACAAACCGCACGGGCAAAAAAAGACGGGGCGCACTTTCGTGCGCCCCGCCTCTGTCGCTTGTATCCCTGGCTCAGAATCGAGCCATCAGGCTTATGTCATTCGGTGATAGCTGGCGCCCGCCGTGCACGCCATGACGCTCATGATGCGGAAGGCTTCGTCCCTTATGGCCGTCATCTCCAGGTCGGAAATGTCCCCACCCTTCTTGCTGAGCAGGTCCAGGAAGTCTCCCATTTTCTTGCACGCGTTGCCTTGGCCGTCGAGCGCCGCCCGCAGCTGATTCACCAGCGGGTTGATGACGCCGTTGCCCTGGTCCAGGTTCTGTATGCGTCTGATGAGATTCATCGTCTGGATCGGTGCATTGTCAACCGACACCACGAAGCTTACCGAGGTGTGGTTGCCTGCTGCGTCGTATGCCGTGCAGCTGACCGGATTGGGTCCGATCGGAAGTGTGCTGCCCGACAGCGGCTTGCAGACCAGCGAAGACACCGCGACGTTATCGTGCGACTCCAGCGAGAAATTCACGACTGCGCCGCTCGGGGTCGTGGCGTTGACCGAGTAGCTCGCCGGAGCGGTGAGGCTCGGCGCTTCGATGTCCTTGACGGTTATCGCCTGAACCGCCGTCGCAATGTTGCCCGACGGATCGCTTGCCGTCCAGGTGATCTTCGTGAGTCCCACTTTGTACGGTGCACCGCTCGCAGCACCATCGCTGCGCGCGCTCGAGACTGTCACCTCGTGGCAGTTATCTTCTGCCGAGGCGCTGCCGGCAGCGACCACAGCCGAGCCCAGGCCTGGATCGTTGTCAGCGGTTATGTCTGCCGGAATAGCGAGCAACGGATTTTCCTTGTCGACGACAGTTACCGTCTGAATCGCGCTTCCCACCAGCCCGTCCGCATCGGTCGCGGTCCAGGTGATCTGGGTCACGCCCTTCTTGTATGGGGCATCGAGCGCGAGTGTGGCGTCGTCACTTCTGACGCCCACGAGGGACACGATATCACTGTTACCCGTGGCCGAAGCAACTCCAGGATTCACGGCCGCATCGCAGGTACCGAAACCAGATGCGAACGAGAGTCTGCCCTCGCCGGATGTCGCCGGCGGAGTAGTCGGAACCAGGATGTTCGCCGGAGCCGCGACGCGCGGTGGGCCTGGCGGGCTGAACCTAATGGCATCCATGTCAAGCCTGAAGTTGCCGTCTGGCGACACAGCCAAGGCCTGTACGCGCGAGCTCTTCTTGCCGGTCTGAGCATTAATGACGACGCTGTCGGCCCAGAGAGCCTTGGTGCCATCTGCGTTCTCGATGCCCTGCGTAATGGTCATGCCCAGCGTGTTGGAGTACAGCTGGTATGTATAGATCGTGATCTCGTTCGAGCCTTCGGTCAGCACGACCTGGGACAGGACGTATCCCGGTGTCTTTCCAAATTTCACGAATTCGGGGACGTTGTTGAACTGAAGGACGAAGCGGCGATTTGGAGCGACGCCGCGTCTCGCCCACCGTATTCCACCCTTCACGTGAGCGGTATCGGGTACCCAGTCCATCCACGCGAACGCGATGATGTTGTTCGGGACTGCGGCATTGGGAATCGGGCCGCCTTTGTTGAAGCCAAGGCCCCTTGGATCCTTGATGCCCTGCCCAAACATGAGGAAGCCGTTCGAGTAGACGTTGACCGTGCTGTAGTTCTTCCCGTAGAAGTTGAAGTCGAATCCGAGGCTCACGTCACCGATCCACCCGTCGTCCTTCACGCTGTCTGGCGCCCAGATATTAGGAATGGTGTCCGGATTCCACTCGGGGTAAGAAACGGTGTACCCGCCGCTCGAAACTGAGCTGGAAAACGCTGCCCTGGGTGCGGCAAGAATGTCAGCCGAGCTTGAACCAACCAGCAGCGTCCCATTCCCTAAGGGCTGGGCGAGAGACGCCAGCTTGAGAGAATCAGGAACGAAATCCTCAAAAAAGACAGCGTCGTCATGGAACCTTCCGGGGCCCGTGCTATCCGAGCAGGAGAGGATTGCCGCCAGCGCAATCGCGCCGGTGGAACCCGCTCTAAGAAGGCTGAAAAGGGCCGAAATCGTGGTAGAACGACGCATCCGTAACTCTCATGAAGAGGGTTACGTATTAGACGACCATCCCCCCCAAGCTCAACAGGAGTTATGGCCGTCCTGATCGGCTTAACCCTTTCTCACAGACCCATTTCGAAAGGCAGTTTTGTGATGCCGTTGGGGCCGCCTAGAGCCTCTCGCCGCCCATCAAAACGGCCATGATCGCCTTCTGGATGTGGAGGCGATTTTCGGCCTCGTCCCACACCCTGCTTTGGGGTCCGTCGATCACCTCGGCCGCCACCTCTTCGCCCCGGTGCGCGGGCAGGCAGTGAAGGAAGATGGCGCCCTCCTTTGCGCGCTTCATGATCGATTCGTCGACACGGAAGCCCTTGAACGCCTTCTGGCGAATCGCCTGCTCCTCCTCCTGACCCATCGACGCCCAAACGTCCGTGTTGACGACGTCGGCCTTGTCGGCTGCTTCGGCCGGATCGCGCACCACTCTGATTTTGGCCTTCGAAGCTGCGCGCTGGAGAATCATCGGGTTGGGATCGTAGCCCTCCGGGCACGCCAGGGTCAGCTCGAAGCCGAGCACATACGCGGCGTTGAGCCACGAGTTCGCCATGTTGTTGCCATCGCCGATCCAGGCGACGCGTTTCCCCTTGTAGCCGCCCAGGTGTTGCCTGATCGTGAGCACATCGGCGAGGACCTGGCAGGGGTGCACGAGATCAGTAAGGCCGTTGATGATCGGCACGTCGGCGTATCGTGCCAGCTCCTCGATCTCGGAATGGGCGAACGTCCTGATCATGATTCCATCGACGTAGCGCGATAGTACCCGCGCGGTGTCGGCGATCGGCTCTCCGCGTCCGAGCTGGACATCGCGTGGTGAGAGAAACAGTGCGTGACCGCCGAGCTGCCACGCTCCAACTTCAAAGGAGACGCGGGTACGGGTCGACGACTTCATGAAGATCATCGCCAGCGATTTCCCGGCGAGCGGTTTTTTTCTGTACTTCCCCGCGCGCATCGACTCAGCGATCGAGAAGAGCTTGTCGATCTCGGTGGCGGAGTAGTCGGAAATCTGGAGGAAATCGCGGTGGGGACGTTCTTTGCGGGCTAATCGGGGCATGTGAGTTGCGCGGAGCGGTGGTGGTAAATTCTGGGCGCCGGAAATATACCATGGCCCCCATCCCTCTCTCACCGAGTATTCGATGATAGCACGCCCTGTCCGCATTGTGTTCGCTGCTCTGGTCGCGCTCGTGATCGCCGCCTGCAATTCCGACGCGACGGGTCCTGGCGATGGTCCCTTGCCTCCGGGCCTTACGCTCAAGGTCGATCCTTTCGTCACCACCGGCCTCAGCAGTCCGGTCTTTCTGGCGCAGCCTCTGGACGACGGACGCATTTTCGTCGTCGAGCAGGGCGGCCGAATCCGGCTGGTGAAAAACGGAGTGCTGCAAACGACGCCGTTTCTCAACATCTCGACCCGCGTGCTGTGCTGTGGCGAGCGCGGCCTTCTCAGCGTCGCGTTCCATCCGCAATACGCGACGAACCATTACTTCTACGTGTACTTCACCACGCAGACGAACGGCGACATCAGGATCGAGCGTTTCACCACGACCGCCAATCCTGAAGTTGCGGACCCCGCGTCGGCGAAGCTGATAATCACGACGCCGCATTCCACCTACGCCAACCACAACGGCGGTCTCGTGAGCTTTGGGCTGGACGGGATGCTTTACGCCGGCCTGGGAGACGGAGGAGGAGGTGGCGATCCGCTGGGGAACGGTCAGAACTTCAACGCGCTTCTCGGATCGCTGATACGGCTCGATGTCTCCGGCGATCCTTACACGATTCCCGCGAGCAATCCGTTCGTGAACCAGTCGAACATGCGGGGCGAGCTGTGGGCGAAGGGGCTGAGAAATCCCTGGCGGTTCGCGTTCGATGCCCCGACGGGTCTCCTTTACATCGCGGACGTCGGGCAAGGTGCTCGCGAAGAAGTCGACGTCATCCCAGCCACCCAGTCAGGTGTGAATTACGGCTGGAACGTGACGGAAGGCGCGATCTGCTACAACGCCACCACTTGCACCCAAACCGGCTTCACCCCACCAATTCTCGACTACGGTCACACCGGCGGCGCGTGCTCGATCACCGGCGGGTACGTCTATCGCGGGAACGCCATTCCCGGCGTTCGGGGCCACTATTTCTACTCCGACTACTGCTCCGGTTTCCTGCGCAGCTTCAGGTACGAGAACGGCGTCGCAGTGGATCAGAAAGACTGGGGCCTCAGCATGGGCCTCGTCACTTCGTTTGGCGTCGACTTCGCCGGCGAGCTTTACGTTCTCTCCGGCAACAGCATTCTGAAGGTCGCGCAGGGAAGCTGATAATTTCCGGTTTTCGCTCCGCTACCCCGCGCCCGCCAACTCCCGGGACACTCCCAGTTCGCGCGCGTCGGGTAGCGACGCTGGCTCAATCGTCTCCCGCCGGGCACCGATCTCCCGTCCGAGATCTCCGAGCCTGAGAAAGGTGCCGGCC
>Ga0193723_1000219_pt1 | contig 21178 bp, 16 predicted proteins | sample H2m2metaG_FD_143042 | JGI IMG/M metagenome (GOLD analysis project Ga0193723, IMG submission 143042) | Soil microbial communities from a riparian zone of the East river system, Colorado, United States - H2m2 | ecosystem: Environmental > Terrestrial > Soil > Riparian zone | place: USA: East River...
ATTCCCTTTTTTTAGAAAATAATTTGTAAATATTCATTTTCTATTTTCAACAACATTATGCTGTTCTGCCAGCTGCAAGGCCTGAACCCTGTCGTCTTTCAATATCCTGTAATCTTACTGACAAAGCCACGAGTTGATCTGACAATTGTGATATAGCATCGTCTTTTACTTTGTCACGCTGTCTTAATGACTGATTCAATTCTTCTAATTTTTCTACCTTAGTTTGAATATCTGCCCCCTGTCGTTCTAGCTGATGAACATTTAGAAATGTAAGATACGGCTCTATCTTGAGAAATATCTCAGCCTTCTCTGAATCCTTTTTACGCCAATATGTAGAGCCAGAATGTCCTATGAAATACTCCGAATAGTCGGCATAACCAAGATCAGATATAGTAGTTTTCACAAATCGTCTAAAAGAATGAAGAGTAATCTGTCTTCTCCTTTCATTACCATCTTCTCTAGCGCCTTTGCCCATTCGGTCTAACATCTTTGAAAAGGATCTACGAAAATCATCATACAGAGAATTAGGATCCGGTGATTGTTGGTAAACAGCAAAAATTAGGTCAGTTTCACTTCTTTCTGGAGTCCTATCCTCTGTTATCGTTTTTCCTGCCCTTTCATCTTTGTATGATACCCTTCTAGTTCGATACTTGTAATCCAACCATAACCCTAATTGCTGTGTCACTTCATCAGTCAAAAACACAATCCTATCTGTTCTTGTTTTTGTGTATTCTCCTCTTACAAAAACCCTTGTTGGATTTGATTCTAGATCCAAATCTTTGATACGAATAGATAATCCTTCAACAGCCCTAAATCCACCAGCTGCCAGTAGCATCACGTATGTCTTTAGTCGAATATCAGAACATGCATTTAGAATATTGATTATGTCTTCTTTTGACAATGCTTCCTTGTTTTTTCTAACTGGTCTTGGTAATTTTACTTTGAATTTAAACTTCCTCGGGTTTATATCTACATCGTGATATTCAAAAAAGTTCTTCACGGTTATAATACGCTGTTTTAATGTCACCGGAGATATACCACAATTCTGCAAATGCAGACTATATTCGCTTAAAAGATCATAGGCATCTAGATTGCCTTTCTTAATTTTCTTAATAATAATGTCTATACTTGAGAAGCCAAATTTCCTATTTATAAAAGCCTTGAAATAATTAAGTCTCACAAGGTATTCGGATGCTGTTGACTTATTCATCATACTTACATTTCTGATATATTTGGAAATCGCATCATTACCTGATAAGCCACCCCTCTCTTCCATAATCTCAGAAATTGTGTTTTTCACTCAATATTACCGGAGCGTCACGTAATATAACTATTTGTATTTACAGTATTATATGATCGCTAAATTCCTGGATTTCCGTAGCACTATTGCGGCCAAACATAGCAAATTAAAAGGATTGTTAAATCCTATGAGTCAGTCTTCTATTGCATATTGTTTTATCCACAATAGCGACCTAGACATCGTTCTTTCAGTATCACGTAGCAATTTCAGCTGGTAATCTAGAAGAGATTCGTCTCGATGATTGAACACATAAGAGTGAACCCGTTCTTATTATGAGTTCTGCCTCCTGGCCCGTATAGAATTCCTTTGATAGCCTTTCAAGCTCTGTGAGCTTTTCCATTTGACATTCTTTCTAATGGTTTGCGATAACCAGGCTGTTTGTCATCAGGAACTGGTTTGTGGAATGATTCTTGTGGCAATACTGGTAAAGGAGGATGATTTGGTAATGGATATGACGGATGTATTACATATTTGTTATAATTACTATAATTCTTCTCCGAATTACCACTATTGTTATAAATTCCAGGGGAATAAACACGATAGACTGCATTATTAGTATTGGAGTTCTGAGCCTTTTTATTGTTCTTCCTGAATAACAAAGGATCAGTTGGCTCAGGGAATTTACCATTTTGCCTACCAATTATATATTCATATGGCCTAACGATCATGCCGTTCCCAACGTGAAGATTTCCATTGTATCTGTTAGCGGTTGACCTTCTTGTGAAACCGCCGCCGCAGATTGTGCATACCCAAGTATCTTTGCCGGTCATACTCATTATTATTTTCAAGAGCTTTCTTTAGAAAGAAAAAGAAAGATCAAAGTGCTACACTGTGCGACAGTATACAGTAAGATTGCCATACAAAAATTCGAAAACTCCTACCCTAGTTAGTGTTACATTATATGTTATGTGCTCACTATTATTCTTGTTTTAACCTGCACCTTGCTAAAATAGGATGGTACTAGTTGCATCTTATATAATACTTTGATGAATAGACTATCCGCTTATCTGTAGTGAATTGCAGTACCCCGTAAATATTATACGCATACTGAAACACCCAAAATAGTAAGGGATAAAACTGAAAAGCAAAAGCTCACTCTTGGCATCGAGAAAGGTATTATTGATAGAGCTAAAGCAGCTGGAATCAATATTTCAGCAATTACTGAACATCTTTTGAGGTCCATAACTTATGACCCAAAGGGTGATACTATGGAGGACGTTGAGGGTGTAGAAGTAGACCACAATGCTATCTTAAAGATATCTTCAGAAGCGCGTAATACCAAATTCGTATTTCTTATATACGCTCTGTTGGCTGGTAATGGAAGACGACCTTCAGCGTTTCCTGTAAACGAGGAGTTAGTACCATACCCCTACTAGACAAAAGTCATATTGCAAAACCTAATTTTGGCAGTGTCAGAGGCCGCCAAGAAAAACCAAGAAAAAGTCAGAGAGCTAGACTTTGCATTACGTCTTGTCCAAGCCTTGTCAGATGATAGCAATAATCAAGAAAAAGATGAAAACAATAAAAATTGATATCGTGTTGGGTACTGAAAGCCTACAATGCAGTTACATGTCCTAGAATACTTAGAAATAGGACATACATGATCGTAGATTCTATGGTGTGCAATTAAGCGTGCTCGAGATTTTTGAGATCGACAGGTGAGTTTCTAATGTACTGTACGGTAACCATACCCTGTCTCCGCAATGAGGTTTGGTAATATTTCATAGAATTACAATATTTGGATTATCACCTATTGCTACAAACTATGTAAAGTCTAGACGCTGAGGGTGTGAATTCCCCTATGATGAAGCTGGATCCCGGGGTAAGTAGATCTACAGAGTGTTTGTAGAGTAGTCCCATATTTACATCATTTCCACACTTTAACTCTTCTATTATTTGATCGAATTTTTCAAGCTTAATCTTTCTTACGTCTTTTATCGCTCTAAACGGAGCTAATAAAATAATGATATTCAATGTGAATCTACGATCCATTATTATCCGTAAAATAAGCTATCGTAAACCTTTCGAATGTGTTCCGTCATTAGTTATAATAAAAGATGCAGTTTTGGGTCTAGATTTTCTCCAACTTTACGTATTCTAAAACATAGAACAACAACAGCAACGGCACCCTAGAACAAATTGCAATTAGAAATACAGCCCTAGGTGGGATTCGGACCCACGACCTAAGGTTTACGAAACCTTCGCTCTGACCAGGCTGAGCTACTAGGGCAGAACAGATATAGGCAGATCCCATTGCTGTTTATTTAATTCTTCATTTTTGTTAACAATCTGAAAGAATATTGAATTGGTTAGAGGAGAATTAAATAGTGTCGACACTTTCTTTTCCTACATGAAGATATCTATTTCCGGTGTCAGAGGAATTTATGGCTCTGACCTAACCTTACAGGAAGTGAGTAGATTTACCCGCTTATTTGCATCTTCCATGATTAAATCAGAAAAGAAATGTATACTTGCCAGAGACACCAGACCCTCAGGAAGAATAATCATTCAGACCGTCTCGGCTAGTCTCATGGAACAAGGCATCGATGTTTATAGTCTCGACATAGCGCCAACTCCTATGGCATTTCGAGAAGCAAGAAAGTATCAAGCAGGATTAATCGTAACGGCTTCACATAATCCGTTGGAATGGAATGGGTTGAAATTCATAACCAAGGGAAGAGGAATTTTTGAGAATGAACTGGATCTGCTGCTTAAGGGCAATCCATCCACCTCTACTTCCCTTGGTGAGTACTCTACTATATCATCAGATTATATTAAACAACCACAAAGCGACAAAGTCATGAAAGTCGGACTTGATCCCGGTGGAGGAGCTACATGTAAGTATGTTGACCAGCTATTTCAAAAACTTGGCTACACATCTTTTTCAGTAAATGGTACTGAGGGAATATCATCGAGAAGCCCCGATCCGACTAGTGACCATCTAAAGGAGTTAGCCACATTGATAACAGGAAATAAACTTGATATTGGATTTGCATTCGATTTAGATGGAGATAGACTAGTGGTTGTCGATAGCAGCGGGAAGAAATTAAACCCCGATGCTACGCTTTTGTTATGTGTTGCCAGTGCGCTTAACCTTGGAATGAAAGAATTTGTAGCAAGTATAGATACTAGCGTATCAGTGGAAAAATTTATTAAGACACATGGTGGGAGGTTGGACTATAGCAAAGTTGGCGAAGCAAATGTTGTTAAGAAAATGTTAGATACTGATGCAGATGCAGGAGGCGAGGGAAGCAGTGCGGGTTTCATTTTGCCAAAGTTCAACAAGTGTAGAGATGGATTTTTAGCTAGCGCCATAATCTCTACATTGGATATGCAAGCAATGAATGAGTGTCTAAGCTATATTTCAGATTACGCTCAGATTAGGTCAAAAGTGGCTATTGACTCTATTCTTCATATGGAAATAATGGAGAAATTCTACGATCTTATCAAAGGAGAATCGTCTCAAATTTTAACAATAGACGGCATTAAAACGATAATAGATGATGATTCATGGGTTCTCATCAGACCTTCAAATACTGAAGACGCTATTAGAATTTCAGTCGAATCAAAGACTACTAGTACTCAACATCTGTTTGACAAAATTAGTGAAAAAGTCCAGTCCGCATATGAATATGTTAAACGAAAAAGAAATAATAGATCTTCTTACCTCTAGGCTAGGATCAAAAAGCCAACCTTGTCTTGGAAAGGATGATATTGCAGTCATTCCTTTCAAGAAGATAAAAAAAATTGGATCTTCAAGCCTTATCTTTAAAGCCGATATGCTAGTAGAAGGTACTGATGTGCCCAAAGGAATGCAGCCTTGGCAAATTGCTAGAAAAAGTGTAGTTGCATGCGTCAGTGATCTATCTGCGAAGGGTATTAAGCCATACGTATCGATGATTTCAATAGGAATTCCAAAAAAATATTCTGATCCTGAAATTGAAGACCTCGCTAATGGTTTTAAAATTGCATCAAAGGAATTTGGAGTATCCATTGTAGGAGGTGATACTAATGAATCTAGCGAGTTAGTAATTGATTGTAGTATGATTGGATTCTCGGGCAATTCTGTAGCTAAGATCCCCAAAAGAAATGGCGCAAGTTCAGGAGATCTTATCGTTGTTTCAGGAGAATTTGGCTATCCTTCTTCTGGATTAAAGATCTTGACTGGCAATGCGGTAGCTCGAAAACGATTTAAAACTAAGGCTATCAGTTCTGTTTTCAAACCTACTCCGCCACAAAAGTTCGGAATTGCCCTTGCAGAGTATTTTTCGTCTTCGATGGATTCTAGTGATGGTCTTGCTATCTCGCTTCATGAATTATCAAAACAGAGTCACGTTAACTTTTTCATAGATAATATCCCGGAAGCCAAAGGCATCAAAGAATTCGCTAAGGTTAATCACATCGACGCTAACGACCTAATTTTTTTTGGTGGAGAAGAATATGAAATAATCGCAACTATACCATCTTCAAAAATAAAACAAGTAAAATCTATTTTAAGAGAATCAAATCTAAAAATGCTAGTAATAGGAACAGTAAAGAAGGGTGATGGCAAAGTCTTTGTTAAAAACCAAGCAGGAGAATATTCAATCCTTGATCCCCGTGGTTATGTGCATCGTATGTCCCCGTCCCAATACAATTAGGCTAACCAAGCCGAAGCTCCAAAATAGCACGTTTATACCTGGACGCGTTATAAACCCTTACCGGACTTCTTAGTAACATATCGAGCTGTTACTTAACCAGCTATATACGCATTGCAATTCTACTTTACTCAGACTTGGTCCATTACGCCTATAACTATCTATACAAATCACATTCTGGATTAAATTTGAAACAAAAATTATGAAAGGATGATTCTAAATGGCTTCTAGTGTGACCCAATGTCACTAGAAAGCATATTTATCGTCAGAAGTCAAGTTGTATTGAAGATGTAGGCTTCATCGAGTCGTGGATTAAAAAGACCTTATACAGAGTGAGTACAAGTTAATTAGGACTCCCATTACTGTGTATATGGTAAGAAGTCTACTCTAATTAACATTACCTCTCATTTATATTCGAAAAGAAAGAACGATCTCCTATTTTTGAGAGGATTACTTTTTATATTTTCGTTATTAGTCTTTTTTTATACTTCCATCTATTCTAACATAAAACCAATATGAGGATCATCAGACATACTAATAGTACGAACACCAATCTATGAACAAGATATACTATATGGCCCATCAATTAAAACTAGGGATTAAAGAAAGACATATCGTTTTATTTCTCTTTTCTACTGCGTGTTTAATACGCCTTCTTCCAGAGCTAATTTCATACCCCTATCCAATAGGCTACGATGTAATTAATTACTACATTCCCGTAACGACTAATTTTAGTGAGCATTGGGCACAGGTTTCTACACAATTCCCACTTTATGCTTTACTCCTCAATATAACGAGGATTGCAACTGATATTTCACCTCATCAGACCGTTGTGATGATGGCAATCCTAATGTTCGGTTTTTTTGCACTGGCAATATTTTTTCTGGCCAGGAAGTTGATGAAACTGACCATCAAATACAGTTTGTATTTAGCATTATTTGTAATTTTTCAAACGGCTGTCCTTAGAACTACGTGGGACCTTCACCGTGATATTTTTGCATTATCAACAATGTTGTTCACATTCTCGCTACTCCACAATGAAAGAAGAGAAGAGTCAATTTTCAACTGGAAACTTCTTGCAATTGTAATGACCCTCTCTGCAGTTACTGCCATTTCCGATAGGATGATTGGATTGTTATTTACTGCTTCATTGTTGACTTATTCAGCGATCGTCAAAACAAAGACTACAATTTTGTGTGCGTTAATTGCTATCGGTTTCGTTGGCTTTGCAATGTTTAGCAGCAATAACGTATTTTATGATGTTGTTCATAGCAATACAGAAAGTACAATAAGTGATTTGTCATCAGGGGCAAGAGCGCCATATAGATCCTATACTCCAGCGAACCTATTAGTTTTATTTGTTATAGTAAACGGTTTACTAATTCCCACCGGGATAGTGGGGATCAGAGTATTAAGGAATAATCTACTAAAAATTACTTGGGTAATTACAACAGTATTATCATTCTCTTGGCTAATTTTCCCAAAGACTGAAACACTGGTAGCAGACAGGTGGATTATTCTATCCGGAATCTTTCTATCAATATTTGCTGCTTACGGTTTCATCCACATAATCCAAAGAGTGAATATTCATTTCTCAGAGAGGACATCTTCTGTCGTTTTTTTATCATTTCTAGGAATATTCATTACAATAGGCATAGGATACACAATAATGCCCTTCCATACGCCAATTATTTTATATAGTATTGCACGTGAGAAGATTGAAACCTTCGTACCGGTTACCATGCAATTTAATTCTCTGGATACGAAAGACAATGATAAGATACTATCTGTAATCTCTTGGATAAATAATAACACAAATCCGGACGCAATAATAATCGGTGAAAAACATTGGCGCGGCTTTATGGAATTATATTTAAAAGATAACCGTCATTTCATGTATTCTGATAATTTGAAAAACTTATTAGAGTCATTAGAGCAAAGCAAGCAAAGTAAAGCAGATATTTATATGATAAGGTATTCAAACTACAAAAATATAACTCGTCCTGTATATTCCAATGGATTATTCTCTGTTGACAATGTAAAATAATTCCCAAGTTTTAATAACATTTGATATAGTATAGAATGTGCGTTTGTATTGTATGTTTCATCATCTTCAGAATGCAACCGTCTACTTTAGCCAAGAGTAATTTTGCATTATTGAGACAAATATGAAGAATGCGACTTTAAGTTTAGCCGATCTTTCAAATGACTTTACAGGATACCGAGTAATGACTCTGACTATTCGTAATTAGACTAGATTATGTCAATAAACACTAGGATAATTATAGATTCCTGTATACTTCAGCTAATATGTAAGTTCTTGCAATATACTTGTTTTATCTGCCATGTTTTTAATCTACTCTGAATTATTCGATTAGTTGGTACAATGGCAGGGGACAATATACTCGGGATCAGTCTTCCGCAATTCAGTCTTGTTTAATTTTACTTCATCGGATCTCAATTACATACCAATATAAAGATCTAGTTATCAAGATTAATACTTACCTTCTTTCAAATCATTTCTGTGACACAACTGAACATTGCGCCTAAGATAATTATGTGGCTTTCTTTTGCTTCACTATCTTCTGTATACGCAGTTATGCTTATTGGGGTCTACATAACTGCCTCTCATCAAGGTTTATCCTGTCCTGAGTGGCCTCTGTGTCCGAGTGGCTTCGAATTTCCAGCAGGAAAATATTTTTTCGAAGTTCTTCACAGATTACTTGCTGTTATTACTACAGCAATTATTCTTGCTACTGCAGGTTATGCAGCAAAGAGAATGCATGCTATAAGGAAAACCGCTATTGCATCAAGTATTATAGTTTCAGCTCAAGTTGTGCTTGGAATGTTTGTAGTTAATACAGAACTTGAACCTTTGATTGTTGCAACTCATTTATCATCTGGTGTTCTTCTCTTTGCCATGACTTTAATGACATTTCTATTTGCCTATCGAATAATAAAGAACCCAACTCAGTACTAACATATATTCTATCAAATGAAAAGGATTTTCTGGAAAAAAGCTCTCTAAAACAAACCATGATCAATCTAGACTCCTCTAATGAATTAATTAGAAAAGGGTATCAAGGTAGAAGGTACCATCTGTTATACTAGGCTGAGTGTTACAAATTATATAGCAATGGCAAATCTCTTTCCTGTCTATCATAGCAACTTAGTTCCACCTGCATACTCAAGTTTTTTACAATATAGTATACCTGGCAAATCTCTTAAAGAGTAGAAGAGATAGTCTCTTCTTTAACGCATAAGTTGAGAGCCATGGGCATATGAGTAAGGAGATGCATTTCAGCCACAATGCTTGTCAAAAGATTTTATATTTTGGTATCTTCATCTAAGGATAGTGTTTTTTTATAGTGATCAAGTTTCTTACAAAATGTAACAGTTACAAATATCTCTGACTCGTTTAAGAAGAGGTGGACAAATAAATTGCAATATATGTACCAATATACAAGACACGATAATTAATGATTGACGGATCTATCATGCAGAGGAGAAAACCAGGTTACCAAAACAAAATAGACAGTGTAATTCGTTACTAACTACGAGTTTCAAGACATCGATAGTAGGTTACTCCATTTACGATAATATCTTCTATCTTAGCTAGTGTGCGTCTATTAGTAAAATCATATTTTCTAGGAAATATTCCACCAATAAGACCGTTTAATAGGTCAGTCAAACCTAACTTTACCATTGTATTATTTACGTCTTCCTCCCTTATGCCTAGAGATTCTGCTATCTCCTTCGCCGAAAACCCCTTGTCCCTATTTCTGCAAAGAAACTGTACTATGATCGAACTCATGTCCCTATGAGCATTAAATTCTGCCACATCTATTGGTGGAGGAGGAGGGCTCATACTTCTAAATCTATGATTATTTCCATATAAAAATTGACATTAAGTTTGCATTAATTAAATCACTTCAAGAGCCAATGACAAAAGCTCTTAATTGCTTATAGAGTTTTGAAGACATTTCACATCACCAGTAAAAGATCCACCTGTTGTCAAAATAGGATCGTTTGATTCGAACCGTACATTTATAACAACACTTTGATTGCATGATCCGCTAATAGTAATAGGCACCGAGACTGGAGGTTCACAGAAATGTGTTTCATTGATCTTCTGGCCTGTTATTTTGTAGTTACCTGATTTCAACTCCACTGAATTAAATGCTCCACTAACAAATCCGGAATTAGGGTTTTGAGCAGAAGGCAGTTCATTTATATTCCAATTGGTTGTTGCTATCTTTCCATTACTACTATTCCACGATACAACAAAAGCTACAGTTGCTTTGTTTGAAGAGCCATCAGGGCACGTGATAGAACCGGTACCACCACCGCGAATTAGAACAGAATCAGCGTCATTATTATTATTCTGACCATAAGCTGCCGTTGTTAGCAAGGATGTAGTAGCATCGTTGAATAAAGAAGGAAATGACAATAAAATTAGTTGAGATATTACAGAAACAGTTAACAATGAAAAGATATAGTTTTTGTTGTTTTGAGCCATATATTGGTTTGACATATGTTATTGCTAGATAAAATATATTACTATTTTGAGATTTTTTAGTACATTAGACCATTGGACCGGGTTCTATGGATAACGAACAAAGTCCAAGGTCATTTGGCAATCTCCTTCCATATTTGAGAGCTTCAAATAATTCAAAACCCAAAAACACTCCTCGCATTCTTATACATCAGAAGATTAAATGGTTCTTGATTGAGTTCTAGCTTCTTAACGAAGCTGATGTAAGAGCTCATACTACAAATAGGCCAATCGCTTCCATATAATAGGCGATGTTTCTCACCTACATAGCCTAATACTTCTCTTATTTTAGGTATGTAATGTGTCTCTGCTGATAGCGTAAAGTCGCCAACAATTAGACCAGAAATATCTGCATATACATTTTTATTCTTGTATAGTATTTCTTGACAATCTACTATCCAGGGATTTCCTAAATGACACATAACTATCTTTAATTCTGGATTATCAACTGCAATATCATCTATATTCAAAGGATGAGCGAATTTGACCTTAGCTCTATCTAAGAGTGTATCCCCTGTATGGATCATCAAAGGCAATCTATACTCTACACACATGTCATAAATTGCTTGATATTTTTCATTAGAGGGATAATAGTGTTCATATCCACAATAGAGCTTTATTCCTTTAATAACACCGTCTTTTAGCCATATCCTATAATCCTTTATATCCTCGTCAGTGTGATTATCAATTGTAAATCCGGCTACAAGTCTAAGTTTATTTTTAGTATCATACTTTCTCATAATATCAATAATTTGGGATGCAGATGGTCTGTTCGCATCAACTTTGTAAGATGAGAGTATAATGGAGTAATCGATATCATTATTGTCCATAGATTCAAGTAATGCCTTTAGTCTTCGTTCTAACGAAAGAAATTTTCCAGTCATGTTAATTTCTTCATATTGATTTAGGTGCACATGACAATCTATAATTGACATATAACAACTTCTCTATTATTATTACAAAATCCGGTATTGTGGATTTAACCATTCTATAAAGCTGGCATAGTTTAAAGAACGTTTGTCATAAAGATATTCGGAAAGCACTTTAATAAATTTAAATCCATTTTCTAATTGAAAAGATAACACTGGATCTTTAAGTTCTCCATTTACTACTTTTTCAGCATATTCTTGAGCTGACATTATACTCGCATATTTATGATAATTATACAATCGTCCTCCAGCTAATATTCTCCGTAGATTCAACCTAGTGGTCATATCTTTTCTTACATTATAAAGCATAGTTCCAATACCATTACGATGAAATTCTGGGTGTATGGAAATATCAGCTCCATAAAGGCTATCTCCATCGGGATCATGATTTTTGAATAACCCATTTCCTGTGATATCAGCCCAGGTGTGTTGTGCATGATCTGGTCTTAAAGAAACTATTAGACTACTTGCCGAACCTATTAATCTACCATGAACTTCAACACATAATTGACCTTCTGGAAAAATCTGAATATGACTTTGAAGAAAAGATGATGGCCATATCATGCCATATATTGCCATATCCGGAAATGAAGCTCTTTGAAGGTCGACTATTTTAGGAATATCATTTTTGGTTATGCTTCTAATTATGATATCACCTATAATATTTTTTACTTTATACTCAATATCCTAATCTCACACTTAAATTTAATTCGCCTATCATTTATTAACTGTTGTAAAAATTAAACAAACTCGAAAACAAATTATTATGCGTAAGTATAGCAGTATGAACTATAATGATCGTTAAAGTAGTACTAGCAGCATCACTAATGGTTGTAAGAACGAATCTTACATCCCCCAAGCATATACTTCATGTCACAGAGGCCAACATTTGATACAAGGTAACCTTTGTGATATGTGTTCAGATAAAGATCTACATGCAAGGTGTACAACAAAAAATAGGAGAAATTATTGCAACAGATAGAATCGAAGAACAATCATGGTTGAATATAGTAGTAAAGTGGCGAGAGGCCATGATTTATTCCTTCCGAGGGATCTACTGTAATACATAATGGCTCAGGTGATGTATCCCGATCGAAGTATAAAGTCGAGGTCTTCTATGACAAAGTGGTATTATTAAAGCCGGATAAATACCTGCACGCTTGTCTGGCTATTGACAATTTATTCAATTTGGTTTAATGTTACTAATGCTGATGATACATACACAACATTTGGATGTATGGGAGTTACAAGGAAGAGATCTTCATTACTATGATTGGATTATTAGCTAAAACATCATACAGTAGAATGTTGAATTAATGATGAGGAAGGATTGCTGCTATCATTAATATCTATTCCTTATAATCTTAGCATGTGCCTCAATATACATTGTTGAGCAAAGCGTCGCCGCTAATACTGTCACACTTAAGATGATAAATATTACTCATTTTCGAGAATATCTTTATTCTGTTATTAATGGTTCTATTGTAAGGTAAAATTTCAAATACTTTAATGCATAAACATAATAAAAACATTATTCTGTTTACTTGGGGTGTGGAAAAGTTAAGTCTTCAATACCAGAAAAATTAAGGAATTACTATTCCTATATGAATTCTATTGTGGTAATGCCGGATTTCTTTGTTGATCGAATAATCAAATTAAAATCAAAGGAGCATTTGTGTAACGCTTTGACTGATAAAGGGAAGTTTGGTGGAGGGAGTGTTCGTGACGTTCCATCTGTTGACATTATCGGAGGAAATGCAGTAAATATTGCATATTGCATTGCAAAACTTGGAGGAAAGGTTACATTATTTACAGTTGCTGATGAAATCGGATCAATCATGCTCAGGCAGACGTTTTCCAAGTTTGGAGATAACACAAGCCTAATAATTGCAAATGGGAGACAGGGCCGTACCACAGCATTTGAATTTCTGAATGAAAAAGGTTCTAAAGTAAATGTAATGGTGAGTGATGTCGGCGATAATATAGATTTTGGTCCCGACCGTATTAATTCAGAGGATCAAATAAAAATTTTGAAAAATGCAGACGCAGCAGTAGTAGTTAACTGGGCTAGCAATTTAAAGGGGACCCAGCTGGCCGAACACGTATTTAAAAACTCCGCGAAAGCTCTTCACTTTATCGACCCCGCTGACATTCAGGCACGAAAACAAGAGTTTCTAGATTCATTATCTAAGATAGCTGATATTACTGATGTACTAAGTATAAACGAGAATGAATGTAATTCTCTTGGCGGAGCCTTTGGCCTTGATTCATGTCTAATCTCAGAAAACGATTATGGAGTTGATAGCATAAAAGAGGCTGCGATGAAACTTGCCCAAAAAACTGGAATCAGCATCGATCTACACACAAGGAAAGGTGCAGCATGGTCAAACGGAAAGGAAACGGTATTTGTAAATGCGATCAAGGTTGAAGTCAATAGGTTAACTGGTGCTGGTGACTCTTGGGATGCTGCAGATATTATCGGTTACCTGGCAGGCATGGATACAAAGGAAAGATTAACATTTTCTAATGCTTGTGTTTCACTTTACATAAGAAATCCATATGGGGAACCACCTACTATGACCCAGGCTTTCGAATTATTAGAAAGGACATGCTAATAATATGATATCACGTTGTTGAGAATATTGCTATACTTCATAACAGTATAGTATAGCCACCACCACAAAATAGGAGGTCAACATTCATGCTGACAAAGGCTTGTAAATGTATGTATGTATGCGACTGTTCCCTGCTTTCATAGATTTTCACGGTAGGGATATAAGATAAATCTAATTGCGACTATCCTAAATATTGCATACAATTAAGCGAGTTATACTTACTAATGCCTCTGTAGCAGACTATGCCACAAAGTTTGTGACAGTGAAAAATAGAGATAATATAAGCATTGTGAAAGAAGATGCAGATCATGTTATACGGGAAAAGAGCATCATACAAATTTTTTGATAGTTCATTAGAAACTAAATTCACGATAATTATTACAAAATAACACAATACTATTTTTGTATTTAATATGTGATTTTGTAGCGAGCCGATACTATGGGATCTACATATTAGAAGATCTCGTGAACCTAGCCACGGGCAGATGACTAATTGTAATCATTGATCATGCGATGGTTAGAGTCGGGCATGTAATCCTGCTCGAAACTAAGTTTTTTCTGGGCTAATTTTGTAATATATTGTAAAATCCTGTATGAACCTATCATCGCATCAACTTTTTCCTTATATGAGTATGCGTTAGTTTCTACTAGTATGTAGCGTGACATAATTCTCAATCTAATCTGAAATGAACTATTATAATACGATTTATCATTCGAGTGATTCACACAATCTGTAATATCAACATTATCATTTACCCACTGTAAATCATGTCCAGTGCCGTCTTCAGTTACAGCAGCCCATCTAAAGTTATGAAACCATTTTCCCCTTAGATCAGTTATTATGTCACTAGACGACAGATTGATCGGAATGTACGTCTGAAGAAGTTGCATGTATAAATTTCTTTTTTTTATTTTATCTGAAACGATAAACTCTCTTTTCGACATCATAATAGACTGTCCATTATTGCTCATCTTATATCCAAAAGGTATCCTCTCAATAAATCCCAAGTATTCTAGTCTATGCAGTGACCTGGCTAGACTCTGTTGATGAAGGTCCAATTTCTTCATCAAACCTCTAAAGGAATATCGAGATCCAATCTCACTACTAAGTAGAGATAAGATCTTGTGATCATTGTTGTGTAGATCATTAAAAAACGAGTCATTATCATCCTCTTCGTTCTGAATTATTGATTGCATAGCATTTACTCTAGTTGAGGACATTTTCACCTGCTCTTCTCTCATAGGAGCTGGGGCGGTCTTTCCCAATAATGAGACAACAGGCTCCCTTTCAGGTAACTCCCTCTCTAAGAATTTATCCTTCACCATATGACAGTTCTAAATAGAACGCGAATTAATTGACTATGTATGTGAAAAGCTAGTCACAATAGGATCCTATACCGGTGATAGCAATTCCATAAGTAGTACTTACTAGTTAATATTTTGAGCGTATAAATGATGATATTTAGACCTATGCTGTTGGGATACCTACATCTATCAACTCAGACATGGACGTATAATCATCGCTCCGTATTTGTTCTACTTTTGAATTGTTAAGACTCTGATCTCGACGTTGTAGAAATTTTTGTAGATACTGCTGTTATTGGATAGGCCGCTAGATGGTTTTCCTGATGAGTCTTGCTTGCTCCCTGCATATGTCATTATTTCTTATGGATCATTTTTTCGTAATAGTCTTGTTTTTGACTAGACGGTAATTTTATATTATACAAACCTGGAAAGAAATAGCAAGACTATGATGATAAGGACGTTGGAGAACATTTTTGGAGATACATAAAAAGATGCTAAAACATCATTTAAACCAAGTGTGTCAAGAGCTGGATATATCGCAAGCATTCTCTTGTCCATATTCTTGATTATTACATGCATTCAGCATGAGATTATAGTTTCGACTCAGACAATGTATTGATCAATATGTAATTTTTATAACCCCCAGAATATAATAGTTCCCTGTATAGAGATGCATAGTTCAAGTCTAGAGAGAGATGAAATAAGAACAAGAAACCTCTTTCTTGCAATATTTTATTGTTGTGCCATAATAATGGCTACTATTACTGTCTATTCCCTATACATCAGTATAGGAGAATACATAAAGACAGGAAGAGTAGTTATCGGTGAAGTTCTTGTCAATACGGAATTTCCTTTTCATGGGCTTTCTAAACTTGTCACGTATTTAATGATCGTATCTGTAGTTGGCTGGTATTGCGTAACTAAGATAGGCGCTGAGAAAGCTAAGAGTATTCGTCCATCTGTTAAGTCGATTTTGCAATTGATTGTTTTAGCCATAGCGCTGCTATCGCTCTATGAATTCATTTATAACTTCATCATATGGAGTTCTCTCATTACAGCCGATGCAATGAGAGGAATAATTAGACTTGATGTCATAAACGTACCCTATCCTAATCCGAAGACCCCTTGGAACCTTGTATTCGCAACAAAGATGTCGTTAGCAGCTTTCCTCATCTCTGCTCATGGCTTTTATACCATGTCCAAGGCTAAAAACGATCTGGCGTAAAGGATTTATATCAATATTATCTTGGATCATAATAGTCTACAATACACCATAGTCTAACACAAGTTGTTTTCCTAGAAGTTCAGTTCAGCTTCGTACAATAAGCATTTACACCGTATTAGCTGTTAATAAGAGAACCTTATGCGATGGCCCGCTTTATGAATTCAGCAAATTATTATGAATCAAATTCCATTACTATGAATTTTGTAGCTCAGCTTTATGCTAGCTAGTAGTGTATACAGTTTAACATTTGAACTTAACATATTTTAAATAATCAGAATTAGTCATCTATGGAACAGCATCAACAGCAGTTAGGGAGTGATATTTCAAACGCTACAACAGTGGTAAACAATCAACTCACTCGACTGAAGATGCTGGACGTAAAGTTTTCAACGATGGAGAAAGATTTCCGGCATCAGATAGCTATGAATATCAAGACTGGTAATAATTCACGAGCAAAAGCTCTGGCAAATGAGCTATCTAATATCCGGCGTATTCAACGAACTACCCAGAATATGAGCATAGCGTTAGAAGTTGTAGTGATTCGGTTCAGCACTATTAAGGAATTCGCAATGATCATGGAAACTATAAATCCCACTATCGAGATGATTAATGATATTCAAAGAGATATTTCAAGGGTGGTACCTACTGCCAACAGCGTATTTTCAGAAATGTCATCGATAACATCTGAAGTTTTGGTTAACTCTACTATCAAGTTAAGCCCAGAAAGAATTTCATCACCTCTGGATACGGATGCTATTTCAATATTAAAGGAAGTTCAAGGGATACTCGAAGAAGAAACAAAAGTAAAATTACCAGAAGTCCCAACTATCACTGCTGAGAGAAAAATTATCTTAGAAAAAGAGGATAAAGCAAGAAACAGAGATACTATATTAGTAGAAGGTTAAACAACCTTCCTCGCTGAAGCAGACAACTCAGATTAGAGTCTATTACCCCATTAGTAAAATATAATATACATAGTGGCTTTAAATATACAGTTACGATATCGGTGGCAATGGAACAGTTGAGTCATGAATATTCGCTTCAAACAGAATCTAGACGTGATGGCGTCTTGGAATCTGCGTCCAAACGAGTCAGAATGATTTTTTCTGTGATGGCCAGTCCTAACAGAATTGATATACTTCGAATTTTAAATTCTAAAGGGCCTCTTACCTATTCTGAGCTAAAATCACTAGCTGGATTTAAGTCCAAGAAGGAATCTGGAAAGTTTGCATATCATCTAAGAAAACTTCTTAGACAATCACTTGTTGCCCTCAATAAGGGGGAGCGCCGTTATACCATCACAAATTTAGGCAAACTTGTATTAAGTTTAGCCAGACAAATAGAAGAAAGATCGATTATTGAAAGTGGAAAAATGTATGTTAGGACAACTCGACAATCAATTGAAGAATTCAATTCACATAAGATAATACAGTCATTAGTAAGAGAGGCTAACATGCCCCTCGAACAAGCTCATAAAATTACAGAGGAAGTTGAAAACAGGATTTACAAATTCCAGACAGTGTATCTTACGTCATCTCTAATTAGAGAAACTGTGAACTCTGTTCTTATTGAACATGGGAATGAAGAATATAGAAACAAACTGGCTAGGTTGGGAATGCCTACATCTGACGTTCTGGAAACATTGAATAACTCACATACAACTAAAAATGGAGTTGATAGCATATTGTCAAAAGCTTCTCAGTCTATATTTTCAGAACTTCTAATAGCAAAAACGCTTCCGAAAGATATTGCAGATATGCACCTAGCAGGTGAAATAAATATCTCAAATACTGGCCTGTGGGCTTTAATTCCGGATACCGTTTTTCTAGATTTGGCTGAGTTTTGTGAAGGCGGGCTAGATCTAAGAAATAAGTTTTTAAATGTCTCTAGGCTACAGAGATTAGAGAATAATAAAGATTTTAGAACAATTTTTCCACTATTAGTATCGCTTCTGAGCAGAGAAGCTACCACAGAACTTGTACTCGAGGGGGTTATTCCCACTCTACTGGAGCACACCGAAGGACCGGAGGAAGTTGTTTCGATCTTTTCGAAGGGGCTTATAGCATCTTCGGTAGCTCCCTCATTTTCAGCGTCAAGGTTTCCAATTACTACGCTACCCATTCCTGTTGACAGATATGATATTAAATTCATAGATGCGGTTATTGATGGCTACAGAAGATATGTAGATTCTACACCTATTCCAAGGATAGGATTATCTTTAAATTATAATAAAGATAGCAATAAACTTACAGATCATTCAGAACTTATTGCATCAACAGTACGTGCTGGTGGGATGATCTCAATTTTAAAAGACAGATTAAGGGCTAACAGTGGTGCATGCAAATCAATAGGTAACAAGAATTCCAGCACTGTTGCGACTCTACAATCTCTGTCTATTAATCTTCCTAGGCTTGCATATCAATCAAATAAAGATGAAACCTATTTCCGGGCAAGGCTTGCTCTGATGCTTAAACCTGCACTTGCAGCAATGTCGATACGAAAGAGGGGCATAGAAGATCTCATCAGAAAGGGTATCATTCCAACAATTGCCAGTAGTAGGTTTATCCACCTTATGACCACTAATATTATAATTAATCTCACGGGCATAAAAGAATCGGTTTATGATATTTTAGGATATGATATCAACAGTGGCGCTGTAGAAGTCCTTCAAAAGGTGATGAAGACCGCTGTTGATGTAGCTGCAGATCAAGGAAGACATTTTGGAGAAGATTCTATAGGAGTTGCTATGTTACACGATGATAGTGCGATGAGATTTGCAGGATTAGATTCTGATAAATATGGTAAGAATAATACACCCAATTATTCCCAAGGGATCACATTGGACGGAAAAGACTTATTGTTTAGAAATAATAATTCTTATTCTTTAATTGAAGACTGTGTGTCATTAGACAAACTGTTAAATGGTGGGATTTCGGTAACTCTTGACTTGAGCAACCTTTCATCTAATACAGAAGCGAAGAGTGCAATAGAATCTGCGTCGAATCTTCAATTTTTCTGCCCTGTGAGAAAACTTATGATATGTGATAGCTGTGGGAGAAGGTCAAGCAGCCAGAGTATTGAAAAATGTGAATTTTGTGCATCGCCTTATTTGATACCTATGCTGTAGATTGGAGTATAGTGATTTAATAGAAATATTATATATTTTTAGAGAAGGGTAGGCACTTACACCTTAGATGTATTATTTTTTAGAAAGCTAATGCTTTTAAGTCGATCCCCTTGTATAGGACTGGTGGCAGGACTTACTGAGTTTAACAATTCAAATGAAAATTTAATCATACATATAAGAAAAAGAGATGGTAGAATAGTCGCCTTTGTTTACTCCAAGATATCGAACGCAATATATAAAGCACTTGTGGCCACTGGCAAAGCAGATTATCCATTAGCAGAGAGACTAGCAAAAAAAGTAATACAAAAAATGGTCCAGCAGGGTTATGGCGCTACTGAAAAAACTGCAATTCCTAGCGTAGAAGATGTTCAAGATATGGTTGAGTCCATACTTATTGAAGAAGGTTTGTCTGAAACAGCAAAAGCCTATATTCTGTATAGGCATGAGCGACGTAAAGTTCGCGACGAGAAAGTGAAAATTCTAAACAAGAAGGATCTCGATGAAGTAGACAAGGCATTTGAGGTAAATTCCCTCAGAGTCTTGGCAGCACGTTATCTTCTAAGAGACGATAGCAATGAAATTGTAGAGGGACCTAAGCAAATGTTTGAAAGAGTAGCAATCCTAGTAGCGATTCCTGATATTTTGCATGACCCACGGTGTTTCGATTTAGCATCAGGACACGTTCAAAGTATTGAAGAAGCAGAAAAATACTATGCGAAGATCGATGATTTTCATCTGAAGCTAAAGATCGGAGAATATTATCTTAATAAGTATCACTTTGATTCTATGATCCGCCATTATATTGACCTTACAAAATGTGGACGAATGAAAGTCAGCTTTAAAGATTTACTTAGAATGGTAGCCCAAGGTGCACTCTCAATATATGAAGAACGAATTAGGGAGTATTATAATTTGATGGTTTCTAGAGATTTCCTTCCTAACACTCCCACGCTAATGAATGCAGGAGCACGCCTTGGTCAACTATCAGCATGTTTTGTTCTTGATATGCCAGATGATATGTACAAGATCATGAAATCATCAACCGATGCGGCAATGATCTTCAAATCTGGCGGGGGGGTGGGGATAAATTACTCTGACCTAAGACCAGAGGGTGACATTGTAGCCTCAACATCTGGTGTAGCGTCGGGTCCGACGTCATTTATGAGAATTATCGATACAATAACTGATGTTGTAAAGCAAGGTGGGAAGAGGCGCGGTGCAAATATGGGTATTCTTGAGGCATGGCATCCGGATATCGAAAAATTTGTAACCGCCAAAACAAAGCCTGGAATGTTTGAGAACTTTAACGTTAGTGTTGGTGTATGGGAAGATTTTTGGCAATCGCTCGTAAACAAGGATAACCATAAGTATACGTTACGAAATCCAAGAACTCACGAACCAATAAAGCAAATTGATTCACATCAATTAATTGACTTGATCGCATTCAGTGCATGGAAGAGCGCCGAACCGGGCGTGATTTTCTTT
>Ga0193723_1000220_pt1 | contig 21172 bp, 17 predicted proteins | sample H2m2metaG_FD_143042 | JGI IMG/M metagenome (GOLD analysis project Ga0193723, IMG submission 143042) | Soil microbial communities from a riparian zone of the East river system, Colorado, United States - H2m2 | ecosystem: Environmental > Terrestrial > Soil > Riparian zone | place: USA: East River...
CTGGCGACTTCATCCGTGCGGCTTGGCGCGGCAAAGCGGCACTCCTCTTTGGGGCCTTCGCCGTCGCTTCCGTGGCCTGGTCCACTGTTCCGAGCGTTACCGCCCGCCGCGGATTGTCGCTCGTGATGGCCACACTCCTCGGACTGTATTTCGTCGTACGGTTTAATGAGCGCGAGCGCCTCCGGATGGTGTGTTGGACGCTCGGAGCGGCGGCGGTGTTGAGCCTCATTGTCGGCACCGTGGCGCCGTCTATCGGCCGGATGCCGGACGATGCTTCCTGGCGCGGGGTATTCATCCACAAGAACGTTCTCGGCAAGACGATGGCGTTGAGTGTTGGGGCGTTTCTCCTGCTCGCCCAGGACCGCGGGAGGCGTAGATGGCTCGCGCTTGCGGGGGCCGGGGTGTCTTTCGTGCTGCTGCTGCTTTCCAGGTCGGTGTCGGCGCTCCTTATCGGCGTGACCATCGCGGCGGTGACGCCCTTACTCCGCTCGGTCCGGCTCAGTCACGTACGGCACCTGGGGATCCTTATCGCCGCTGTCATCGTAGCAGAGGCGATTGTGCTCGGCGTCTACTTCGAATGGGAGTCGATGCTGACCTTGCTCGGACGCGACCCCACCCTCACCGGACGCACGGATCTCTGGCTCGAGGTGCTGGGCCTGATCCAACGCCGGCCGTGGCTGGGTTATGGCCTGGGCGGGTTCTGGCTGGGGTGGGAAGGCGAATCAGCGGCCGTATGGAGCGCCCTCGGATGGCGCCCGCCACACGCCCACAACGGCCTGCTCGATATTACGCTCGACCTGGGTATGGTTGGCCTCGCCCTGTTCCTGGCCGGCTACGTGGCCGCCTGGACAAAGGCGCTGTGGGCTGCGCGCTCAGCGTCGTCGCTCAATGGGCTTTGGGCACTCATGTTTCTGACGTTCTTGGTGCTCTCAGAAACGACAGAGAGCGCCCTCCTGGCCCAGAACAGCCTGATGTGGGTGCTGTACGTGGCAACCGTAGCCGGGCTGATCCCGAGTGACCGCATCGCTTCCACACCATCGCGGCTACACGGCGCCCTGGGGCCCTTGTCACTGGGGGTGCGACGCCGGCTGGGACAGCGAGGACGCACCCAGCCAGGCCCCGGCCAGTGACCGGAGATCACCTCACTCTCGATCCAGCCCTGGCCCCCATTCGCGGTCTCGGCACGGGTGGCCGACTCGGGTATCTCTCCGGGTCACCTCGAGTGTCCACCGACCCCGAAGCGGAAGCCAGCGGAGCACGAGCTCACATCCTGGGCGTCTCAGAGGCATTCGAGCAACTCGGCTGGAGCGTCGAGCGCTTTGTGGTGGGTGATCAGGTACCGCGAGCGTGGACCGGACCGGGTTCCCAGCAGGCGATCAGCAAGAGCTTCGTCCGCCGGCTTGCCGCTGACCTCATGCGCCTCGCGCTTGGACGATTGAATGCGCGTCGCGCTCGACGCCTGCTTCGCGGCAGAGTGGACCTCGTCTACGAGCGCTTCGGAGCGTTTCAGGCGCTGGGGGCCGGGTGCAGGAAGGACGGGATACCATGGATCCTTGAAACGAACGGCCCACTCTTTTATGAAGCCAGGATCGAGCGAAAGAGCCTTGTGCTGAGTGGCCTAGCGCGCCGCTTGGAAAGAGCAGCGTACCAACAGTGTGATCTTCTGGTGTGTATCAGCCACCAGTTGAGAGAGATCATCATTGACCTGTGCGGGGTTCCCCGCGCCAAAACCGTGGTGGTTCCCAATGGTGTGGATACGAGTTTCTTCGACCCCGGCCGGTACGAGCCAAAGCGGCCTTTTTCGGGTTTTACCATTGGCTTTATCGGTAATCTGTACGCGTGGGCCGGGCTCGACCTTCTCTTCGAGGCAGTCGCCGAGCTCCACCAAGCCGGTGTTGATGTCAACATTGTGGTCGTTGGCGACGGCTTGATGAGGCAGCGATTGGAAGCCCAAGTGGAGGAGCTGGCACTCGCTGAGCATGTGGTCTTCGTCGGGCGGCTCCCCCGTCCGGCTGTGCCTCCCTACATCGCCGGCTTCGATATAGGGTATTCCGGCCAGGTCAAGCTGCAGATCGGCGAGATGTACCACTCGCCGCTGAAAATCTATGAGTATATGGCAATGGCCAAGCCTGTCGTGGCATCGGCCTTCGACGATGCGCGGAGCGCCATCGCTGACGGTACCACCGGGTTCCTGTTCGTGCCTGGAGATAAAGAAGGTCTCAAGGAGGCGGTGCGCAGAGCAGTCGATGCTGGACCTGAGCTCGAGCGCATGGGCCGCATGGCGCGAGCCGATGTCGTCGCGCATCACAGTTGGACGGCTCGCGTGCGGATGCTGCTGGCCGACGTGGAGCGCGTCCTACCCAGCCCTGGAATCACTGCCCTGGGTGCGTCAGTCGGTCAAAGCCATCTACCACCGCGCGAATTATGTGTACTTCAGAGAGCAGGGCTTTCGCTGGGCGCTGCATCCCGGCGCTCACCTGCGGTCCCTGGAAGACTGGGCTGGCCTGCCGCTGGATCCTGAACAGGGTGTGTTCTTCGGCTACTACGACAAGTCGCCCTGGTCGCCGGATATGCAGCGGGCGATTGTGCATCGGCTCAGATCCGATAGCCGTGCAGCGATCATCGTCCTCGACCGGTCGGACCATACGTGCTGGGTCGCTGGCATTTCATCGACATGGAACTACCAGCAGGGCAGCATGGCACAGTGGCTTCCCTGGACCGGCGGCCGCAGTCTGATTTTCAACGACTGCGTCGATGGCGACTTGGTGTCGCGAATCGTCACGCCAGATGGCGAGGACTCACTGGTGCCGCTACCGATTCAGGCTCTACATCCGGTCGAGAAAGTGGCCCTCTCGCTCAACTACCGGCGACTCGCACGGCTCCGTCCCGAGTACGGATATACGATCAGCGCCAGGAACTTTTCGCCGGACCAGGGGCTGGACCGGGATGGCATTTGGCATGTCGATCTCGAGACCGGCGACAGCCGCCTTCTCTTGAGCATCGCCTCGCTCGTGGACCACGACTCTCGCACGGAAATGGCGAACAGCGAACACAAGATCAACCACCTACTATACTCCCCGGCTGGGAGCCGTTTCGTCTTTCTGCACCGGTGGCTCCGACCCAGCGGAAAGTTTTCGCGCCTCTACGTGGCCGGAGCCGACGGCGCCAACCTCCGACTCCTCCTCGACGAACGGATGGTATCCCACTACAGCTGGGCCGATGAGACGCACGTTCTCGCATGGGCGCGGGTCCAGGAAGCTGGTGATCGCTACTACCTCATCGACGTGATCACCGGCCGGGCGCAGGTGCTGGGAGAGGGAACGCTCGATGTATATGGTGATGGACATGCGTCGTTTTCGCCCAACCGGCACTGGATTGTGACGGACAGTTATCCAGACCGCGCGCGGCAGCAGCACTTGCTGCTCTATCACGTCGCGACGGGTGAACGGATCGAGGTAGGACGATTCTTCGCACCTTGGCGCTTCGACGGCGCATTCCGGTGCGATCTGCACCCACGGTGGAGTCCCGACGGCGGATGGATTTGCGTAGACTCCGCACATACGGGAATGCGGATGACGTACGTCGTCGACGTTTCGGCCATCGTTGCCGGTGAGGCGCATCCAGGGCGTAACTCACTCGCCCCGCCAGCGGGATGATGTCGGCATCGGCAGGTCGCGAGGCGTAGCCAAGATGGGTCCCTACGCCATGCTGGGAACTCGCGTGGATGCCCTGACGATCGAGGACCTCCACGCACGTATTGCCGATACGGTTCGCCAAGGCAACCGCAGGATCTTTGCTTCCCATAACCTTCACAGCCTCTATCTGCATCGGAACGACACGAAGCTGCAGAGATTTTACGAGCGGGCTGATTACATCAGAATCGATGGGATGGCCGTAGTCTTGCTCGGTCGGCTCCTTGGCTTGCCGCTCGAGCGCAGGCATCGAGTAACCTACGTAGATTGGCTCCCCCGATTCATGGCAGAGGCGGTAAGGGAGAGATGGCGGGTGTTCTATCTCGGCTCCAAGCCCACCGTTGCAGAGCGTGGTGCCGCGCTCCTCCGCCAGCAATATCCCGGCCTGGAGATCAGCGCTGCCCACGGCTATTTCGACCCCAGGAGGGGCAGTACGGAGTCCAGGAGAATCATCGAGTCGATCAACGCATTTCGTCCCCACGTCCTGATGGTTGGCATGGGAATGCCGTTGCAACAATACTGGGTGCTGGATCACTATGACGAGCTCTCGGCAAACGTGATATCGACGTCAGGCGCCGCCTTGGATTACCTCACGGGTGAGATTCGGACTCCGCCACGCTGGGCGGGCCAAATCGGGGGGGAGTGGCTATTCCGGTTGGCGGCAGAGCCCCGCCGTCTTGCGGGGAGATACCTCATCGAACCGTGGTTTGTCCTCGCCTCGGTGATCAAGGAGCTGGCGCTGCGCAGACGGAGCAGGCGCAATCGCCGGGGCGACTAGCAGCGACTCGTGTCCCCCGAAGGCAGCCCAGCACCCGGTGTAGAGCGATGTGACACATGCTAAAAGCATTGGCAGACAATCGGGATCCGATGTCCGTGGCGGGCCGCCTCAGACGGAAGCGCTTTGCGCTGTTCGAGTCGCTGCTTCGCGCAGTGCCGACCCCTCTCCGCATTCTCGACGTGGGTGGCACACAGAGCTTCTGGGAGGTGATGGCCTTCACCGCGGGGGAGCGGGTAGAGGTCACCATCCTCAATACGACCCGCCCTGCCGTGTCGCTGCCGCACTTTACCGGCGTGGCTGGTGACGCACGAGCTCTTCAGTTCGCTGATCAGAGCTTCGATGTGGTCTTCTCTAATTCTGTGATTGAGCATGTGGGCAGCTACGAGGATCAGCGTCGGATGGCAGGTGAAGTCAGGCGGGTCGGCACCCGTTACTTTCTGCAGACGCCGAACCGATACTTTCCCATCGAACCGCACTTCCTGTTTCCGTACTACCAGTTTCTTCCGGTGGTCGCGAGAGTGTGGCTGCTGCAGCATTTCAGTCTGGGGTGGCGGGGGAGGACCCCCGACGCTCAAAAGGCAAGAGCTTCTGTCGACAGTGTCCATCTGTTGAGCAAGAGGGAGCTGGTGGGCCTATTTCCCGAAGCTTCATTGTTCGAGGAAAGAGTTATGGGGCTGACGAAGTCTTTCGTGGTATATGCTGGTTGGCCACGATGAGATTGTCGCTGCCAAGAACCACATCGCTGGCCAGCAGAATCGCGCGGGCTGTGCTCGGACCAGTAAAGTTCGCGCTTGGCTCAGGCTACTTCATGAGTTGCATCAAGGGATATGCGGTAGATGGGGCAGGAAGGCCCATCCCCATGTATACCTATCCAGCGGTCGATTTGCTGATTGCCTCCAAGGATTACTTCGTGGATAAGACGATTCTGGAATTTGGCAGTGGCCAGTCAACTCACTGGTGGGCGCAGCACGCAAAGAAAGTGATTGCGGTAGAGTTCAACGAGACGTTCGCAAGGCACATGGTACATGAGCTGCGGCAGCTGCCCAACGCCAAGATCATCGTAGGCGAGGAGTACCGACGACTGGTTACTGGGTACTTCGACGTCGTCAGTATCGATGGCTATCCTCGCATCGAGGCAGCAAAGTTCATCGTAGGCAAGGTGGCCGCCGATGGCTTCATCATCGTCGACAACAGCGATGTCAAGTCGCTACACGAGATTTGTACATTGCTCGCAGAGGCAGGTTACTACCGGATCGATTTCTTTGGTCACTCCCCTTCAGCGTACTTCAAGCAGTGTACATCGATATTCTTCAAGGACGCGTCATTCTTCGGGTGGAGTCGGGACGTCCGGCCCGTCTCTCCGCGCTCGTATACGGAACGATTGGTCTAGAGACGGGAGTACATGGGCCGGAAATTGCGCTGTAGCGGCTCCCCTAAATGACAGATCATCTGGGTATGAGACCCCGAGGTTACGGACTACAGGGGACCGTGGCGAAGCCGCTACCAGCGTTGACTACGGTGTTGTCGCAGCCCAGGTCGACGGTGCTCGCCGGTGTCCCGCTACCCACCCGGAACCCGTAACCCATTGCTCCCCCGAGGTTCCAGGTGTTCCCGTGGAACGCGTTGTACGCTCCCCAGCCGGTCACCAACGTCTCCACCTGCACCCCGTGCAGCTGAGCCGTGGTGCCGGTGTTGTTGAGCACTTGGCTCTGGTTGCCGTAGACATTGACCCAAGCATCCTGGTTCACCGATCCGCCCGCACCGTTAAAGGTGTTTCCGGAGACGATCGTGCCGGTGGTCCCCTCCTTCACATCCACCATCTGGGCGCCGATGTTGGGGCCGATGATGTTATGGGTGACCGTGTTCGAGTCCGTCCTATCCGGCGTGCAGTTATAGAAGGTACACCACTTAGTATGTGCGCTCCCGACGTAGACGCCCTCGCCATACTGCGGCGCCGTTTTCCCCGTGTCGTGGATGTAGTTGTCTTCGATCAGATTGTGCGTCGAAAACGTACGGAGGTGAATTGCCTCTTGGCCAATGTTGTGGATTTCCAGGCCTTTGATGAGGACGCCGTGTACGCCGATCAGGAACAACGGCTGGAACGCATTGCGTATCGTGAAGCCCTGGAGCGTCCAGTTACTGGCTTGGATGGTCACCGTGATCGGGGCCGGGCTCGTCCCGCCGCCGTCGAGGATCGCCGTCCGTGGGCCGCAGAGTATGATTTTCGCAGAGGCGGAGCCGTTGGCGGTCAGCCTCCAACGTCCGCTGTAGGTACCGGGCGCAAGTTCGATCAGGTCGCCCGGGCGGGCATCGGTGACCGCGCTGGAAAGTTGCGAATCCGTGGATACCGGCACCCATCGGGTGTAGCTGTAGTTCGAGCAGTCACCCCCCGGGCCCGTCACACTCACTGCGGCCTTCCCGCTCACTCCCTGCGCCGTTGCCGTCACCATCGCCGAGCCGCCAGCGAGCCCCTTGACGACGCCGGCCGAGCTCACGGTCGCGACGCCAGGGTTGGATGAGGTCCAGGTCAGGGTGATCCCGCTCATGGTCGCACCGCCGGCATCCTTCGCGGTCGCCGACAGTTGAACGCTGCCACCTGCCTGGATGGAGCTCGAGGACGGGCTTACGGTTACCGTCGCTGCTACGGGTGCAGGCTGACCCACTGGAGCACTCCAGTCGCCGCATGCAGCCAGGAGCAGAATTAGAGTCAGAATGGGGAGCATAGAACGGGTAGCGTCCTGCCGACGAGATGCGAATTTGCGCCGCCGTGATCGATACTACGACCACGCTCCAGGGCCCGCAAGCGGCGGGAAATAAGCTCGACTGATCGCCGTTCAGGGCACGTCTGCCGCGATTTCAACGGGGAAGTGGGGGCAACAATGCAGGCGCATGAGATCGCCCGTGTCCTGGAGGGGATCCCCAACATGGATCCGCGGCAAGGGGCGGAGGTTACGCGGTTCATTAAAGAGAAGAAGCTGACCCGATGCCTCGAGCTCGGCTTCGCACACGGAGTGGGAACCGCCTACTTGGCTCACGCAGTCGCAGGTCTCCAAGATGGAAAGGTGGTGACCATCGACCTCGAGACCGCCCGCCGGCGTGATCCTGATATTCACACAGTCTTAAAGATGGTTGGGGTGCCCCAGAATCTGGTCGATATCTATTTCGAGCCGACGTCCTACACCTGGCGGATGATGCGCTTTCTCGAGCAAAATCTCCGCGAATCCTTCGACTTCATCTATCTCGATGGCGCCCACACGTGGGCGGTTGATGGTCTGGCATTCTACCTTGGATCCCTGCTGCTGAAGCCAGGGGGGTGGATTCTGTTCGACGATCTCAAATGGACCCTCGCAGGGTCGTCGATCGCGGAGGAGCCCTGGGTGAAGGCGTTGCCCCTCGACCAGCAAGAGACTCCCCAAGTGCGGAAGATTTGGGATCTTCTCGTCAAGCATCATCCTGATTTCGATCAACTGATCGAAGCGGGCAACTGGGGTTATGCCCGCAAAAGCACCCGGGCCACGCGTCGAACGGTTGTCGTCAAGTACCACCCCCTGATCAGCTCTCTTTTCGGGGTCGGGACACGCCTGATCGAGCGCGCTCGTCGTCCGCTAGGGGGCAGTTGAAGGGCCACACACTGCGGGCCCCCAAGACACTATCTCGGGAGCCCGCGGTGTGAAGCTGGTTCGAAGCCGTCCCGTCAAGTTGCTATGAGAGACCCTCCGAGATCACGGACTGCAAGGGACCGTAGCGAAGCCGCTGTCAGCGTTGGTCACGCTGTTGTCGCAGCCCAGGTCGACGGTGCTCGCCGGTGTCCCACCACCCACCCGGAAGCCGTAACCCGTCGCACCTCTGAGGTCCCAGGCGTTCCCGTGGAACACGTTGTACGCCCCCCAGCCGGTGACCAGTGTCTCCACCTTTACCCCATGCACCCGGGCCGTGGTGCCGGTGTTGTTGAGCACTTGGCTCTGGTTGCCGTAGACATTGACCCAGGCGTCCTGGTTCACTGAGCTTCCCAGGCCGTTGAAGGTGTTCCCGGAGACGATCGTGCCGGTGGTCCCCTCCTTCACATCCACCATCTGGGCGCCGATGTTCGGGCCAATGATGTTGTTGCGGACCGTGGTGTTATCGGTCCGGTCGGGTGTCCCGCTGACCCAGTGGCTCTGGGCACTGCCGACGTAGACTCCCTCGCCGTATTGTGGGTTGGTTTTCCCGGTATCGTGGATGTAGTTGTCCTCAATCAGGTTGTTCTTGGCCCCGGTATGGAGGTGGATCGCCTCCTGGCCGATGTTGTAGATCTCCAGTCCTTTGACGGTGACGTTCTGGGCGCCGATCAGGAACAACGGCTGGAACGCATTGCTGATCGTGAATCCCTGGAGGGTCCAGTTGCTGGCCTGAACCCTCAAATTGATCGGCGAGGGGGCGGTACCCGTGCTACCGAGGTTCGCCGTGCGGGGGCCGCAGAGCACAATACGTGAAGTGGATGTGCCCGAGGTGGTGATTGACCAATACCCGGTATACGTGCCCGCAGCGAGTTCGATCAGGTCGCCTGGGCGGGCATTGGTGATCGCGCTGGTGAGCTGCGAAGCCGTGGATACTGGTACCAACCGGCTGTAGTTGTAGTCCGAGCAGTCACCCGCCGGCGAGGGCGCCGGGGCCGGGGCCGTCACGCTCACTGCAGATCTCCCGCTTACTCCCTGCGCCGTTGCCGTCACCGTCGCTGAGCCGCCTGCGAGCCCCTGGACGACGCCCGCCGAGCTCACGGTCGCGACGCCAGGGTTGGACGAGGTCCAGGTCAAGGCGATCCCGCTTAGGGTTGCACCGCCGGCATCTTTCGCGGTTGCAGACAGCTGAACGCTCCCTCCCACAGCCAGTGTCGCCGAAGAGGGCGTCACCGAAACCGACGACACCGTCGGCGCTGGCGGCGACTCGATAGTCACTAAAGCAGTGTCAGCCAATGAGCCGGTCTCGGCGGTTGCGATCACGCGGTAGCTGCCTGTCGCAGAACCAGCCGTATACACTCCGGTGGAGCTGATGGTTCCCCCCGTCTCACTGTAGGTGGCGCTGACGGCTTTGGTGCTCCCGTCGCTCCACGTACCGGACACCGTAAATTGCTTGGTGGCACCGGTCGTGAGCGAGACACTCGCGGGGGTGAGGGTGATTTTGGTTAGTGTCGCAGGTTCTGGGGGGGGCGCCGGGGCCGGAGCGGGGGCCGTCACACTCACCGAGGCTTCCCCGCTTGCTCCTTGGGCGGTTGCAGTCATTATCGCCGAGCCGTCTGCGATCCCCTTGACCATTCCCCTCGAGTTCACTGTCGCGACGCCAGGATCGGACGAGGCCCAGGTAAAGGTGGTCCCGCCCATGATCGCGCCGCCGGCATCTTTCGCGGTCGCCACGAGCCGAATACTGTCGCCTACTTCGAAGGAGGTCGAGGACGGGCTCACCGACACTGCCGCTACCACGGGTGCGGGCTGGTCCACGGGGGCGGCCCGGTCAAGCACCGCGGCGGTATCCGTCAACCTAGTAGTGGGCTCGGTCGCGATCACTTGGTACAAGCCCGCCGTGCTGTCGGCCGTGAACAGGCCGGTGGAGTCGATTGTCCCGCCGGTCGCTGCCCATGACACGGTAACCAGCTTCGATCGGCCATCTATAAATGTGCCGGAGGCCGTGAAGGTCGTCGTCTGGCCAGGCGAGACCACTGCCGTGTCTGGCGCGATGCGAATGCGGACGATCTTGCGAGTCCAGCCCCTGCCGGTCACAAACACGTTTGGCTGCTGGTACGCAGCTACGCCGTCGGGTGCCAGCGGGGCACTCGAGTCGGCGCATGCAGCCAATAGGAGAACCAGGGTGAGAATGGGGAACGTCCCGCAGACAAGATGGTGCCGGACTGCGCGATTATCATCGATCTTACGGTCGCTGATCCAGCGCCCGCAAGCGGCGGAAACCGCAGCGGGTCGCAGCCGAGCCAACCGGCGCGCGAGTTTATGCGTGTAGTTCATTGGGATCTCCTGATCTGCGGATAGACACAGAAGACGACAAAGAAGCCGTCAGCGAGCTGGGGCCCTCGAAAGGTCCCCACGCTGGCGGCTCGGCTGGCATGATGCACAGGAATGCACCGAAGCCCCGTGGCTCTGCGTCGCCGCCTTTCGGCAGGCTTTGCTCTGAGCAGCGCTTTGCAAGGTTTTTGGTCGAGGAAGCACGACTTACGTGAGCAAAAACCACTCCACTCACCCCGTACAACAATTGCGTTCCGGCCAAGGGCTTGGCAGCAAACACAGTGACTAAAACTGCCGCGACGGCAGTGCAATTTTTGTACAATCGGAGTACCCTCCCAAATGGCGAGCGCCCGGGCAAATCTCCCCGCCCGGCACCTCGCATTTATCTCAGGAAACCGCGGGCAAAAGACGTCATAGGGCCCCGGGCTGGCAGCCTCGAGTGGCGTGACTTCGGTCCCGCCTCGCAGGTGCGCCTCCGGCCCAGCTCGGTCCACCGCCAAAGAAGAAGGGGTGGCGCAACCCGGCCCCGAATGGACGTTGTCCACTCGAGCGGAGCGGTTGCCTCGGATTAAGCGATTGTTTGGTTCTTTAGGGAGTGCTGGAACTCAGGGGCTGCTTGTCCGGGTCGCGATGAACGGCCTCGGGAATACGGGCCATCTGAATGGGGAACAAATGCAGGCGCATGAGATCGCGAGCGTTGGAGCGGATCCCCAACAATGGATGCGCGGCAAGGTGCGGAGATCACGCGCTTCATCAAAAGCGAACCAGTTGAGCCGGTGCCTCGAGCTCGGGTTCGCGCTCGGGGTGGGAACTGCCTCCTTGGCTCACGCCGTTGCAGATCTCCAAAACGGAAAAGGTGGTGACGATCGACCTCGAGGCTGCCCGCCAGCGTGATCCAGATATTCACACAGTGTTGAAGAGGGTGAATGTTCCCCACGGCGCCCACCTGCTCCGTGGATGCTCTGGCCTTCTATCTCGGATCGCTCCGTTTGGCGGACACACCTGCTCGGTTTATACATCTTGCGCTTCTGCTCGGCGGACCGCCGCGCTCGGACTCGAGCCGTTCCCGTGCGCAGGCCTACTGGAAACCGGCCTAAGGTTACCGACTACAAGGCACCGTGGCGAACCCACTATCGGCATTGGTCACAGTGTTGTCGCAGCCGAGGTCGACGGTGCTGGCCGGGGTGCCGCCCCCGATTCTGAAGCCGTATCCCGGCGCCCCAGTCAGGTTCCAGCTGTTGCTGTGGAACACGTTGTACTTCCCCCAGCCGCTTACCAGGGTTTCCACTTTGATTCCATGCTGCCTTGCCGTGGTGCCCCGGTTCCCAGACATCACCGAGCTGTTGCCGTAGACGTTTACCCAGGCATCCTGATATGCTGACCCGCCCGTACCGTTAAAGGTGTTCCCGGAGATGATCGTGCCGGTGGTTCCCTCCTTCACATCCACCATCTGAGCCCCGATATTCGGCCCAATGATGTTTCGGGTGACTTGGTTGTAGTCGGTCCTGTCCGGCTGGCAGTTATAGTAGGTACACCACTTGCTACTCGCGTTCCCGACGTAGATGCCCTCGCCATACCGCAATCCCGCTTTCCCGGTATCGTGAATGTAGTTGCTGTCGATAACGTTATGCGTCGAAAAGGTATGGAGGTGAATAGCCTCCTGGCCCATGTTGCTGATCTCCAGTCCCTTAATGATCACGCCGTGGGCACCGATCAGGAACACCCCCTGGAAGGCGTTGCGAATGGTAAAGCCCTGCACGGTCCAGTTGCTGGCCCTGACGGCCAGCGTGATCGGGGCCGCACTCGTCCCGCCGCCGTCGAGGACGGCGCTCCGGGGGCCGCAAAGCGTAATCCGCGCGGCGGCCGAGCCGCTCGTCTTTAGGTTCCAATGTCCGCGGTAAGTGCCGGACGCGAGCTGGATTCGGTCGCCCGGGCGGGCGTAGTAAGTGGCATTGGTGAGCTGCGACGCTGTCGATACCGGCACCAACCGAGTGTAGCTGGAGCTACAGCCGGTGCCGATGTTGGACATCGCCGGCTGATCTGCTACTCCTTCGTCGGTTGCCAGCGGGGCACTCGAGTCTGCGCATGCAGCCGACGTGAGCGCGGTGATGACGGTAAAGGCAGCGGCTCGTAGGCGAGCCAACCGGCTCGCGAGTATATGGGTGTAAGTCATCGGTTCTCCTGATTGCGGATCGGCACCCAACTGACGACAACGGAGCCGTCAACGAGGTGGACCTTGGAGAGGTCCCCACGTTGGCGGCTCGCTGGCAGGGCAGGGAAGGCGCGTCAGTGGTGCCGGTAGTTGTGTCGCGAGTTGAGCAGCAACTACGACTGCATTTCATCAACAGATTGCCTTTGATCCAATAGTTGCACTGCAAAGCGGTCCTCGTCCCAGCTGAGCCGAGTGAGGACAGCAGCGCGATTATCGAGACCCGGTAGGTTCTCCGATATCGCAAGGCCATAGGGGCATCCAGCGGATCGACCTTGAAAACGGCAGTTGAGGCTCGGACACACTCATCGTCCTACTCGAAGGAGCGCGAGGAGGATCCCTGAGGGTGCGCTAGCTCGACATCGCCGGCGCAAAGGGATGCGATCCGCCTTGGGCGAACGCCGTCAACCCAAACTGAGCAATTGTGATCTGAGGGGAGGTCTGCTGAACGCCAGAAACTGTTCGTTCAGGTCGCGATGGAACGGCCTCGAGGAAGTACAGGCCGTCTCGTTTTCATGAAAGCTCGCGACGCCGTACGATGACCAGTTGGCTGTCGCCTGTCAAGTCCGGTAATGTCGTTAATTACGACATTACTGAGGCCACAGTCGAGCCCAAGTCGCCATCTCCTGGGCTCACTCATTCGCGCGATTCCGATAATACCGTCCGAACACCAGTTCGTGCTCCGAGAGCCCCAACGCCTCCTTCGCATACTCTTTAAGGGCCATCAACGTCACCGCGATCAGCAGGGCCAGGAAAGAGCCCAAGTACAATCCGGTGAGCTTGACCACCTCCGGAATGCCGTCCATTCTGGAGGTGCGAAGAACGTATTGCCGAACCCCCGTCGTATCGGTGGTTCGGGGTGGCGTGTCGGCCTCGGGTAGGGAGTCGGCTCGCTTTCGCATGCTCGACCCTGGCGGCCCGGGCACCCTGGTTCCCCGTCTCTTCTCCTCGCCCCTCACCATTCCGCTCTCCTCCTCGACGTCCGCCCGATTGATATAGGACGCGGTCGCGAGCGCTACCGATTGGTCGAGGGCGCCAAGATACTGGGATACGCTGTACATGGAGCCGATCACCAGGAGGGCAGGAAGAATCATTAGGATCGCACCCTTGACCCCGCGGAACCGGCGCCCAAGCCTCTCGCCCAGTGTTTCCCGGTAATAGGGGTCCGGAGGCGGTGGTGGGTCCAACACGTCCGCGAACATGGCCCGGCCGAGCGAGTCCCGAACGTAGAACAGATAACACATCGTCAACAAGCAGAGGAACGGTGCGTAGAAGAGAAGGAAACGTGCGTGATCCTGATAGGCGGGAAGGATCCCGAAGTAGGTGACCGGAATGGGGAGCAGGGTGATCACGACGGCACCCACAACCAGCATGTTCCGGACAGCGGCGGAGTAGCCGGCACTTGCGCCCAGGCGGGTGGGTTCCATTTCAGGCGGATCAGCCATGCAGAATCATAGCGCGGATTCCCACTGCCGGTGCTGCTTGGCGGACAGATCTTGGGGGAGGTGCCCAGGCGGCGGTTGAATCGCATCCCGGAGGCAGTTAATTTCACCGCCATAAGTGAAAAATTTCACTAAAGCGAGATGTTGACGCGCATGCTGCAGCCTTATATCCCGCTCCTGATTCTGATCGTGTTCGTGGTCGCTAACGCGATCCTCATGCTGGGCGTCTCCCATATCCTCTCCTCCTACCGGCGGACCCCGACCAAAATCGCACCGTATGAGTCGGGCATGCCGGTCCTGGGCGACGCCCGGGAGCGGTTCTCGGTCAAGTTTTACCTGGTCGCGATGCTCTTCATCATCTTCGACATCGAGACCGTGTTCATGATCCCCTGGGCCGTGGCGTTCCGCCAGCTGGGGTCGATGGCCGGCCTCCTCATCGTCGAGATGTTCGTCTTCATGCTCATCCTGGCGGTGGGATACGTGTATCTCTGGAAGCGTGGGGCCCTGCAATGGGATTGAGTAACCCGGCAGCCGGCCACGATGACACCACCACGGTCTCCGCGATCTCGCCGAACTGGGTCACCACCCGGCTCGACTTCCTGACCAACTGGGCCCGTTCCAATTCCCTCTGGCCCATGCCGTTCGGGACCGCCTGCTGTGCCATCGAGTTCATGGCGACCGCTGCCAGCCGATTCGACCTGGCCCGCTTCGGGATGGAGCGGATGAGCTTCTCTCCCCGCCAGGCCGATGTGCTGATCTGCGCCGGCCGGCTGCCGTTCAAGCTTGCCCCGGTCATCCGGCGCATCTGGGACCAGATGCCTCAGCCGAAGTGGTCGATCTCGATGGGGGCCTGTGCCTCGAGTGGAGGCATCTTCGACAATTACTCGATGGTGCAGGGCATCGATACCATCATCCCGGTGGACGTTTACGTGCCCGGGTGCCCGCCACGGCCGGAGGGTCTCATGTACGGTATCCTCCTCCTCCAGAAGAAGATCAAGGGGGAGACCTTCACCGACGACTCGCTTCGGGTGGAGAAGCTCGTCGGACCGTCGGGACTCTTCCTCCCAGCGGAGCGGGTCGACGAGCTCAGCGAGCCTTTCGGAAATTCTATTTCACAGACCCGCTCCTCCTGATGCAGAGCTTCACGCAGCATGTCACCCTGAGTCCTTCACTTTCGCTCAGGACAGGCTCCGCGAGGGGGCCGGACCACCCTCAGGGTGACAACTGACCTAGATGAGCACGCTGTCGCCCTCAGTGCCTGCCCTCCGCTCCGAGTTCGGCCCCTCCGTCGAGCGCCACCTGGTCTCCTCTGGCCAGACCATCGTCTACGTGAGTCGGGATCGCTCGCACGATGTCCTTGCATGGCTCAGGGACACGCCGGGCCAGGAGTTCAATTACCTGACCGACGTCACCGCGGTGGAGTATCGCGATCCCGAGCGTCCCCTCGAGGTGGTCTACCAGCTCCGGTCGCTCGGCCGGAAGGCCAATCTCCGGGTGAAGGTGGCACTGGATAAGCGCGGCCCGCTCGAGGTCCGGTCGGTGTACGACCTGTGGCGCGGCGCGGACTGGCTGGAACGCGAGGTGTACGACATGTTCGGCATCACCTTCGTCGGCCACCCCGATCTCCGGCGAATCCTGATGTGGGAGACCTATGCCGAGGGGTACCCGCTGCGGAAGGACTTTCCGCTCCGAGGACACTTCAGCCGGGCGGAGCAGACGCGGCAGGCGCTGGCCGCCAATCCCGAGGCCCACTATTCCCTGGAAGAGCTGTCCATTGCCGATGCCTATGGTGAGCTGCCCAAGGAGATGCAGGAGCGGTTGGCGAAAGGCGAGCGGGGGTTCCTGAAATGACCCTGCGCACGGTGGAGATGGCTCTTGCCACCCCCGGGGTGGACGCCGCGGGATACCCGACCCGGGTTCCGCTCGGTGTGGCCCCGGAGAACGGCGGCTACCGCGAGGATCTCGGCGCCGAGCACATGCTGGTAAACATTGGCCCGCAGCATCCGGCCACGCACGGGGTGCTCCGGCTGGTGCTCGAGCTCGAGGGTGAGACGGTCAAGCGCTGCATTCCCCACATCGGCTATCTGCACTCCGGGTTCGAAAAGCTGGGCGAGTACCGGCAGTACAACCAGATTATCCCGCTCACCGATCGGACCGACTACCTCTCGCCGATGGCGAACAACGTCGCGTTTGCCCTGGCGGTCGAGCAGCTGATGGGACTGGAGTTGACCGAGCGATGTAAGGTGCTCCGGGTGATCGCCTGCGAGATGAGCCGGATCATCTCCCACCTGGTCTGGCTCGGCACGACCGGGATCGACCTGGGCGCCTACACCCCGTTTCTGTGGTCGTTCCAGGAGCGGGAGCGGATTTACAACCTGCAGGAGGCGTGGACCGGGGCGCGGCTCACCACCAGCGTCACTCGGGTCGGCGGGCTCATGGCGGACGTCCCCGACGGCTGGGAGGCAGGTCTCCGCGAGTTCACCAACACCTTTCCGAAGACGCTCCAGGAAATCGACACCATGTTCACCCGCAACGCCATCTGGATCGGACGGACCCAGGGCGTGGGCGCACTCACCGCGGAAGAGGCCATCAACCTCTCCTTGTCCGGGCCGATGATCCGGGCCAGCGGCGTGGACTACGACGTGCGAAAAGATCAGCCGTACCTGGACTACGACAGCTACGACTTCGATGTCCCGATCGGAGAGTATGGCGACATCTACGATCGCTACCGGGTGCGTTTGGAGGAGATGGCCCAGTCGAACCGGATTCTGGAGCAGGCGCTCGTTCGGCTGGGCCGTCTCAAGGGTGCTCCCATCAACGTCTCCGACCCGCGCGTTGTACTGCCGCCGAAGTCCCGCGCGATGAGCGACATGGAAGCGATGATCTTCCACTTCAAGCAGGTGATGGAAGGCGTGAAACCGCCCGCGGGGGAGGCGTACGTGGGGGTAGAGAATCCCAAGGGCGAGCTGGGCACCTACCTGGTCTCCGACGGTACCAGCAAGCCGGTCCGGTGGCGGATCCGGCCGCCTTCGTTCATTAACCTCGCCAGCCTGCCCACGATGTGCGAAGGAGCGCTGCTGGCCGACGTGATCGCCATCAACGCCAGCGTGGATATCGTCATGGGAGAAGTCGACCGATGAGTGGGGCGGGGCAGCGGGGCAGCGGGGCAGCGGGGCAAACCCCGACGCATGGCTCTGCCCACGGGGGACACGGTACCGAGACCGGGCCTCACGTGCCCGTGTTTGTGGGACCGGCCCGCACGGCGCTGGAGGAGCTCTTTACCCTGTACCCGACTAAGCAGGCATGCCTGCTGCCGGCGCTCTGGATGGTCCAGGAGGCTCGCGGTTGGATCTCGGAGCCCGCCATCGGCGAGGTCGGAGAGGTGTTGGGGCTCACGCCGGCGTACGTCAAGGGCGTGGTCACCTTCTACACGATGTACCACACCCATCCGGTCGGGCGGCACTTTATCCAGGTCTGCACCACCTCGCCCTGCAACATCTGCGGGGCAGAGGCCGTGATGAAGGCGCTGGTCAGGGAGACCGGCTGCGGTGAGCTCGGGGCCACCAGTCCGGACGGCAGATTCACGGTCATCGAGGTGGAGTGTCTCGGCGCCTGCGGATTCGCCACCCCGATCCTGATCGACGACGACTTCATCGAGAGCGTGACGCCCGAGAAGGTACCCGGCATCCTCCAGAGGTATAAGTAATGGGCTTCCCACATCCGACTCATCCCAAGGAGAACCCGGTCCTCTCCAAGCATTTCGGTGATGCCGAGGCGCGCTCCTTCGACGGCTGGATGAAGCGCGGCGGCTACGAAGGCCTGCGCAAGGTCCTCCGCATGACCCCGGAGGCGGTGGTCGAGGAGATCAAGACCTCCGACCGGTCTCAAGTGGTCGCTCATGCCGAAGGCGGACGGGCGTCCCCACTATCTGGTCTGCAACGCGGACGAGTCCGAGCCCGGCACCTTCAAGGATCGCGAGATCATGCGGTGGACCCCGCATCAGCTGATCGAGGGCTGCGCCATCGCCGCGTACGCCATCGGGGCGGAGCGGTGCTACATCTATATCCGCGGTGAGTTCACCGATCCCCTCAAGATCATGCAGCACGCGATCGACGAAGCGACCGCCAAAGGCGCGATCGGCTCGAACGCGTTCGGCAGCGGCAAGCGGATCGAGATGATCATCCACCGCGGAGCCGGTGCCTACATTTGCGGCGAAGAGACCGCGATGCTCAACTCGATCGAGGGGAAGCGCGGCAATCCGCGGATCAAACCGCCATATCCCGCACAGGCCGGTGTTTTCGGGATGCCGACCACCATCAACAATGTCGAGACCCTCGCGGCCGTGCCCCACATCGTCATGCGCGGAGGCGAATGGTACAAGGGACTCTCGCTCAGTAATCCCAAGAGCACCGGCACCAAGCTGATCTCGGTCTGCGGCCACATCCAGCGGCCCGGGAATTATGAGGTGACGATGGGCACCCCGATGAAGGAGCTCATCTACGACATGTGCGGTGGGATGCGCCCGGGCCGGACTCTCAAGGCAGTGATTCCCGGCGGCTCGTCGGTACCGATCATGAACGCCGCGGAAGCGGATGATTGCCTGCTGGATTATGAGGGCGTGGTGGCCAAGGGCTCCATGCTCGGCTCGGCGGGGATGATCGTGATGGACGATACCACCGACATGGTGTATCAGATCTGGCGGTTGGCCCGGTTCTACGCTCACGAGTCCTGCGCCCAGTGCACCCAATGCCGCGAAGGCACCGCCTGGTCCGTCCGGATCCTGGAGCGGATTCTGGCAGGGAAGGGGAAGCAGGAGCATTTCCAGCTCCTGCTCGACCTCTCCGACAACATGACCGGCAAGACCATCTGCGTGCTGAGCGATTCCTGCGCCGCGCCGATCGTGAGCGGAATTCAGAAGTTCCGCCACGAGTTCGAGGCGTACATTCAGGGCGCGCGCGAGCCGGCCATGGCAGCGGTTTGAATATGACAAGCAACAGCCAACACGAAAACACGAAATAGGGAAAACACGAAGAAGAGAACAAGAAATGTTGTATTCGTGCTTTCGTGTTTTCGTCGTTTCGTGTTATTCAGGCTAAGGATCAAGAGGAACTAGTGGCTGACGAATTGGTGAACGTGACAATAGATGGCGCGCAGGTGAGTGTCCCCAAGGGCACCACGATCATCGAGGCCGCCAAGCAGGCCGGCATTCTGGTGCCGCACTACTGTTATCACCCGTCGCTCTCCTCGCCGGCGGTCTGCCGCATGTGCCTGGTCGAGGTGGAGAAGGCGCCCAAGCTCATGCCGGCCTGCGTCACCGCCGTGGCCGAGGGGCAGGTGGTGCTCGTAGACAGCGAGAAGGCCAAGAAGGCGCGGGAAGGCGTCCTCGAGCTGCTGCTCATCAATCACCCGCTGGACTGTCCGATCTGCGATCAGGCCGGCGAGTGCGAGCTTCAGGACTACGTCTTCCAGGAAGGGCGCGCGGGAACCCGCTACGCCGACTACGCCAAGCGCTACAGTCCGGTGGAAGACTTCGGTCCGGATGTGCTCTACGTGCCGAACCGCTGCATCCTCTGCACTCGTTGCGTCCGGTTCATGGAGGAGGTGGCGGAGGAACCGGTGCTCAATGTGTCGGAGCGGGGCGACCGCGCCTTCATCGGCATCTCGCCCGAGCAGCGGCTCGACCATGGCTGGTCCGGCAATGTGGTGGATCTCTGTCCGGTGGGCTCGCTCATCTCCAAGGACTTCCTGCACAAGGCGCGGGCCTGGGACCTGGACAAGACGGCGAGCATCTGCCCCGGCTGTACTCAGGGCTGCAACATCACCATCGACACCCGCGACGACATGGTCGTCCGGCTCCGGCCGCGGCCCAACCTGGACGTGAACCGCTATTTCATCTGCGACTATGGCCGGATGAACTACCGCTGGATGAACCGAGGCGATCGGATCGAGGCACCCCTGGTCCGGGAGAGCGGCCGACACGTCGCCACCGACTGGGATACGGCGCTCGATCGGCTGGGTCAGCTGGTGCGTGGCACCTCGGGGTCGGCCCTCATCCTGGCCTCCGGGCGAGCCTCGACCGAATCGCTGGGGTTGGTTCGCCGCATGCTCGACCGGCTCGAAGTCACCGCGGCCGTGCAGGTACCGATCGGCGAGGAGGCACCGCTGGCCGGGGTTCCCAATCTCGCCCTCCGGCCGGAGCGCGCGGCCAATCTGGTGGGCGCCCAACTGCTGGGGTACAGCGCGGATTGGCCGTCGGCGCTCCGCGAGCTTGCGACCGCCGGGCTGGTGATCGTGCTCGACGCCGATCTCTCGCACTCCGACCAGGAGCTGATCGCAAACGCTCCCGGCGGCGTGGTGGTCATGGGGACGATCTTTGATGAGGGGCTTCGGAGCGCGGAGCTCATCCTCCCGCTGACCACGATGGCCGAGGAGAACGGCACCTACGTCAACCGGGATCGCCGGATCCAGCGCTACAATCAGGCCAAATCTCAGCCGGGTATGTCGCGTCCGGCCTGGTGGGTGGCCGGTGAAGTCATCGCCGGCCCGGGCCCCAGTGCGTCCGCTCCGGCTACCGCGGCGGAGGCGTTCGAGCTCCTGGGCGAGCGGTGGCCGGCCTTCGCCGGCCTGACCCACTCCGACCTGGGATACACCGGCGTGGTGCTGGCAGAATCCGGCGATGCGCTGGCCGGGAGCCAGCGGGCAGATCCGGGGTTCATGTGACCCCGGAGATGAAGGGGTTTCTGCTGCTCAGCATCATCAAGATGCTGGTGGTGTTCACCATCACCATGGTGGGCGTCGCGCTGCTCACGCTGATGGAACGAAAGGTGAGCGCCTGGATGCAGAACCGGCGTGGCCCCAACCGGGTGGGTCCGGCTGGACTGCTTCAGCCGGCGGCGGATGGACTCAAGAACATTCTAAAGGAAGAGACCTTCCCGGCGCTGGCCAACCGGTGGCTCTTCCTGCTGGCGCCGGCCATGTCGTTCGTCCCGGCATTGCTGCTGTTCGCGGTGATCCCCTTTGCTGCTCCGATTCAGGTGGATTTTGACTTCACCCTCGGTCCC